>WLWD01006093.1_pt1 | contig 158687 bp, 109 predicted proteins | sample 6712731 | NCBI WGS metagenome assembly WLWD01 (sample SAMN12718690, study PRJNA576275) | sponge metagenome | isolation source: marine sponge | host: Mycale hentscheli | place: New Zealand: South Island, Marlborough, Capsize Point | collected 2014-11-01
AGGGACTTAAATTCTCCTACTGTGTCAGGTCATACTTGTTCTAAAGGTTAGCTCTCAGCCATTCACGATATCAAATGCTGACAGACAGACAGACAGACCGATAAATGCACTACTATAACCCTCTAGCGCATGTACACTGAGGGTTAATGAGAGTAATTGCTTAAAATAAAACTGTACACTTCGTTTTTTACCAATTACATTTATCAATTGATTGCTTAGATCCAAATATTCTGTACTTTTGTTCAGTAAATCTATTTTACTACGTACCAAACTACATAGTTGATACAAATGATACTAAAATCTCTCTTGTTCATTTGATTACTCATGATAACACACCAATGCAAAGAAAATACCCACACAGAAAACACACATACACACAATTTTGAGCACCACTTACTGTAGGAGACTTCATTGGATATTCATAGCTGGAATATATTGTTATGGAATCAGTGCAAATAAGAATTGAAATGATTACAGCAATAATCAATAGAGCCATCATCTACAATAGCTGAAAGGCTGAGATTCCTGACATTATATTTCTGATGTAGAAAAAAATATTGACACAAGAAGCAGAAAAGGGAATAACAGTTAGTATGATCTCCATTATATTCACCATGGAGACAAAGTTTCTGATGCTTAAAAGAAGACAGCCAATAATGTATCCAACTGTATTTATATAAATCAAATTGACAAAAATCCTGATTGCCATAGCTACCTGATATTCTGGCTACTTCTACTGCCAAATTAGCATATTGAATAATTTAATAATGAGGAAAATGAACTTATGATAAGTAGGATACGGTGCAATGACTCGTAAATTAAACTCTACACCTGAAGACATAGACATACACAAACCGGTATAATAATTAGAACAACTTCACTTTATTAAAATTTTTGATATCATAACAAAAAAAATACACACACAAACACACAAATACATACTAATTTCACATATGCATAACACACACTAACTCACACAAACATTACTAATCATGTATACAACACACATGTACACACATACAGTATGACCACACCTTCATACAATGATGCTTTGGGTCCATCAATCTTTGCCTCCCATGTGAATATGTTTGAGTTCAGTGGAAGACTCAGAGTGACTCCATCTGGGAGGCTACCACATTTTAACTTCTCGTACTCTCTAGTAAGTCTTAATATAAACAATAAATAATAATTAGAGTTCTGTACTTTGAAATCTGAGGGATTTAGAAACTCAAAGGCTCCGGGATTAACGTCCAAGCATAGTTAGGATGACACTAAGAGCCTTTGAATTTCTAACTTCCTCAGATTTCCATACACTCTAACTGTTGTAGAACAGTAGGATACGATAAACCTGGGAACTGATGTAATTAACAATTGTGACCTCTCATCTTGCCTGGGGAACCTTAGTGTGCAGCTGAGGGTGATATCATTTTCTTTGAGGGTGATATAACTCTTATCGTAATACGGCAGTTAGAAATGGGGGTTAAGTACAGGGGCAGCAGTAGGATTATAATTGTAGGGTGATAGCTAACAGTAACTCAGGAGTGATCACCCTCCAAATTTAGATGATCAATGCTCAGCCAAACACAGGTTATCCAAACTCTTAATTCATTAGTTTTATCTAAGATTTAATTGGTGCTTTAAAAATTAGGGCCCCATTAGTTTTAAAAATTAACAAACGAAAACAAACAAACACACACACATGCACACACTCACAAAATAGTTTGTAAGTAGGTCAGTGTTGTAAAAATGTACAAAAGAAAGTAAAGTATGTATGTCTGGTAACTTTCGCCAGGTTTCCGTGCAACACTGGAATGCAATTAATTCCATTTTTGTGACGTCATAGACCTGCGCGATATCTACTGAGCACATACTCACAACAAAGCACAGCAAGTGTTGAGTTGAGTATAATGAGTAAGAGTGACATTTACGTAGCTGTGGTCGCTTAAGTGGTTGTCCCAACATTCTGGACAACTTCACGAAAACCTGGCGAAAGTTACCTCATGTTCTCCTTCCCCTTTGCCCCGCCCCTTTACGCACAGAGCAAGGCTGGTTCACGAGACTAGCTCATGACCAAATGTGGTCAAATCAGGTTTTAGCTTATTAGAACTAGAACTGACAAAAAACATCAAGTTATTTATTAAGACAGCCAGGCTATCGTCAATGGTTTCTTTTTTTTTATATAGGAGTAATCTGAAATTACCTAAATGATGCTGCCTTAATAGTGAAGATGATTTGTTTCTTTTTCAGCACCTCTAGTTTAGTTAATTCCTAATACAGATGTGCTGTCCTAAATGTCACTTATATACATATACACAGCCAAGATAATTCTTTAATAATTCATTAGTCCAGTAACAAGATTTTAACTCGACTTACATCACACTTTTTGACGGCCTCATGCCTCATAGTATATTCATAGACTACACCTGTCACTTACCTCTTTTGAGATACTGACGCGTAAGGAGTAACCATTTCAGCCTTTATTCTTCAGCTACATACACGCTAAACACAAGTAGTGAGTAGTTATGTAGTTGCCAACCCGACCACCAGCCGTTTGTTTAGAAGGTGTGGCCAAATTCGTCGACTGAGAATTTAAACCCCTTTACCTTATTTTGTTTATAAACTTCAACGGTAAACTAATGAACAGAATAGGGATACTAGGGATACTGGAATGTCAGAATATTTCCCTACACCGAATCTCTTTTTCTTACAGAGTAACTAACTAGATCAGTTTTTAATTGCAAAAAAGAAAGTTGACGAACTTCGCTTCTTGCCAGACATTTTTACGCGTAGCAGTTAGGTAAAAGGTCTGCCCAGCAAGATAAAATGACGTCACATACGGACACTATAAAGAAGTGGGCGTTGGTCCAGATCTCGGTATTATCGTTTTGTTTGTGGCTTTTGCGATGGCTAAACTAACTGTGCTGTTGTTGTTGTTGGCGGTGTTGGGGTGGCAAGCTTCAGCTCAACCTGACTGCAGAACGCTGAACGTTGACAGATCTGAGTCCAGTACCATTTCAGGTGAGCGGATTAATTTAGTGCTTGGCCAGGTCTGACCGGTGGGATCTGGACAAGTTCAGGTTAGGTAGCTAGAGCAGTACTTGATCATGTTCCTGTCATTTCTTTAGCAGTATCTGTCAATTCAAGGTTGTCACTATATGCGTCAGTTTGGAATAATAAAAGTGTTCTACTCTAATTCTTCTAATTTTACCTAGAGGCTAAAGACAGCAGTTAAATGCCAACTGTGTGTTCTGTAGTTAGCTGCTATTGTGATAAACAGCTTGTTTTATTAGTTTTGCAAATAGAATTGAATTTATGTGCCAATCAATATTATGAAATTCAGTTCCAAGGTGTAATCTGAGCATGCTCTGTGCCCCCCAAATCTGATGGAGTTTGTGCTCCTCCCACTTCCATTACGTGCTGTTGAAGTACCTAAAAATGCAATTTCTAAGCGCTAAGTTCTCCTTAACTTATTGTTGTTCTTTCAATAAGCAAGTTGTGCTTATGTAAGCTTACAGGGGTAACACAATTGAAAATCGGGGATGTTTGTTTATATTATGTTTGGACGTACGTATGTCATTTTGTACTTTGACCCTCCGTATTTTTGTGTTCGCTCCGTGTTCGACCCCTTCCCAAACTTCACTAAACAGAATCCTCCCGTTTAGCGACCATTACCCGTATCACCTTAGAAATTGAATTGTTTACCACTTTGAATTGTTTTGCGGGTGCAGTCAAAATTCAAAAACTTATGGGAGCTCCATTTCTATTCGAGTTAGTGGCAGTGGTAAGTTAATACGCTATTTGTCACAGTTATAAGCCCTACGCAACAGCATTTACTTGAAAATTCCTTGTCCACTAGACGAACGAAGGTAAGTCTTGCATAGGTATGTTCAGTTGTGTGAAAGTATTGTGCGTTACAACTACTATTAAGAATATCACAAAGAAAACTTTAAATAACGTGATTTGATTTTGTTGCTTCTTTTTCAATTTAAACAGTTGCGGGAGCGGTTACTATGGCGTTGAATCCCCTTTACCGCATATGTAATTTAAAAACTCGACTTATTTTAGTAGCTTGAGTGTTAGTTGTTAAAATCAATCATTTAACAATAGTGTAGTTTAAGGCTCGCTTGCCATTTGTGCTCAAGCACACCACTAGTATATGGATATGGCCACTAACTCTTGCTTGTTTCCTGCAATAATGATGATGGTGTTGTATTATATGTCTTTAATCTGTTGTTGCTACACATACTGTATGGTTTCCATAACAATTCGTGTGGAGACGATGAGCATGCGATTTAATACACCATGTGCTTGGACTCAGTTGGTGCCATAATTTTAATATAATTGTTCGTAAAAAGTGTAAGTTAAAATATACAAACTAAAAATGTGTGGATATCATGTTGCTGTTTTCCCTATATTATGTAAAAAGACTTTCATTTCGAACAATTAATTATTTTTTTAACGCACACAAATGCACACGTACATTAGCTTGCCACACCCTATTATTGCATATACTGCTTGTTTGTAGGTGCTAACCTTGATGTGTGTCAGACTTCTTCCAGCCAGTGTTGCAGTCAGGGATTCCTGAACACTGTCAAGGAAGAATTTGGAGAAGAACTGCTGGAAGAGTTGAGGGACGAGATCAAAGGGAGTTTGTACGTGGTGACAAACGTCACAGACTCACTATCGTCTTGTAAGTTCATGACGGAGAGTTAGCTAACGAGTTTCACTTAAAGTTAGGAATGTTATGATATTATTAAGACTCTGCTTGCATCCGCGTGTGTTATAGGTTTTAGTATTCACGCTGTCATTAGTTAGTGCTGCTGTCTTTTGGAAGATTTTGAAAACTGTCCCACTGGAATGCAGTCAAACTATATATATAATGCTGACAGCTTCACTGATTTTATTTTTTTTAAATCAAAAATTTGGAATTACACTAATAATCCAATAATTCAGGATTACTAAAAAAAAGCTAATTAATAGCGTCGCCAAAGTTTGTTGTGGTTGTTGTTTTTCATTTCCTCTGACCTATTCCAATATGAATTGTTATTATTAGTAAGTTGATCTGGTGTAGGTGTCAACTCTTTCGTTGGATTAGATTAAATTTACACAGATGTCATTACATACTTACAACAATGGAGTCAATATGAGTGTAGTGTTACAGCTGCCTTTCTCACACTCTACCTTGACACAAAGTATCTTCCCTCTCCAGTTTCTCAGTTTACAGTTACTTATTCTCACGGGCCAGACCTTCCTCCCACTGCTGGCAGGGAAAACAGGCTAGCGGTATGGTAAAGTGTCTGGCCAGCGAGACTATTAGTTTTCAATTTAATTAGCAATGTAGTAATAAACGGTCAGATGTTTTGGTTTATGTACAAAGTGATTGATTATACTTTCAGATATAGTAGATGTAACAAACTCTGTGTCATCTCTGGGAAATGCATTCCATCTTGAGTCACACGCATCGTTTGTTCCCAGTAATATACCGTCAGGCCAGATAACTGGTGGTGTCAGCCCCTGAGACAAAAATAATATTGAGGGAAAGAAAGCATCACATAAATTGTACACCAAAATGGTGTATTTGTGTGTGTATGTGAGTGTATGTTGTGTGTGCTGGCAATGCGGCAAACAGTGCAATGTTTGATGGCATTCTATTTGTGATCATGAGAATACTCTATAGATGAGCGTCTTACTTAGTAAGGCCACACCAAATTAATTTGTTGTTGCTCGGGCGAACTAGGCTGAGATGTAGGGTCGGTAGGTAGGGGGAAAAAAACAAAAAAAAACATGAATATCATTTTAAAAATCATGAATATCATTAATTAACGTGTCAATATTACTTTATTGTTCATTCGACTCGACGTCTTTTCACATTGTTTGGGTGAGAAACTTTATTAGTCTTGCCTTTAGATTGGCATATGCAGCAGAGTGGACGGACTACCCCATAGCTTCTTTTCAATTCTGCTACTCCTTCTGTTACTAACCCTCCTTCATTTTTTCCACAATAATAGCACACTGGAGGGAATTTGACAAGTGCAGCACTGTAATGTGAAGTTTCCATTGAAATTTTTTTTTTTTTTTTTGAAATCAGAAAAAACAGGGTAGGTAGGGCCCGAGCAGCAACAACAAATTAATTTGGTATGGCCTAAATGCCATTTATATCCTATGATGTCATCTTTGGTATTATTTTCATCAGATTTGGATGGCGAGACCGACGGGTTTCTTGCATCTGTCAGGGGCGCCTTACCAGTTCCCACTGTGTTCAGCTCACATATCAGAGATACTACGACCGCGCTCGCCAACTTTCTCAACCGTACAAATTTCGTGATCAACACCACAAACCCAGAAGTGAACACTACGGTTATTATCCTCAGCATCTTTGACGGCGTCCGCACTCTAATCAACGGCGTAGATGCCTTGAGCGCCAATGCAAAGACTTGTATTAACAACTTGATTACTAATGTCAGCAAGACTGCAATCAGCGGCCTTGGTAAAGACTTGGAACAGATGAGACGTTCCTACACTCTCTTGAGTAGAATTGAGAACTTTCTCAGAAATTACGCCAACTCCGAGCGAACATTTAAGATATCTGATATTCCCAAAACATGCGTGCGACGTGCGGTCGAAATCTCCTTCTGCAGGCGGTGCCAGCAAGTCCTCCCCCCTCTGTGTTTCAACACCTGTGGAGCTTTGGTAAGGGGTTGCTACGCCCCCTATGTCACAGGCCTGAGGAACCACTTCAACAGGCTCTGGAACATCGCCCGGCAGGCTGTGAATATCCTGAGGATGAATGCCGACCGTATTGTGAATGGAACAAGTGTCCTTATTGACAGCACAAAGGTAAGCTAATTTAGGAATTGTTTCTGCTATTATAGTGTTTTATATTTAATATTATTATATATAAAGAATACATTATTATTTTATTGAAGGAATACATTATTATTATTATTATTATTATTATTATTGATTCTGTCATTCTCAGCTGAAATAAGTATAATAATAGCAAATTTTTCTCATTCTTCTAACAGCCAATATTAATTTAATTTTAATTAACAATGTTGGCTGTTAGAACGAGAAAATGTGCTACTATCATCATTATTATTGTTATTATTATCATTATTATTGTTATTATTTATTGGCCCTGTATCTTTACAGATCATATATGATTTCCACCTTAGGCAGTCCACCCAAATGTTTATCTTGACACTGCTACTATTAACCACAAGTGCATTGTTGCAGCACTTAGTCAATGAGTGTAGCATTGTCCTTAAAGGCTTGTGCACTCCCATTAATATCAGTTCCAATTAGCCATGAATCTCATTACCAGTTTTGCATATGGAGTGCACTGCTTACAAGGCATCAAATGTTGTTGTTTAAACAAACCAAGTTTATTGAAGCATGGATGAAGTGGCAGGCAGTCACGTGTTACTATGGTTACCTTCCTCCTCCCCCTTTATGGGAGTAACGTTGTCCTTTAAAGATATGTGTACTCCAATTAAAATCCTTAGAAAGAGTTCCAATTGTACCAGTTTTGCATATCATGTAGTTTACATCTTATAAAAGGCATCAACAAGAAACTAGCAACCCATTAGCTAAAGTTTATTGATGCATGGATTACTGAGAAGCAGTCATGTGTTACTACATCCCCCTACTCCCCCATTTCTAAGCAATTGAGTAGCAAAGTGAGTGAGAAAATGTATATTTTTTTTGTATTGAAAATGTACATGTAAGCCCCTCCCCCACATCAGTGAGAAATTTCACACTACATTCTACCTCAGAATTGAAATGCACAATACACAGAAGTCAGTGTTTAGAAGCTGCCCAATCATTACGGAAATTGATAGCTTTTATGTAAATTTGGTAAAGGCAAAGCAAATAATAAGCAGTCCATTTGCACTGCACTCTAGAGTTAGTGCCGAACCATCCACTTGATGTGGGTTTTGTTTGTTTGTTGTTTGTTTGTTGTTGTTTTTTATGAATAAGGCAGAACTCTGATAAGTACTATAGACGTGGGAAGTTAAGCGCCCTCTCTTTGTTAAGCGCTGTTGTTTTTTTTGGTTAAACACCCGGCTTTTAGGACTTTTATTAAGCGCTCCATGTGTCTCGTCTACTGGTGAGTGGCACTCGGCCCCAGTTTCTAAGTTACCACTCGCAGCGCCCATTTCCTTACCGTTACATTTAACAACCAGCATCTATGGTAACAACAAGCAACTAAAGAAAGGGTTAGTTATTTGTAGTGCTCCAATGCACAAAATGATAGTATATTTACATGTACTTTGAGTTTGAGTATCAATTACATTTACTAATTGTCATAATGGCGAGGCACACTTCAGTCACATGACTTAGAACTAGTAAATCTGAGTCACCATCATGGGAAATTAGACTATTGAATTATCACAACCTCACTAATGTCTAATGTTGCTTTGTGTGCATATGTGTGTTTGCGTAGATTGGCCAGTGCGTCGCCAGCGGGTCTATCGGCAAGAGACAGACGAGGACAGCTAACTTCCCCACCAGAGTGGATCCATTGGTGCGGTCTCTCAGAGGACTGTTTGTATACAGTACGTGAGTGTTGTAATTTGTGGTATTATGTAGTAGCGGTGCGAATTCATCAGTGTGTGGTTAGGTTACATGATAAAAAAACATTCAATATAAGCTCGTACTTACGTAATACTAGTTTGTTGGTATGCTATACACTATGCCTTCGATAAATACACGATTATGAAATTTAAAGATACCTTCACTGTTATACGTTAACTAATATTATTTATAAGGAATCCATGCAACAATTGTATAGAGCTATTAGAGAAGCTTACATTCAGTGTGAATATGTGAGATAGTACATGGGTATTGTACACTGGTGTAGTACAGGTTGCATGAACTCAGTGGTTAAGTTGACAATACCATAGTCTACTGGGTAAGTGCCCACCCCTTAAATTGCATGCACAAACAGGCGGTATGCATGTATTGTCAATTACGTGACCAGCAAACGAATCCATTCCTCGTCTGAGGCATTTCAAACAACTGCAGAGAGACCACTTTCTGATGAAGATAGTGGTGGAGAAAGTACAGAGACTGCAGAAAGTGCTGTTGTTGTTGTTGTTTGTTGTTCAGTTTCTGAACAATGAAAGGCTCTTGTCTTGTAGTATGTCGTGTGGTTCATGCAGGTGTTCAATAGTACTTAGTGCAAACTTGTGTCATGTGCAAATTCTAGCGTAAATGAGAAGTAACTCAGCCAGTTTGTACCAAGTAAGCGCCCACTAGGCGATTATTGTAAGTGAACGGTTAAGCACCATGTGGGTGCTTACCCTGTAGACTACAGGGGTATTGAAAAAGCTTTAGAACTTGAAAAAGAGTTTGCAGTCAGTTGAACAAAATACTTAGGGGCATTGAGTGGAGACTAGAATTTTATTAACAAATGAAGTTTAAATTCAGTGCAAGAAATACAATGTTAGAGGAGGTTTTGAATGATCATTGAACTAGCAGAAGTGAGCATGTCATTAAAATAGTTTTTTGATAGTTAGCTCAAATTTATTGACTAAGGCTGTATAAAGGTTTCCCTTTGGATTTCCCAGGCCAACTCATTGCCATTGGTGCATGCAATGTATGTTAGCAGATTTGATCCTTTGTGGGAAGTACCCTTTACCCCCCTAATTATTGCACTAATTAATTTAGAAATTGCTCGTATATTTTCACAAAAGCAACCTTAGTGATAAGAACGACAACAAACCCTTTACCACTAGTACAATGTAGAACATTAAAGAAGCCGATAATGCACCAACAAAATATAGAATTAGAGGCAATTATTGTGTTGGTAGTAAGATTAATCAGATTTACAGTAATTAACATCTGCTTAATACTGTCCATTTGTTACAATAATAAAAATATCAAATGCATAGTTAACCTTGTGCAAAGAGACATTAAACCTGCTCCAACTTGGAAAAAATAAGCGTGAGAGAGAGACCATTTATGGACAAAGCCAGTCTGATGTATCTTGTGGGTGAACAGAGCACGGAACCCTATAGGCACCAGTGACAGTCGAATGAATGAAATAGAATAGTAAATATTCAATACGGATGAATTAAAGCTGTGTACACATACATATTCAATACAGAAGAGTCAGTTTATACTAGCTTAATGTAATGGTCCACAGGTGTGCTGGGACCTAGATTCTGCCGCCTGGCAAATCAAGAGAGGGAGTACTGCAGAGGCAATACCAGCGCAGTCAGCAACAGGAGATGCGACGATGACGAGATATGCACTAGCACCTGCAGTTGCTGGAATGGGCGTGGCATGCAGAATGCTGACATTGCAGCTTTCACAGGCTCTGAGGTGGATGACCAAGGTTAGTCGAGATGAATGTTGGTAACTAGCTGGATGAAGTGTGAAGTAGAGCCTATTAGCAGACCACAAAAATGCGTGTGCGTGTGTGTGGTAATCAATCAACCCCAACATGAGGCATCTACTCACTAAAAGAAGTAGTGATACCCCCCCCCCCCAACAAAAAAACAAAACTCGCGTATAGTTTGCTAATAATAATTATACAAGTATGACTTCCACTGGTTTTTGTTTTTCCCTCCGTACTTATCATTTGACTTCTTTACTCCAGATAAAAACCCAGTGTTGACGATCCCCAAGGAAGAATCCGAAGCTCTGATAATGGCTGTGGGTGACCCAGTGTCGGCCTTCCTCACGTCTGACGATGTGACTACGATACTCCCCGAAGGTATCACTATGTCTGATAAGGCCAGCATGACTGCAGTCGTCTCCATGGTTGCTCTGTTGGGAATGCTCCTACTCCAGTTTTTCATTAATTAAAAACTTACTCGTGTGATTTTTGTTTTTAATACTTTATATGTAATAAGTCACTTCTAGTTAGTCTATTTGAGTTTAACTTTAATATTTGGTTCACGTAAACTTTGTTTTTAACCTACTGTATGTGCTATAGCTATAACTGTATCCATAATATTTTGTTAAATAAACTCTACAAATATGATTTTTGTGAGACATAGTGGCGTGGACGAGTAATGGTCAATTCTACAATGTAGGTACAGTCCAACATTTAGTACTTCAGATAAGGAAGCTTGTAGTAAGCAAGGTGAAAGGGCCAACCAGACTCGATATGTAGGTGAATGGATGAAAGGTTGGTTTTTGGCTGGAAGTGTACACAGGTGTTAATTGACAGCAATCTGAAGTGCCCTAACTAACACCTAATAGTAATCGGTAATTATTAGTTACAACTCTATTACAAACGTGCAATCAGTTCTCGCCAAACTCAGCAAATAATTCAACAACCACAAAAATAAACTAATACCAATTTTTATTGCATGAGAAAATAGTGTTACTCTACCCACTTCACACATACCCCAGGTCATACCAAAAAAAAAGTCAAACATGTATAGTAATGAACCAGGGGTTCCTCCTCATTATCTCAGTGAAGGGAAAGCAGGAACAGACAAAGATGGTGGCATTGGCACTCCAAACCGTCTAATGCAAGCCCAGGAACACGCCCCCATGCCGGCCAGAAATCCCACCCCCAACACCACTTTTGCTGATGTGGGCACGTACTGGTTGCGAGCAGCCCGATTCGAATTGAACTTCTTCTGTTTGTGTTTGGTGTTGCTGAGAGGAACATTCTGCAGGACAGGAGGAAAGAAAGCAGAAATTATACTTTGTATTTTGAAGGATACACCCACGAACACACAGTTAATAAAAACATACACACATATAGACTTTAAGTAGATGTGAATTCATCAATGTACGCTAGGTTTTAGTTATGAGCACATTAATTGACACATGTGTACAACTCTTCACCATAAGCTATAAGACAGAACCTCACACGGCAGTAAGATAAGCTACAGATAAGTAACTGCACCACCGATACCTTAGTTAAGAGCTAAAATGTATGTTAAAACATAAACACCATCTATACACAAACCTAGGGATGGGCGATATTGGGACATGTCGTATCACAATATTTAAGAAATTGAACAAGTATATATATATATTTATTCCACCCTAGATATTTTCACAATGATATCTTTAGGTACGTGACCGTGAGATATCCAAACGTATATAAAACCCTCTGTTAGTACCACTTTCATGCATGCTGTGGTATTTTTTTCATCAATTCTGTAAGCAAAAGTTGATCAAATGGTCACTTTTTCAAAGATGAATCTACCACATTCCAAACTTGAGAACTTCTAAGTAGAGACCATGTGGTAAATTGTTTGGGTTTCCAAAAAAAAAAAAAGAAAAAAAAAAAAAGGGAAATAGCTGTCTCCTTCATTTCTATACTTATAGCTCTACACATGGTTTCTGCTTCACGATTCTGGTCCATCTCATAATTCTTAAAAACTACTTCTCAATTTTGGATGAACAGGTGTGCTTTTTTCCATCTATGTCGATAAATCGATAATTATATTGGTGCTTGGGATGATACAAAATAAATATTGCAATGTTGACTATAATATAGACACAATATAGCCCAACTTACGCAAACCCACAATTACATCATTAGCACTATGTACATAATTTTTTTTTACAGACAACGTACATGGGAAATGGTTCTCTTAATGTGATTAACTTCGCTGAGGAGTTGGAGTGATGCTATTTCAGCATCAGCAAGGGCTTCAGTGAGCGTGCTCAGTTCAGTGGAATCCATGTGGGGGTTGACCACCTCGGGATTTAGGTGCAAGTGAGCGAGAATAAACTGGGCGGAGTTTTGAAGATATTTGGTATGGTTTGACAGTTGGGATAACAATACACAGAGTTCTCCAGAGCTGTAAGGGAATATACGAAAAGTCAATAACATCTTCAACTTTAGGAAAATTTATAGGAAGTTATGATACAAATATCCTCACATACTGTATACACTCAAGGAAAGGTTGCTTACATTGGCTGTTGTTGTTGTTGTTGTTGTTTGCTTTGGTCATTGTTCTTGCTGTTGTTATTATTTTAAACAAGTTGTCAGAGATACGTACGTAATTAATAAAGTACATATATAACACCTTGATTGCTAGCACTGAGAAATAGAATTTCTAATTTGTTTGCCATACATACAAAAGACAGAGAAAGAACACAAACACTTGTTTCCCTCTGTGTTTTTAGAACCAATAGACTGGTACTCACACAACTACAGTTAAATCTATCTTTACCAAATCAGCCTGCTGTAAGGCAGCTTGTGTTCTGGCATGTGCCACTCATTTTTGTGCATCTCCAATATGGCCCCCAAGATCTTCTTTCTGGAACCAACCTGACAAACAGAAATATAAGCTACTGTAATGCATACAAACTGATAGAAACTCATTTTATATTTATATGCAAATCAGTGGTGTGTCACATTCATTCAATATATATAATGGCTATGTATGTATATTCCACACTTGGTACAACTTGATGACCAATCAGTGACATTCATTTTACGAGCAAATGTAATCGTTTTATTTTCAGTATGCAAATTAAACCAAATAATAGTAAACAATGTAAATGGGCCTGTATCCAACATTCCATGAGGAAAACTAGTGCAGAAATGTTGTAATATGACATGCACAAATGGATCCACTATAACCTCATGTAAAGTGATTTAGTTAGCTCAACCTTGTTGGAAGGACAGAATTCAATAGTGTGCTTCAATAGCACGGGCAGACAAGTGAGTTCACTGAAATAATTTACTGTCCATGCATTAATATCATGTCACATTCCATTCTTAAAGAGTTAGAAGTTTGATCAAGTCTCCCATTCCACTTCTTATATAAAGTTTTAATGCTAAATAACATTTCAGTGAAATTGACCTGATGTGTGAAAATATGTATGGTGAAACATGCGCGCGCGCACACACACACACACACACACACACGATGGTTATTTGGAAACAGGGAACAATGCGGCAATTTCTTTTAAAATCATTACACCATCTTTACTGTCTCATTATATTTCATAAGAATGAAAAATTGTTGTTTTTTCCCATTAATTGAAACATTTGGTAGTGAAACAAGTAACAGAGAATTTGAGTTTCATTACAACACAGAAAGAACTTAAACTAATGCAGTTTGTGCCAGATTCCATAGTACGTACGTGTGCATGTATAAATGTATGTATGTATGTATGTGTGCATGTATGTATGTATGTATGTATGTATGTATGTACAACCTCCTTCCTGAGCAACTGGCATATTAACCTCAATATTAGTTTATACATAACATTCCTGAATACTAAATCAGTAAATCAGTTAATTCCAAGTCAGCAATTGCGGCCCAAATATTGTAGCAATCACTCTGAAATTGAAGATTTGTATTTGTATGAGTAATAGTACGGGTGACCATGTTATTCGGGATTAATAGTACCTCAGGAACTTCGTTTTCAACGTACGGCTCCTCCTAATCTGTTGAAAAACATCCCGTCTAATACAGGTAGAGCTTCTGTCTCCAACTAGAAACTACTGGAACTGTACGTTTCCAAGGTTAACGCTGCATGCGTGCGCACTTACCTAAACTATTTCACCTAGCTACTGCAGTATTTCTCTTAGTTTCCACTTAGTTACTGTTCTATTTAAATTAGTTACACGTTATTTCACTTTCCTAGTGCAATTTCAATTGAACAGCGATTTTTCCAAAACATTTTTGAATGTGCAATTTACGCGCAGCACTATTATAGGGCTTAATAGAATTGTCTGTCACACACACAATCCCCCTCCTCCCTAACTTTCTACCAAAAAACAAACAAACATTTACTAAGACATAATCTAACAAAAAATATCTCAAGATAACTCCACCCTTTGGCCACACCCACCTTATCAATGCCTATCGACTGCAGGTCGTAATCAGTCATGCTGAGCAGCTGACTGAACTCCACCTTGTGATGGTGGAAATTGGGAATTAGCTCCGACAGGTGAAGACCCATCAGGAACAACTCCAGATCACCTGCCACACTCATGCCGCCAGACACGCCCACCCCTCTGCTCAAAGACGTGGCTCGTCCTCTCCCTGAAGTAGCAGATACCATGCCTCCAGTGCCCGACAGAGTGGCCACACCCCCTTCACTCGGAATCGAGTTGGTGTCTATATTACCGGGAGCGTCAGAGAAACTAACACGAGGGCAAGATGACCTGCAACATTACATGCAAACACACATACAGACAAACCCCACATGTAATATCTGAAGTTCGGGAGGAAGTGTCACACATACAGTATGTAGGCAGGAAAAAAAATGTTTTTTAGACCTTTTGGGGAGGGCATTTAGCACCTGAAAAGGTTAAGCTCCCCTCCTTGAAAATTATTATGACCTTCATGGTGACATTTGCAACAATTAAAAAAAAAAAAATCTATTTCAAGGAAATGAGAGCCCCCTCCCCTGCAATTTCAAAAATTGCACATACATGTGACCCCTCTTTAGTTTGGTTTTTAAAAAATAACCTGCAATTGGGTAGATCACAAGTGTATTAGAAACTAAAGATGGGCAAGATTATTATTATTATTTTTATTGAGTGCTGGTATTCTGCAGTAATAATGACAAGGAAGATGTGAATAAGGAATGCAAGTCATATTTATATGCTCCCAAAGAGTTGTCTGGATTAAGCAAACCTTAAGGAGTTGCTTCACTCACTAATTTTAATGTTCTGTAGAATTAGTCATAAAAACGTTCCACAGAGCAGGAAAATCACTGTGAATCAAAACCTTAACTTTCGCCAAAAAATATTTAAAAAAAAGAAAAGATAAAACAACAACAACAAAAACAACAATAACAAACGAACAAACAAAGAAACAAAATTCTGTTCCATATTCCTGTGATTTGTTAAATACTAAATTAAATATCCTGCTTGGGTATTTGTTTTTCCTTCCCTTTGATTCTCACATTGAGCCGTCAGTTCGAGAGCTTCCTTCCTCTGCTTTGCGCTGGTTCTGTCGAGGAATGAAGGACATATCTCCTTGAGCCCTTGCCAAGTCAACTGTCTCCAAGTACTCCGCCGTGTCCTTGTATCCATTAGTGTAGGCCACACCCAGTGGCGACTCCCCTTGGTTGCATAACATGGTGGGGTCAGCCCCTGAGTCAATGAGCAATCTGGCTAAGGAAGTATGACCGACCTTGCAAGCAAAATGAAGAGCCTGGAAATAGAAAGTACATTAATAAATTGTATGAGAGAAAAATAACAAAAAAAAATTTCTCCTATGCATGCACACTTCACTAATAGCCTTGCAAATATTATCTGTCATGCAATAATTCGTATCTTACATAGAACTGAAAATTAACCCCCTCCACCAATAACAACTAAGCTATAATTGCTTTTCAACCTGAGGTAGAAGGGGAAAAAATCGAAATAATTATACTATTATAAGAGGCATCTCTTGTACTGCAAGCAAATTTGTGTACTTTGAACGTCACTTATAATGCTTACAAAGATAATGCTATGAACTTTTCAACAGATTGAGGAAAAAAAACAAAAACAAAAACAAATAAAAAAATAAAAATAAAATAAAAACTGCCAGTATTTCTCACACTTGTGTGTTTGCATTGTGTGTATATGTTCATTCGTGTGTGTGTGCGTGTGGTAGAAATAATTACATATAAGTAATCACTCTGCCTGAAGATGCCATACCACTACATATATTGGATAGACACATCAACCTCAAGTGACATCTGCCAGACACAACAATACTGGCTGCTGCTAGCATATTAGGCAATAGTTTGTTGCTGCTGGATAAATTACTGGTTCATTTCCCACTGGGAACTGGATAGAGTTGTAACTTGCAATACACAGAAGCTACCTCTCTAAAACTGGTAAGTGGTTATCAACATGAATACGGCAATGTGTTGGATACAGAAGAGGGGAACCATTATGACCCCCCCCCCCCCCCCCCCCCCCCCCCCCCCCCCCCGACTTCCATGCTAAATGAAGTTTTCTTACTGTGTATAATTCATACACATGACAAGGTAAATTGATAATTTGAATATGACTCGTGAAATTATTGGCGAGCGAGTGAAGCGAGCGAGACACTTACAGGGGTAACACAATTGAAAATCGGGGATGTTTGTTTGCTTATAAATATGTTTGGACGTACGTATGTCATTTAGTACTTTGACCCTCACATATTTTTGCATTAGTTTGGTGTTCGACCCCGTCCCAAACTTCACTAAACAGAATCCTCTGGTTACCTGTATCATTACCCGTACTGTTCTAGCAATTGAATTGTTCACCCGCTATGAATTCTTTTGCGGGTGCAGTTAGAACTCAAAAACTTGTGGGAGTTCCATTTCTAAGAGTAATGAAATTGATGACCCTTTAAAAATGACTATGGGCCTCACAAGATTGGCTTGGGGTAATTTCTACTTTCTTTCCTAATACAATACACCATGGGAGTCACTAAAAGACGACTTTTATTTGGCACTGTTAAAATAAGAATACACTTTGTCTCTAACCACTACACATTTACTCTTCCAGAAACTACAGGCTAGACACTCATCTTCAGTACTATACTTATTCCCCTAAACTTCAGTGAGCCATCACAAGGGAAATAGAGCTCGACTCCCAATGTGCTACACTTGATCAGACTAGAGATGAGTCACTTTTTGCCAATAATATGGCTCTAGCTAGTATGTATGAGCTCCCTTGCTACATAAGTCCTTACTCATATCATGTATGGTTATGCCACTACACAGAATACTGTGTGTGAATGAATCTATACCTTAATTATATAATACAGTTTGCTCACGATTTGTGCTAAAGAACATCACTATATTTAATATGACATAGCCTACAACCCACTCCCCATTCAGATTGAAGCACATTAAAATTAGAGAACATAAAAAAGATTAGAAGAAAAAGACTAGAGTAAAAGTTCTACTCCCCCCCCCCCTTGCATTAAAATAGAAATTTCATGCATAGAAATTTCATGCATACACACACATACGTACACACACATATGTATGTATGTAGATACTTATCAGGGATTCATACAGGATTTTTTGCTAGACAGGTGGGGGGGGGGGGGGGGGGTGGGGGGGTGGGGGGGGGGGGATTTTAGTAGAGTCAAAAACTGACAAGGAAGGTATCAAAGCTTCATAATTAGCGTCTGGGGATCCCATAGTCTGCATGAAACCCATAGTCTGCATGAAACCCATAGTCTGCATGAAACCCATAGTCTGCATGAAACCCATAGTCTGCATGAAACCCTGCTTACTGTCCATCCTCTAGTCTCCTTCGCATTGACATCAGCTCCGGCCGCCACCAGTTTCCTAGCCACCAGGTACTGGCCACTCTGACAAGCATAGAGCAGAGGAGTCATCCCATACCTGTCCTTGGTGTTGACCAGAGCTCCGTGGGTGAGCAGCAAGTCCAAGCATCTCTCCGAGTTGTGATCGGGAAGAGTAGGTTTCCGCATGCACACCACCATTAGGGCATTCAGGTTGTCTGCACACACACACACACACACACAGACAAACGCACACAGACATACACATACCACATTATACACATAAAACAATGGATAGATAACACAAAAAACAACAACGAATAGATATGAGATAGCGTTGGGTATTGCTAAACATTGATGATTCAGTCATGAAATTGCATAGAAATTACCACACACAGTCACGATAAGAAAAAAGCAAAGCCAGAAAAAACAAATGTGGCCTCTACAAAAAAATCTGAACACAAATACACCAGTGAGTACACAAGCCCACTACTTAAGTACCTTTGGCTGCATTAGGGTTTGCTCCATGGTCCAAAAACAAGCGGACAATTCCAGGTCGTAGGTTCTCACAAGCATGGAGGAGAGGAGGCCACCCAGTGTTGAGAGGCTGATCCAAATTAACACCTGAAAAGAAAACAACAACAACAACAAAAATGTACAGGTGGCTATTTGAATTTAAAGTACACTCCCAGTGAGGTTTATAGTATTGAGTGAAGAGGAAAGCTATGACAAAAAATATAAATAGAATCAATGAGTAGTGAGTGACTAATCTCTGACACTCTCACTAATACTAATACCAGTAGGGGGTTCATTTAGGAATTAATCTAGAGGGGGTGAGGTTGAGCTTTCATTATCTCAAGAGGCTCACAACTTTCATACATAATTAAGATGAAAGAAGAGATGGGCTCCAATGACATACCACGGCGATAAAATAAACTTATGACTTAAGCATTGCAACCACTTTCTTCACTTTTTAACTTTGCTTTAGCTCACAAAATTTTAAGAATATATCAAGGGGCACAAAGTGAATTCAATGGGAGGGGAGGGAGAGAGGGCAAGCGCCACCCTGCTCACCCCCCCCCCCCCCCCTAAATGAACCCCTGACTGAATAACAATATCTACCATTACGGTCTTCATCATTAGTCATCCTCATAATCATCATCATAATCAAGACACAATAACTAGTAAGTGTGAACTCAATAATGCAATGATGGTGACTGAGTTTTCCCAATAATAGAGACATTCAGTTTTATTGCCAGACTTTTCGTTTACAAAGAATTGTTTAGACAAGTTGTCACTACCGCACAATGGAATAAAAATTGTTTTTTGAACTTCTCTGGCCTCACTGAGTAGTAGCTCACGGTGTAGTCTGGTCCAGCATGTTGTGGTGCACACACCATAGCACTAGTGAGGTACGTGGTATGGGTTGGTATTTACAACGACACTTTACCAGTTTACAGATACAGATAGTGTAATATCTTCCACAGTCTTGACTAGTTTTTTCTGTATCAATTATGATAAAAAAAAAATGTAAGTCCATCTTATGGGATATATGCACTATTTGCTAATACAAGTGCTAACACTGCAAGTCTCCACACAGTGTACAGTTCACCAAATACATAATCCTACAATACTGACACGGCATGTACGTATATACGTAAAATATATAATTTCACAATTGCATGTAAACGTTTTGTTGGCTCATTCACTTTGTATGCATGGGCGTAAGGATGATAGTACTCATTTGACAGTCTGTCTGTCTGTCTGTCTGTCTGATTATCTGTCAGTCTGTCTGTCTGTCTATCTGTCTGTCTGTCCGTCTATCTGTCAGTCTGCAAACAACAGATCTTACAGTAGGGTAACTAAAGCACTTGTCCATTCATGTGTTCATAATTAGCCAGACTGTTCAGTTTTAGCCTTCATCTTACAAACAAAATAAGATTATGACAAGTAGGTCGGGTAATTTCCGTACAAAAGTTTTGCTGAAGTGAACAAGCAACAGTTCACTTTAAACGAGACATTCAGATTTGATATAGCACCCAGGATATCAACGACAGCAAAAATTAATGTAGCCAAATGATCTACCACTATTTATAAAGCCAATTATGACTAAACCAAATGTCAGAATGAAGTATAATAATACAGTTGTGTGTCAGTAACGACAACAACGACTGACAACAGTGTGAGTATTCATGATCAATGCATCTGCTCAGCAAAGTTGGTAAAACATTATCATTACCAGAATGGATAAAGCATCAAGTTCTATCTGCTCTATAGAGTTGACAACAACAAAAAAAAAAAAAGCAATAAGTACTCTCTTTCCAGTGACCCTCAACTTTGTAGTCACGCACACTTACCATTAAACAGTCAGCAACTAATAGTTCAGTGATTCTTGAAGTGCCAATTATCGGATCCTCTTCTTTCTTTCCTTTTTTTGTGTTCCCCCCCACCCCCATCCCCCCTGGGTCTTGCCCTACCCTTCCCTCACCCTATAAACACTGAACACTGGGTGTCTGTATAATTCATTTGTTGAACTGAGTTGGGAAGAGTGTCACCTACAGTAGCTAACCATAATCCACCTCAAATCATAGGCAGAAGAAAGGCAGAGAAGCAAGAGAATGCAAGGGTCAAGAAAATAAGCAGATGGGGAAAGGCTGACTGATGTACTACTTCCATGAAGAAGAGAAATAAAATACACAGAATGAACAACCATTAGATGAACCTGTATCCAGTTTAAAGTGGTCAAAAGAAAAAAACAAAGGTAAAATGTGAAATAATCTCAGTTGTCGCCGGGGAATCAACCATAACCACCAGTGAGTGCTCTATCCACTGAACTATAACAACCCATAACTTCCAAGACCTTCACATTTCCCCTTTATACTGTTGAGTAGTACACCGCTAGCTGCAGTCTCGTACTCCACATACCACCAATTATGTGTTGTCAGAACACCTTTTCGGTGTGGACCGGAAACACCTCCTCCTCTGGAAAGGAGCCATAATTAGTGGATTAATGAGGCTTTAACATCACAATTATCAAGACTGAGATTATTTCACATTTTACCTTTAGCTTTTCTTTAGACCCCTTTAAGTGAGAAAGGTTCAATCTAATTTTTATGAAGGGTCAGAACCTGATAATTAATAAACTACAATACCTTGTGCTACTACATTTCTATTTGCTAAACTAAGTACATGTGCACCCAGTGCCACAGTGTGGCAGGATAGAGCACCGTTATATTGCAGAAAGGACAGAGATAAAGGAGGAGAAGGGGAATGCATGAGTTGAAGAGAGGAATAAGAAAAAAATGAGATGGAGGAAGAGAGAGAGGGAGAGAGCAGGAAGGAGAATCCATGGATAAAAATACCTAGATACTGCATTCACAGTTAGCAAAAGCTAACTCATCAAGCACCATGGTGAGGCGGGGTACTTGCTAGTACAAAATGTTCTGAAAGCAACACACTCCCCCCAATACTTGTGAACTAGTGCGGCCTTTTTGTAAAGGATTCACAGGACCACCACCACCTCATATTGTAGAAGCTGTATTGCTATTTCTATGTGGCAAATGAGAGAATTAAACAAGAGATTCTTCACTCCAACATTATTTAGGAATATACGGGTTAGCTATTCTTTCTACTGTTCAGATAAAACTGAGACAGATAAGTTCTATCCATTCAATTATTGTTCAAACTGGATATGGTGTTCCTTAGCTGAAACAAGACTGAAGGTACTTACTGTTCGTTGTTAACTTACACTTTTCAACACTCCCACCTTGAGTACTGTGCATACACTTATAAATTGTTTGTAACCGACACCATAAACAACATCAGGTAACACCCTGGTAGATAACACACCCTATTTTTTACGTACGTATTAAACAATAAGTCAGCCAACGTTTAAAGACCATGACCTCTATTCTGCAACTTATCTGCAAGGCAAACTCAATTATTTTGTCAAACTTATAGAGTACACAACTATAACTAACTATTGGTGGACGTTTAGTACAAACGCCGAGCGAGACTGTCTAGTTAGCTTTTATACTATGTATTTGAAAATCCTAATTCTCTTCTTCAAAACAACAATACTACTTAAGTATTGTTGTTGTTGTTTTACATTAAGTTCATGTTCTTGCTACCCTAAAGATGACAATAGTGATATTGTTCTTGGAATAGTCTCTTATCCTTGATTTTAGAAAAATTTGTATTTTAAATTTAAAATTCCCAACGATCTATTTATAATTTTGATTACCTAAAGTGCCAGTAGCTCCTGACAATAAGCACGAATATACAGCAGAATTCTTGAAATAACCTGGTATAAAAGATCTTCAATTGACAATACAATATTAACCTCTCGCCACAACTTAAGAAATAAACATACTAAAACTAGCTTACTGCTGGGTTTAGGATAAAAAGAAAGAAAAAGGAAAGTACATGTTCATTTAAAGGACCTCGTGCCATCCATACATATAAATGACACAATACTCAATAGTCATTGCCTAATATTGTCTCTGTTGCCTATTATAACAGGATAAATATTAGCCACTGACAAATAATCCCTGAACAATCTTAACCAAAGCAAAGATAGGCGGAAATATTAACAATTATTGAGAGCACAAACAAAATGAAGCACCGTCTGAGTTTGCCTATGGAATCCTTTATCCTTCCTAAACTGTCCTCTATCCCACTTGGACATGAAGGACTATGGGGATAGTCCTATGGAATTCCATGTGTACCACCGACGCACTCTATCCTACATGTGTCCGTCCTATCCCACTGTCCCATGTAGGACAGGTGTGATAGTCCTATGGAATCCCCATGTGTCACACTGACACGCTCTATCCTATGTGTTTGCTCTATCCCACTGTCCCATGTACTATAGCATGATCATCCAAAACTTAAGAATGGCATTCAATTCCACTGGAATTTTTTTTTATATACTTCAATCCCCATTTTAGTAGGATATTATTAGGTCCACATCATCAACACCACCCGTATGACGTTAGTGGTCTGGCAAACATGAAGGACAGCTTACATTTTTATACGTACCATCATGTTGTATGCACTTGACTGTACAAGGTGGAGTGGTTTCCGTGATACAAGTGGACCACTTGATCTATAATCCTGATATCCTTTCTAAGATTTTGTGTAATAGTTAGGCAGATATGTGTAAATTTTTGCAACAATCGTGCTTTTTTATGTACAAGCATGAAACTTGGTAAACTTGCAGAATGTTATCCAATAAATAATATTAGAAATGGAGCCATTTTAAATTTGACCTTTGGTGACCTCTATGAGTTAATTAATCTTATAACTACAGTATGTACACTATTAACTAAGTTCCATGCAATTTGGTCAACTTGGGTATCTAATGAAAGGACTTACTCTAAGCAGTATTTTGAAACTTGAATTAAGAATTTATGTCCTTCTTATCAAGAATTATGGTCATTTTAATACAAATAGTTTACTGTTTATTGTGTTTTAATAAATTATGAATAAATAACATAAGTTACAATTCGTCTTCATTGCACTCTCCACTGCAATGGCATAAGGCAGTACATGTCAGAGATGCTTTCTTGCACTTGCACTTTCTTTTGCACCCTTTCTTACAGCCACAGCACAGTAGTTCCCGAGATGAAGTGCCAGCTTCAGGTAAGGTTGTCCACAACGGCTTCCAACTATGAGGGTCAGTCCAACCCCACTTCTGTGGAGAGGGAAGGGAGCTAGATGACTTGGTGTCTTGTGGTGGAATGTAGATGACATCTGAGCCATGTGTGGTGACTAACTGCTTACTTGTAGCAAGATGTTTCAAGTGTTTTACTAAAAAAGCAAACTATTCTTTTTTGTTGGAATCATCCTGCAAAAATTGCTGCCAGTTTTTTGGCAAACAGTTAGATGCTTCAAATCTCCTTCTCAAACCTTTTCCACGTTTGCTTCTTGTCTGAGACTTGAGGCTATTTGAAATGTACTGGTCCCACACAATGTCCACTCGACTATAGCATTAGCCTTTTTTCTATGTATGGCAAGAAGATCTTTACTGCATAGACATTGAAGGTTTTCACAGCAAGAGGTTGGAGAAAGTTGACCACAATGGCTCCATCAAGAATCACAACTTCAGCTTCTGGCTGAGGTGTCACTGACTGAGTGCAGTCTCCCAGAGAACTCAAGAGGTCAGCTTTGGTTCCTTGTCTTAGCTTACCAAAGTGGGATAAGGATGGAGGACATGGTTGGGGTTCGTGGCGGAAGAAATCATCAAGGTCGCCATCTCGTGATTGGCAAGCAATGTAGAGCCTTGAAACAATGAAACATCACTTTTCAAGGATGAGACTTGCAGGCTTGCTTTGGATTTCTCTCTTGGTGGTGGCCAACTAAACAGTAGCAGTTTATTCTTCTTGACAGGTTCAGAGAGAGGAGTTGATCCTTCAATTAGTCTGCTAGTTACAAAAGCTTCGTATTTTTCCTTCCCTATCTTTTCAGCTTGGCATATTGAAGATGCGACAGCAGCATCTAAATTATCTCTTGTGTCTAGTCTCAGCAATTCTTTGCCCTCTTCCAAAAATGGGTTTCCTAGTTCTTCCATCACTCCCACCAGGCTTTTGACATGTTGAGTAAACATCATCTGAATACTCTTTGTCTGGTCATGATGATGTACTTCTGAGCTTCTCTTGTGCAATTCTGCAATACATGCTTCTAATTCTGCAGTTACTCTAACAAGTTCAGGTCCAGCTACCTACCATCCAGCGCCTAAGAGCCTCAGAATTTTGTGTAAGACCAACCGCTCAGCCATCCCCCTTCACTGCAGGATTAATTTGCTCGTGGCCATGATCAAGTGCTATAGATGAGAATAACCGGCCTGATTTATTAACTGTGAAGTTACCTTTGTTAAATTCCACTGCAATTTCTGGGTGAGTGAGTCATTTCCAAATTGTACATGTCTCTTATGTGGACAGGCAACCATCAAGCATAATTGGTATGGTTCAGACAGAAGAACCAAGGTGCAAGTTGGATGAGGCTTTCCCTATACAGAGGGAAGTCTGTTGACCGCAGAGATCGCACGAAAGTCAAAACAAGGAGCTCAAGGTGAAGAGCTGTGTACCAAAATTGAAACTGAGCGCTTTCATCTCTGCGCCTGTCACACCACGTGGTAAATGTCTCTGGCTGCTGTCCTGACTCCAACAACTCTACATATTGCCTGCAAGAATCTTTCAGCAAGATGTACAGGCAGCTTGCAGTGACTTGATGTGCATGCCTAGTTCGAGTTACATACAATGCCTTAATGAATGAGTCAGCAATACCAGCAGATGCAACATTGGCTTTGACCAGGGCCTCCACCCATCCACTGTCCTCAAGCCAGTCACCTATGTATGACCTTCAGTCCAGCCATCTCAATATGCAGGTGCTATTTGTATCATAACTCTTGACCAGAATAGAATAAAAACTAAATTTAAGTTTCAAATACTGCTTAGAGTAAGCCCTTTCATTTAATACCCATGTTGATCAAATTACACATGACTACATTGACATCATTAAGGTTCTGGTGTAGTGTTACACCCACTCATTCAAAGGAGCTAGATTACAACCGTGAATATCACTAACACTTGGTTTTGTGGTGTCAGGCTTAAGTGGCTTGGGGCTGAAGTTCATGTAGAGGTTTCTAATGAATGGTTAGCCAATAAGAACTTGTTTCTTCCCATGGATTAGTTTGTCATAAAATACTGCAAATGCAAATGCAAGAAAAAATAAACACATACTTCATTAGATGTAACTTGAATACAGAAAAATAGTAAGATTGATATGACATATGATTAAATAATAATAAGTGATTTTTAGTGAGTAATAACAAAATTATGATTTGCATGTGGGATGTTCTATGGCTCTCGGATGCCTCCATATCTGAACCTGGGGCATGCTAGTTGTGGAAGCAATGCAGTAAAGTAAAACTTCCTCAACTTCGCTAATTGAGTTCCCCACCATTTTCTGTTTCGATGTATACGTTCGACATGCATGTCCTTTCTTGTGCAAACAACAAAGTCACACCACATCTTGTCTGTGCAATATAACTGGCACTGGACTTGAAAGTAATAATCATGTCTTCGCTTCAACCGTCGTTGTTGCGTATCTTTGTCCACTTCCAGGCAAAAGGCGGAATTCTTGCACGCTTCATCTAAAGGTTGGTCTTTGAAAGAAAAAGGATTTTTGATTTCTAGCAGTCCTAAAGGTTGAGCAGTGTTACTTGGGTCATAAATGATACCATCCGGAGTGGCAGCTAGCCAGTTGTTGGTTTCAGAAATAAACAGCCCACACTTGTCAACACGAAACTCGGGATATTTCTTCTGGTAGTACGATTTATATCTGTCAATGGATATAGCTTCCATAGAAGTGCCATAGCGGGTCGCTTGATTACCTCTAAAAGTGCTATACAGTAGTGCTTGTACTTTCTTGCTTTTTTTGTTTTTTCTTTCATTTTTGCGATTCCCCCCAACCACAGAAGCTGTGAGCCTTTTCCTCCTCTCTTGCTGCCACTGATCACTGTTGTCTTGATCTCTCGTCTGTTCTTCAATCTGCTCTCTTTCTTCTTGTGTGACAAACACTCTCGTTGCATAATAACTAGAATTTAGTTCTTGTAGATGCTCTGGAGATAGGTCTTCCGTAACTTGGTCAGGCAAAATACCTCCGTCATGTCTACTGTAAGCACTGCAAGCTGCAGGCGTGTCACATTTGGTAGCATATTTACTTTTTCTTCGTCGTTCTTTTACTGCTTCTGTAGCCTTCCTCTTCTTATCAGCAGCTAAAATTTTAGCTGATCGTTCTGCTGTATTGCTGTACACTTTGTTTGGGGAAGAGATTGTCATATTTTTCCAAGTTTGAGGACCCCACTCCCTGCCTATGTTTTGACGTAATCCTGCCCCCATGCATCGATGTTCCCATGCTCCACTCTGACAACTGTTAATAACTTTTCCCCCATCAAACTTTGTTCTGATATGCATCCAGGATTCAGCCAAATTTGTTGTCACATTTCCAATAAGTTGTTCTGCCTTTCCTATTAACCTACTTAGCTGTACCTGGATGTCGTGGTAGAGCTTGGGATCAATATTAGTTGGTGTACATCCACCCCGTTCCCATTCTACATCTCCTTCTGTTGCAGGATCCTCCGCTAGTGTTTCAACCCACAGCTGCTCTTGATCAGTGACAATATCTGAATGAAACAAATTAATTATTACATTTGTTGCTATTAAACATAATAATTATTACATACTTGTTCTCTTATTCAGGTTATTTCAATAATACAGAATTGAAAGGAAATAATTAAATATGGCAGTATCCCTAGGTTATTTCAGTAATACAGAATTGAAGAAAAAATATTTTGTAATTTCGAATACAAACAATAGACTTATTAATTATATATTATTATTAAGATTACTAGTTTGTTAATTTTTAAATATTGTTAGTGATATCATAGTGTTATGATATTGTAGCTATTAGCTATTATCAGTCACTTGTATTTTTTATTTACCTATGATGTCATTCTGTACATCTTCACTATCAGGACCCGCTTTCATCCCTGTTCTCAGGTGTAATCAAGGAGGAAGATGAAGCTGATGTTGTAGATTGCTGTTGATTCTTCCTTGCAGTCTTGCAAAAATCAGTACTGCAGTGCTCATGAATTCCGAAGCAATGTCGTGATCCATTCTGCAGATCATGTTTGAGTGCAGCCAATGCCTTCTTCACATCACTTTCTTTGCTTCTCATCCTGATTGCAGCTCTAGCAGATGACACCAGCCTCTTTCGCATCTTCAGAGTTTGTCTTCCGCTTCCTTTGTAGGAGGGGTTGTCCTGGACCAGTTTCTCAAGTGCACCTCTGTAGCACTTGCATGCATGATTGGCGCACTCAAGTTTCTGGACGGCATAACCCCAACCAGGAACATTCTGGAGGAGAGTTGGGTACACTGAGCTATCACCCTCCAAAATGATATCAGTTTCCATCTCAGAAGACGAGGCCGACCAGTTGAGAAAACAGTGGTGCTTGTCACGAGAAATGCCTTGGGCACACGAAGAGCAATATTTGTTGCGAACACCGAGGTAGAGCAGTTTTCCTGTAGCCTTACCCAAGATAATACCCACACCAGAGTTAGCATTATACGAATGCTTGTGGGACCTCTTACTCCAGCCACCATCTACTACCACAGTGATTGAGGAACCCCTCATGATATTCTCCACGTTGAATTACTAGCTGCCTTTCCTCTCGCCCTGCTTCAGCCATGGATTGCAGCAACTCCTGCTTCCACATCTCTCCAATTGCCCTCTCCGTGTCAATGAAGCTGTTCTTTGTCATGACAGGTACTCCCATGATCCTCATGGTTTCCTCTAGGGCACTGTGTCCACCACCAGTGGACATTTGGCCCCATACGGCTGCCAGATTAGCTTCCCACCTGCAGTTAAATCATGCAACCAGTATAGCTGAAGAACAGGGTAATTAAGTATAATTACAATTAATTAATTAAATTACTATATACTTTTCATTGAAGACCCCTTGTAATTTTGTGCTTGCAGTGCAGGTCTTTACTTGAGTAATATCAATGAAGAAAGAAGTAACAATAAAATCAAGCTCAACTTTTTGAGGTAGAAAGAGAGGCACGAAAAGAAAAGTCATACCAGATATTGCGTATTAGGAAAAATAAAAAAAGAGGGCAGAAAAAAGAACAAAAAAGAACTAAAAGTATAGGGTCATGTGGAAAGTGCCACAATATAAAGGGTTGTGGGCAATAATGATAATGGTATAATGCAATAAGAGTGACTGATACAGTAAATACTCATTAATTTGAATCTTGCTAATTGAGACCTCGTTTGCATTAATCTGAACCATTTAGCCAGCCAAAATTTTACTTAACCATTGTCAACTTAGCTGCTTAAATATCAATTGTTTGTAATCTGTAATTCGAATTTCAGTAGTTCGAATTTTCAAACTAGGAGGGTCTACTGTAATAATCATAATATAATAATATAAGTTTCTTTCTACCACATTCTAATTACCTGCTGTAGCCTTTGGGGCCTTTCACTTTCTTGCAAGTCTCCAGTGTGGCAGTGTGCTGACAAGTGGAGCACTCCCCTGTAAAAACAGACGCCAAACCATTCCTACTCTCACTATGTAGCTCAATGGAACCATCACAGTTTTTAGCATGGTTGGCAACTTTGTCTGTGTACTCTTTTATTTTATCCACATCAATAATCCTGCTCCCCTGTCCAATTCCTGAAGAATTTCCTTCCCTGCTGCTCAAATGCTGGTCTCTCTTCTGGTCTCCCTTCTTAGTAAGCACCCTTTCAGCTGGAAGCTTTTTCTTGATATATACCCTCCTGCTTTTATGAGTGCTATATTTGTTGTTCTTCTTATTCTTTTTGTTTCCCATCTTCTGTAAGGCTTCCAACAGTCACTTCTCCCGCGTGGCTTCTGTCTCTGATGCGTGGGCGATAAACCGGGTTGCGGTACGTTTCCCGCCTTTGCCCGCGCTAGTCCAGTTAGTTTGTGTTTTGACGGACTTTTTTGGCTTCCTAAACGCTGCCAGGCAACTAAGAACAGTGCACTCCAATTATCTGAAGCTAGAGGCAGGGCCGCTCGAAAACTATTTCCTATTTGAGTGAAGGGCTTCTGAGTTACCGTGTATGGAAGATCGGCAGAAGGCTTCGGTGGCATCGCGGGAACTAATGAAGAGTTTTTTTTCCACTCCTGTGTCTACTAAACGTACAAACTCTTCGACTGGCCCTCTAGTAAGTCCATGTCTGTATTTACGCTTGGCCCTATGCTGCAGACGCCATTGTCCGACACAGATCCTCAAGTCTTTATTGCATTTTGTTCCACCTCTTTTGCATTTTTATTTTAAATAATCAATTCATTGTTATTCTTGAATTAATGACTTATAGTTGTGAGTTACAGCATAAAAAATGATATCAATGATACAAAAACATCATTTAAAAAGTTCATGAATATTCATAAGGTGACCCTGTACCAGAACCTTAATATCGTACATGTTTTCAAGATTAATTAAGCCTTAGAGGTCACCAAAGGTCAAATCAGAAATGGCTCCACTTCTGAAATTACTTCTGGGATCACATTCTACAAGTCTACCAAGTTTCATGCTTGTACGTAAAAAAGCACGATTGTTTCACATATCTGCCTGACAACTACATTCCTACATTGTGTCTCCTTCTTGAACCTCCTTGTGTTCTTCCTCGACTAGGTATCTGTAAATGTTGCCTTGCTCTTTTAGCTCTGGGCTAAGCAAGATCAAATTCATCAGCAGAACTCTCAGAATCACTGGTGCTGTGATCTTGGCAGAAGTCCATGGATGAAGCAGATGATTGAATTGACATATTTAAGCCAGAAATTAGATAAAAACAGGCAGTTACATTCCATTCTATATAGCTAAAAATCAATTTAACAGCGGAAACTTGTTCATACAAAGTTGCATACAAGGCAAAGTTCCTCACATACCAGAAATAGCTCACATACCAGAAATACATTCCTCCAAGTTTTCACCGTTGCTAAGGACATAACATCTCTAACACGTCAGCACTGTCTGGCAATATGCTTGCTCTATCACCAACCTGCTTACTTAACACTGTCAGTTCTTCTTGTTGCAGATTAGTACCTCCTGAAAATGCAGCAACTTAATCTCCTTTATCTTATCTGCTGTCATCTTAGGACGAGTCATAATCACCAGAATCGCTGATAAAAATACGGCCAAATACCTGCTCGATAAACGTCCAGCCATGCATACCACAATTAAACTTGAACTTTGATCAGATGGTTCCTCTAAACCTTAAACTGTCCAAAATTATTTCCTCTAAATAAAGCACACCTTCACCAGCACAATGATAGTAAAATGGTAACCTAAACATCAACAAATGATTTTGAAAATTTTTTTTTAATGTGGCACAGCAACAAAGACGCATATGGTGTGGCGATGAAAGGTTTAAAGTGGGTGCGGTTTCAATGGCCCTACAGATTCAAATTTCTTTTCCTACAGCCTTGCATCTAGGATAGAGTGTGCTAGTGGGACACATAGGATTCCATAAGACTATCCTGCCTGTCCTACATGGGACAGTAGGATAGGATAGAGTGTGTCAGTGGGACACATGGGATTCCATAGGACTACCCTACCTGTCCTACATGGGACAGTGGGATACGACAGATACATAGGATAGAGTGTGTCAATGGGACAGTGGGATAGGACGGACACATAGGATAGAGTGTGTCAGTGGGATACATGGGCTTCCACAGGACTATCCCGCCAGTCCTACATGGAACAGTGGGATAGGATGGACACATAGGATAGAGTGTGTCAGTGGGATTCCACAGGACTATCCCACCTGTCCTACATGGGACAGTGGGATAGAACAGACACATAAGATATAGAGTGTGTCAGTGGGACACATGGGATTCCATTGGACTATCCTACCTGTCCTACATGGGACAGTGGGATAGGACAGACACATAGGATAGAGTGTGTAAGTGGGATTCCACAGGACTATCCCGCCTGTCCTACGTGGGACAGGACAGACAGTAATGGTATGTTAATGGCAACCTCGGACATCACTGACGTGTATCCACTTTCAGCACTCAGGTGACTTCCCAGCAGCTTTATAAGCTAACTACTTCAGCCATAATTATTTGTTCATGTGATTATGACGTGACGACAGGGGCCTTACGCACTAAAGCTAGTACCTACAGAGCTGAAAGCGTCCCGTTTTCTCAAAATCAGCCCGAAATTTTAAGAAGCATCACAATGAAAGGTCTTAAATCGTCATTCTGAGTAAAGTTCATACCTAAATTAATTGTTAAATGTCTCTCCAAAATCAGAGCGTAAGACAGACAGGATAACTACTAAAACTACTAACTCCGCATGCACACTGAGGAAAGTGGGAGGGTTTTTTATTTCGATGTCAGCACAAGCAAGCGCTACATTGAAATGGTAAAGTTGCTTCAATTGACTGTGTTGTGTTGATTATGCAGATGTGACAAAAAACTACATACTACTGAAGTACCACATCATCTCTCACCTCCCCACAACATTCCAACTCTCACACCCTACTCTTTACAACTAATGTACTGCTAATAATAAACACATCTTTTGATGCCACACTTGAACTTATGGTAAAAACAAAAACAAAAACTTATGGTAAAAACAAAAACAAAAAACAACAACAAAAAAACAATAATTAAAAAAAATTAATTGCGGCACTTATACAGAGTAACTCTAAAGTATAGTTCGCTTAATGTTTTACAAGTCATGTGTTCGTTGGAACTTACGGTGCGTCCTTTCTTTCACCCTTCCAAATACATACCATTATTCAGTAACTGAAGTACGGCAGCCTCGTTTCCTCTGCTAATGGCAACCTTAATGTCCGCCTTAATCCCGTAACTCTTCAAGGAACTCTTATCACTCTCTCCTTTAGATCCGCCTGTCTTTTCTGATTTTGTATTCAATGATACAACAGATTCTCCTGTTTGACTTGGATGTGACCTGAAAGCACTTCCTCCCAATCCTGTCGATGACTTTACATACTTTGATTCTTCCGATACCAACTTAGTAAACTTAAGTACTTCATCGCTTTCTGGCAATAAGGTAAATTTTCTATGTGTAACTGCTTCTTCTGCGCCCAACTCTGATATCGCAGAAAAATGTTCAACCTCCTCAATACACACTCCACTTTCACTGGATGTCTTGGTAACCTTACTGACCACTTCTGCCGCTCCTTCAGGAGAACTTCTTTCCACTTTAGACTGACTAGTATGGTCGTCAATACTCTCCCATTCAGGATTTTGTGATACTACTTCACTGCTTTTCGAGGTAAAGGATTCACCTACTTCAGTGCAAACGGAAACTGAATCCCCACTGGAACTATCAGCACATGTGCAGATTCTAACTGAAGCGCGACGATTCTCAACTGGAGGCTCGTCGGTGTGGCAGGGACATTCGTCTTTACCAACACGCTGAGAAATTTCTCGCGGAGAACTACTAGAGGTCACAGTTACATCCACCTGAAAATTCGGTTGAAAGCTCTGCAGTTCTTCTTCGTCACCAAAATAGAACCCGGCTTCACCACGCTCTTCTTCATCATCTTCCAAGTACCCAGCGGGCCGGTAGGCCATTGTAGAACAGGAGAAATGCGAAATGTACAGAGAATTATGACATGGTGATGGGGGGACGCAATCACCCGGGGATTTTGATTTTTCGACCTGGGCGCTTTATTGGCGAGCGAGCGAGACACTCTCTCAGGGGGGTGGTTGGCCAACAACACTAGAAAATCGGGGGTATTTTGTTTGTTTATACACGTGTACATACGTGTGTGGACACGTTTATGTCATTTTGTACTTTGACCCTCGCGTATTTTTGTGTTCGCTCAGTGTACGACCCCATCCTAAACTTCACTAAACACCTAAACAGAATCCTCCGGTTTAGCGATCATTACCCGTATCACCCTAGAAATTGAATTGTTTAGCGCTTTGAATTCTTTTGGGGTGCAGTTAAACTCAAAAACTTATGGGAGCTCCATTTCTATTCGAGTTAGTGGCGGTTGTAAGTTAATACGCTATTTGTCACAGTTATAAGCCCTACGCAACAGTATTTACTTAAAAATTCATTGTCCACTAGACTAACCACGAAGGTAAGTCTTGTGTAGGTTCCGGTGTGTTCAGTTGTGTGAAAGTATTGTGCGTTACAAATACTACACAAAGAAAAAGTTTAAATAACGCGACTTGATTTTGTTGCTTCTTTTTCAATTCAAACAGTTGCGGGGAGCGGTTACTATGGCTTTGAATCCCCTTTACCGTATATACGTACTGTAATTTAAAAACTCGACTTTATTTTAGTAGCTTGAGTGTTAGCAGTTAGAATCAATCGTTTAATAATAGTGTTGCTTAAGGTACGATCGCCATTTGTGCTCATGCACCACTATTATATATTATAATATATAATATTATATAATATAATATATATATATTTATTTTTTTTGTGCCTTTATGACTTTTTTTTAAAAAGATCAGCTATACAACTGGTAAAAAAAAAAAGACAATAAGTATACATAAAGTTCAGACTACACCGTCCAGGGAGGGGGGTATGGTGGGGAGACGGTGGAGCCACAGGGGTGCATTGCCCCGCGGCCAAACAGGTGGCTGGTAGTTGGGGTGGAGTCAGAAGTGCCGCAGCGATTCTCAATGGCCCTGCTGATGTTGGTGATGGTACGGATGGTGTGCTCAGCCAGCCCACCTAGTGTCTCAGCCACCAGAGGGACGAAGTCCGTCCCGGAAGAGCGGCATGCTGAGAGGTTGGCTGCAAGCTTTCTCTGCACACCAGCCTGGAGGGCATGGCCAGGTTTTTGGGTAGCCTGAGTGATGGTGAGCTCCTGTAGAGGGCTGATGACAAGCACATCAAAGGCGGTTGGACGTCCAAGGCTCCAGCATGGAATGAAGATGTCGCCCGGGCGAGCCTGCGAGCCAGGCAGTAAGCCAGGGGTCTCCTTGGAGGGAGCCAGAGCAGCGGACTGGGCAGCAGCGTGGATGGCATCACGGACAGCATTGTGACGGGCAATGCGATCTCTATTCCCCCCACAGCCGACCTGGTGATCACCGTACGCATCAGCAGTAAGGTGGCATTCCGGGCAGGGATATGACGAGCTGTGGAGGGGAACCCCAAGCCAGTAGTGCAGGCAGCACCGGAACTCTCGGTCGTGGAGATGGAGGGGATGATGTTCAGCCAGTCTCCGGCATGGGGGAGGCTGGAGGACAAGGCAAGGGCCCGCGAGCGGCAGGTGGGAGCCGAGTCAAGGAGCTGCTGGAAGCAGGCCTCGTCAACGACATTACTAAGGCATTTCAGCCGGAGAGGGACGTCGATGTCGTCTAGGCACTTCCAATCTGGGCGGGCGGCTTCTGTGGCCAGGCGTGAAACAGTCGGGGTGATGTGTGGAGAGGGGTCTGGTGGGCTGGCGAGGATCTGTAGCACCAGAGACTTTGTTACAGAGGTGGAGGCGAGAAAGGCAGCTGGTGAGTGGCGTAGTGCACTGCGAAGGTTGAGGCCCCCGTGACTACACGGGAGAGACGCCTTCAACCAGGACCAGTGGGAAACTGGGCCACCTACAATGGTCTCCAAGGTGCAGCGGATGGCTCTGTCAAACTCGGCAGGATGTGACTGGGAGGGCAGGCGCGAAGGATGAAGGAGACCTTGGGGAGGGCAAGGCAAGAGCGCAAAAGGGTGCACTCCACCTGAGAGTCGCCAACGCCGTGGAGCGCTCCAAGGGATTCCTTCAGCTTCGATAGCCGGGCGCCAAAAACCTCCTTGTAGTAGTCGGGTGGACCGATGGGAGAGAGAAACCTCTGCGGGTGGTGGGAATGTCTGTTGGGAGGACAGACTGAGCCTGGACGGCGTCCTCTGGGATATAGAGGAGAGACTTGGAGCGGTTGAGATGGAGGCCCAGGGGGGGACCTTCGCGCTCCAAGATGTGCAGAGCAGCAGCAAGGTCCTCTGGGGAGCCCATCAGGGTGCCGTCGTCCAGGTACCTCACGTTGAGGCGGAGATTTGAGACGTCAGCCTGCAGGCGCTCGAGCAGGGGCTGGAGGGTTAGAGCAAAACCCAATGGGCCGAGAGGGTCCCCCTGCTGCACATGCAGCTATGGATGGTATCTTCCCCCAGATGGAGCAGGGGCTGACAGGAGTAGCAGGATTCCATCCAGGCCGCTAGGTGTGGGATGTGTTGCCTGATCTCAGCGAACATAGACTCTCTGCTAATGCAGTTGAAGGCGTTGGAGAAGTCCAGGAGGCACCAGCACTGATCTGGGTCATCAGAGGAGGAGAGCAGATGTGAAGTGGTATGGATGATGGCCTCGCAGCCGCCTTTGACTCCAGCTCCCAGTTGAAGGGGGGTAAGTGAAGAGATAGCAGAACGGCGGGAGGTGGAGGCCAGACACTTGGAAGTGAGCCGGCGCAGGACTTCTCCTACGGCGATGGGGCGGTGACCACCGCTCTTCTTGGGCAAGGCAAGGAGGGTGGTCCCACAGAGGTGGGGGAGGACCGAAGGAGGGGCTCTGCCAGCAGCTAATAGATTGACGAGGCTAGTGAGGGTGGTAAGGGCCTGGGCAGCACAATCTGGGGAGGGGCATCAAATAGCCTCTTGAAGGTGACTAGGGCGCAGACCGGAGGGCCCAGGGGCAGAGGCATTGGGGAATGATCGCACTCCCTTGAGGACTGCAGGCTCTGAAAGGATGGCAGGTGACGGAACTGGGTCCAAAGGCACAGAGGAAGGAGGTGCTTGGGGGTGTTTCTTCCGCATCTCATGAAGGATTTCCGGAGACGGGGAGGCTAGGTTGTCAGATGTCAGGGCTTAGATGGCCTTGCTGTACCGGCCGTCCTGCGCAGCACGCCTGGCTCTCCTGAAGTTGCTGGTGGAGGTGGGGGCAGATGAGCATGATTGCCTCCTGGCGAGGAACCGGGCATCCTCGAGAGCCTCGGACCAAAGGGAGACCAAGTCACCATCTGCCCAACGCTGAAGGCGAGACTTCACTCGCTTCATGATCTCACGCCAACGAAGCCGTTGGCCTGCAGCAGGGCTGGCAAGCACACACTTAGCTAGAATGAAGAGGCGGGACCACTGGGATGGCTCGTCCGGATTGCGTTCAACAGACCCGAGACAGGAGCTGAGAGCAAGGGCCCATCTGTCACGGGCGCCCTTTGGGACATGCTGCAGGGTGGGTACATGAGATTTGAGGATGGTTGGTAGGGCTGGTAGGGCTGACAATGGAGGGGAGGCATGCTGGGAGGAGGGGGGAGGAGAAGGGGCAGGTGATGAGCTGGCAGAAGGGTTGGCAGCAGCTGGATGAGGAGATGGGGCAGGCGTTGTCACGGATGAGGAGGGCCTGATGGGGGAGAGCGGCCACAATCCCAAATCGCCAGGCAAACAGCGGGAGCATGGAGCTCTACTCCGAACACAGGCGTATCTCAGGCACTTGGCTGTACCATTACAGCGGCAGCAGAGAGTGCTCGAAGCGTTCGCAATAGGCATCCACCTTACCAAACTCCAAATAGTGCGCAGCAACCCTTGAGTTTGAGTTGGTCTCGTTGGTCTCTCTACGAACCTACGACTTGCTTCACTGGCGTAGCCACTGTATTACACCCGTATAAAACAAAGATAAAACGAAACAAAGCAAAAACAAAGCAAAAACAAAACCAAAACCAAGAAAATCCCTCAAAAAAGAATTTAGAGTTTGTTCACGCAGCCTTCATACCACCGCAGTTTTATACATATGCGGTTGAGAAGTCCACTTCACTCACAGAGTCTCTGAGGCTTAATACACCGTTCTATATAGTTTATGCTTCTTTTTTCACGTTCTCCGTTCGGCTGCCATATACCACGCTTCAATCGCGCGGGCCGAATGAGCGTGAATTTTGTTATCGACGGTAGGTGACGGAAGATCAAGAATGGTAAAAACTGTAGAGACATTTTATTTACATCATTTGAACTGAAAATCAACCGTGTGTATCACAAGTGGCAGAGAGCAACGTTCTTGATGGGCTACTTGTACTATTTGCAGTGTAGGTGTTGAAAGTAAGGACATCAGTATGTGGGGGTGTTTGATGTTACCACGTATGTATGTATGTGAATTGTTTTGCACATGCTTACAGCTGATCACCTACGTGCAACAGGACTACAAATGCTCACGTGAGCTGAAAGGCTGTCTTTTGTCAAACTCAGCAGAATTAAGTTTACTGGGCTTATTAGTATACAATTCTATCAGGGTTAGATTCACTTAATCCCCATGCACTTAGCTCATGAAGGTTATCTACTTGTGCTCCCCGTGTATCAAATCTACAGGGAATAATCCACCTGGTCTCCTTGTCTTACTAGAGATGTAGCAGCAATTGGGTGGGGATCCACCACTAAAGGGCTTTTTTTTTTTTTTGGTGGGGATCACCACTAAAGGGCATATTATTTTATTATTATTATTTTTTACCAGTTGTATAGCTGAGATCACCACTAAAGGGCATATTATTTTATTATTATTATTTTTTACCAGTTGTATAGCTGATCTTTTACCTCTTTGAATGACTACTTAAAAAAAAAGAAAGAAAAAAAAAGTTATAGTAGTCTTCTGGTCTGCATCCGTTGGTCTGTTTGTCAGTCTATCTACCTGTCTGTCAGTCTATCTGTCTGTCAGTCTATCTATTTGTCTGTATATCTGTCACGCCCTGATTTTGGAGAATACTGACAATTAACAGTGGATTTAGGTATGAACTTACTCAGGACGAAAATTTAAGACCTGCTACTTTTTTTTTAATTTCGGGCTAATCTTTTAGAAAACATGAAGTTTTCATACTGAGCTCATAGTTAATGTATTTGCTACAGTTTAAGGTACTATTTTCTGGTGTTTAATTTAAGACTCAAACTACTGATGTATGTAAGTCTATGTCATGAAAAAAATTACTGTTTATGCTTTAGATTTTTACTTTTTTCAAGTCATTATAATGATGAGTGACCCATAGTATGTAACAGAAAAAGACAGGCTAGAGCCTGTCTTTTTCAGCTTACCAGAAAATGTTTGCTCCACAGATTTGTATGTTTCAACCGCTTCTCATATGATGGTACTGGAGCAAGTATGGGGAAAATGTTTTTTCAGTTTCACCATCCTTTGCGTAGCTGCATAGAATAATCTCATTCCACTACTTCTCTAATCTCCCATACAAGTAATGGGTCATATGGTTAACTGCTAGGCCTAATTAGCTTGTTGTATTCTTTCTTTCATCATTGACAAGGTACACTGCTAGAGGCAATGTGTGGCTTGACTTTGTCAGGAATATAAGACACAAATAATTAATGTAAGTTTTGTCAGGAATTGCCACACAAAATAAGTTCTAAAAAAAGTTTATGGACGTGTGCATCATATGTCCAAAAGACAGAGAAAAAGAAGAAAAGAAAGGAAACAGGAACAACTTATTTTTTTCTTGTAGCCCAAAACATATCAACAACATGACTCTGCCACTTTTTATTTAGATAGTACAGTACCAAAGTTGAGATATGACAAAAATACCTTAAAACCACAAACTGTTAATTAGCATTGTCAACTTTTGTTTATAATTGAAAATGCTCAATGCTGATTGAGGTCCAGTAAAGTTATTCTTAATATTGGAATCCTTGACTAATATAATCAGCAAAAAGAACTACTATAGACACCAAAGCAAGGTTGTATCTACTGGCTGCCGGACTATAAGATAAACAAACAATAAAATAAAGAAAATCAAGGATTGACGGAGAGAGAGAGAGAAAAATAAATTATAACAATCAAAGAAAAAACTAATCCCACAAAGCAAAAAAAAATTATAAAAATAAGGGGGAAAAAAAGGAACAAAGAAAGAGTGAGAAAACTGAGAACAAAAAATCCCAGGAAGGATTTGAACCTCCATCCTGCAGGCTACCTAGTCCTCACTCAGAGTGAGTGTGCCAGTTCACCCGATGAACCACAACCAGCGTGCCTCTGGGGACCATTAGACGCCATAACAGGGCAAGAGACTCTGGGCAAGGGGGCGCTCTCTGGTCTCTGTTGCCTCTGTCATGGCATGGTTATGGCAGCACTGGGGTGGTCCATACAAAGGCTCCCAGGCTTGGAACACTAGACTGCTAGGTGATATTGGCTTTATCTTGAGTGGCAGTAGTATCACATGTTTACTTGTAATGAACCAGCTACAAGGAGATAATCAGCAGGTATGTAATGAATAGGTAATTAAGTGCTTGCATATCAATGATAGTGGGGATGTTTAATGTCAGCACATCTGTTCACATGCTTAACCGCACATAACAACACCGAATATACCTTTGCTTTACTGAGGAAATGCTGTGCTGGTTTGCTAGGGGCTGTCATCTTCCTTGGTCTGCTAGAGGTTGTCATCTTCCCTGGTCTGCTAGAGGCTGTCATCTTCCCTGGTCTGCTAGAGGCTGTCATCTTCCCTGGTCTGCTAGAGGTTGTCATCTTCCCTGGTCTGCTAGAGGTTGTCATCTTCCTTGGTCTGCTAGAGGGGCAAATCTAAGCAACGGTTTTCCCAACTCACACACATGTATAGGTGTTAAATCTTTGACTCATACTACAGATTTAGTATATCGATGTCATGAAAAATATTATTTTATTTTTCAAGCTGTTATAAATGGGGGCCCAATAAAAGCGAAAGACAAGCTCACTTTATAGCTTCCATAACCTGCTCACTTTTTGTATCTTTTCCTTTCTTTCAACCTCTTCTCATAGTAGCACCAGTGATTTGGGATTTTTGTTTTCTTTTTCATACCTCTTTTATGTAGCTAGTGCCTTACCAAGAATACTCCCAATGTGTGGTTTGACTGCCTATATATACATGGGAACATCTCCTCAGGCTATTTCTTACCTCACTACTACAGTGTTTGGCCAAGCCAGGCTGGCTACCCCTGTGAGCATTCTGTCCAGCAGTATTTCTCGCACGTGATGAGTGGTGGATAGATCATCTCTACCCCTTTCACACCTGTGGATAATAGCATTTCAATACCTAACCTAAGGATATGACCAGGGTGGCTGGTGGGTCTAATCAGACTACACTCGCCTCAACTTACAAATTGCTGGCTGGTAATCCCTTGCACGTGTATACTAACCCACATGCCCATGCTATCATTCCGCCGGCGCCTTTTGCCACGCGGGTTCCAATGTTAACCTCATTTAACAATATTAAATAGTATTCAAAGTCTCTATGTCCCAATAAGCCCTCTCATGTCCACAAATCACCTATCAAATTATTCACAGCTTAATGCAAAGAAGACTCACCGATTATAACACACAAACCAACTATTATGTACCAATAAATGTCAAAGGTGTAGGACCTAAGGAGGGGGGGAAGGTGGTGGGGGGAGAAGAAGGGGTTGGAGGCACATGCCCCCACCACCCTAGAGTTTGAAACTCTTTTGTGTATTAACAGAATTACTCAGACATGCATTTATTACAATTTAGATAAAGAAGGCAGAGGAATTAGATATTTTGAACATGGCTAGAATTATTTTGTGAAAGTGACAGGATTTCTTTTTATTTAATTTGATAATGATTACAAATATTCTACATGAAGATACACTCCCTCAAGAATGTTTTGGTGCTTTTCTACCTTCTCCCCTCACCAATTAATAAATTATTCCAATCCATAGAAGTAAAAATCGTAATCAAGATCCAAGCAGCTGCAGGACCACCAACAGCATTGAGCTTGCACAAATTTCAAGAAGCCCATTTTATTATTTTAAATCTAGTGTTAGAATTCAGAAGCGATAAGATATAAAGCAAAGGCAGAGAAAAAAAGAAGAAGAAGAAAAGTCAGAAAACAAATGGGAACAGATAGACTAAACAAATGAAGTAAAGAAACAAAAAATAAGTGGAAGAGAGAGAGAGAGAAAGAATGAATCTGATGAATGAATGACATAACAAAAATTAATCGCACAACTTCAGTAGTTCTTGCTAAAAACCAAAAAACAAAAAAAAAACACTTTACAGAAAAAGAAATGCATCACTGAAAAAAGAATCGAAAGAAAGATGAAAACATAAAAAAGAAAGAGAAAAAAAAAAGCCTCAATCTAAAAAGAAAAGTCCCAGGAAGGATTTGAACCTCCATCCTGCAAGCCACCTAGTCCTCACTCAGAGTGAGTGTGCCAGTTCACCTGATGAACCACAACCAGTGTGCCTCTGGGGACCTTCAATGGCCATGACAGGGCAAGAGACTCTGGGCAAGGGGTGCTTCTGGTCTCTGTAGGGTGCCTCTGTCATGGCATGGTTATGGCAGCACTGGAGTGGTCCATACAAAGGTTCCCAGGCTTGGAACACTAGACTGCTGCTCTACCCATTGAGCTACTGGGACACCTGGCTGGCTAGGTGATAAATATTGGCTTTATCTTGAGTGGCAGTAGTATCACATGTTTACTTGTAATGAACCAGCTACAAGGAGATAATTAGCAGTTATGTAATGAATAGGTAATAAGTGCTTGCATATCAATAATAGTGGGGATGTTTAATGTCAGCACATATGTTCACATGCTTAAACACACATAACAACACAGCTACGTACACCTCTACTTTACTGAGGAAATGCTGTGGCAAATCTAAGCAACGATTTTCCCAGCCCACACACATGTACAGGTGTTAAATCTTTGACTCATACTACAGATTTAGTATATCAATGTCATGAAAAATATTATTTTATTTTGCAAGCTGTTATAAATGGGGGCCCGATAAAAGCAAAAGACAGGCTCACTTTATAGCTTCCATAACCTGCTCACTTTTTGTATCTTCTTCTTTCTTGTATCTTCTCCTTTCTTTCAATTTCTTCTCATAGTAGCACCAATGATTTGGGATTTTTTTTTTCTTTTTCATACCTCTTTTATGTAGCTAGTGCCTTACCAAGAATACTCCCAATGTGTGGTTTGACTGTTTGCATGACACGTTGCCTACATATCCAGGCTATTTCTTACCTCACTACTACAGTTTGGCCAAGCCAGGCTGGCTACTCCTGTGAGCATTCTGCCCAGCAGTATTTCTCGCACGTGATGAGTGGTGGATAGATCATCTCTACCCCTTTCGCACCTGTGGCTAATAGCATTTCAATACCTAAGCTAAGGATACGACCGGGATGGCTGGTTGGTCTAATCAGACTACACTTGACTCAACTTACAAAGTACTGGCTGGCAGTCCCTTGCACGTGTATACTAACCCGCATGCCCATGCTATCATTCTGCCTGCGCCTTTTGCCACGCGGGTTCCAATGTTGACCTCATTTAACAATGTTAAATAGTATTCAAAGTCTCTATGTCCCAATAAGCCCTCTCATGTCCACAAATCACCTATCAAATTATTCACAGCTTAATGCAAAGAAGACTCACCGATTATCACACACAAACCAACTATTATGTACCAATAAATGTCAAAGGTGTAGGACCTAAGAAGGGGGGGAGGTGGTGGGGGGAGAAGAAGGGGTTGGAGGCATATGCCCCCACCCCCCTCCCCCTATAGTTTGAACCTCTTTTGTGTAATTACTCAAATTACAATTTAGATAAAGAAGGCAGAGAAATTAGATATTTTGAACATGGCTAGAATTATTTTGTGAAAGTGACAGGATTTCTTTTTATTTAATTTGATAGTGATTACAAATATTCTACATGAAGATACACTCCCTCAAGAATGTTTTGGTGCTTTTCTACCTTCTACCCTCACCAATTAATAAATTATTCCAATCCATAGAAGTAAAAATCGTAATCAAGATCCAAGCAGCTGCAGGACCACCAACAGCATTGAGCTTGCACAAATTTCAAGAAGCCCATTTTATTATTTTAAATCTAGTGTCAGAACTCAGAAGCAATAAGATATAGACAAAAGGCAGAGAAAAAAAAGAAGAAGAAAAGTCAGAAAACAAATGGGAACAGATAGACTAAACAAATGAAGTAAAGAAACAAAAAATAAGTGGAAGAGAAAGAGAGAGAGAGAGAAAGAATGAATCTGATGAATGAATGACATAACAAAAATTAATCGCACAACTTCAGTAGTTCTTGCTAAAAACCAAAAAACAAAAAAACACACTTTACAGAAAAAGAAATGCATCACTGAAAAAAGAATCGAAAGAAATATGAAAACATAAAAATGAAAGAGAAAAAAAAAAGCCTCAATCTAAAAAGAAAAGTCCCAGGAAGGATTTGAACCTCCATCCTGCAAGCCACCTAGTCCTCACACTCAGAGTGAGTGTGCTAGTTCACCTGATGAACCACAACCAGTGTGCCTCTGGGGACCTTCAATGGCCATGACAGGGCAAGAGACTCTGGGCAAGGGGTGCTTCTGGTCTCTGTAGGGTGCCTCTGTCATGGCATGGTTATGGCAGCACTGGGGTGGTCCATACATAGGTTCCCAGGCTTGGAACACTAGACTGCTGCTCTACCCATTGAGCTACTGGGACACCTGGCTGGCTAGGTGATAAATATTGGCTTTATCTTGAGTGGCAGTAGTATCACATGTTTACTTGTAATGAACCAGCTACAAGGAGATAATTAGCAGTTATGTAATGAATAGGTAATAAGTGCTTGCATATCAATAATAGTGGGGATGTTTAATGTCAGCACATGTTCCCATGCTTAAACACACATAACAACACAGCTAAGTACACCTCTACATTACTGAGGAAATGCTGTGGCAAATCTAATCAACGATTTTCCCAACCCCACACACATGTATAGGTGTTAAATCTTTGACTCATACTACAGATTTAGTATATCAATGTCATGAAAAATATTATTTTATTTTGCAAGTTGTTATAAATGGGGGCCCGATAATAGCAAAAGACAGGCTCACTTTATAGCTTCCATAACCTGCTCACTTTTTGTATCTTCTCCTTTCTTTAAATTTCTTCTCATAGTAGCACCAGTGATTTGGGATTTTTGTTTTCTTTTTCATACCTCTTTTATGTAGCTAGTGCCTTACCAAGAATACTCCCAATGTGTGGTTTGACTGTTTGCATGACACGTTGCCTATATATACGTGGGAACGTCTCCTCAGGCTATTTCTTACCTCACTACTACAGTGTTTGGCCAAGCCAGGCTGGCTACCCCTGTGAGCATTCTGCCCAGCAGTATTTCTCGCACGTGATGAGTGGTGGATAGATCATCTCTACCCCTTTCACACCTGTGGATAATAGCATTTCAATACCTAAGCTAAGGATATGACCGGGGTGGCTGGTGGGTCTAATCAGACTACACTCGCCTCAACTTACAAATTGCTGGCTGGTAGTCCCTTGCACGTGTATACTAACCCACATGCCCATGCTATCATTCCGCCTGCGCCTTTTGCCGCGCGGGTTCCAATGTTAACCTCATTTAACACTGTTAAATAGTATTCAAAGTCACTATGTCCCAATAAGTCCTCTCATGTCCACAAATCACCTATCAAATTATTCACAGCTTAATGCAAAGAAGACTCACCGATTATCACACACAAACCAACTATTATGTACCAATAAATGTCAAAGGTGTAGGACCTAAGGAGGGGGGGAAGGTGGTGGGAGGAGAAGAAGGGGTTGGAGGCACATGCCCCCACCCCCCTCCCCCTAGAGTTTGAAACTCTTTTGTGTAATTACTCAGACATGCATTAATTACAATTTAGATAAAGAAGGCAGAGGAATTAGATATTTTGAACATGGCTAGAATTATTTTGTGAAAATGACAGGATTTCTTTTTATTTAATTTGATATATACTACAAATATATTCTACATGAATAACTCCCTCAAGAATGTTTTGGTGCTTTTCTACCTTCTCCCCTCACCAATTAATAAATTATTCCTATCCATAGAAGTAAAAATCGTAATCAAGATCCAAGCAGCTGCAGGACCACCAACAGCATTGAGCTTGCTCAAATTTTAAGAAGTCCATTTTATTATTTTAAATCTAGTGTCAGAACTCAGAAGCGATAAGATACAGACCAAAGGCAGAAAAAAAAAATAAAAGAAAAAAAAAGTCAGAAAACAAATGGGAACAGATAGACTAAACAAATGAAGTAAAGAAACAAAAAAAAAGTGGAAGAGAGAGAGAGAGAGAAAGAATGAATCTGATGAATGAATGACATAACAAAAATTAATCGTACAACTTCTGTAGTTCTTGCTAAAAACAAAAAAACAAAAAAAAACACTTTACAGAAAAAGAAATGCACCACTGAAAAAAGAATCGAAAGAAAGACGAAAACATAAAAATGAAAGAGAAAAAACAATGCCTCAATCTAAAAAGAAAAGTCCCAGGAAGGATTTGAACTAAAACAAAACAAAAAAAACACACTTTACAGAAAAAGAAATGCATCACTGAAAAAAGAATCGTAAGAAAAATGAAAACATAAAAAAGAAAGAGAAAAAAAAAATGTCTCAATCTAAAAAAAAAGTCCCAGGAAGGATTTGAACCTCCATCCTGCAAGCCACCTAGTCCTCACTCAGAGTGAGTGTGCCAGTTCACCTGATGAACCACAACTAGTGTGCCTCTCCATGACAGTGCAAGAGACTCTGGGCTGGGGTGCTTCTGGTCACTGTAGGGTGCCTCTGTCATGGTTATGGCAGCACTGGGGTGGCCCATACAAAGGTTCCCAGGCTTGGAACACTAGACTGCTGCTCTACCCATTGAGCTACTGGGACACCTGGCTGGCTAGGTGATAAATATTGGCTTTATCTTGAGTGGCAGTAGTATCACATGTTTACTTGTAATGAACCAGCTACAAGGAGATAATTATCAGTTATGTAATGAATAGGTAATAAGTGCTTGCATATCAATAATAGTGGGGATGTTTAATGTCAATAATAGTGGGGATGTTTAATGTCAGCACATATGTTCACATGCTTAAACACACATAACAACACAGCTACGTACACCTCTACTTTACTCACTCGCTCACTTTACAGCTTCCATAACCTGCTCACTTTTTGTATCTTCTCCTTTCTTTCAAATTCTTCTCATAGTTGCACCAGTGATTTGGGATATTTGTTTTCTTTTTCATACCTCTTTTATGTAGCTAGTGCCTTACCAAGAATACTCCCAATGTGTGGTTTGACTGTTTGCATGACACGTTGCCTATATATACATGGGGATGTCTCCCTAGGCTATTTCTTACCTCACTACTACAGTGTTTGGCCAAGTCAGGCTGGCTACCCCTGTGAGCATTCTGCCCAGCAGTATTTCTCGCACATGATGAGTGGTGGATAGATCATCTCTACCCCTTTCACACCTGTGGATAATAGCATTTAAATACTTAACCTAAGGATATGACCAGGGTGGCTGGTGGGTCTAATCAGACTACACTCGCCTCAACTTACAAATTGCTGGCTTGTAGTCCCTTGCACGTGTATACTAACCCACATGCCCATGCTATCATTCCGCCTGCGCCTTTTGCCGCGCGGGTTCCAATGTTAACCTCATTTAACACTGTTAAATAGTATTCAAAGTCTCTATGTCCCAATAAGTCCTCTCATGTCCACAAATCACCTATCAAATTATTCACAGCTTAATGCAAAGAAGATTCACCGATTATCACACACAAACCAACTATTATGTACCAATAAATGTCAAAGGTGTAGGACCTAAGGAGGGGGGGAAGGTGGTGGGGGGAGAAGAAGGGGTTGGAGGCACATGCCCCCACCCCCCTCCCCCTATAGTTTGAACCTCTTTTGTGTAATTACTCAGACATGCATTAATTACAATTTAGATAAAGAAGGCAGAGGAATTAGATATTTTGAACATGGCTAGAATTATTTTGTGAAAGTGACAGGATTTCTTTTTATTTAATTTGATATATACTACAAATATATTCTACATGAATACACTCCCTCAAGAATGTTTTGGTGCTTTTCTACCTTCTCCCCTCACCAATTAATAAATTATTCCTATCCATAGAAGTAAAAATCGTAATCAAGATCCAAGCAGCTGCAGGACCACCAACAGCATTGAGCTTGCTCAAATTTTAAGAAGTCCATTTTATTATTTAAATCTAGTGTCAGAACTCAGAAGCGATAAGATACAGACCAAAGGCAGAAAAAAAAAAAAAAAAAAAAAAAAAAAGTCAGAAACAAAAGGGAACAGATAGACTAAACAAATGAAGTAAAGAAAAAAAAAAAAAGTGGAAGAGAGAGAGAGAGAGAAAGAATGAATCTGATGAATGAATGACATAACAAAAATTAATCGCACAACTTCAGTAGTTCTTGCTAAAAACAAAAAAACAAAAAAAAACACTTTACAGAAAAAGAAATGCATCACTGAACAAAGAATCGAAAGAAAAATGAAAACATAAAAAAGAAAGAGAAAAAAAAAATGTCTCAATCTAAAAAAAAAAAGTCCCAGGAAGGATTTGAACCTCCATCCTGCAAGCCACCTAGTCCTCACTCAGAGTGAGTGTGCCAGTTCACCTGATGAACCACAACCAGTGTGCCTCTCCATGACAGTGCAAGAGACTCTGGGCTGGGGTGCTTCTGGTCTCTGTAGGGTGCCTCTGTCATGGTTATGGCAGCACTGGGGTGGCCCATACAAAGGTTCCCAGGCTTGGAACACTAGACTGCTGCTCTACCCATTGAGCTACTGGGACACCTGGCTGGCTTGGTGATAATAGTGGCTTTTATCTCAAGTGTCAGAGTCATGTTGTTGATATAATATAACATGTTAAAGGAGCGTAATTTACAGGTGTTATGGGTATTGAATTAGATCCACCCATTAGCTACTTGGGATGAACCAGCTGGCTTGCTCCAGTCACAAGAATAGCTAGTTATATGCATGTAGACATACATCATATATGTATGTATGTGTAAGTGATTAATTTCGTGTGACAAGTTATATGTATAACAATTTAGTGGTGCTTTTAAATCACTTTATTGCATCCTCAATGAAGCTTAGTTAACTTTACCATGAATATAGTTATAGCAAATAGTTCTTTGCAATTAATTTCAATCACATTTGCTCAATTATTTATTATTTTCTTTGTCTACAATCCACTCCAAGTCAGCCATTACTGCCACACAACTTTTGTAGCTACTGTCACTTCGGTCACCACTTGAACATTTATCAACTGAAGGAACAACACCTCCTTCCCTTGAAGGTCCTTCCAAAAAATTTATTTCTTCCTTTCCAGTATCCTTGGTTACCTCAAGATAACGGCCGGGTGTTGTGAATGATTTACTTGTTTCCAGTTCAGTGGATTTCAGCAATATAGATTCTGTTTTGATTGATTTTGCTGATATCGAAGATTTAAGCAGTTCAGCAGATTTGTGAGCAAAGGATGTGGACGATTTGGTCAATTCTACATTCTGTGAACTAGCAGACACAGAGTATTCGAGATGTTTCAATACTATTGAGGTGGATTCTTTATCAGAGGAACCAGCATTACTTTTGCTCCATTGACTGGATTGACTGACTTTACTAGATGCACTGCTGTGGGTGGTAACCAAGTCATCCGTACATGTAGTAATCGTGGAATGTTGCGAAGCCGATTCATTGCTAGAGCACGTACAAAGAGGGCTGTACTCGAGGGGTCGTTGGCAAGCAGGGTTAGGGTGCTGTTTAAGGGATTTGCTCACATAATCTGTATTTTCCAATCCAGTTTGTTTTGGGTGGCTAGTATATACTGTGAAGGTCACCTTTACTTCTGGTTGGCAACTGCTGAAACTGTGAGCACTAACTGAGCCTACCATTACATTGTGAGACATGGCTTTAAAAAAAGTGAAGGAAAAATCATGCCAACCCAATCCCTGTCTCTTCGAGCGACAATTCCCCCTAGGTAATAGTTATAATAATGATGGCGTTAGCTACTGTAGAAACGAGAACGCTAGCTATTAAACTGATACAAAAACACAAAAAAAAGAAATCCAAGCTGGGAATTTACTTTGCGCCCTATGAGTCCACTTTCATAAAGGTTTGTAAAAACCATTGCTAATGACAGACATATCTTTTGGTTAAAGATTTGCTTTCTTCTAACCGCGAATTCAACAATATAGCAAGCAAAACACCTGAGTTGGCGCGCGCAGAGTAGATAAAGCGATTTCTGATTTTAACATTATAGCTATTGCCAAGCTCCAGCTAAGGATGACAGAACAATAGAGAGTAAACTACAAGCTTTTCCTTCTTTATTAAAAACCAAGTAAAAACGTCCCTTGGGCGTTTTGTTTCCTTGCAAGCCAGACCCTTTACCTATGCGGTTAGGCAAAGGATGTCTGGCTCGCTCGCCATTTGCAACTGGCTTACCACATTATGGCCATATATTGGCTGGCACTATTAAGGTGTTACTAGAGATTACAGGTGAATAAATACCTATAACACTGTATTTTAACTCTAGTGACCTGTAAATCATTGAACTCTTCGGGTGACCATGCTTAATATTTTTGTGTTTCAGGAAGGAATTGAAGCTTTACCTAAATATGAGGGGACAAGTCTCCCACTAACAAAGAGATACATACTAACTATTTTTACTATGAACTGCTCATTTATTATTATTAGCTATTATTATATATATTTTTTGCACCTGAGCTAATTCTTTTCAACCAGAAATTATTTAGCAAACAACAAAACATGAAGAAGCCAGTGTTGGAAAGGCTTCCCAGAATACTTTAGAATGACATAAATAAATACACCAGCTCAAAGCTAGGATAACTCCAGTCTAAAAAAAAATAAATACAAATATAATTAATTAAAATGACAGTACATCACATGCAACTTGACTTTATGAATGTGCAGATGCAGAGGCCAACCACTCATAATAGAGAGTTGTAAAAGGGCACATGAGAAGGTTGGATGCTATGGTCCATGGACAGCTGATGAAGACACCCCAGAACTAAATAAATACAATAAATTTGACACCAAATATTTACATAAAGGAGAACATACATGCTGTGTAGCTAGTGTGTTTTGATAATAGAAGAAAAGTATCAACTAGTTCCATTGAACTTTTTGACCAACCATGGCTGGACTTTCATGAAAATAAGGAGGAATGGAGGAGTGGAGAAGCCATGAATAACATTGTTCTGATCATGAGTGATGGAAGTTGCTTAATAGTGGGTGGGAGGGGGGGAGGGCACCATTACTGAACCGAATGCCTATTAAAGTTTTAATGTCAGAGTTATGATTTGATGGGATTTTACAGTTCAATGAGTTCCGAAATTTACTTCTTCTTTTTTTTTCATTCCTTTCTTCTATGAATTCCTCAGCAATGTCAGCCAGTTCAATGTTGTCTGTTTTGTCTTTGTGAATATGCATCAACATGGAATGCTGAACTCATATCAAGACTATCAACTCTTCTCTGATATTCCATAATGACTGCTGTAAATGCCAACAGAGTTCTGTAGATGGTATTGGCCACTGTAGTGAGTCTGAAGCTTTTTTCATTATTTCACAAACTGAACTGAATTCATGAGCCAATCAATATCATGACATTTTAATGCTCCTAGTGGTGATACATTTACAAGGTATAATAAATCTGCACGCTGTGTGCCCCCAAGCAAATAAATCTGCCCCCCCCCCCCATCCCACTCCTCCTCCACTCCCAACTTGCACAACTTCTTGTGTGACAACCAATCCATCAGGGATTTGGTGGCTATCTGGGTAAAGGATTGACAATGCTGGATTAGATATGCCACCTATATATTCCCTTATGTCATGTTGTAGTGGTGGTAGGTAAGTTTGACCAGTGTGTGAAACGGTGGATGTAGGCAAACCATTTGCCATCTAATATGGGTTCCATTATACTCTCCTTTACCTTTCCATTTATAAGGAGCATGATGAAAGTCAGGGTTTTATCTCGAAAATGTTTCTTTGAGGGGGGAAGTTTGGTCAAGTCCACTGCCCTCGAAATATGCTGAGTTGTAAGGCAAAAAATTATATTTCTCCTTTGAATCAGTGAAAAAAGTTAGTATGAAATTATTTTGAGCTAAATGCTGTCATTTTGGGTTCAGCCAAATACATTGCACACAGTATACAGATATTAGGGTGGGGTGGGTGTGGGGGGGGGGGGAGGAGGAAGCTGAGAATTTGGAGGCGAAACTGGGAAGTTTGGGGGAGAAGCTTCTCCCACTAGATGGTGTGAGAGCTCCTCATTGGAATTCATAGTCAGAATTTCAAAAGGTTCAGATATGTAACGTGTATTTTCTCATCACTATTTGGATTCTGGTACGAATCTGATAGGGCGATAGGAACACTCACCCGTTCTTTCCCATATCCCAGTAGGAAAGGTAAAAGTCAGGTACACCACCAATTATATTTTGCCTTCATTAGTGACATGCAGTCATCACAGTGGCTTTATGTGTACTTCAGATTATCCATTTATTTAAGTCAGCTACTTTATCATTAGTGCAACATGCCTATTTATTCCTGTATATTCCTTATTTATTTATTTTATTTAGTTTTTTATTTATGTCTGGAAGACTTAGAATGAATAAAATAAATAAATAAATAAAATAATAAATACATAATAAAAAAAAAAATAAATAAATAAATAAATAAAATAATAAATACATAAAATAAATAAATAAACAAACAAAGACTAAATGCTCTTTCTGTGAATAATAATGAGAAAAAATGCATAGCCAGTTATATTAACATGAAGTTGTTCCTAACCTGTTTAAAAGTGACCAAGAAGCCGACCTCCACTGAAGTGACAAGATCTCCCATGTCAAGGAGACTCAAGATAGACATAAAATTGAGGCAATCCTTGGAGACAATATGACATATGCCACTGTCTACATAACAGGTAGGATGAGAGTCAAAGGAAAACTCAGCAATGTCCAAACAGGTCAGAGATGATGATGATGATGATGATGATGATTGGTTGTGGTGGTCAATATGATCAACAATGGCATTCATGAGGCAGTGGCGGACTTCATCCACCCAAATCTTGCCCTATACCAAATGTATTGTTCATAAAATTTAAATTTTCATGGAGTAAGAAATTAGGAACTTATTGACCTCCAAACAGCTAGTCTGACTTTACCAAACCGCTATGCTGCTGGGAATGGGTCTGGGGACATGGCCATACCAAATTTGTTCTGCTGCACATACATACATAGCAGTGGTCAATTACCATTAGCAAATTACTGGGAGTAGCCCTCCTCAACCACAAATAGAAATTCCTGTGCATTCCAGCCAGCCTATGGCATTACTGGTGTGTCTGGTGTATAGCCAAGTCTTATATAACACATATCCCATCACTTGACCTACTTTTTCATCAAATATCTCTTTGTTTTTCAAAAACTTGTTGCAGTATTTGTATCCAAATTCCAATGGGTAGGCGTGGCTCCTGCAACCTCCAAGGGCATCGTCCAGGCATTTGTAAAAACTGCAATCGCCCAGTTTAGCTGAAGTTCTGCAACGATTTTCCAATGTTCCTCGAACTCCAGCAATTAATAGGATCAGAAGAGAGGCTACAGAGCAAGCAAAGCACCCAGAGGAGCTACTTGCCCCATATAAATAATACATTTTACTGTGACGATCAATACCATTTGTTGTCTTCGCGCGGGCTATTCAATGTGAACAAGAACCCTTTTGCACGTGTTTCTGTTGTCAAGGTCGATTCGGGCTGAACTTGTCGGGATGGTTAATCCGGTACCGGACCGCTTCGACTTTCCCAAAGAGGAGGAGGAAATTCTAAAATTGTGGAAGAAGCTTGACGCTTTTCGGACTAGTTTAAAGCAGTCGAAGGATAGACCAAAGTACACATTCTATGACGGTCCGCCATTTGCAACTGGCTTACCACATTATGGCCATATATTGGCTGGCACTATTAAGGTGTGAGAGAAGCACAGCTGCCTTTATTATTGAGAGTCAAGTCTAGTGCTCACCTGTGGTTAATTGAAGCACATAAAAGTCGTTTATTACTGAAGCAAAATAATTTAACTCTCACATGAACAGTCCAAAGTTTTAGCATCGACCTTTTGTAAGGAGTATGATGAATAGGTTGGATTTTAAAATTGTCCAAACCGGTTGAGGTAATGTATTTTTCTGTGTAGGCTTGACTATTAAAGTATTGTGTATGTATTGAGATCAGGCATACTTGAGAACCCGTGAGATATTTCACATAAGAAAGTTATATATACACATGTAATTGTCAATTGGGCTTATTTCCCTGTAGGTCGGTAATCTGCTCACAGGGAAGGGGTTAGTGCGAACTATTAAATTTGATTTTCATTTGTAGAGAAAATGATCACTCTGCTGCATGACTAAATTTAGAAAGTTTTGTTGTAGATTTAAATCCAGTTATTTTTATCCATAGCGCTCAGTTGTTCCTAAATATACATCGAGTGCTATATTATTTGTTCTCTATAGGATGTGGTGACTCGGTATGCCCATCAGAATGGCTTCCATGTAGAGAGGAGGTTTGGCTGGGACTGCCATGGTCTCCCGGTGGAGTACGAGATTGATAAAACTATCGGCATCAAATCTCCCGAAGATGTGCAGAAGATGGGTGTCCGGGCGTACAACGCGGAGTGCCGCAAGATTGTCATGAGATACTCCAAAGAATGGGAGGTGAGAGGTCAATGGGTGTGGCATGTACAGGGTTAAAAAGATATAGTTTATTTGACGATATTACCGTTTGAGTACAACTTGTACATTATAAAGTAGTTGTTACACTTCTTGTTGGACCTTGCCCTTTACCAAGTAGTTTATGCAATCGGGGTAAGGAATCTTTTCTAGATATAAAATAAGGGGGAAAAACCACAGCAGCAACATTAAAAAAATGAAGAGCTACAGTATCACGAAAAGACCTTGTGAAGACACATCTATGAAGCTGTTCTTTTCCCCTCTCGTTTGCAGGATACAAGGTTTTAAGTTAATATTCTGGAAAGGTGAACCCTGCATTGTCAGCTTCAATGTGTTCCTGTGGCCATTTATTGTACCTATGTGGAAGTAAAAAACAAACAATGATTTCTTAAATGTCTTTGGGTTCCCTCCAAGGTAGTGACTTTCTTATAACTAGTCTAGTGAGGGTAGTTGTGGGTTAGTGACAGTGTGAAGTACTATACCTTGCTAGTAGGGAAAGGTGATTGATTCCAAATATTATCATTTAGTATAAATAACTTTTACAGTAGCATTAGGTTGGACAGTGAAACATGTGGTAGGGCTAGATAGTGGTATAGATATGGTATGTCTTACCTTTTTGTGTGAGTGAATAGAGTCAATGTTGTGTACTGCGTCTGTGTGATAAATTCCTTGACTAAGCTATTGCTTTAGCTTATACATTCGTTAATGAAACGTATTGAGTCATCTTCTATGCTACTTGTGGATTACCATAATGTGCCTGTGAATGATTTGGGGGTTACTAACTTACTAGAGTATGCACCGGCTAACACAGTCTGCCAGTTATCATTAGTGTTCAGAGCTCTATGACACAGGTCTGGATGTTTAGGTTTTGCAATATTTTTCTGTTTGTGTCAAACGAAATGTCTCTGGGAGATTCTACAGTAATAATTTGATATAGTTTAATCATTTACTAACTGGATCTCGAGTGATGAGAGATTCCCCTCCTGACTTCATTGCATGGAGGCAAAAATGTTTTAATTAACCTGACGAGATCCAGTTAGTTAAGTTGATATTCAAGTCGTTATCTTGAAGGGGCAAGAGTAGAAAGGCATAGCGACTTTGTGGTGTAGTAACAAATCTGTCATGTTAGATAGATTGGTATATTGCAGGATAAACATTATTATATCTTCTTAACCAGTATGTAGGTATATAGCCCATTATTGAGCTTTCCTCTAAAATTTTGAGAAATTTAGGATTTTATGTTTAATGGCTAATGTAGCTTCTGGTTTCTGTAGTTCATAAAAAGTATTGCTCTTGAATAAAATAATGAATGATGATGTCGGTGTGAAGAAGTGGAAGACTAACTCTCATCTCCTCTCACGTGTATATACGTAGTGCCATTTGTTGTGTGATGTGTACTTAGTTGTGTGAGGAATTGTGTGTGTAGTGTATGTGTTACAAACATGTATGTGGTCATGTTTGTTAACACGTGATCAAACCGTGTTTGTGGTCGTGTTTGTGTTGGCACATGATATCCCTAACATCTCACTCATGAAATATACGAGTAACACAATAATCACATCATAGTTATCATTAGTGATTAGAGCTCTATGACACAGGTCTGGATGTTTGGGTTTTGCAATATTTTCTGTTTGTGTCAAACGAAATGTCTCTAGGAGATTCTACGTTAATAATTTGATATAGTTTGATCATTTACTAACTGGATCTCGAGTGATGAGAGATTCCTAACATCTAACTCATGAAATGTACGAGTAACACAATAGTCACATCATAGACCAGGAGGCCAAGTTATTCTGATAAAGTGTAGAATGAGGCAGATTTTTTAAATTTTATTTATTTTTTTTAATGCTCCCCTCATCCATGCTAATGTTTCTAATGATTGGTCTAATCCAGTGTCTATTGAATTGAACTCACATTTGCTAATGTAGTGTCAGCTACTACAATATGAACTATAGATTTTACTGTAATCTGCTTGGTGTTCGTGTTTCGTGGCTGGATCTTGAATGATGAGAGATTCCCCTCCTGACTTTGTATGTGGAGGCAAAAATGTTTTAATTAACCTGACGAGCTCCAGCTAATGTAGTAACTGGTTGTTTAGTGTTCTTTTGGTTGGTAATAGTTATATCTCCATAAATAGGGAATCTATTATGTTTAATGGTTTTCTTTGTTATTTTGTAGTGTTTTCCCCCTTGTTTGCATGTTCAGAGTATTATTATGCTAGGTGCGTTGAGAGGGTTTAATTTGATGGACATTTTTTTTTATCCAAAATACTTTATTGTAGTATTGTTATTATTTGTACAAAAAAAATGTATACATAGTTGTATGGGTAAATTTAATTTGAAGTGTCAGAATCTCGAGTGATGAGAGATTCCCCTCCTGACTGTGTACATGGAGGCAAACATGTTTTAATTAACCTGACGAGATTCAGGTAAATTGTAACTAATTGTTAAGTTTTCCTTGGGTTGGTAAGAGTTAACATCTCCTTAAATAGTGAATCTATATGTTAGCGTTTACATTGAGTGATTAGTCATAGTCTCTAGTTAAATTTTTGTAGTCCCCCCCTCCCCCTCATTTAGTCATAGTTTGAGTATTGCAATGCTGGGTGTGTTGAGAAGGTTTAGTTGGGCAGGCACTTTTTTTTTCCCATTTTTTTATGTTATTGTATTTTTATTTTTTTAATATTATTCTTTTTTTCTTTTTCTTTTTTTTTTAATTTTTTTTTTTTTTTTTTACTCAAAATACTTTCTTGTACTTTTTTTTTTATAGCCTTACTTTGGTGATACCTAGTTGTATATGATAATTCAATTTGAAGTGTCAGAATCTCGAGTGATGAGAGATTCCCCTCCTGACTTTATACTTGGAGGCAAACATGTTTTAATTAACCTGACGAGATTCCACTAGTGCAGTAACTGATAGTTTAAGTAACTGATTGTTTCAGTTTCCTTGTTTTCCTTGGGCTGGTAAGAGTCAAATCTCCACCAATAGTGAATCTATTATGTTAGCACCGTGCAGATACTGATGGTCTGTGGTTACAGTTTAGTGTTTGTTTCCCACATTTTGTCAGTGATTTGATAATGGCAAGCTAAGGGGTGTTTTGAAAGGGCTCAATGATAGCACAACATTTTCATTTCAAAATTTCTTAATTGTTATGTTTTTTGGTGCCAACCCAAGTTTTTGTTATTGGGATGCATAGCTGTGCGCAGGGTTTCATCCAGAAATTTTTGTCTGGGGGGGGTCAAAATTAAAGTGGACTAGGTAATAATTTTAAGTAATACTTTTTGCTATCTAAAATAATATATTCCCTAATCTCACAACTAAGCAGAAATACTCTGAGTAAACTTTTCACTTTTTTTGTGGAAATCGATGAAGCCCAGACGAATTTTGTTGTGATGCAAAAATACTGAACTCTGATTGTTTTTCCAATATAATATGACTTTTTTTGTAGGCAATTAACTTAGGTAGGTAAAAAAAGTGGGGGGATATCCCTCCCTGGCATTTTGACTTGGGGGGGGGGTCAAAAAACCCCCCTGGATGAAACCCTGGTGCGGGATATTTCATTTGAAGTGTTAGAATCTCGAGTGATGAGAGATTCCCCTCCTGACTTTATACATGGAGGCAAACATGTTTTAATTAACCTGACGAGATTCTATAAAAAAAATAGTACCACTTGCTATGTACTCACCCAGATGTTGATTACGTTCAATTCACAATGGTCATGTCCATGCTTGGACTGTAATGGTGAAATGTTTTTTTGTATTTCTTGGTGATTGTTGTGTGTAGTTATGCTATATTTGAATCACTTAATAATATGTGCTAGTCATGTTTTATGTGCCAGTTTAATAGCTTTTTTTTTCCCCAGCATACATGAGACCTGGTGCATTTGTAGTGGTGGAGTTAGTATTTTTATCCATTTTTATTATCCTCTACCACTTGCTTTGGTTACATTGGTGCACTTTTTTTCCCACTTACTTTTCTTGACCCCTGTATTCATGAACACACACACACCCACACACACCCACACCCACACCCACACACACACACCCACACACACACACACCCACCCACACACACACACACACACACACACACACACACACACACACACACACGTTGCTTTCTTTATTCCGGAGCCATCTCACCTCTTCTTATCCTTTCTTCTCTTGGGCTATTTCTTTGTCTGTCTCTCCTGCTTCTCATTCTCTCTGTCCTATCAGTGATTGTGAACTTAGGCTTTATGAAACTATTGCCTCAGCCTTGGAAACTGTTGCTATTATTTTCTCGCCAATTTTATCTGCTTTAGCTACAATAGTCGTTGTTTCCTTCACCTCCTTCTGCTGAATGTGATGACACTTTACCCACTCAGTTTATTGCGACGCTTTACCCATTCATTTTGTTGCAACACTTTACCAACCAGACCCAGCTGATGAATTAGGGATGCACCACCGTCGTTGTTAAAGATTTGAGGTAGATTAAGTTTAGCTCGGCCGTCCAGGATATCCTTACCTAGTTAAACTAGTGCACCTTCTGTGTGAACTCGCAGGTTCACTCTACACTAGCTAGCAATTACATAACCATTTCTCATTGGCACAGTTTGAAGACGTGAGAAGAATAGAGTGTGTGCAGTCTATATGAGAAATAGTGTAATGATTTTCTTTAGTATAATGATATTCAGATAGAGTATAAATTATTCACTGTAGCAATCTCGAGTGATGAGAGATTCCCCTCCTGACTTCTACATGGAGGCAAAATGTTTTAATTAACCTGACGAGATTAGTACAGTGGATTTTTTTTTGAATGTCCATTCTAGATTTATGGAATGATATTTACGTCATCAGTTTAGAATGAATAATCCTCAGATTTAGTGTGTCAAAGTTTATAAGTCGTCTCATCTAAGTATTGCATACATCATCTGTCTGTGTTTGTAACATGTCCTGTGCACTGGCATTGATATCTGTGTTGTGGTGGCCCCACTAATTTCATCAACAAGCTATCAGTCCTATCCCATCAACACACTCATTCTTGTGTCAGTTCTGTTCCACTAGTAGATACACTCGGTCAAGTTCTCACAGGTAGCCACAGTGGATGTTTCAATACTGTCTAAAAGCTTACAAGAATATATATAAATAATACTTATAGCACGAGTCAGAGTACAATATGGGAAAATATTTTACGAGCACGCAAAATATTTTCACGAGCCAAAGGCGAGTGAAAATGTGGCGTGAGAGTAAAATATCATTCCCATATTGTACGACGAGTGTGATAAGTGATTTATTGCTTCTTTGAAATTTTTCTCAACCGGTTACAATACAATTTTCATTGATTTTACTCGCTACGCGCGCGCTACAAGGAGCGTACAATATAAACCGTACAATATGGGAGAATACAGAACGCTCGCGTGATGCGGAAATATTCAAGTAAAAATATCAAAGCTGCAATAAATATATATATTGGTCGGCCTTGCTGTGCTATAAAGCCCCCCAGTGATCTGCCAAATACTCAGAATAAAATTTGCATTGATAATTTTTTTTCTAAACTTTATCATCTTTCAATCCAGATAGTTGTATTTCATAAGTCAGTCATTAACTAACTGGATCTCGGGTGATGAGAGATTCCCCTCCTGACTTTATTACATGGAGGCAAAATGTTTTAATTAACCTGACGAGATCCAAGCTGGTAAAGGCCAAGTTACATATCTCAATTAGAATATACGTAATATACACATGCTCCTGGAAGTCTATATTTATGGGATGTTATGTGAATAGAAAGTATTATTAATGTGTATGTTTTGCTGTGTTGTTTATTAGGAGATTGTGACTAGGATGGGAAGATGGATCGACTTCAAGAATGACTACAAAACACTGTATCCCTGGTTTATGGAGAGCATTTGGTAATGATTGTCTTTTATTTACTTATGTATTGTATTATTCTGCAAGCACTATAACAATCACTCAAACACCTATATGCTTTTTTTAATTCTAGGTGGGTGTTTCGTCAGCTCTATGATAAAGGACTAGTCTATAGAGGATACAAGGTATTTTGATATTATTTATTTATAGGATTAATTTATTTTATTCAGGTTTTTTTAAAATTAATTAATTAATTTATTATTTATTTTTTTTATTTACAAACGTTATAGATAAACATATTCTGAAAATAGATTGGGTGAAATTTTTAATGAGGGTTTGTATGGTCATCATATTTTTGCCTTATTGTATTTATTTTCCCCCTCCCGATTCTATTGTTTAACTGACCTTCTTGCAATTGTTTGTTTCAGGTAATGCCATTCTCTACCGGATGCCACACCCCACTATCAAACTTTGAGGCATCCCAGAACTACAAGGAAGTTCAAGATCCAGCTGGTAAGGGCTAATATAGGGTAGAAGGTTAGGCTAGACTATTTTCCCCCCTACCTACAGATGGCTGAAGAAATAATTTTTGTTAGAAATATGTTGAACTGAATTTAATATCAGCAATTAAACTGCACTTCGACTTGCTTAATCATGGGGGTTGCCTCTTTTTGACCTTAATGAGCTCATTCATTACATTTTTTTTTTGAAAATTTATTATTTTAATATTCATTGAGTTGAATAAGTAATTAATAGAATACTTATAGTTAACCACACTTTGATGGGTCCACTTTTATGCTCTTGCAGTGATAGTCAATTTCCCACTTGACGAAGACCCTTCCGTGAGTTTGATCGCATGGACCACGACCCCATGGACTTTACCCTCTAACCTCGCACTCTGTGTGCATCTAGACTTCAACTATGTCAAGGTCAAAGGTGAGATTGTAATACTGCTGTAATTTTTGCTGGTAAACATCGCATTAGAACTTTTCAAACACGAGCATTATGTAATATCTTATTTCAATATAATACTTGTCAAATATTTCAACCTGTCCGAGTTTATTTACCCATTTCTTTTACAATCAAAGGGGTAGGATTTAATTAGCCCAATATTGAGCAGGGCTGAATTTAAATAATGGAGTGGGAGGGGCATTAGCATCTGCTAGAGTATCCTCCCCCCTAGAAATCCTGTGTGGTGCTAGTGGCATCCCGAGAGAGAGAGAGAAACACGTTCCCTGTCCACCATGGCGAGTGTGTCCTGGCATTGAGAGGTACCTGGGGCACCCAGGATAATAAAGCCGTCTAAGTAATGGTCGATGAATTCTACGCCGGCTCTCATCAGGTGCCATACTAAGGACCTAGCAGGCGACCCAACGACAACTCTTTTCGGACGAAGTCATTGACTGCCTCAGGGTGGGCCGGTGCTGACTGTAGGTTGCTGCTAGTTGACTTCAGCGGCGACCCTCGGCGGAAGCCTATCTGGAAGCCGTGTCTCAGACCGTCGGTAATGTACTGCCCCGGGACCTGGTCCGGGTGAGCTGACAGCTCCATCTGCCAGGCTGTGATATTCAGTGGTGTGGTGACCACACACAGGCCTGGTGGCCAGACTGGTAGGGTGTAGTGGGTGACAGAAGTCCAGACACATCAGGTCTGCCATGTAGCGATACAGGAATTCCCACCCTGTGGATAGGGTGGAGCGACATACATTATGGGGACCCCGGGTGGGTCGTCACACTGTAACTGTGGAAGCTATGGGAGCAGTCTTGGTTTTATATCAGTTTGCTTCGTGTGTTTTGTGTCATCTTAAAGAAATAAGTTTAACTAATTTATCTACTTGAGATTTCGTGGGATACAACGTACCTAGTGAACTGCTACCGAGATTCTGGTGGCAGCAGTGGACCGAATAGTTGACTCGGGAGGACTTATTAATCTATTTCCTACCTGGGCGTCCTACATAAGTATTCGCTCTGCCACTAACCATCATGCTCCCGGGCTACCTAAACCACCTGGCCCTCGGCCACCCCACCCACTAGACCAGTTGATCGATACCTCAATGAATAAATAAATATACATGCACACAACGGCTGTCTGCAGTTAATTATTGCGGTGCTGTGGGTATGCACCTGTGATTATAAGTTATAAGATACTCTCTTTACATGTTGTTTCAGACAATGATTCAGGTAAGGTGTACATCATGCTGGAAGACAGACTGGGAGCTCTCTTCAAGAAGGAGGAGGAGTACACCATTCTGGACCAGATGAAGGGAGCAGGATTAGTGGGCAAGAAGTACCAGCCATTGTTCCCCTACTTCCAGCAACTCAAGTCTACTCAGCCAAACCAAGGAGCATTTAGAGTACTCAGGTGAGAGGTTATTTCAAGTTAGTGTGACACCATGCAAGTCAGAAGGTGGTTCTTCATGTTTGATGATGTGTAATCTTATTTGTATTTTTTTTATATATTTGAGTTGTAAACCAAAGGTAATTATATTTTATTATTAAAAAAAAAAAGGCTGATGTAGAACGTTACTAAAAACACTTTTTGGTGAGGGTATGGTAAGAGAGGTAAGGTAATAGTGGTGTATAGTGGTACAACAATTGCATTAAAAAATATATATATATTGACCCAACTTGTTCACACGGCACATTTTTCAGTGAAATGACCAGTCATTTTACACTTGAGGCACCATGCCTCTTTATCACTGTGAGCATAAGGACACCATTTCTGCTCTGCTTCTGTTGTATGTTTATCCAGTTTGCCACAAAGCTCCGTCTTCCACTTTATTTTAGGCCACTTGTTAAACACTTTTATTTCGTCTTCGGTGTGCTTGCATTTGCACTTTGAACCCATAGCACAGTGTACGCCCCACTCACAAGGAATATGGCTGACTCTCTTCCTGAATTTCTTTTTCTTTACGACATCCACCCAACTTCCACCAGAGGAAAGGTCGCCTGAATCTTCATTACTTTGGCCGCCATTGGTAATATTGGATATTGGTGGCTTCACTCTGGTTGCATGCTTCATTGGTTTTCTCGTCCTTTTCAGGAGAAGTGATAGAACAAGTCTCACCGTTTTCCTCTTGATCCAAGATTAGCCCAAGATCGGATTCAACAATGTCTAATAAGCATTCATCCTGAATGCTGGTTTCGGCTTGAAATCGATTGACGGTTTCGATGCTTTTGGTGGCTGTATCTGAACTGCTAACATACTGAGCATACGTACTAGGCTTGTGTTCAAATCGAGTCTTCTCCAGTTTAGGCAATATCACATCTATATCCGTGTTAGGATATTCAACAATCAAGTCTTGCGTGTCACTGCTGGGGAATGGTATTTTTCTTATGATGTAAAAGAACATCATAAATTGAGAGATGCAATCGGCGACGGTGTGGTAGCTTTTTTTGTTATTAGCAATGTTTCTGAAGACTAGAGCATGGCTCGGATTAATTTTGTAGTTCTTGCTGACCTCGTAAGACTTATAACTGAATTGATGCTCAGCCTCATCCAGTTTTTGTACTTTAAATAAAGGTTTGTGTTCATTGGCCATCCTCCGGTACTCTACAGAAAGGCTCTTTTCCCAGGACCACAGAATTACTGTGATGCTCTTCTTTAGGACTTTCTCCATCGGCATCTTCAGGTCGCGATCTCCTGTCACTATTATGAAAGTTGCGTTGTCGTCTTCTTGTGTGTACAGCATTTCCATAATGTCAGTGGTCATGGCAACATCTACCTCTTTTTCTTTGCCACTCACGGTGGAGCGCTTGTAGGTTTGGACGTCATAATTTTTCTTCTTTGCCGCCCTCCAAACTGTGTCATTTGGAGGTGGGACTGAACCGTAAAGGAAAGCTCGAGATATGTTCCCTCTGGGTCCAGTCAAAACATGCAGGAGTTTACCGAGATCCACTCTGAAGCGAGGGTCAGTGTCAGCATCTATTAGCTTATCTCCTTGATATCTTTGCCCTGAAATCCAGAGGTTGGAGTCATCTATGAAAATAAGGAACTCTTTGAAATCAGTTTGTTCCTGCATGTCCGAGAGAGACTGATCTGGCTAGGCTAGATGCCGTTGTTATATGCTAGAGCCAACTATTGCTGTGACTATTATGTGCTGGAGTCTACGGAAGCTTTAACTACAGGAAATATGGAGTAGTTATGAATATTGTAGTTGATTTCCCTGAATAGGCATTCATGTTAGTCTGTCATGAATACATGTACTGAATTCCTGGGAACATTTTTGTCTGCATGTGCCATGCTAGGAACAGAACCAAGAAGTTATTAATTTTTATTCATGTTATGGATAGGAAAAAGTTAATTCTGTCTCTACTTTGGCATCTAGTATGACTAGACATGGGTTGGTGTGTATCAGTAAGTATAGTTACAACTAGTGTTTTTTTAAGGCCCTTACTAGTGTCAATGAAGTATTTCCTAGAAGCTGGTATTGCTGATTTACACTATTAATAATGTCAGAATTCCATGTAGTAACATTCATGACATTTCATTTCAGCCGAACATGAATATACTTAATGCTCTTGAATTCCAGATAAGGGACCCCATGACATACATATACATACATACACTCAACCCCCTCTTATCTGGGCACCTTGGGACCTGAGAGTGCCTGTATGTCAGAAATACCTGTTACTCAGGGAAAGACTAATTTTCTCCAACTACGCGTTGAACCAACTTTTTTCAATGCTGGTGCATGTTTGTCTTGCATACTCTGTACGAGTAGAAATACCACACAGCAGTGACTAACTACTGAGATACCGCAGAGTCAGAGAGATAGGTAACTATTATTGCCTGTGTTGTCACATTTCATTCCTGGTAATAACCAGGCTGGATTTTATTCAACAAGCATGAGCTGAATTGCTGCTTTTAATTGTTGCTCGTTATCTCTTATTCAATTGTCATACCTGCTTGGCATGTTTACACTCCATTTCTCTCTCATGCCTATCAACTGTACATATGTTCAACAGGAGCAAATAGTTGGACTTCCCCAAGTACTTTCCCTATGTACATCTCATGTGACTAGGATTAGCTTATTTAAACTTTCTGAGTGTATTCATAATCTAGTCTTGCGGCAACTGGGAAAGAAATCTAGTGGTTTTGTATTGCCTATCACAACTTGGGCTGATAAAGGCCATTGACAGGTATTGATAGTGCCCTAGTTATGTCTGAGAAAGCATCCAAGGACTATTTTGTGTTTATTGATGATTCCAATTTGTGGATTTCTGGTCAGAAGGCTCAGGGAGCAAAGCTTCAGGATGCTGATAAAGATCCTCGATTCAGGGTGGATCTGGGAAAGCTTCTTGGCATTCTGACTATGGGTGCTGATACAGTATCCTATGCTTTTCTCTATGGCTCTTATCCTCCTCCGAATGACACAGTTTGGAAGGCTGCCAGGGAAAAGAATTTTAATGTCAAAACTTATCGCCGTTCACCAAATGGAAAGGAGAAAGAAATTGACGTGACAATGGCTGCGGATATTACTGAAATGATGTGCGACCATGGTGATGAAAATTCTACATTTGTGATAGTAACTGGTGATAGAGATTTGAAGACGCCTGTTGAGAAAGCGTTGAAAAGGAGGATTTCGGTTCACCTATGGTCCTGGAAACAAAGCCTTTCTATAGAATATCGCAGACTAGCTAATCTTGACGAGCACTTGAGAGTCTTTTTTCTCGATGATGTTGAGAAGCACTTCAGCTTTAAGTCTTACATTGTTGACACGAAAAGAAGAAGGAAAATCAACCCTAAACATGCGATTGTCATTACCAATGTATCCTCTGGAAGACGAGAATTGCACAGAATAGCAAATTCCATTGCTCGTTTGATGAGGCTCTTTTTTGTGACTAGTCGCTCTGCTCCTTCCGAAGATACCCAAGATCTCATAATTGAATTTCCCAATACGAGGTTAGAGGTGATAATGGGATTACTTAGAGCACATCGTCCTGATTTGGAGTTTTGCACCTATGCCTCATGCAACTCCACAGTCGAAGAAGCCAGCAATCCTTTAGCCATCACGAATCGATTCGAAGCTCTCTCTGAAATTGACGATGAATATTTGCCAGATGATGTGGAGTCTTCATTGGAAATAGAGTCAGTGTCAAGCGGTTACCAAGATGACACCTCTAGTTGTAATGGTGACACTGATGCACTTTCTTCTGTGGGGAGCTGGGTGGACGTAGTGCGAGTGAGAAAAAATGTCAAATATTGTGGCAGTACTCCCTGTCGATGGGGGGAACACTGTGCGAAAGGTGCCGACTGTAAGTATATGCATGCGGATTACGAAAAAGAAGTATTCCGCAAATTCCCTCAAGTTTTGTTCAAGTATTGGAAGACCAAGTTGTGCAAAAAGCTTGAGAGCCACACCAGTCCTGAGCTCAGGAAATGGTGTCGTTACGCTCACACCAGTGAGGATTCGTGGTGTCGTAACTGCAAAATGTATGGCCACATCACTAATGACTGTGCTGTTTCTGTGTGAATACTTTTGTTTGTTTGTTTTTATGTCACTGGTCCACAATTTGTGCATTTAAAATTTCATTTTTGTGCCTTTGATAAGTACAGCTCGTACAATGAATAATGGTAATATAAAATGCTGTTTTCATAGGAGAGCTAAAGTATGCGAGGAATGTTACATAATCCTGCGTTCAGTAAAGTACTCAGCATAAAGCTAAACTACCGCAGGCTCACGTGATTATGACGTGACTATTGGAGTCATTGCTGCTCTCAGAGGATGGTACCTAGCACATCAAGGTCGCGTATAAAAGGACGTAGCCAGGGACATATTTCGCAATAAGTGGAAAATGGCGGCTGACAGTTTTTGTCACTGACTTCCCTGAGACCATTTTAGTAGCTTTACAGCAGCATAGCGCACGCAAAAGCTTGGAAACCAATGTCACATATAAGTCGTGAGCATCTTAACAGAAGACAAAACAATAAACAAACAAGAAAAAAACAACAACAATAACAACAACAAATGGCGAGCTCTAACTAGAGAATGAAGAAAAGTACTGTTTGCCATTGACGCAGCAAAATTCAACTGCTAATATCTATAGTGTGCTATCAGAGTTCTGCAACATCTTCAATCAAGAAATACTTTGGTATGTACACAGGGCATTGATAGGTGGACTTGAGTATTACTCGCAAAAATGATTACATATATATTAGCTTCTTTTTTTTCTCGTTAGGGCACTCGTAAACGTGGTGTGGATCGACTAGAAAGAATAGTGAGTTATAACGGAGGGTTCTCTTTACGCGGCTACTTTTTTAATTTGAATAGAAAGAGCTAGAGGTCAAAGGGCATGCTGGGGATGCTTCCTTTATACCCGGTGGAAGGAGTTCAGAATGTGGTAAACGAGGCCACAGATTTCGCGTACGGAGAATAGCATTGAATTATAAACGCAACCTCTACGTTTAAGGGTATTAAAATACCAAAATCATCAAGATGAAATAGCTGGGACTCATACTTAACAACCCTCTCACTAATAGGCAAGCGTGCCGAGGGTTAATTGGTGCCTTCCATTCAAAATGTACTACCGCGGGCACAAACGCGTCCAGGCTATCTCTTGGGTAGAATGTACAATATATGGTAGGGCAGTAGCCTTTTGTTTTCACATAGGCATTTTAATTCTGAAGAGCCATGCCCACTCTTCCTTTTTACGAAATAGTTAAATATACTTGAGTTGAGAATTTTTTTACTGACTTCTTGACTTTTGAAAACAGAACGAGTGTCAGCAACATATGTTTTCATCATATCAAAGTTTGGCGTCTTTAGACAATTGCGGTTATGTATTTTGAAAAACAAAAATAGTTGAAAGTGTGAGAATTAACGAATCAATGAATGAAATAAGAATGCTCTAGTTTGAACTTATAAAGCTTACATAGGACTGTTGTAAATTGTAAATTGTGCATGTGTTGTGCTGGCTGTAAAGATGTCTATTTATAAAAATTTAATTTGAGTTAGTCTCTCTGTCTGTGTGATAGTGATACTTATGTGACATCAGACAGTGGCACGGGCATTGTCCACCAGGCTCCTGGATTTGGAGAAGATGATTTCCGTGTGTGTCAACATTATGGCATTGTCAAGAAAGGAGAGAAAGTCGTGTGTCCGGTGGATCCGTCAGGCAGATTCACTGAGGAAGTCACTGACTTCAAGGGACAATATGTGAAGGTAATTATGTATTAGATTTTTTAAAATGAATTTTTGAGTTTTAGTTTGTTTGTTTTTGTTGTGTTTTTTTTTAGTCAGTGTAGTATCAATAATATGAAGGGATATCAATTAGTGGTGAGGCTTGAAAAATAAATGGTAAATGATTGCTCAGGAATCATGAGGGTGTAATGGTGATTTTAGTTTTGAGGAAGAATGTCTCCTTCCTAAGACTACATGTTTTGTTGTTGTTGTTTTGTGTGTGTGTGTTACTGTTGTTGTTGTTGTTTTGTGTGTTGTTGTTTGTGTGTGTGTGTTTCCTTTTATTGTTTCCTCTTTTTTTCTCTTCCCACTGTTTTGAATTCGATTACTTTTCTAGGATGCAGACAAAGCTATCATGGCCAAGCTCAAGCAGATGGGACGTCTGGTACACAAAAGCACGTACAGCCACTCCTACCCGTTCTGCTGGCGCTCAGAGACACCTCTCATATACAAGGCAGTGCCCAGCTGGTTTGTGCGCGTGGAGACTCTCATCCCTCAACTCCTGGAGAACAACAGCAAGTGCTACTGGGTGCCGGACTTTGTGAGGGAGAAACGGTTCCACAACTGGCTCAGGGACGCTCGGGACTGGGCTATATCTAGGAACAGGTATTGGGGCACTCCCATGCCTCTGTGGTGCTCTGAAGATTTTAGTGAGGTGAGTTGCAGAGATGGTTTTTATTTTTTATTTTATTTTTTTATACATGCATGTGAAAATTTGCCATTATTTGTTGTTGTTTTTTGTTATTAGTACTATTATCTATGGTATTGTTATTATAGAAATTGTTTGCAATAATATCAGCAACGTCAGATCCCGACTCTGTGTGTGTAGGTTGTGTGTGTTGGGTCTATAGAAGAGTTGGCCAAGTTGTCTGGAGTCACTGTGACTGACCTGCACAGAGAAAAGTGAGTCGAATTTTGTCAGTAAAATACGTAGTTCTTTGTGAATCGCTTTTCTCTCTCTCTCTCTTCCTTCTTTTTATTTATTTTTTATTTTTTATTTTTATTTATTTATTTATTTTTTATATTTATTTATTAATTTTTTTGTTTGTTGTTGTTTTTTCTTCCCCTCCTCCTCTCTTTTTTCATTTCCCCCTACCTTTTATGCTACTCATTCTATCTGTTATTAGTGTTGATGACATCACTATCCCATCCACCCGTGGTAATGGAGTTCTTCGTCGAGTATCTGAAGTGTTTGACTGTTGGTTTGAGAGCGGTAGCATGCCCTACGCACAGAGCCACTACCCATTCGAGAACAAAAGGTCGTTTGAGAACGCCTTTCCAGCAGATTTCATTGCCGAGGGTATTGACCAGACCAGGGGATGGTTCTACACACTTCTGGTAGTCTCCACTGGGCTCTTTGGGAAACCTCCTTTCAAGAACCTTATTGTCAATGGCCTGGTATTGGCTAGGTGAGGTAGAAAAGAGTTCTTTTATTTTTTGGCCAGTGGCTCATAATGTTAATTTCGTTTTGTGGTTTTGATAGTTGTAGTAATATTGTTCAGTCATTCTCAGCTGAAATAATTATAATAATAAATAGGAATTTTTTTCTCTTTTTAACAGCCCTCTACACACTATTGACCCTTGAAGAGGACTTCGGCAAGAAGTCAAAGCGTCGGGTTAAGTTATAATTAAAATATTGGCTGTTAAGAAGAGAAAAATTTCCTATTATTAGTAATATTGTTTTGTTTGAATACAAGGATATTACATAAACGAAGAAGTTTTTGAGCAGGCACACACTGGAGCAGTTAGCTCTTTTTTTAAAACAAGTTAATAAAGTACACTATAGTTGAATTCTGTGAGTAGTAAGAGTGAGTGTGACAACACAGATCAGTGTGGAGTGATTGACCTACAAGCCACATGCATTTTGTGATTAGCAAAATATTCACTGCTGTAATTGTGAAGTATTCAAAGCTGAAGAAAATACGTGTTTGTGTTTTGTTGTTGCTTTTTCTTGTTGGGTTTTGTTTTATGTTTTTTTAATTTTATTTTTTATTTTTATCTGTGTTGTTTTGGCTTCTGTATGGCTTAGTAGCCTGCCACTTCAAGTTAGTTGGCGAGCGAGCCACTATACAGTAGTGTCAAATTGAGAATCGGTGATATTATTTGTTTATGTGTGTGTGGGCGTACGTATGTCATTTGTACTTCGACCCTCACGTACGAAAAGTGTGACTTGATTATACACAACTTGTGTTCGTTTCTGCAGTGACGGCCAAAAGATGAGCAAACGTCTGAGGAACTATCCTGACCCGGTGAATGTGGTAAATAAATTTGGAGCAGATGCCCTGCGTCTCTACCTCGTCAACTCACCCGTGGTGAGAGCAGAGACTCTGAAATTCAAGGAAGATGGAGTCAAGGATGTCGTGAAGGATGTGTTCCTGCCCTGGTTCAATGCGTACAGGTTCCTCATGCAGAACGTACAGAGACTGAAGGAGGTAAATTGGTAATGTGATGACATGAGGTTAACACAGGAAGTTGGGTTGTCTTATGCATTGCATGTAACAGAGAGTACAGGTGGGATGGACACATGCAGGTTTAGGACACACCTGTGTGTGATATCAGTCAGCAGTCTTCCAGTAGATAAGGGTGTGGCCTTGTCCACCCCCCCCCCCCCCCCCCCCCCCCCCCCCCCCCCCCCCTTAGGACCCTGTAATCTAATAAGCACCAAGTGCTAGGAATATAGCCAGGCAGTATGCTCACTGGGGCAGTCAGCCTGGCCTGGTCAAATGCTATAGTAGTAGGATAAAGAAGTAGCTTGGTGGAGACTTGCCTATGTATGTAGAGGTGGCAATGTTGACTGGATTTATCTGAACTTTATTGTATGGCATATGTTTTGATAGTGTGATCTTAACATATGTTGTGATGTGTTCTTTGACGTGTACATTGTCCAACTGTCTGTATTTGTAAACCAGTAATGTCATAACTGTGGGTTATTGTGTTTGTGTATGTGTAGGAAAATGATGTTACATTTTGTTGCAAGGAAGACTTCACTCCCACCAACATCATGGACAGGTGGATCCTCAGTTTCACACAGTCCCTCATCTCATATGTCCGAGAAGAAATGGCAAGTGAGTTCTGGGAGGGTAATAGTATGTGGTAATGGGTGGTCTAGCTTATCAGACCAGTCTTGAGTTGGAGGTTCAGATTTATAGTGGTTAATGCTGTAAAAAAAAAAATTCGAATAAAAGTTGTACTTCAATCATTAAACACCCCAAATTAACAGTAATAGCTCGATTAAACATTTTGATGCTCTTCTTTCAAACCGCCACAAGTTTTTCTGCCCGATACGCATTCCCACAGTGAGATACTACTAGGTTGTATATTCCCACAGTGAGATACTAGGTTGTATATTATGGATGAGTCTTACTCTATTAAATAGAATGACTTTATTAACTTTAATCTTAGGATTAGTAGTCACTGTGTGGGATAAGGTAGACTACCACTTCATTGGGTGAGGCAGGGACACGTTTAGGGCTATGGTTACTGTATTGGGTAAGGTGTAGACACCATTGTGTGGTATGGTGGTAGTGTGTGTGTGCATTGGGTAAGGTGGTGGTGTGTGTGCATTGGGTAAGGTGATGGCGTGTGTGTGCATCGCATTGGGTAAGGTGGTTTGATGGCTGTGATTGTGTGTGCATGGTAAGTTGTGGGCGTTTGGTGTCATTGGGTAACAGGGTGTGGTGTGTGTGCCCAAAATTTTTTGGGTAAGGTGGTGATGTGTGTGCATTGGGTCTGGTGGTGGTGTGTTTGCATTGGGTAAGGTGATGGCGTGTGTTGCATTGGGTAAGGTGCATTGGGTAAGCTTGTGGTGGGTGTGTGATTGGGTAAGGTGGTGGTGTTGTGCATGGGGTTAAGGTGGTGAGTGGTGCATGGGTAAGGTGGTGGTGGTGTGCATTGGGTAGGTGGTGGTGGTGTGCATTGGTGTAAGGTTGTGTGTGGTGCATTGGCGTTATGTTGTGTCATTGAACTATGTTAGGTGGAGTTAGCAATCATCCAAGATTGTTGAATGTGAGACTATGATTAAATGTCTGTTGTTGGTTCTGTTTTGGTAGTGTATCGTCTGTACACAGTTATGCCTCGCTGGTCAAGTTTATTGACCAACTCACAAACTGGTATGTCAGGTTTAACAGGAAAAGGATCAAGGTGAGATTTCTGTTATTTTGTAATAATTTTCTCTAAGTTGTAATTATTTGTGGAGAGGCACACCATTAGTAAATATAAAACTCATTAATCAATAAATATGGATGACATAGGTACAACATGGTAAAATTGCCTATCTGCACACCTTTGACCCCTTGGGTCCTAACCCATTCCCTACAGCTTAGTCCCATTCCTAGCTTAGGACACACATGTGCATAGTTGACCAGACGTAATAAAGAGGGGGACCACACTCTGTATGTTAGGCATGACAAGTTGGCATTCCCTAGAATGAGATGGACAACTCGTGAATACCATATCTTACAGAATGTGAGGAGGAATGGTGAATAGTGTTACTAATCCATGGAATATAAGCAGTTTTAAATCTCTAGATAATCATTTATTTCTTTATTTATTCATTTCTTTATTTATTTATTTATTTTTATGAGGGAGTGTGTTTGTAGTGGGCATAAATGCATTTTAATGTGGATAGTGAAGGACTTACACAATGGGTCCTGCCTGAACCCTTTCGACACCCTAATTGCTTATACAGGCGAAAAAACAGGTCTGCGTTCTCTGAAATTAAAAAAAAAATCTATTATGACTATTTCTTTTTTATATGTAAGTATGGTGGTTGTACTTCCTTTTAAAAAAGTATTGAACCCGTACGGACAGGCTATGTATTTTTTACTGCCCAAAGAGAATTGATTGAATAAAACTTTTTTTGTTGCCCCTACGGACTTCAAACACTCAGATATAGAAGTATAAAGCCTATAGAGAGTCCCTCAGACATTTTATAAGAATGTGGATTTATTGTTTTCCTACCGGACATCAGAGGAATCAATTTGTCTAGTTCCTTGGAGTCTCCTCGAAACTTACTGTAAGATGGACTGGTTTTGGTTCATTTTCAGGCTTTAAGAAGCTTACTTAGGATATAGGTACCTACTTTATGCCTGGCTTTTGTTTGTTGATTTTGTGGTAGAAATTCAAAAATCTAAAAGACGCCTGAAGTGTAGAAGAAAGTCAGCGTCGAAAGGGTTAATAGTGGTGACTATAACACTAATATAACTCAAGGACATATGTGACCGGATTTGGGAAAATCCGCCTAAACGCGGCAAACAATTTTTTCAGTATCACCGGGGAAAGCCTAATGGGTGATTGTTTTTTTTTCGAAATTTTTTTTTACGGCAGAATGGATAGACACCAGTTAGCTCTAGCTTATGACGGCAGTTGTAAGCTCTGGCGTGCTCTAACTCACACTAGGAGGCTAGAAACACTAGCCTGTTGGACTCGTGTACGGAGAGTTGCTAAGAATTATTGGCGGGCTTTCACTAACAGCCGGGAAAAAACTGTAGCTAACTAATTCACTTGCTATTCTACATAATTCACGTACTCACGCAATTCTCGTCATCAAGTTTCTTAAGGAGCCCGCATTAAGCCTTTTAGACTTCTTTCAATCCGCCTGTAACCGATTTATTCCATAGTGTCCCGGAGACACGCAGTAATAGTATACGGACCACAAGGCACGCCCCCTGACCTTAGCAACGCCTTTACGGGCGTTTTTCGAAATCAGCAATAATAAGTTTAGCAAAAATACTGAAGTGTTTGTAGTGCGTAGGGCGAAGACGGCTTGTGCTACAGCTTCCAAATTAGGAGGAAGGCATCCCAAGGCCCCGTGCAGCCTACTGTAGAATAAATTAGAAACTTTAGATGCCGCTTTAGTTAGCCGGGTTTCACAAATCCGGTCATTATATACGTAATATATTGATGTGGTATGACGTGTGTTGTAGTATATCATTCTCCTATTTGCTTGCTAATGTAACACTAACTCTTAGAGAGGCAAAAAAAATTTGACTTCGGATGTTTGCTTTGATGCATTTACCAATACACCTATGATACAGGGTGACTTAGGCGAAGAAGACTGTCTGGAGTCCATGCAACTCTGTGTTCAGTGTTTGTTCTTGATGATGCTCATTATGGCACTCCTTCACTTTCTTCACAGAGAATCATCTTCCAAACTCATAACCCTTCGCTCTCATGGAAGTTGGTCTGAAGAGAATGCCAGCATCCATTTTTGTCATGTACCCTAAGCCAAGGTAGGTGATAAGATAGTATGCTATGCTTGAGGGTGTAAGTTCAAGCCCCACTCCGGCCCCACTTCCATCCACTAGTTTTTCCATCTGCCTCCCCCCAGCCCCACTATCCAACCCAGCTGTGATTGGGTACCCGGGTGCAGATTCGATGCCTTGTTCAATGCTATGCATAAAGTCTGAAACTCTTGTGTGATTAATAAATTATGTTTATCTCTCTCTGCGTTGTTGTACAGATGCCAGAAGCTCAATTTTCCCTGTCACATTTCTTGTTATTGCTTTTTCTCTCCCCTATGTGAAACCAACTTTCAAACCTCTGTTCTCTTGGACTGCTGCAAGCTGAAGAAATTTTTAACTCGAACTAACAATGTCGTATTTTTGTGTGTTTCCAGAGTGGACCTGATAGACAGCTCCATAGAGAAGGCAGTGGCCTGATGCAGTCTGTCCATAGAGCTGGGAAGATAATAAGAGAGTGATGTGAAGTCATGCCCACAAAGGTGAGAACATAGCCATAACTCTACTGTAAAGGAATGAATTGAATTGATTAATAATTTATTTCTTTAGCTTGTGATGTGAATTTACATATTTATATATATAATATTTTTTATTTATTTTTTTCATTAAAGTTATTACTGTGTGACTATCAATGAAGCTGTGTGGCAAATTCTATTTTAACGTTCCATTTTGTAGTTTTCCTTTGCCGGAAGTAGTTGTTATCCATCGTGACCAAGAATGCCAAAAACTCTCTCAAGGACTGGAGTCCTATATTTTGGAAGAGCTAAATGTCAGGACTTTTACCCTAGCAGATGAGGACAGTCGGTACGGGGTCAGACTGCAAGCGAACCAGGACTCTTGAACTACACTGGGCAAAGACTCAAATTTGACTTCAAACGTATTGCCCCTGCCCCTTGAAAAGAAGCTCACGAATAAGGATCTGGAAACATTTCAAGAAAAGGCTGAGATAGATTGTACTGGGCCATACTCTATCTGAAGATGTATAAAATGAGAGAATTTAACTATAATTAAAAGTTGCCCCTGATATATCAATGTTTGCTTTGCTTTTTTTTCCCCTCCTGATTGTTGTTTCCATTTCCAATCCAACTTCGGTGTTGGCAGTTTTTTGTTTTTGTTTTTTGTGTGTTTTGCGTTCACTAATATTTCTTATCAGATCACGTATTCTGTGGATCCATCGTTGTCCAGTCAGTATTATCCTCATGCTGGATGGACAGTTTGCTGGTGCTGCTGCTGGATGTCACTCCCTCTATATTGTTTTGGATGAGGGCGTGGCCAGGGAGGTCATCAGCAAGATACAGAAAAACTGCGGAAGAGGTATTATGGTGGGATTTGTATAGTTTAGTTTAAGGGGCTTGGTGCATAATGCATTATTAGTGTTATTTAAAGCAAACCAAAAACAAGTCACTTATTTAAATGTTTTCTTTGTAATATTCATTAGCTAGTCCTCTTTAACCTCGTACTCATTAACATTTTATGTCACGCTCAGTCCGTTACAACCGTTGTCTATCTTTCGGCGATGTTCGTCGAACCACCATCATTTTATTGCTTATATGTTGTTATGTTGACTCTTTTAAATTCATCTTAGTGTTTCAGTTTTTGTTTGTACATCTATCTATCAATCGTTGCAGTTTACTTACCATTATATCCAACCTGGAATCCTTTCTTACAATATTAGTTCAGTTTATTTCTGTCTAGTCCAGGGTATTAAAACTAGCTATAACCCTGTTTCAAAGGCAAGGCACGTTTATTACAGAGGATCTGGACAGTTAAAGAATACGCGAGGCCTTAACCCTCACTAAGTCTATTGACACTGGAAGACCGTGTGGTGCAACATCCTGTTTACCAGCACTTCTTCTAGGGACTTCTGTCCTGACGGATACCTGCTAGTAAGTCTTACCCTTTCAAGAATCTACTTGAAAGTGGTTGGTGGATAACTCTCTTCAGGGACAAGTCTTCCACTTGCTAGATAGTCCCTATCCAAGGCTTACCTTGTGGTTAGTCTCGTGGACAATGATTTTTCAAGTAATACTGTTGCGTAGGGCTTATAACTATTACAATAGCTGTCAACTACCACTGCCACAAAATTGACTAGAAATGCAACTCTGGTACTTTTTTGAGTTTTAACTGCACTGCCAAAATAATTCGAAGTGGTAATCATTCAATTTCTAGAATGATACGGGTAATGATTGATAACCGAGGATTATGTTGTAGTGAGGTTTGGGGCGGGATAACACCAAAGCTAAACACCATATACAAGAGGTCAAGGTATAACTGACTACATACGTCCAAACATAATAATATTAGTGATGTGCTTGAGCACAAATCAAGCAGAGCCTGCCTAGTTAGGTATTTCTTCACGCAACCTGGCCCTCGTCACAGGCCACTGTGTGCTCTGAAACCTGTTCTGTCCCAGGTACTGTACGGGGTACTCGAGCCGATCTCCCTGATGATCCCCGCACTCACCACCGACTCCACCACTCGTTCGCATCTTAGTCACCTTGTTCAGATGAGCCACTGCAAATTTCCTGACCCCTCAGGTCATCCCCGGCTGATGCCACTTGTTCCACATCTGCCGCGTGCGGGCTAAGTCCTCCTGCTTGGACTCGTACACTTTGAGATCATCCATAGCACCGCCCTGGGTAATGGGTGTAGATGGAAACGTGAATGAAACCTGCCTTCTATCGCAGCAAGCGGAGAGCGGGGCAACCACAGGGAGAAACAGGAGTGGGGACAGCGATCCCCTTGATAATGACCCCTCTTGAACTTCACCAGGTGCGCGGACGTTTCCGAGTCCTTCAGGTCTGATTTCAAGCCTTGGCCATCCCGCACTTAACTATCTCTGAGCCATATCCAGCATGTGGGGAACCACATCGAAGGCCTTCCTGAAGTCCCCCGCTTACCAATTACTATCCTGCCACAGATAGGTCTCTCGGCCATGTATGTGAGCTTTTTTGGCTAGTGTCATATCCACTATCAGGGCATCCAGGCATCCCGCCTACCCAGGACTCCCGCGTTCTGCTCCTCCGGAGGTCAGTTGACCTCCTGCTCCCACCTCCGGGAGCAGGGGGCCAATTGACCTCCTCGCAAGGTCACGCTCAAGTCATGGTCCTCGTGCCGCTGTTCAGACAGTTGATGGTCGGTTTTTATAATTGGCCACCTTCTGTCCCCCCCCGTCCCCCTACCTTCGGGATCAAGACGTCCCGGCCTTTACGACCAGTGAGGGAAGCCAGCCCACAGTCTATAATCCCTCCCTCGATTGTCCTCATTAAGTGTTCTGACACACCCACTGAATGTTTTTCAAAGCCATAAGGGAGCCAGCCAGCCATCTCACCCATCCGGGTCCAGGCGCCTTCCATGGCGGCCTGTTTTTGATACGCCAGCCCACAGGAGTTATCCCACGGGACCATCGTCTGTTTTCGGACTCCTCCATGCAGCGGCAACCGCCTTGCCCCATTCAACATCACATCATCATGAGGACAGCTTCACACCCTAACTCCCCAGATGTCCTCCCCAGAAGGTGGTAAAGGCATCTACATCCACTAGTCTTCGTAGATGCGGACCGCCCTGCTCTTCCGACAGCGCACATTAGTCTAACTGCAGCAACCCTACGCCTTAGCCTGGTCTGGTTCAGCTTCGTCGCGCCTTAAGGAGCTGGCACTTCCTCACCGAACTCGGCCTTCCCACTATAGATCTCTGAACGCAACCTGTGGTTCTGTTAAATCTCTTCATTCATCCTATCCTTGGCCTCTCTCCGTCTCCTGACTATTGACTGCAGGTGCGGTGGCTTGGGTCCGGAAAATCCTGGGGAATCCTGAATTCATCCTTCAGCCTTCGGGATCAGCTCTCCTGGAGGCCTGCCTGCTCCGCAGTTTCTTCACTTCATCGTCGCGCTTGAACCATTAACTGCGATTGCACGTGCCTCTTGGGGTGCTCAGCTCCTTGGGCTTGTCAGTGAGTACCCACTCAATGCCATCGTCAAATCATATGGTATGGTTGGCTCTCTCCTCCTCCTCCACTGTTGTACAGTGCCCCACTGCCTTCACCACTAACACTGCGCCACTGTACAGTCAACAGTTAAGGACCATAGTCTGGCTGCTGGCTTGGCCGTCTAGGACCCACTTTCCCCCCATTCGATCTCGACCATCACTTTGCCATTTCTGCCAGCAGTCCGGAATCCCAGATCTAACTACTGCTCCTCGCAGGGCTGGGCCTGGATCTCGAGTGAGGCCATCCCACCCTTGTCAAGCAAGGCCTGGTAGACTGCCTCTAGCTTGGGCCTCCATACACTCAAGAATCCATAGGAACCCGTCTCCGACTCCCTCCGAGCCCCAGATTGCCTTCACTATGCCCCCGTGGGCATGGCACCTCCCGAGTTCGGGGCACCTTTGATGCTGGGGCCCCTAGCAAGCCCCTGTAAATGAACATAACGTGACATATATACCATTAGACCACCCGTAGGGACCACCTCCTGAGGTTGCGCTCTTCTAGCCTTTATGTGCTTCGTTGCCTAAAAGGCTCAGGGACCATCTCTTCTCAGGTTCGTACATCCTTTGTTTCCCCTGAGGGGAAGCTCCCAGACTACTTCCTCAGCAATGTGCTCTAGCAATGCACAGTTGGCTGGGTTCCCAGGGTACACAAGCATCTTGACATAGCCTCAGCAACGCCTCCTCGCTCCACCATCTTCGTCTGCAAAGAACAGCTATATTTTACTTCGTGGAGTTTGGAGTAACTAGTAACGCACCCACCCAGGCTATCAATCACACCCCCCTCTGCCCACCCAAAACACTTGGCCATTATAATGCACTGGGAAAGCGCAGAACTGCTTGAACCCTTTCCCATATTTGTGAGACCAAACCCCCGACTGACAGAATGTATAAGATACCACCACCACCGCGGCAGGGTAAGAACTGCGCTCAGAGGGAGTGAGACAGGCCAGAGAAGGCCACTGGCTGTTTAGCCCTGAGCGCAAGAGTACTAGACACCCATCGTGCCGGATCGCAGCCCTGTATTTCACCCAGTCAGTATGATTAAACAGATCGTTCTTGTTTAGAATTTGTTTCCTGTTGTGTGGGAAGGTGATTCAACTTTGTCATAGAGGGTTGTAGACATAATTTTTAGTTAGTATTGCTAATCTGTGATAGGGAACTTTTTAAATGTTATCATTTGTACTTGTTGCTATTATAGGCTGGTCTGCAGCCCCGGGACCAGGCAGTGCTGGGTGTGGGAGGTGTTTAGGTGGTGGAGCCGATTCATTGAGGAGGCTCATAACCAGCCACCCCAGATTGAGAGCACTACTAAGGGACCTCTGAAAGAGAAGTCTGCAGGCACAAATCTGACCTCATCACTCATCATATCTGAGGAGCAGAAGGTAAGATTGGTCCTTGTCAAGTAATTAGGTAATGTTAGCGTTAGCCGAGTCTCACAGTGTTAATAGCAAGTTACAATATATTTAAACTGACATGATGTTTGTGCTGAATTGCTTTTATAGGGTTATTGAAGTGAGGTTGTAGGCTCAACAGCAAAATTTATTGGCTTCAGTTATATTGCATACTGTATGTTATGAAGGGTTCATTGCTTGTGAATACCACCATGGTGTGGTAAAACTCGCCTTGCGGACATTAAATGTGTAACCAAATTTCTTACTGGATGTATTTGACATGGAGTGTGTGAATTCAGTAACCAACTTTGAAGCAAAACTTAAAGGCTAGCTTTGCTGGCATTATTCCTAATGGCATGATGTGGGTGTATCCTACAGTTGTATTTCCGAATTAACCCACAGGAGTTTAGAAAATAAGCATATTATTTGGCAGCATCTGGGGCTCTATTCCCCCTTCTTATGCGTTCAAGTTTTATATGGGGGGGAGGGGAGGAGGAGGGAAGCCTCCTATATTGTAAGCACGAATGGCTAGCTTGAGTATTTTAACACAAAGAATGGTGTCCTCCAGAGAAGGTGTCGTCAATTTTTACAGCTTTCCAAATCTGGTGGGAACATTCCATGGGATTATTGACAGCATTACCAGATATCACTATGGTGATTTAGTTTTTAAGTTAGGAGTTGGCTGCTTTGAAGGGTTTGTTTTGTTTTGTTTTTTTTCCTCTTCTTTTTTTTTTTTGTTTTTTTTTTTTGTTGTTGAATTGTTGATATTTTTGTTGTTGTTTTGATTTTGTTTTTTTGTTTTTTTTACCGTTTTTCGTGTCTGTATGATTTTGATATAGATATGTAATGTATTAATAACATTTTGTTTCTTTTGTCAGATGAAGGAGGTTGCGGTAACTAAATTTGAAGATGTGGCCTCATATCATCATCTTCAGTCATCTTCACAGTCCTTGTCTCCATCATCTTCTCAGCCTGCCTATGAATCACCTAGCTCCAGGCCACGTCTTTTCCAAGATTTCTCTGCTGCTCTCGGCCCTAGCCTTTCTCTTGGGCCATGGTGGTTTTTCTGGAGAATCCTGTTGGTCATAAAAATCCGATTGACGTATGGTCAGCTAGTGAGGGAGGTAAGTGAAGGCACTATATATGATGGAAACAGCACAATAGTAAAAGCAGGATTTCATATCCCTCCCCCTTGAGCAGTAGTTTCCCCCCTCTAGCAAAAGTTCCTCCCTTGCTATTAGCTAAACATTATGCCCTCAAAAATTTAATATCCCTAGAGCTGAAATAATTTTTTTTTTTTCCCTCCAACTTTCGGTGTATTATACTCTCATTCAAGCTTAAAGTATTTACTTCAGTGTCACAAGAGTTTTTGATAACACTAAATATGCATGAGCATAGTTAAATCATTAAAATGCAATGAGTTTATCCTATTAAAATGTCAAGCATTTCTTCAAAGCAAAACTTTCCTAGCGATAGTCCTTTACAAGTTGCTGTCTGCTAATTGACTTCTGAGTGTCGTTAAGTTTGTTTTCATTTTACTGAAAAATTGCCAGTTTCATAAAGCCCCCGGCGTCAAGAATTGCCAATTTATTGACTTAAGAACAAGCAACTAGATAAAACAAACAAATCACCAAATGCAGCAAAATTAAATTGTGTAACAATTCGGTAAAAAGCAAAAGTTTTCTTTTATTTTTGAACCTCCAATAACAGCTCTATTAGCTATGTCTAGCTGTCTTCTGTTTTTCTGTCATAGCTGTACCAATTGGAAGTGTATTAGCAATCACTAAGTTTGACCATATAAAAAAAATTATTAAGGAAAAAAAAAATCATAATTAAAAAAAAATAAAAAACCTACTTTACAGCCAATGGACATCCCCATGCATCCATTTTGTATCAGACTACTGAACTGAAGCATGGATAAAGTTTGACATCAGGCTGAAATTGCTTTTTAGGCAAATAATAATTTGCAAAAGTGAAAACACTTGTATGTGTAACTCAAAGTTTCATACAGGATTTGATTTTGGATGGGGGGACGAGGGGGGCACGAATATAATGAAGCACCGAAGGTGGGAACCCTCCCATATCTTGTACTGCGAGTACGCGAGCAATTTTTTTCCAATTAGTTTGTATTGGTTCTAAAAAGAACCCACCTATATCAAGAGTAAACAAACATCAATACAACAATAACAAGAGAGTCCGAAGAGAGAGCAGTTTATTGGAGATAGCCGAAGGTGACGGTATTAGATTTGCGCAGCTTGGGAAGTCTTCGCTCCGCAGAAATCGAGCCTGGACACCGCCCACGCAAATATTCATAATAATTGGATTTTGGTTGTTGGGGATTACTAATGTTTTTTCTTGGGTGTTTGTAGAGCCCCAACTAATGGTGGATCGTAAAGAGTACTGCTAATGGACTAATTAAATAAAAAGAACGGGCCTTGGGAGCCTGTTTTGTCCAAGTTACGAGCTCCTCAGCCTCAAGTATATGATCCATTACTTCTCCGCGGGTGCCGTCACTGACGAGCCAATTTTTTTGTCTACTGCTATATTTGTTGATGGTCTTCAAAACTTTCGTTGTACTTTTTCTCAATTCTGCTTTGTTTCGTCTATTTGATTGTGCTCATCTGGTCCTCGCAGCAGCGTGCCCGAATTTTTTCTTTCAAAAAAAATTGCAACGAGCATTTTGTAGCTAAGGTCATAGTCAGCCTGTGTATGAAGTTTGGAACCATTTCTATCCTTGGTTTCTGAGAAGTAATACTTCAGAACTAAAATTAGTCCACGCGATCTTTTGGCAGAGACTTAATTGCATTCAAACCACACCCACAACAGGTTCGATTGATTCCGGTGGGAAAGTGAGTTCCAGGTGCTTTCTAACTTTCGAGCACCTACCGTTTAGCAAACCAGTTTTCTGGCCTCCTCTCCCTAACGATGATCAGCCCTAATGAGATGAGTGTGAGGAGATTATTGTAGTCTTCTCGGCATTGTCAGGTAAGGGAAGGCTTTTATCAAGCTAGCTAGATGCATATTCAGTGTGTGTAGATTAGTGAACCATTTTTGCTGCTGGAAAACTCTACAGTTTCAGTTTATGTACAGTTTTCTGTACTTAGCTATTCACTTCATTTGTTTATTTATCTTTACTTAGCTAGCTACATCACAAAATATGCATCATTATATTATATATATTCATAGAAATTATCACTGGTCATCACAATACTGTAAAATACAAAATCATGAGTGAGGTATCATGAAGAAGTTATGCACAAGAATAAATAATGGAGTCATTAGTGAGGTATTATTTACCTGTCAAAGCATGGAGACACTCTGGGAGCCACCCTTTGCTCTAAGAAAAAACAATACTGATAAAGTAAGCCAAGGAATACAATATCAAGCAGCTGTGCTCTTTACAACTTATAGCTGGGGTGGGGCCTCGGTTAGATTTATCAATTGGTGGGTGGGAGGCTTTGAATTACCCGTGGAATGCTAAGTTAGCGATTGTTTTACTATTGCAATGACGTCGGATAGTTGTGGTGCGCGTTGCTATGTCCCAGCACCCATAAGGCTCTAAACATTGCCCATCTGAAGCTCTTCGTAATGAGCTAAAAATAAGGGCAGAAAACCACACCCACCAAACTTCTAAGGCATCATCGTCAAGAAGCCCTTACCCAACCTGGCTAAACTAAACCCCTCCTACTTCACTGTCAAGATTTCATACATTCGTTGACAGTTAGTTTAGAAAGTGGTTTGGGGGATTTTTTTTTTTTTGTGAAATTTTGATAAAAGTGTGAAAGAACATAATAACTTTACCCAAAAGTTTTTTTTTTTTTAATGACCTTCAAAAGATTGACAGTTCCGTTCTTGAGATAATTGTGGTTAATGTTAACGTCCTATTTAATTGTGCTGTTGTTATGTCTCCCAGGCTACTACTCTGATGAAGATATATGTCAAGACGGACTTATATTTCTATGTGAGAAATGGAGAGGGTGTGGCCTCTGTGGTCTCCGAAACAGCTAATATCATGGACTACGCTGGGAAAACGTTATTTGTTTCAGACAAGGTGCGTATTTATAAATCTGTGTTTTTTCATAATGTATCGTCAGCTACTTTCAAAAAAATTTAAACTTTTCAACATTTAAATTTTCAGTGTTATCATAATGTAACAAGTAGGTAAAATTTTTAGATCCAGTGTCTCCGTAAAGGTCCAAAAAAATTTTAGGGAAGGCGGTGATATTTTTTTACTCTACATTTTTATTTCCATTTTTTTAATATCAATTATTGCTTGCTTTTTCACACGTTGTCACCCATCATAAGAATGTTAAATTGACTTTTTAGCGCATTGCAAAATGGTACTCAGCTGTTAATAATTGTATCTTTGCAGTTTTAACTACTTAACACATCCATAACTGATTATATTTTGCTATGAGGTTCTTATCAGTCTTTTTTTAATTTTTTTAATTTATTATTATTATTAATTGTCTCAGCTACAATGTCGCGTACTAGTCTTTAGCTCCTCGTTTTATATTTAGGAATATTCTGGGTCAGCATTGTCTTCTTTATCTCTCCCTTCTCTACCGAATACTCCAGCTGGTGTACTGGCCACTAGTAATGGCAAGATTGCTGCAGTCATCTTGGAAAACCCAAAGGGATGTTCCTTGGATAAACTAAACTAAAACAGTGACCTTCTCTATTCATGAAATTTCATTTAGTGTGTTTTTAGGTATGTGTTCTTTTTTTTTATTTTGAGGCTGCTATTTACTAATAAAAGTATTCAGGTGACATCTTATGATGGTTATATTTCTCTTACTTTGTTGATGTTTTGAGAGTGGTATAATGGCGTGAAAGCTACCATAGTGATGTCACATTATGGGTGATACATGTGAATTCAAGCATACTATATATATTATGCTGTCCTAGATGTGGTACTGGTTATAATATTTACACACATTATACGATAAAGAAAACTAGAGAGAGAGAGATCCTGTGTGGTGTGTACCTTGCTGCAGTTTAGGGGTGGGCCTTTGATATTCACACATATTATGTTTTGACCAATAGAGAATTCCTGTGTGGTGTGTGCCTTGCTGCAGCTTAGGGGTGGGCCTTTGATATTCAGAGTATGTTTTTGAGCAATAGAGAATTATCTTGTGTGGTGTGTGCCTTGCTGCAGTTTAGGGGTGGGCCTTTGATATTCACACGTATGTTTTGACCAATAGAGAATTCCAGTGTGGTATGTGCCTTGCTGCAGTTTAGGGGTGGGCCTTTGATATTCACACACATGTATGTTTTGAGCAATAGAGAATTATCTTGTGTGGTGTGTGCCTTGCTGCAGCTTAGGGTGGGCCTTTGATATTCAGAGTATGTTTTTGAGCAATAGAGAATTATCTTGTGTGGTGTGTGCCTTGCTGCAGTTTAGGGGTGGGCCTTTGATATTCACACGTATGTTTTGACCAATAGAGAATTCCTGTGTGGTGTGTGCCTTGCTGCAGTTTAGGGGTGGGCCTTTGATATTCAGGCGTATGTTTTTGAGCAATAGAGAAATATCTTGTATGGTGTGTGCCTTGCTGCAGTTTAGGGGTGGGCCTTTGATATTCAGACGTATGTTTTGGAGCAATAGAGAATTCCTGTGTGGTGTGTGCCTTGCTGCAGTTTAGGGGTGGGCTAACTATGAATGTTGTAATATTCTCGCACATGTTTTGATGGGATGGAGAATAATTCTGTGTAATTTGTACCTTGCAGAGTTTTGGGAGGGAGGGGTCTATGAGTGCTATGGTTGGTATTCACACCCATGTTATTGATTGGGAGAGAGAATTTTCCTTTTGTGGTACGCCTCACTGAACTGGATAAGTATTACATACTCTTGAATGTAAGTTTTTGCAGCAGAAACCAGGCAAGATCTAGATGTGCAAGTAAAGACTTTCCCTCCCCCCTTAAAAAAAAAAAAAAAAAGGAAAGAAAGAAAGGAAAAAAACTGTGATGGTTGTCCATGCAGATGAGAGAGTTTTTGGCCAGAATGAATTTTTCACATTAAAATAACAAGGGTTCAAATGAAGGTAATGGATTGAACCTGTTATGATACAGTAAGCAGAGTGGTATTAAAATTTAAGAATACTTATTCAAAAATTCTAAGGAGAAGGGGGGGGGGGGGGGGGGGGGAACAGACCTAAAAAGCCAATTAAATAGTGGACATGTTTGTTTTCAACTGTGTACCAAAGGAACACAGTTGTTGACAACCTTGTGTATCAGACATCATTTATTGTTTGCACGTGTGAGCGGGTGGTTGATTGGCTTTACTGGGCTGAAATGTTTTTAGTTTTGTTTTTCTTTTTTTTTTGGGGGGGGGGGGGTTGTTTTGTTTTTTGTTTTTGTTTTTGTTTTTTAATAAAATTGTTTGTTTTTTAATCAAAAGATATATTACCTATGAAGTTATCATTACTATTCTATAAAAGAATATATAATAAATATACATTAAAATATAGAAATTGGAGATATAGGGTTGCCCAGGAAAGTATGCAATAAGAAAGTCACAATTTGCTTTAATAGTAAGGATTCGAGAAGACCACTTTGCCCCATGTGATGATTCTATATCCCTAAATCATTACTTTATTAAAGAAGTGAAAGACCGTGTATTTAACATTTGCAATAATTGGGCGAGCAAAGCGAGACTCTCACTAACGAGTCTCAATTGAGATTTTGGTATATATAATTATATATGTATGGCAAAGTTCAAGGTCAATGCGGTCCACCCCCGGAGGATACTTAAAAGTGTAAACATTAGCACGGGTGCAATAAATTTGGGAGAAAATACTTTGAAATAATGCTAGGTAAAGAAGAAAAAAAAACGGCAAAGAGCTGCGGAGACAGAATGGGAGAGATGTTCGCAGTTAGATCTTCCAAATTAGCCGAGTTCATTAATTTTTTAGCAGCGGTGGTAAATTAACTTCTTCAATGTGCTGTTCGTCATAATACATAACAGATTTGTTCTTACTTGAAAATCCAGTCCAATAGTCAAGTCACTAAGAGAATACAACGTAATACAATAGAGCGTTTAAATGTAACGTACTTTGGAAAGGCGACAAGCTTGAACGAAAACCGTTAGTTTAGTGATCCTTACCCGTATCATCCTTGGAAATTTGATTGCCTACCCCTTGAAAATCCTTTGTCCAATAGTCAAGTCACGAAATACAATGCAGGTCTTGTGCTGATAAAAGTATTGTGTGTTGCTAAAGAATAACAATAAACTAAACTAAATAAAAATTATTAGCAGCTAAAAGTCAAATTTATGGTTTAGTCAGACCAGCTCGCTCGCCATTTGTGCTGAAGCACATCACTAGTGTTATACTAAGGTATCGTGTAGATAGATAATTTTCATGCTATAGTTGTCTAAACTCAAGATTTTTTTTAAAATTTTTTATGAGAGAGTGAATATACATTCTAGTGGGCTAAAGTGGTTCAACCCTACATAATGAGTGTAAACATACTCTCTTAAAATCTAAAATAGCCAGGTATTTGTTTTAATTCTCTGACAATCCAAATTGAGTAGCAGACCACTCAATTTTAAGACATGTAACACTTCGTTAACAATAAACTGCACAAGATAAGTGTAAAAAGTAGGCATTGATGTGAGTTGCTGTTTTATTACCATTTTCATAATTGTCCAGTGAGTGAAGTGAGCAAGACATTTTACAGGGATAACACAATCGAGGTACCGTGATGTTTTTATTTATTTATTTATTTATTTATTTATTTTTTTGCTTATTTGTATGGTATGTGCAACCCCTTTTTCACCTGTACCACTAGTCATGTAAGTTTGGTAAAGCGTTTTGAGAAAACAAAGAAATAAATCTGCGAACAATGAGTTGCGTGTCTTGATGAAAGCAAGTTTTATTGGAGCAGACCTAAATGCCTAAAAAAAATTTTTTGTTTAATTTTAGCAAACATTTGTGCTGAAGCACACCACTAGTGTTATCTATATAACAATACCTGTGATCACTTGATAATTCAGCGCGAAGAAAAAAAAAAAGCAAGATTCCAATACACACAAATCAATTGTACATTTTGTTATCCTATGAAGGCACTAAGCTGCTGTGGTGGAAAGGTTAGCTAGCTAAATATCCGGTATTGAGGCTAGAAACTTCAGGGGAAATGTAAGAAAATATTATAGTGCCTTCTTTTCTACATTGGAACCCCATGTTTACATAACTCTAGAGTTATGTGGTCCACCTTCAAGCATGTGAGACCACATTATGGTTTCCACAGTCTGACCATACCTTACTCCAGCCAGCTTCTCTTTTCCAAACCCCCATATTGGCTTTTACCTCACCCAGCATGCTGATAAGCAATCACTTATTGACTGGCATAGGAATAAGGGAGGGGGGGAGGCAGCCCCCCCCTTCCCCCTAAACCAGGTTTCAAGTCATGTGGGCAGGGGCCCCTTCTTGATTCCAGATTGGTGTGGGTGGGGGACTTAATCTAAACAGACACTCAGTGAAACTCAATCCGAGATTTTGATATTATGTATGGTATGGTGTGTGCTACCTCTTTTTGTGACATGAGCACATAATTATGCGAGCGGGCTATTCAGACCAGGCCTCATATGGTTAAACATTGTTTACGTTGTCAATCAACAATGCATAGTGAGCAACTGTAACACTGCAATACCTTTCTAGCGCCTTTAAACAACGAGCTTCCACTTGTTGTTTGTAGGAGCCTTTTTCGACTTCAATATGGTGTTAAACACTACATTTGAGCTTTCAAAAACAACAACTAAAGGTGAGAAGCTACTAGTTTTAGCTACTTAGGTGTGGCTAGTTCAGAATTTTATCATTTTTAGTTTATTGCTTATAAATAAAAGGACAGTTTGCTAGGTGACTGTGCTAAAGCACACTACTAGTTCGAAGTTAATGGTCAGCATTGTTTACTGTTGGAGCTTCAGATTAAGTTTGGTTTTAAACTTTTAATGGCTCTCTAAAATACTTGAGATCAAAATTATTGTTAGATGGTGGACTAATGAAACAAATGGTCTGGTCCAAGATTAATCCACATCTCAAGGGAGTGAATTCATTAAGGGAGGGAGGGACCTTAAAATACTTGGTTCATAATTTAGTTGGACATGTTCATTACATTTGTCAATGGTTGAGTTTAGGGGTGAAGGGGTAAATTGACTTACCTAGCCCCACCCATCTGAAGTCTCACTTTGCAATGCTCACTTGCCTTATAAATAGCTACGCTAACTCACTAATTTTGTGGTAACCACATTGGTAGTTATTATACTATTATTTATTACCAAGTACCCCACCACAAGGTGGTGATTGATGGACTAACTTGGCAAATTAGGAATGCGGCAGACCTAAACGCCTTAGTGTTGTTGTTTTTTGTTTGTTTTTTTACTCAGTAACTTTATAAAGCTCAGCATGCCCCAAAAGAGCACTGTTTTTGGGTGAGTCAAGTGTGAGCATTTCAATTTTTTTTTAAACCAGAGATTTGTGGGGAAACGTTGTAGCTCTTATTCTAAACATAAGAATAACTTTGAATTTTTTATAACAAATTAGTAAGTCCTTATTGTATATAATACAGCTAGATTATCTCACTTAACATTTGTGCTGGAGCACACCACTAGTTGGAATTTTTTTTTTTTTTTTTTTTTTTTTTTTTTTTTTTTTTTTTTTATCGCTACCCCATTAGGAATACTTTCTTAAAATCCCCAACATACTGGGGTATATGATTTGGGCATACTGCATCCTATGAAGCCCATTAAATCATGATTCCTCTGTCAATGGGGGATATAATAATCTACTGTGGTAAGTCTACACCAGCCTTTTAGTATTCCATCTATGAATTACACTATGTGGTTAGAGAACCTATCATACTTGGTTGACTGACTAAGAATTATTTATAGTCCTGATGCTTTACATAATACATTAGACAGAAAACTATAACTGTGTTATTTTAATTGTATTTCATAGTAAGGATTTTTGTACACAAAAAGTTTGACAAGTTCTTTTTTTTTTTTTTTTTTTTTTTTTTTTTGTGTTGTGGATTGTCAAACTTTATGCTTGACGGACTTCTTGCAATATACTTTTTTTATTATTATTAATTTGCTTATTTGGAGATGTTACCCAAACCATAGCCACCATATCTACATGCCCACCAAATGTAAATGTGGCAGCAATTAAAAAACAAACGAACAAAAAACAACAACAACAAATAAAAGAACAACAAAATGAAATTCCTACACTAATTATCACAGACACATAAAAAATTGATTACCATAACAGGGGTAGGTTATTATTATTTTTTGCTTCCATACCTGTTACATTGCATGTGTGGCATGCACTAGGGTGAGCTTATGGCCTGGCTAGGACAATTCACTAGGAAGTACATTTACATCTGCCTCACAGCTATATTGATCTTACATGGAGCTTAAAATCATGATAGAAATTCAGACAAGATCATTTAAGAATTTGTTCACAAGATCCTACAAGAATTTGGAATTACCAGTTGTGTGCTAGCTATTATGAGCTATTATTAGCTATCATTCATTACTTTGTACCAATCAGTTCTTGGTATTGTTCATTGAATGCTGAATACCAAGTTAGAATTGGGTGGCCTGCAATCTAGATGGGTTACTTTTGACCTTTGGCCAACTTCTTGAAGGTTGAGGTGAAATTCAGCAGGCAAGCTGACTATGAATATTGTCATACTGTATGGTTATTCCATACACTTTGTTTTAACTATATGACACTGCATATGTATTTATACCCACCAATCTTTGGGGAAAGGAATAACAGATTAAAGAAAGGATACATACACATGTGCAAGTTTAGTCAAAACCCTTTATTAACTCTTCATTGTGCATGGCAAGAGGGTTAAAGTAGTCACCCTCTCTGTCTGTCTGTCACGTTCTGTATTTAGGTATAAACTTACTCAGAATGACAATTCAAGACTTGTTGTGCTCCTTTTTTTTATTTTTGGGCTGATATGTGAAGAAACTTGAAGCTGTCAGCTTCTTGTGAGTTCTGGCTTGTATGGGTGACGCCCCCTATCGCCATGTCGTCATCACATGAGCAAATCATTTCTTGCTTTCTGCGTTATTTTACTTTATGGAGTGCTGCAAGTAGAGATTTGCATTGAAGCTATCTACAGGTGAGTGTCTCTGGCCTTTGGTGCTTCATTATTATATTTTGTCACATTCGAGGACAGCCACTTACATAGTTAGGTTTTGGTCGATTATGGTATTCACAGGTGAATTATCTGTCAAGAAAAAGTACCTGAACACTGGAAACTGAAATCTCTGCAAAGAAATACACAAGCTATAAAGCATTCACTTTTTACTACTGACGTGGGTAAACTTAATTGATCGAATAAATTAAATTCAGAGTTAATGTTTCAAATGGTACACATGCATGCCGAGACACATCACTATACAAAGTGTAGGGTTGTAAGGAAGCCATTTAAACGTAGAGGTCGCATTTATAATTCAATGATATTCTCCGTACGTGAAATCTGTGGCCTCGTTTACCACATTCTGAACTTATTCCGGAAGTCCGGGTATAAAAGGAAGAATCCTTGGCATGCCGTGCAAAGAGAACCCTCCATTATAGCTCAGTATCCTTTCAAGTTGATCCACACTACGTTTACAATGAGTACCCTAACTAAAAAAAACCCAGCTATATGTAATTATTTTTGCGAGTAATATCATAGATAACTCAAGTCCATCTCCGTGCATATGTACCAAAGTATTTCTTGATTGAAGATGAACCTTCAGGATAGTATCTCGCAGAACTCTGATAGCACACTGTATATCTTTTGCAGTGGAATTTAGCTGTGTCAATGTCAAACAGTACCACTTTTCTTTCTCTATTTATAGCCCACCATTAGTTTCTTTCTTTTTTTTCCCTCTTGTATATTGTTTCGTCCTCTGATAAGATGCTCACAACTCATATGTGACATTGTTTCACAGCTTTTGTGCGCTAAGTTGCTGTAATGCGTACTAAAAAGGTCTCAGGGAAGTCGGTGACAAAAACTGTCAGCCGCCATTTTCCACTTATCATGAAATATTGCCCCAGCTATGCCCTTTTTATACGCGACCTTCTCGTTTAAAAATAATGTGTGCTAGAAATATCTACTTTACCACAATCACCACTACCAATTAGCTACAGGAATTATAAGTGTCTGAGAAAAACAGGAGAGTGGTATTGGCTAAGTAAAAATAGGTGAATAATAATTAATCCTTTTAATTGTATGATATTTATTTTATTACATGTATTTCATAAAAAAAAATTGAAGAACAAGAACTAAATGCATAATTCTGTGGATAAAGTTAATTGTCAACTCTTTTTAATTTACATTCCGATGTAAGATGCCCATAAATGTGACATATAAGGCACCAAGAGTCCTCAGGACCATGAGCAAAGATGCATGTTCCTGTTTTGTGATGCGAATTTGTGTTGGAACACATCCTTGTTTTCCAGAATCGAAAATTAAACTTGGGATGCCGTTGAAAGAGTTCATTTTCTTGTTCAGAGTGATGATTACGGCAGGAAGCCCCACTGATGCAGTGCTCCTTCCACTTGCAGGGAATTTTTTTTTGTCTTCTAAGAAACTCTATTTTGTCCATGTTCTTATGAATGACGGTGAGCCAGCAATCATCTTCTGGAACGATAGTGTCACTGGTTAGAGGTTCAGAACTTTCGTCTGTTGACTGCGACAAAAGGAATGGTTCTAAATTTTGATAGAAGTCGTCATTCAGTTCATCAGTAACGTGTGATTCAAATCGATTTGTAAGTTCTATTTTAAACTCATTGGATGGCCTTTTACTTGTTATATAGGTGGGATAATCACAAGCTTCATATTCTAAATCCATTCTTTTTAACAATGTTAGAATAAGTTCAGGCTTCGTTTTTGTAAACTCGAATACTAAATCTTGCTTGCCTCTACTAGATGGGATGCTTGTAACATAAAATAATCGCATCAGCCTCTGCATAGTGTGTGCCAGCTCATACAAATAGGATTTGTCTCCAGGTAGATCTCTGAAGACAATTGAGCAATCAGGTTTAATGAGATTACATTGCCGTGTATTCATGAATGCAGTATAAGAGAAGCTGTCTTTAATATTGTCAAGAAGATGAGCTTCGAAATGGGGATCTTTATTAGCCAGCTGCTTGAACTCTCGTGCCATTGCTCTCTCCCAAGACCACAGCTCAAATTGAGCACCTTGCTGAAGCAATGTATCGATGGTGTGTTTAAGATCAAGTTTTCCAGTAACTACTATAAAAACTGCTTCTTCTGATGAATTTACTTGATGCTGATAGTAACTGGCAGTAATATCACATGCCATGGCAGGCTCTATAGCTTTTTCTTTGCCAGTTACCATGGAGCGATCGAATAATTTTACTTCAAAATTTCTTTTTCTGGATCTGATCCAGACAGAATCATTTGGTGGTGGCTTAGAGCTATAAAGAAAGGCTTTAGCAAGGTCACGGCCATTAATTACAGTGTCTAAAAACTTGCCATGATCTACTCTGTACCTGGGATCTGTATCTGCATCTTTAAGAGCTTGAGATTTTTGTCCAGCAATCCAGAGGTTCGAATTATCCACAAAGACATAACACACAATATGGTTATCTTCATCTAGCTTGTTTGCCATGGCAAATTATCTAACACTTTAGCTGTTTGTAGCAATTGCAATTCTGAAGATATATACCATCAGACTAGCAAATGTGCCACAGGATTTTAATTTACAGCCTTCAATTTCCTGTATTGCAGGATGCACAGAAAGGTTAATTAATATTATAAGCTGTTCCTGTGGCATTGTCTACTGTGTTTCTACCATTCCTGTGGCATTGTCTACTGTGCTCTACCAGGATTGTGTGAAAAACTGACACTGCTACCATGAGTGAAAATTTTTATTCGAAGAAATTACAAGGAAAGAAAGAAGACTTAGTGTCACATCTTCAATGCTTAGACCTGATTAGTCTATCGCAGGATTTATGCAAGAATCGACTCATTGGAAAAGAAGTAAAGAGAACCTTCGAATCGCTTGATCATGAACATTTGAACACCATCACAAAAATACATTACTTATTACAGTTCATCATAAATGGAGTCAAAGATGAAAGGTCCTACAAAAAATTCTTCAAAATTCTACATGCTATGAGTAAGGAGAGTGGCACTTATAAATATCTGCAAGAGGATGAATGCAACCCTACTTGCCAATTTCTTTTTGAAAATGACATTAAAAATGTTATGGAAATTTTAGCAACTTGTACTCATATTTGGGAAGAACTTGGGGTTTCCTTGGGACTTAATAAAGCTGTAATAGGACAATGTAAAATTGGCAATGAATCCAATACAATGAGGTTATACAACATGTTGTATGAGTGGATAGTCAAGCAACACAAGCAAGCTTTGCCTCCTACAATTCAGAATCTTACACAAAAGATGCGCAGTCCAATTATTAACTATAGCAATGTTGCGGATAAAATATCAAAATATGAATGTTGCATTTTGAGAAATACTGATCAAACTTCTACTAAAGCTACAAATACAAGTTTGAGTATCGAGCAGGATCCTATTGACACTGAAGTTTCAGATGGAAAATCTACTCTGTTTGAAGTGGTGGTATTTCCGAATGAGTTCACAAGTTACAATTGGATGAAAGATCGGAAAAAATTGAAACCTACTGACCTATCATATTCAGGAGTCAACAGTTCCATTTTGGTGATAAATATTGCCTGTGTGGTGACTGAAGGAAATTACTCATGCTGGGTTTGTCAAAATGGAGAAAAGATGATCTCTGAAGAAGCAACACTCACTGTAAGTTATTCTTCTGAAAAAAAATTGCTTCGAGAGTTATACTTAGCTAAAAAAGAAATGCCCTGTAATTTGTGGCCTCCAGATGTCACAAAGCACTTCATAAACCTGGCTCTGATCTCCAAAAACAGCAGTGATAATGACTACTCCATTCGTGGTGATGCTGATGATATTATTAAAAGAAAGAAAAATATCGGTTATAATGTAGCCTTTGGTTCTTTTCTAAAAAGATCCCTCTTGCTAGTAGAAGGTAGGCCAGGTATGGGTAAAACTACTTTGGTACACAAAATTACACGTGATTGGGTTGAAGGAAAGGCACTTCACAAAACAAAATTAGTATTTCACATTTCTCTTCGAGTTATAGGCACTGACTCTAGAATAAGAGATGCTCGACTGTCAGATATCTTGAAATACTATTTCCACTTCACAGATGAGGATGTACAGCACATACTTCACGACATTGAGAAATGTTGTGGTGATGGCATCTGCTTTATTATTGATGGATTAGACGAGTTTCAGTGCAAACTTCAGTCTGATTTACATGAAATAATGTATAAAAACTATCTTCCTGGTGCCATGGTAATAGTAGCATCACGTCCGATAGCCACAACAGGACTCAAACAGGACGTTAAAATTGATAAAAGAATTGAAATACTTGGATTTAAAAAAGAGGAAATATTACAATATATTGATGCATTTCCATTTGATGATCACCCTGATTCCCATCCGAGCACCAAGTTGAAAGCCTATTTACAGCGACATCCAAATATCTTCCATATGTGCTACTTACCAGTTCATTCTGCAATGATTTGCTACTTGTATAAACATGCCAAAGAAAGCAGTTTGGTTACAGAAACCCAAGTTTATAAAAAGTTCACTGAATTCATGATAACAAGAAAGGACCTACGAAATCAATCTCAAGGTTCCAATTGTTTATTGACCAATTTAAAAGAGCAAGACAAAGAGTATTTACGAAACATATGCGAACTTGCCTTTCAAATGACAATTGATTCAAAACAAACAGCCTCTCAGGCAGACATACAGGTGGCTCTTTCATCAATTACAGTGGAAAGTGACGAATCATCTCTTGGGTTAATAACAATTGACCAGACAGCCAGATTGATGGGCTTTGAGAATATGTACGCATTCCTTCATCTAACATTCCAGGAATATCTTGCTGCTTTTCATTTGTGTTCAAGTAGTCCAAGTGATCAAAACAAAGCTATTGAATTGTGTGGACATGCCACACATATGCGCATGGCTTGGAAATTCTACTGTGGCATGCTCAACTTTGATGACAACATTGACCAATTCAAACAAATTCTTACATCCACTACAAGTGATGCCCAATCTCCAAGAAATCAACTATTTAAAATTCAATGTGCCTTTGAAGCACAGCAAAAACTTCCATGCGATTTTCTCCTTGAAAATGTAATAGTAAATGGTGTACTAAACTTAAATGGAATAACTCTTACTACTTCAGACTTAACTGCCATTTGTTACGTCATTTCTTTCAGCTCACATATTGAACTGGATATGAGAAATTGCAACTTGGATAATGATAAGCTACAAGCTCTTATCACTGGCCTAAACAAAATACCTACAATAATACAAGGGATGGATTTATCCATAAATGACTTTGGCTCCACGGGCATACAATTACTATCCGAGAAATTAAAACAGAATGTTTACGACAGCCTGCAGAAACTATCACTAGCATTCAGTAACATCAACTCTGAAACTGCCACGGTTCTATTAGAATGTTTGAAATATAACAAAGAACTACAAGAATTGGACCTGTCCGTTAACCATATTGGAACTCTAGGTGCACAAGCCATTGCAAAGTACCTAAGAAACTGCTCTAACCTTCAGGTATTAGATATCGCAGACAATGCTATTGATACGAAAGGAGCACAATATATTGGAGAAGCACTAAAGCACTGGAGTATACGTACTTTAAACCTCTCGGTTAACAAGATTAAATCAGATGGCGCTAAAAGTATATCTAAAGGACTTTTTCGTAGCAAGTTGGAAACTTTAGACATTTCTTCTGATGATATCGACAGTACTGCTGTGGAACCGCTGATAGAATCTTTGAGGTACTGTGAGAACTTACAAGAATTGAATGTGTCTGATAACCTGCTTAACTCTAGAGATAAATGCAACTTACAGAAGGCATTACCAAAAGCAACAATATATAGTGACTGATGCGTGACTTTGTCAAACCTTTTTTTGTTATACAGCTATATTATATTTCATAATGAAATTGCAAAACTTTAATGATTAATCATTAAAAGCATCACTGGCAATGGTAAAGGGGCTTCAGCTCAAGTAAAAGCAACCAGAGCTCAACCCTAGGATTTTAATAAAAAGCAGTAACTCTTTAATCAAACATCCCTTCCCCTATAGCAATAGTTATACCATAACAATAATAACTGCAACCTCAGCAATACTAATAAAACAATAATTATAATAATTAATAACAATAATAGTGAACCTTCAACTCTAGCTACCATACACTAGATAGCTATTACAAAATTACCTCAGATCAAAAACAAAATATCTCGTCTATTCTAATTAGATATCAATATAGCTCAAGTAATTAAAACGGTGTATATAAACACTATTTTCATAAGAGAAGAAGCTAAATGGACCAGAGACACTCACCGACATGAGTGAGTGCTTGTTGTCAAAAGATACTGGTAATTCATATAGTCAGAATGACATATATTGGAGACAACAGAAAATACCAGTACTTGGGAAATTGAGGTAAGAAAGTAGTTCTGTATTTGTTAGCTAAAGTATATAATGGTCACAACTGCTACGTACTTATCTGTACTTTTATAAATGGACTGATCGATTCTTTTGATATGTTTGGTTGTGCACAGGCTCGCTCGCCCTTTGTGCTCAAGCACATCACTTAGTATATATTATACATATAAATTGTGATAGACTTAGCCTTTGTTTCATTCAGCCATTTGGCGCACTTGCTAACATTAATTAGCTAGTAATCGTATATATATTATCCATACTCTTTTGGGTGTGATGAATACATCTTAGTAGCTAGCCATCACTGCATAGCAGCCCACTCTCTCGTTAATCTGGATCATCCTCAATAATCTGTAGTGCTGTTAAATAGCCTCAGAGTTTGGTCCATCTTCAAAGTTTGATCATGCTTTGTGCCTGAACAACTATGTTCAAAGTTGCTAGTTAGTAAATACATTTCTTCTGTCATATTATTTATTATTATTATTATTATTATTATTATTATTATACAACCAAACAAACTATACAACAAACAAAAAGAAAGAAGAATAAATAAACAAATAAATAAAGTGCGAATGAATAAATTGTCCATTCATATTAAGCAATTTTATAATTTTGACAACATTTTTTGTTAAAAATTAGATCATATTATTGCATAATTTTAATTTTAACTTCTCAAATGATAGGGTGGACATAGCTATCACTAATTAAATCTCTAGATCCGCTACTGAAGCAACAAATATGTAGCGTGCTTGTTGCCCCACCCTTCCCACTTCCCTTCTCCAACTCCTCCTCCTCCCCTGCCTATACACACCCATCCAGTTTAATCGCCACGGTGACCGGAAGTCATAAACTTTCGTACTAGCCTTATTAAATATGCATTAGCAATTACGTCATTTAGCTGGGTGCCCGATGAAGACGGCAGATGCCATGCTAATTTTTAATGGTCTCTCATCCCTTCTTCTCTCATTGCAGAACTCCAGAATTGTTACCAAAAGAATGCCATGAGTTCATAGTTATAGGCATATAGCTAAGTAATAAACAGTGATATGTCCCTGAAAAGATTTGTCAATGGTATTAAGTGGAAAGGTGTATTATAGAACATGGCGAATGACCTCTGCGGAAAGCGGTCAAAAAGCAGTTCCCAACATTATTTCCGAAAATGGTCAATATGAAAGCAACTATATAGGTCTGTATAGCTTTAAAAATCTTAAGAATTTTGTTCCCATGCACGCATACATTCTGAATTGTGCATTGCAAAATAGGATGTTTAAAATCATTAGAAAAACATAAATGATACAAGTGTGAAATTAGCAGTTATGAACTAAATATAGTTTCACTTTCATCACCATATCAGTAGTCCCCAAAATGATTGCACATCAATTCATTAACTTCATAATCTAGATTAGAATTGCCCTCATTGTCCGTATTGCTATCGTTTTCTGGCAGATCATCTCCACTTTCATCTCCACACTCAAATCCACTGTGCTTTTCAATTGTCATTTCAGCAATTGTTGATGTGTTACCAGAAGATGATGGTTGACAAGTGTTTGAGGTAAGTAGATTAAGACAGCCTTGACATTTACATCCAGGACCACAAGTACTATTGTTTTTATTACACTTGCAGCGATGATTGAGGCATCCAGTTTTTCTCCCACATCCCTTTTGTAGGAGTGCTACTCTGGTTCTGACATCACTGAGATGGTCTTCACTATCCCAGTCCGTCACAAGAGTGTCAGCATCAGGCTACTTCCATCCATTTCCCTCCAGTGGTGGATAGACTATGTGATTTGAGTCAGCATGCTTCCATATGTTCAAGATCCAGCAGGATATTTGCCAATGCCTTAGGCAAGAGCTCCCACAGAAGGAATCATATCTTCTTCATATGTAATCCTGCTCCAAATTCTTTCTCTCATCATGTCAAGTCATGCATTGTGATGCTGCTGAGGCAATTGGTTGTCTTATTTTAGTGAGTTATATAGGGTAATAGGGGTTGGATAGGCAGGTAAAAATACAGCTCTGTGTCTTCTAAAGTACGCACATCCTACCAGTCTATAAACAGAAAAGCTTTCGTTCGCCTGAGTTGGAATTTACAAGAGTTCCTGGATACTGCTCATTGTTTCCACAGATAAACTCGGAGTACTCAAGGAGAATTGCCAAAAAGATGCCTTACCCAATCCATTAAAGAAAGAAATGAAGTCACATCTAGTGCACACAAAAGAGTGCTTGTATCACAGATGGTAAGGAAAGTGAAGGAATAGTTGCAAGGTCTGGATCATTGTTAAAAGCATTGATTATAGCCTGCATATCCAAAATTCTGTGTTCCACTGAGTTAAACTTACTAAGCCGTACTAGCACATCATTGTTACTGGCAGCTACAATGGGAAAACCTATATAGTATACACATCAGTATCTGGGCTTAATACTAATTTCTTAGTACCAGCAGAATTCACTGTGTGTAGCCATATCCTTGTAGCTATCAGCCTCTTCTGCATTACAATTTAATGAATTGTCTCTCTCTGGTGAAGTGTTCAGACATACAAACATAGCTTTGTTCTGCAATTCACCATCAAATCCTCCAGAAGTGACTAATCTTTGGCCAGCATTTAAAGATAGTTGTAGTGTTTTCAAAAAGTAAATGGTCATGTTATAATAGTCTTTGCAATCTTTGTTGATGCACATTTCATGTGCTTCATCCACAGCAACATTGTGACAGAGATGACCACTAAGGCTTACTGTAAATCTCCCAGATTCTAATTTAGATAGAACATCGTAGCTACGTGTAAAATATCACCCACAGAATTTTGTGGATATCCACTTGCCAAAGCTAAACTACACAAGCCAGCATCAAAATAAACTTTATAAGTAATTCTTGAAAATGCTTTAGTATAAGCCAATCCCCAGGAAAGGGTGTCAACCAACAAAAGTCTTGAGCATACTCCTTCTAATGCTTTGAAGTCTTTCATATGTGGCTTGATCACCTTCTAAAAGTATGTGTTTTTTTCTTTGTGGCACTAAACTGAGTATACAATTTATTATGTCCAGTAAAGTTTCTTTATCATCACATCTCTGTTGCAGAACCCCGTAGTAAATTATATTTGAACATTCTGGTTTAGTAATTTTACTTGCAAGAGATATGTAGGACTGAAAGGAGACCATTATATTTCTCAGATTATTGCTAGCAAGTTTTGATAATAAATATTTGTGAGTTCAGTCATTGACTGTTTATCTGTATTACTAAGTACATGTATAAATTTTGAAACTTTGAGATTTGGTTTCTGTAAATCTGCGAAGTGACCTGTCAAAGTAATACGCTGGCTGGAAGTGGTGGCTAATTGTTTACTTTCTGTCCCTGTTCTCATTCTCCACTTCTTCTTGCATATACTGGAGATAACAATTCAAATGGTTTACTAGGACTGGTATGAGGTGTGAGAGATGAGTGTAACCTCTTGAATGGCAATTCAGTACTCATTGTAACTTGATCAAGAAGTTGTTGTGGTTGTGGTTGCAACAATTATACAGTTGTTCCATGCCAACTTAATTGCTGTTTCCCACTGAATATCCTTGCAAAACTATGTTTTATAGTCCAGATTATCAGCTGATACTAGCATAAATGAATTTAATGGGTAGGAAGCCATAGGTCCCTCTTCATATATTTTTTTAACTCTATACTGAACATAGCTAATTGCATGTGTATCAATACTAGCACAAGTTCCCAATAGATTCAATAATTTTGTAGTCTAGCTGATCCACCACAAGTTTCAGTGGTATCTGTGATTAATGTGTGCAATGGAAATGAACACTGACTGTTGGTGGAAGAGTTAATGTCTTGTCCTATCAATTTTTTCATGCAGGCATGCAGTTTGGTGTTTAGTGAGTGACAAGTTTCTGTAATTTTTCTTTCTAAATTTTGATCAGTAAGTTTGTTTCTAGACTGTTGGGTGAGATTGCATACTTGCCCAGGAGCTACATTAAGAGCATGCAACAAATCACCCCCATGGCGATATAGAATTGTACCACTTTTCTTAACTGAGCACTTGTATGCCAAGTGAGGTTGGAGTATTAATGAGAGCTTCTTAACCATGTAGCTGAGATATTATGAGTTGTGCTGTACTCAATATCACATTTTTGTGTACTTTCTTTTAGTTTTTCTTCGAATATTTCATAAACATCTGGCAGTAGCAGTGCAGTTTGTTTTAACAGAGCTCCACCTACATATATGGTTGTTACATAGCAAGAATAAGATATGGCACATTCCATGGTATTGATATCTGAAACCTCTGGTATATCTTCCTCAATTTTGTCAAGAAGTTTTTTAGATCTTGATCAACACTTTGAGATTGACTGTTAAGTTGCTGTATAATTACTAAATGAGATTTATAGTAGGTAAAACATGCCCTGTCATCTGGTGTAATTTCACTAGAAAAATATGTATTTTTGTGGTGGTAGGACCACCACATTCACTAACACACTCTTTTACTTACGCGCACATTACAAGTCACCCGAACTCAAGTCATTTATTCGTCATCACGCACACCCTTACATCATTTCATTTCTATGTCCCGCGCATGCTCGTGGGTTCCCTATATATTAGCCTGCAGGTATGCGTGACCTTTCAGTTATGTCTCATGCTCTAAAGTCTCACCCTTGCCATACTTTCGAATTGAACCTTGGGGTTGGTAGAGGTTTGATAGCCTCTAGCGGCTAAACTGCGAGAGAGACGTAACTCTGGTGGCGGCTCCTACTCGTCCGGCCGACCTGTCACGCCACAATTTTCATGAAAAAATTTCTGTATCAGTGTTCTTTAGAGGTATGCATGACTTTTGGTGAGATTGTCAATGTTCTTGCCACATGTTTTACATTGCTTGTGGGCTGGATTGAAATGTCTATACCATGCCTCATAGTGCTCAGTGCAGAGTGGTATTCCATCTCCTGTATCCTCACTGTAGTGAAACAGTCACTACATTATTAGAACTTGAACTATTACACTGTGTTATATTATTATTATTTCTAATTAGGTTTACCTGTTTCTCCCTGGTGTCAAGAAACAGCCATCAATAACTATTATCATTATTTCACTTATTCATTCACTTATTCATTCACCTGTTGTAGTTATCATTTTCTTTCATATTTCGTCGATGTTCGTCAATCGTCGATGTTCGTGAACTCCGTTTCCAAGTCATATTTTGTTTATTTTATCCTCGTTCTTTCAGTTGTTGTATTTCCTGCCTAGTTTAAAGATTAAACTCTTTATACACCTTAAGAGTTAACCCTCCAGGTGATTGGGCAGCCCCAGCAACTCTGGTGGCAGCCTACTCGCAAGTATTCAGTTAACCCTGAAAAGCTTGGATCCTGTGGCCTTCAGTTAACCCTGACTGACCCGGTTCCCTCACACTCACTATTACAAGTTAATCTTTCATATTTAACTTTAAATAAAATAATGTGAAAGTGTTTGCTTACTTACTAATTTAGTTACTTTTTGGGCATGTTGTGTGCATTCAGGTATAAAGCATGGCCTTGGTAAATCTTTCTTAGCTTTTTTCCATCTATGTATAAACTGTTCATTATGTACTTTACTTCATTTTTACTGGACCTACAATTGCAGCTGTCTGGTTGAATACTGAAGGATGGCTAAAACAGTTTCAGACATTCTAACAGTGAATCATCCTTCAAGTCCTTGGACTGAAATACTTAGACTGATTGGCTTTTCTGCACAAAACACATGGTTGGCACGGCTTATTAGGTAGAACACTTGATGTCAACATACAATAATCTCTGCCAGAAGTGTTCCCGGATCTGGAAGACTAATTCATGACTTCTATATCAATTCAATTCAGTTATTGGCATATTTTTATGGTCATATAATTCATAACATACTTTTCTCATAAGTAGATATAAGAACACTCTCAAAGATACCTCATAACTGCTTGCTATTTGTGATGATGTATAAAACATTCTGTTTTATTGAGAACAACTCATAAATTTGCACACCTAACAATAAAATACTGCTGCTGCTACGTGGCTCATTAAATGGAGTGTGCATGCTGGGGACTGAGTTTTGACCGCCAAATGTGTAAGGTGATTATTTTTCACCCTGTTAATATAGGTCAACAAAAATGTTCGTACGCAGGCTTCGGTAGCCCAATAAAAGTCATTCAAAACATCTAGTTCATCAGGAAGCTTACTACTGCTGGTGAAAGGGCATATATTGGTGCAGAATAACTTTCTGGACAGTAATAAAGCTTGTAAAATACAACAAAAACAGAGCGCAGACCGCAAGTAAAACCGCACGCCAATTCTTTACTTCCGGTTAAAAATTAAAAAGTGACGGTGGCAATTGGACTGTTCAATCTTGTTAAAATGGGGTATTAATATTAATATAAATATACTACATATTCACAACAAAAAAAGTACAAATATTTTTACAAATTAAATTTCAAAAGCTATAAAAAAATTTAAGGAAAAAACAATGTAAGAAATATGGAGTTGTGTATATTCATTCTGTATGTATAGCTAGCTATAGCATAGTCGCATGTGGATAGTGTTTTCGATATCTTCAGGCATAATTAAGAACTCACTCGAGGGAAGGCAAGTTAGACTTTGAAAGATACTTTGTATCAAAGTAGTAAAAACCTTTGCATGTAACTTCACACTTTATATCCTCAGATAAGTGCAAAACATGATTTTTCAAAGTGTGAAAATTTTCATCAACGCCCAAATCTTTTCTTATGTGGAACTGCAAGGTCTCTAGAGCGCAACATTTGAGAGTTGATATAAATTGTTTATCACTCAAAATACGTGTATTTCTTGGAGCATTCACTATGATCAAATGCCTAAGAGATTTGCTGTGGCTGAGAATATTTACAATACTTCGCAATAAACAAGACTCATTTTGTGTAACGCCCATTATAGTTCTAAGATCCATGACTTTCAATTTAAGTGTTGTAATTTGGTTATTGCTTTCAAAGTTGGCCAAGCAAGATAAGTAAAGAGGATACTTGATAGAGAGCATCTGCAAAGAAGAGCAGGAAGAGACTATCTTTACAAAGTCATCTATTCCCCTTTCATTTGCTACAGGGACACTAGAACCAATGCATAATTCTCGTAGTTTTCCTGTTGATGGATGTATCAAAGCTTTAAATAATGAGAATACTTCTGGAGTCTGAAATAACACAGTTTCTACTCCACAGCCACAAACATCCAGAGACTGCACAGCTGTGTGCTGCAGCAATTCAAACAGTTCAAAGTAGAACTTGGTATTATTGCTAAATTCAAAGTGTGAATTTAATGAAAGCTTCTGTAAATTTGATAAGAAGGGTAACACAAATAACAATTTCAAAGGTAACTTTATGAAATTTGAAATACCAAAATGTGTTACTTCATTCAAAACAGTAACTCTTTTTTGTTGATAGTCCAGAAGTGTGGATAGAATTTCAGCAATATCATTATCAACAATTCTAATACTTTTTATCACTCCATAATTGTGACCCGTACCCATCAACAAACCTTTAATGAAAAAATCAAACTGATTCTTACTTAACTCAAAGAAGTTCAAGTTCCAAAATGATTGTGCTGAACTGCACTTTGCAATACACCCTCCTACTTCAAAGTAATAAAAGCTGCTTACAGAGATGGAAGAAATATAACAATATTGAGTATTATTATAAAAAATAGACTGAAAATCTATTACTTTTTGAGATTCAAAAAGACATTCTATGAACAAAGGTGTAAGCCACTCATTTTTAGCTAGAAATGGAGATTCTGCTTGATAGGTCCGTAAGAAAGAAAATTGAGTCATTCCGGCTACAAACCTCCACACTATATCCCATCTCTCTGAATAACTTTTAAAAAGTTCTACACCCTGATCAGGAAGATGAGCTATATGATATGCTGCAAGGAACTCTTGGATTGTTAGATGGAGAAAGTTAAACGATTTTTCTTCTCCCCCATAAAGAGAAGACATCTCATTTAGAAAACCAAAGTGATCTAAATCTGATGGTACAGTGTCAAATATCAGCTGTTCCTTTTTGAAATTCTCAAAAGCAAGTTTTGCTAAGTCGTCGAAATGTTTACAATGTTCAGTAGGAATATCCTTCAGTTTTCTGACTTTGGATTTATTATGTTTTAAGCAGTGATTGTTATAAATGCTGAGGCAAATCTCTGTATAAAGTTCCGTCAAAGTGAGTGGCAATTTATTATTCGCTTTAAATATTTGAACAATTATTGCAGCATTAATCGGAACATACATGAGGCTGTTTATGGCTGGGTTTTTCAAAGAAGACGTTGCAGTCTCAAAGTTCGACATTTCAGAATCAAATGAGAAAACACTTTGTGCATAAATTTTGACTCTCTCTTCAGTGAATCCGAGAATTTCCAAGTGAGAGCTGATGAGTGAATTATTAACGTAAGTCAACAATGTAACTGATGCAGATGATCTGGTGGTGACGATTATGGAACAATTGGGGAATATTATTTTATTCATAAGATCTATGAAAAAGTCATTTTGTTGCAATGTCAAAGGTAGTTCGTCAAACCCATCTAATACAAATAATACTCCTTCCCCAAGGCATTGATGTATATCTCGTAGTAGTGTTATGGTGTCTATATGATTCCGTGGAAATATTTCGGAAAGACATGTCATTTTCTGTACACCAAGTTTCTCTTAGCCTCAGCAAAATTACCAAGCTGTATTTCTTCATATGAGGGAGCTTTTCCCACTTCCGACATAGCTCCCAAGCTAAAGTACTCTTACCCATACCTGGAGCTCCTTCAATTATGACAAATAATGGTTCTTGTTTGTCAAAAATTTTGTTAGTTGTGATACGTTCCCTGTCTTTGAGTATTTCCTGGATGTTTCCTTTTAAGGTATGCCCTATGTATTTTTCGTTGATCTTTCTGTTCTGCTTTATTACTGCCAACTCAATATATTTCTTGCTTGGAGTAGGAGGCCAACTTAAAACAGTAGCAATAGAGCAAGTATGGTAACGTGCTTTCAAAAATCTGGCGTATTCAGCAATAGCAGGAGTTTGAAATGGCTGGTCTGGAACATAGCAAATAATACCAAAGATTTGTCGTGACATTAAAATTAAAGATACCTTATTACAATATACACATACCAGCAAGTCCAAAAAATATTCTAGAAAGCATCATCATATACTGTACTGGTTTGGAATCAACATAGCTGCAATCATATCAAAACTAATTCAAATACTAATAGTATGGCGTGTAAGTTGCCCATTCAAACATGTATGGGAAAAATCGCTTATCAATTGAAATACATGGGGAAAGTGATATAGCGTGTAACTAATTGAAATACCTCGGTAAATAAGTGGAAACTAAGTGAAATACCACAGTAGATAAGTGAAATAGTACGGGTTACTCATACCTATATTTTTAGCAAAAATAAACCACCAGAATCTATAACATGCTTGTGTGTCAGTAATAATGATGACAACGGTGGCTGACGACGACAGTGTGTAATCATGAATAATTCATGAGCTTGAACAGTTTGGTAAAGCATTGTCATATAGTTGGATGGGTAAAGCATCGTCATAGTTGGATGGGTAAAGCATCGTCATCGTTGAATGGGTAAAACATCGTCATAATTGAATGGGTAAAACATCATCACGTTCAGTAGAAGGTGATTAATTGTAGCTAAAATGCATGTAGAATCAGCAATAGCTGCTTAAGTTTAAAAAAGGAAGGGGAAGTTTTCGAAAAGGAAAGCAAAATTTTCACAATGTCCAAGTCTACAATAGAAGGATAGAGGGACTCCAAAGCATGTAGATAGACAAAGGTGGAGAAGAGATTCCACTGTGTGGCAGGGTACTTACTAGTATTGTCAATATTACTTAGTTAACTCAAATAAATACATACACTGGGAAAACAAAACTGGAACTGCTGGCAACTATGAGTTCATTTTCTTCTTAATAATAGAAAAATTTCTCTTCTTGTAGTATTGTGAGTAATTATCAGAATTAACTCTCATTCACTCTATGTCAATTAGTATGATCATACTTCTGTAGATACTTCCTATAATATTGTGGCTGTATCACAAGTCAAGTCATTATTGATTTGTGGTAGTCAGTTGTCAAATCTGTGCACAATAAGAATCTTTTAACAATCAACCAGCGAACAGTGAGTAGCGGGCTAAAGAGAGTCTCTCCTAGAGAACCCCTAATTCTTTGTGATTGCTAAAGATATCACAATTCTAACAGCCAATATTGTTAAATAAAACTTAACCTGACGTTCTGACTTCTTGCCGTAGTCCTCTATTATTATAATTATTTCAGTCGAGAATGACTAAATATTTTTCTTCTTATTAAGACTAATTATAGACATTATGCATTCTGACTTTCAGTGATCATTGCCACATCTTTTGAAATGTTCAAATTCCTGACACTAGTGAAATATTCACTATACTGACTATCTGAATAACTGAACTGTAGAATTAGCCTTGCACATCAAGCACACGAAGTTTAGAAACTTAAAGTATTGAGAATGATAACGGCTTACATATTCCGTGGTACCTCTGATAGTGAACCCTCTAACAAGAAAATTACCTCTATTTAGTGAACCTTCTCCTATCCTCATCCAATAAAAAATATTTTGCTTAATTGATCGCCTCTTAGAAGATATAAACCCGTTACTTGTGAACTGAAAACCCTGGTCCTTAATTGTTCTCAGTTCGGAAGTTTTACTGTAGTAACATTACCCAGCTGCAATTTAGAAGGAGTTCAGAGAGTATAGCAGTTATAAAATGTGTGAATTACTTACACCGAGATTGCTTCAATAGTGTCTCTTCGCTGAAATCTCCTAGAATAATAAAATATAGATATAGAGTAAACCATGCTATAAAGAGTAATTGATTTATTTGTACCTGATCGTCTTCGTTTCCTAGAGTCTGAAAGAAAAATAGAGAAAAAGGTGGTTAACATAGTGTCATACAAGGGTATACTGTTTCACCCACTAGACTGAACGTGTTATGAATATCATTATATGGTTTTACATATGTAGTGGTTTTAAACACCATTTAAAGTGTTATGAATAGCATTAAATGGTTTTACATATGTAGTGGTTTTAAACACCCTTTTATGTGTCTGACTTTCTCAGCAGTTTGATGAAATGGAATATTATACACTACCTGTCACAGTTCATGTCATGTACATAATGATAAATAATGTGCAGTTCTGTTTAGTGGCTCTTGTATCTATGAAGAATGATATTTTGAACATTAAAGTTTTAGAAGTAAGTGCTTTGAAGTAAACATCTTCCAGTTTCTTGACGTTATTTTCCCCACGAGACATCCTTGTAGGTTCTTTGTACAGGGAGATTAATGTCTCAATAAACCTCATCTCTTCTCTACCTGCCTTCAATATGGACTCACTGAGTTTCTCCTTCTACCAATCCCCTATGTCCCTCTCAGTTTGAGACGGTTGACTTAGTCATCTTGGGATAGCTTCTCAATATGGCTATGCTCACTTGCCATCATCATTTATTCTCATACTAATGCCAAATTATATTCTCATCTTGCATACTTTCCAGAACCTTCTACTATAGAGGTTGTTTCTAGAGTGTTCGTGTGCATGCACTTTAAACACTGCTCAGAAAAAAAATAGAGGCAAACCCCAGTCTCACTTCACCAATTAAAATAACCGAACAGTCACAGCTAGATGGATGCTGATTTAACTCAGATGTGTACTGCAGCAGATTGTCAATGTTAATAATTCTTCAGTAACTCCATTTTAGCCACATTATCTTTGTCATGTGATGCCCCTCTTTACCTCCTTGCTAGCAGACTGCTGTAAGAAACTGTGCACTTGTTGTTTAGCATGCTGACTTCCTTTCCTGAACACATTCCTGCCTGCCTGCCTGCAGGGGTGCTTCTGTAGTGCCAGCTTATACTTGCTCCCCATCTCAGGGCACCACCAGTAGCTCAGATCTGACAGAGGGAGTTATCACTTTTCTAGGGAAAACCTACAGATTCAGCGGTGGTTGCATGGGAATTTCCACATATTCAGCTAATAGGCTGGTAGTTGTATAAAGTGTCCAACTTCTGAGTTATTTTTTTCTCCCATTTCTAGCAAGATTAGATCATAAATTCTAAAGTCACTAGGTTATTAGAGTCTGGGGACGGTCCACACAAAAGCACACTGGGTGGGGGTGGGGGTGTTGTTTTTAATTGGCGAGCGAGCGTAGCGAGCGAGACACTTACAGGGGTAACACAATCGAAAATCGGGGATGTTTATTGGCGAGCGAGCGTAGCGAGCGAGACACTTACAGGGGTAAAAATGAAAAAATCGGAGATGTTTGTTTATTTGTTTATATATGGACGTACGTATGTCATTTTGTACTTTGACCCTCCGTATTTTTGTGTTCGCTCCGCGTTCGACCCCGTCCCAAACTTCACTAAACAGAATCCTCCGGTTTAGCGACCATTACCCGTATCACCTTAGAAATTGAATTGTTTACGGCTTTGAATTGTTTTGCGGTGCAGTTAAAACTCAAAATCTTATGGGAGCTCCATTTCTATTCGAGTTTGTGGCGGTGGTAAGTTAATGCGCTATTTGTCACAGTTATAAGCCCTAACTGAACAGTATTTACTTAAAAATGCATTGTCCACTAGACGAACCACGAAGGTAAGTCTTGCGTAGGTATGTTCAGTTGTGTGAAATTATTGTGCGTTACAACTACTATTAAGAATATCACAAAGAAAATTTTAAATAACGTGATTTGATTTTGTTGCTTCTTTTTCAATTCAAACTGTTGCTGGAGCGGTTACTATGACATTGAAACCCCTTTACCTCATAGTAATGTAAAAACTCGACTTTATTTTAATAGCTTGAGTGTTAGTTGTTAAAATTAAATTTAACAATAGTGTAGTTTAAGGCTCGCTCGCCATTTGTGCTCAAGCACACCACTAGTTTATTTATTTATTTGTATATATGTATGGACGTATGTATGTCATTTTGTACTTTGACCCTCGCGTTTTTGTGTTAGTTATGTTGTCAACCCCGTCCCAAATTGCACTAAACAGAATCCTCTGGTTTATCGATTAGTACCCGTATCACCCTAGAAATTGAATTGTTTACCGTTTTGAATTATTTTGCGGGTGCAGTTAAAACTTGAAAACTTAAGGGACTTCCATTTCTATTCGAGTTAGTGGGGGTGGTAAGTCAATGCGCTCTTTGTAATGGTTATAAGCCGTGCGCAACAGTATTTACTTGAAAATACATTGTCCACTATACTACCGCTAAGGTAAGTCTGTGTAGGTGCATGTCCAGTTGTGTCAAAGCATTGTGTGTTACAAACACTACTTAGCTAAAGAATATCACAAAGAAAACGTTTAAATAACGTGTATTGTTTTGTTGTTGTTGTTTTCCTTCAATTCAAGCAGTTGCAGAGAGTTTGTTACTATGGCACTGAAATCCCTTTACCGTTATGCTAAATTTAAAAACTGGACCTTATTATCAGTAGCTTCAGTGTTAGAAGTCAAAATCATTCATATAAAAATAGTATAGTCTTTAGGCTCGCTCGCCATTTGTGCTCAAGCACATCACTAGTTTAAGAACTACAGCACCTTTAATTTGATTTTACCGTTGGGATAATGAATGACTAAAAGTTTAAGAATCCTATAATTATGAGTAATAATACATCTCATTGAAGCTTTCCTATCATAAAGAGCTGAATCGTGGCATTCAGTACTAATCTTGACCACTGGAAAACAATCCAGGTATCAAAGATATAACCCAACAATTAAGTTCACAACAGGTGTTTTATACTTTCTCACATAATGTGACTGGTTTGGGGAAAATCGGCCAAAACGCGGCATTTAAAGTTTTCTATTTATTTCTACCAGTAGGTTGCTTAGGACCTTGGGATGCCGTCCTCCAAATTTGGAAGCTGTAGCACAAGCCATCTTTGCCCTACGCACTACAACACTTCAGTATTTTTGCTATACTTATTATTGCTGATTTCGAGAAAAAAACCCACGTAAATGAGTTGCTAAGGCCAGGGGGTTCAGTTCTCACCAGTGACTACTATTGTATGAGTTATTATGGAAGACTTGATGTATAAACTTCTAGTTATAGCTTGCTAAATTGTTTGGTGTGATTATGATGGCATTTGAATATAATAGATACTCATAGACTACAATCTTCGGTTCATATTATAAAAACCAGTGTTGTTTTGGTTTAGAGATTCCAAACTTACTTAGTTTAGTTATTCATACTAAACAAATATAATATGTAGTTTTTTTTCCAAATGTTCTCTGAAGATTTAGTTAGTTTTTCTTCAATATCAAGTAGAAGATTTAGTTCGTTATTATTATCAACTGACTTAATTTATGTTGTCACTCAAATTCTTCAATAATGAGACTGCTTAATAAGTAGTACAGATAGTTTTACCAAATAATTTCAAAATACATTTCTATGACATCTTAGATTATTTTATTATAAATAAAGTATGATATTTTGTATATAGTTTAGAGAAGATTTGCTTGATGAAAATTTATACCTTTATTTAATAATGACATAATTTAAGGCGAATTCTTTACAACAAAAGTTGCTTAGTTATAGTTTTTGTCATCTACTTTACTGGTAGTTTTAGTTATTATTGAATTTACTGTCTTCTGAAATATTTAGTTGTAGTTTTTTCATGTTCTCTACAGCTTAGATTTAGTTATTCTTACCAAAAGTAAAATGTCCAAACTAATGGGTTTTAGTAAACTAAAACAACACTAATAAAATCACTAACACCGTATTGTCTCTTCTATTAATCAAACTCCTTGAATAAACGAGTGGGTGTGGTTAAGTGAGTGTGGTTATAATGGCCACACCAATTTGAACTGGCTTCTTATTCCCCTGGATCATCCTTGAATCGAAGAGAAGTCCCCATTTGTCACACTGAACTACCAAGTACCTCAGCAAAGAAAACTGTGACTTAGCACAGATTTGTAGCCGTCTTGCCCAGATACAAGTCCACCCCTTTCCGGAAAGATCAATCTTGGATTGTTTAATCCTCACCTGGACCATACTAGAATATTTTTTATTGTCCACACCTATATCCTGTCTGCATAGATGCACTGCTGCGTCAAAACCCGCATCATCAGGGACCACCATCTCCCCGATTCTCAGGAAACTGAAATACGCCGCATTGTAAACCGCCCACTGCATCACTAGCTATATCTGGGTCAGATACCCACAGCATCACTTTATTGGGGTCAGATGCCCGAGACTCCCATACCTCTTTTAATGGACCTCAGGACCTGCAGGGTAACTGGCAGCCTTTCCTTCCCTGGGGATGATAGTTCTGCCTCTCACACACGTTTACTCATACAGTTGTATTAGAGGCGATGGCTGATTGGTTAAAACTGATCCTCCACTCCTTCTAAAATATGCAGGAACCAGATTGCTGATAAATAAGACTTTATGGTTGTGCTGACTCGGCTAGTCCCCTCGAAAACTACACTTGAGCAAGCTGATCCAGCTCCTGGAAGTCCAGTCAGGTCTTCGATGCATGAGAGCCTGTAACAACCCTAGCAGAATGGTGAATGCTCAGCAGCCCTGGGCACCTGTTGGTGAAAGGATTTGACATTATTTTGAGTTGGTGAAAGGATTCGACATTATTTTGAGACAATATATCTGCTGCCCATTCTCCACCCCCAGAAAATGCCTACAAACCAGTGTTGTGTTATATTTTGCCAGAAAGAAGAACAAGGCTCTCATAAAGTGCATGACTTGTTCATTTCTGCTTCTTCAGTGCACTTCAAAGACTATGCCCTGGATCATGTCCTCAACTTGCTAGACAGTTCCAAACACATTCAATCATGTTAGAATGTGGTATTAATATTAATATAAATAACAAACTACTTATTATACAAAAAAAAGTACAAATAATTTTACAAAATTAAATTTCAAAAGTTATAAATAATTTAAGGAAAAAATAAAGTAAGAAATATGGAGTTGTGTACATTCAATGTGTATGTATAGCTAGCTATAGCATAGTCATATGTGGATAGTGTTTTTGATATCTTCAGGCATAATTAAGAACTCACTCGAGGGAAGGCAAGTTAGACTTTGAAAGATACTTTTTATCAAAGTAGTAATCACCTTTACATGTTACTTCACACTTTATATCCTCAGATAAGTGCAAAACATGACTTTTCAAAGTGTGAAAATTTTCATCGATGCCCACATCTTGTCTTGTGTGGAACTGCAAGGTCTCTAGAGCGCAACATTTGAGAGTTGATATAATTTGTTTGTCACTCAAAATACATGTATTTCTTGGAGCATTCACTATGATCAAATGCCTAAGAGATTTGCTGTGGCTGAGAATGTTTATAATACTTTGCAATAAACAAGACTCATTTTGTGTGGAGTACAGTGAGGATTTCAATTCCAGTGTTGTAATTTGGTTATTGTTTTCAAAATTGGCCAAGCAAGATAAGTATTTAGGATACTTGATTGAGAGCATCTGCAAAGAAGAACAGGAAGAGACTATCTTTACCAAGTCATCTATTTCCCTTTCATTTGCTACATGCATCTTAGTACCAATGCATAATTCTCGTAGTTTTCCTGTTGATGGATGTATCAAAGCTTTAAATAATGAGAATACTTCTGGACGCTCAAATAACACAGTTTCTATTCCAGAGCAACAAACATTCAGAGACTGCACAGCTGTGTGCTGCAGCAATTCAAACAGATCAAAGTAGAACTTGCCATTATTGCTAAAACCCTGTAGTGAACATAATGAAAGTTTCTGTAAATTTGATAAGAGGGGTATCACCAATAACAATTTCAAAGGTAACTGGCCCTCCTCTATCATATCTAAAATACCAAAATGTGTTACTTCATTCAAAACAGTAACTCCTTTTTGTTGATAGTCCAGAAGTGTGGATAGAGAATCAGCAGCAAAATAGCTATAAACAATTCTAATACTTTTTATCACTCCACAATTGCGACCCGTACCCATCAACAAACCTTTAATGAAAAAATCAAAGCTATAATAATAAACTAAAATGAAGTTCAAGTTCCAAAATGATTGTGCTGAACTGCACTTTGCAATGCACACTCCTACTTGAAAGTGATAAAAGCTGTTTTTCCCGAAATAATCATTACGCCAATATTGAGTATTATTATTAAAAATAGATTGAAAATCTATTAATTTTTGAGATTCAAAAAGACATTCTATGAACAAAGTTGTAAGCCACCCTTGTTCATTTCGAAATGGAGATTCTGCTTGATAGGTCCCTAAGAAAGAAAACTGGGTCATTCCGGCTACAAACCTCCACACTATATCCCATCTCTTCGAATAACTTTTAAAAAGTTCTACACCCTGATCAGGAAGATGAGCTATATGATATGCTGCAAGGAACTCTTGGATTGTTAGATGGAGAAAGTTAAACGATTGTTCTTCTCCCCCATAAAGAGAAGACATCTCATTTAGAAAACCAAAGTGATCTAAATCTGATGGTACAGTGTAAAATATCAGCTGTTCCTTTTCGAAATTCTCAAAAGCAAGTTTTGCTAAGTCGTCAAAATGTTTACAATGTTCAGTTGGAATATCCTTCAGTCTTCTGACTTTGGATTTTTTATGTTTTAAGCAGTGATTGTTATAAATGCTGAGGGAAATCTCTGTATAAAGTTCCGTCAAAGTGAGTGGCAATTTATTATTCTTTTTAAATATTTGAACAATTATTGCAGCATTAATCGGAACATACATGAGGCTGTTTATGGCTGGGTTTTTCAAAGATGATGTTGCAGTCTCAAAATTCGACAACATTTCAGAGTCAGACGAGAATACACTTTGTGCATAATTATTGACGCTCTGTTGAGTAAATCCGAGAATTTCCAAGTGAGAGCTTACAAGTGAATTATTTATGTATGTCAACAATGTAGTTGATGCAGATGATCTGATGGTGACGACTATGGAACACTTGGGGAATATATTTTTATTCATAAGATCTACGAAAAAGCCATTTTGCTGCAATGTCAAAGGTAGTTCATCAAACCCATCTAATACAAATAATACTCCTTCCCCAAGGCATTGGTATATATCTCGTAGTAGTGTTTTGGTGTCTATATGATTCGGAAATATTTTGGAAAGGCATGTCATTTTCTGTACACCAGTTTCTCTCAGCCTCAGCAAAATTACCAAGCTGTATTTCTTCATATGATGGAACTCCTCCCACTTCCGACACAGCTCCCAAGCTAAAGTACTCTTACCCATACCTGGAGCTCCTTCAATTATGACAAATAATGGTTCTTGTTTGTCAAGAATTTTGTCAGTAGTGATAAGTTCTCTGTCCTCGAGTATTTCCTTGATGTTTCCTTTTAAAGTATGTCCTATGTATTTTTCATTGGCCTTTCTATTCTGCTTTATTACTGCCAACTGAATATATTCCTTGCTTGGAGTAGGAGGCCAACTTAAAACAGTAGCAATAGGGCAAGTATGGTAACGTGCTTTCAAAAATCTGGCATATTCAGCAATAGCTGGAGTTTGAAATGGTTGATCTGGAACATAGCAATAAAATAAAAGATGGTCAAGACATTAAAATTAAAGATACCATTTTACAATATCATACCATTAAGTACCAAAAATACATTAGAAAGCATCATCATGTGTGAGCTAAAAAATAAAAACTGATTTTATACTATCAAATAAAAGTCCAGGAAATTACCTCTACTTTAAAACTAAAAGCAATTGCTGAGTTCTGTTATTAACTACAAAGGTATAACAACATTTAAACCGGAAAACGCTACTTCAAAATAGACTTCGTGTTTAAAAAAAAAATTCTACTTGTAAAGATGAAGATTCCCTACAGGCTTCAGTCTGCACTTCCAGTGAATATAACAGCTAAGTAAGCCTGAATCATAAGCTGAGTTTAGAGCTAGCTATGTACAATGTTATATACAGCTCTGGAAATACAAATATTACTGCAGGAACATTGTAATTAGTTGAAATTTATGTGTTTCTCCTATCTTTTTATACATTTTAGCCTAAGTGAATATTTGTGTTGGACCAACAAACAAGTGTTTTATGAAATTTCATACTCTCCTTAGCTATTTATAACTTTCAGTTATCTAAAATGATTTTACAACAAACCATTTTATTGTAGTTGCAATATTGCATGAAATTTTTCAAATCAATTATTTAAATAATTGTTAATTAATTTTTGTGATTTGTTGCTAAGCAACATACTTTGTGGTTTCAAATTCTATAAGTCATGAGCTATAATACGATATGTGGTTGCCGGTACTTTTCTACTTAGTTAAATTATTATGATTTTTTGTAATGTTTCTATTATATGCCTAAAATAATTTTATCAGTGGTGGTCTATATTAAGTCTGAAAGAAAGGTAGTTCAGTTAGTACTTGTGTAATTTGATGCTGTGTATTATCATGAACTTGTGATGATTCAGCTTCATTTTCACTTAACTGTGATAATTCAGCTTCATTGTCTTCCCCATCTGTGATAGATTTGCACCCATTTAATGCTCATCATCCATTTCACAATCTGTAACAATTAATCAGAATGTTGATTTTTATTACTAAATTAAATTAATTTGCTTATTATGATTATTGTGATTTAATAAAAAATATTTACCGATATTATTGCCATCATCAGAGTCCGACTTATTTGAACATGTTTCACTCGGGTCAGGAATAGTGAAGTAATCCTCTGTGGTGCCTAAAGAGCAGACTGATCTTTAGAGAAAAAGAAATATTGGAATTTATAGCCTTAAGAGCCTCAAGTGTTTTTTTAGATGGCATTTTAAGATAAAACCTAGTATTGTCATAGAAACCTAGCAGCTGCCATAATTTCCCTTACGACTGTGATTTCTCCAGTGTGATCTCCGCATACCATTAAATTGTAATTTCCATTTACATGTTCCTCGATAAATTCCTTGTTGAAGAAGCTTTTTCAGGCTCTTTGTTTGGCCACTTTTAGTTGCACAGATAGAGGAAAGACCAAAGATTATTGTGAAGTTAAAACAATTTTTTAAATTTTTTAGTTTACTATAGTATGTCCAAGTTAAGTTGGCGCGGTAAAAACCATTAATAACTTTTGAACGGAAGTAGCTACGCTTCTGGGGTTTGCACCATTCGAAAGCTCGTGCTGAAGCGGTCCAGAAAATCCCCTTTAAAAACTTCAGAGCCAGTGGAAAAGTGCAGTTCCAAAACTCAATAGAAAAGTCTATGGGAATAAATAAAACCACACGTTTCCCGCGTTACACGCGGCGAGATTTAGTCACGCGCTCAAACCAGGCTAACCACGTGTGAAGTACCTCAGAGACAATCTGTAAACAAAAAGCAGTTGTAGTTTGGTGACTTCGTTTCTACCCTTCTGCTTGACATTGTGGTTCATTATAGGCTCAGGACTTTGTTGCTATTCAAGGCTACTTAACAAGAGCAAGCTACAATGTGAGGTACGTTTGTAACACAGGTTTTTTTGTCCACTCAGATTTTCTTACCAGTTTCAATAGGGCCTATTTATTTAGAACTCGGCCAATTTACTGTTCGCTGACCAAGATAATAAGATATACAATTCATCATGGACTCTATATGCTACCATTTATGCTTTAGCTGTCCATTACTCCTCATATTTATATAGGTACAGTTCTCTATGGTTATGGGGATGCTATTGACCACCCTCCAAATTCAACTGCTGCTTGTATCTACCACAATTTCGACATGCCATCATAAAATCATATAATATACAGTAGACCCTCTCATGTCCAACCTATATGGGACCAGCCCTAGTTCGGATAAGTGAATTTTCCGGATATGTGAAGCCACTTAAAAAAATTGGTTTAAATGAATTTTTAATGATTAAAGTAAATGACAGAGTTAATTAACTACACGCTTCCTTTTTGAAGGTGTAGGGGTAGCCATTATTAGCCTACAGCAACACACACATTACATTCAAGCTCAGGAATTTACCATAGCTAGCTGCTTAACTGCTTACCCATAGCAGCCCATGATAGAGTTAGATCTGGAGATAACAGCTGGCAGCTACAATGCTAAAGTAAACTTGCCAGTGTGCTTCAATTGAATTTTAATTGAATTTTAATTTTGGGCTGGATAAAGCGGGAAGCCGGTTATGTGAGGCCTGGATATGGGAGGGTCTACTGTATATTGTATTTGTCATTATAAAATTATATTAATTATGTCAATTTTTTTGGTAAAATAAAAAAAAAGTTGAAATTTAACAAGTAGATAGAAAATATAGTAAAATCATGAATAAAATGATATGAATGATTCAGTATGAAGGACAAAGTAATACTGGAATGTGTGGTCATAGCTAACGGTGATGTACTGGATTCTTCACATTACTGTTGAGTACTTCAGAAGTTCGTCACACCAAGAAAGTAAGAATAGAGTTTAAATACATGCTTAAGCACACAACAATCAGACTTACTTAAGGAGGCTTTCAGCCGCGGTCCTGCGCTTCTTTTCCTCTAAGATTTGTACTACATTAGTAGCTCCGGATCGCCCTCTGCAACCTTCAGCCAGTTTTATCGCACAACTAGAAGCTCGTATAAACGATAAACTGCGGGGAATCAGTTATAACCGAGCATATATTGAATACAGCTGTGGTAGAAACTGCCATAGCTTCTTTTTCATTTCAACAAGTAAACTTACGGTAATAATGCGCACCTTAGACCCGCCCCGTTATTACTGTGGGCATCGACGTTTTCGCGCGTTTGAGCTACTACTGTCATGTGACCTTAATTGGTTTCTGGTTTCGTCAAGTGCATTCCTCTTTTGCCACATTTGTGGTCGCACCAACTCAATGTGGACATATTATAGCATTTATGGCTTTTACCTTGTAATTACTATACTGCGAATTTGACAATTTTCACAGAGCCTGTCACAATTATACTATACTAGTTACGCATCAACACAGCTGCAATTATATCACATCTATTATTTGGTAATTCAAGTACATTAATTTTAGCAAAAATGAACAACATGCTTGTGTGTCAGTAACAATGATGACGACGGTGACTGACAAAGACAGTGTGTATTCACGCATCATTTATGAGCTTAAACAGCTTGGTAAAGCATTGCCATAGTCGAATGGGTACAACATCATCAAATACAGTAGAAGTCGATTAACTGTAGATTAAAAAAAAAAACAGGTAGAATTGCCTAAGAAAGGCTGCATAATTTTCAAGAAGGAAGGCGAAGGTTTTGAAAGCAAAAGTTTCACAAAGTCTAAGTCTACGATAGAAGGACAGGGTACTTGCTGGTATCAAATATTACTTAGTTTACAAAATCTTATTATAAATACAAAATGATGACATAAATATACTAAAACATTGAGACTGCTGGATCAATCCTTAAAATCACACCCTCATGCAATGTCTTTATTACCCAAGAATCACGGAATTTGGTGGAAGTTAATTATAGTGCATTAGCTAAAGTTAAATTTATGTATATTAACGAATATTATTATTATTATTGTTGTTGTTGTTGTTGTTGTTGTTGTAGTTATTATTGTCAGTTATTACAATTAATTTTTTACAGATCATAATTTTGCATGTTTGTAAATTCAATTCAGTCGACTTGGGCATACACATTTAGCAAAAAAAATTATATTACGAAAAATTGGAAATAAGTATTCAAAATTAAAATAAATGAATAAATAAGAATCTAGGAAAACCAAACTGGGGCAGATGGCCCGGTATGAGCTAATTTTCTTCTTTATAGTCTAATTACAGACATTATGCATTCAGATTTTCAAAGATCATTGCCACGAAATGTTCAAATTTGTGAAACCAATGAAATCTTCATAATTGACTACCTGAATAACTAAACTGTAGAGTAAGTCGTGCACATCATAGTGCACAAGTTCAGAAAATTAAAGTATTGAGAGTAATAAAGGATAATAATATATTCCGTGGTACCTCTGATAGTGAACCCTCTAACAAGAAAATTACTTCCATTTAGTGAACCTTCTCCTAGCCCCTACCAATAAAAATATATTGCGTAATCACCTCCTAAAGCTATCTAACTGTTATTGTGAGCTGACAGCCCTGGTACCTAATTGGTCTCAATTCAGAAGTTTTACTGTTGAAAAATTACCGAACTGCAATTTAGAAAGACTTCAGTTGTGTATAACAGTTATAAGATGCGTGAAATACTTACGCCGAGATTGTTTCAATAGTGGTGCCTCACTAAAATATCCTGGAATATTAAAATAATATATAATAACTGATATAATGAGTAATTGGTTTATTTATACCTGAACTTGTTCGTTTCCTAGAGTCTGAAAGGAAAATACAAATAAAGGTGTTATACATAGTGTCATACAAGTACAAGGTCAATTAATACAGCTAAAATAATTCAGTCTATTAATATCTAGCTACAATTACAACTTTTTATTTATTAAGTTTTCCTGATTGTATAATAAAATAATCATTGGAGGGGGAGGGGGGTGGGGTGAGGGTAAGGTCCCCAGCTCCTCTGGAATTGTCACAGTATGTGACTGGCGAGCGAGTGAGACATTATCAGGGGTAACACAATTGAAAATCGGGGATATTTGTATGTTTATATATACGTATAGATGTACATATGTCATTTTGTACTTTGACCTCTGCATTATTGTGTTTGTTTTGTGGTCTACCCCTTCCCATATCTCCACTAAACATAAACTTTCGGTTTAGCGATCCCGTATCATTCAAGGAAATATAATTTTTTACTCTTTTGAATTAGGTTGTTTCTAAATGCCACAAGACATCTTAGGTCTTTTTAAGTAGCATAATGTTATGGCGAAAGGTAACTATGGTATTGAGACTCTTTACCAGAGGTGATTTAAAAAACTCAGCTGTTTATAGTATCTGTGTGAGTGCTCCTTGTCAAAAGCTACTGGTAACTCAGATAGTCAGAATGTGATATTAGAGACTACAGAAAGTAGCAATACTCGGGAAATTGAGGTAAAAAGTAGTTCTGTATTTGTTAGCTTAAGTATGGTCATAACGGCTAATTAATTACACTAGAAATGGACTGATAGATTCTTCTGAAGTGTTTTGTTTGTGCACAGGTTAGCTCAGCATTTGTGCTTAAACACATAAATAGATAAACTTATCATCCATTGCTCATCACAAGCTGATTTAGAAATAGCTCTCAATACCTTATAAAAAAAATACTCCGCCTATTCTGATAAGCATATCTAGTTAGTAAAACGTTTCAAGGATATCAACCATCAATATATATTTAGTAGCATCCTATGTGGCAAGTGAGGGCTCAATGGCTGCTATTTGAGTGGAAATACCAAACATATACTTCCAATATAGATCTATGATGGGGCAAGCACTATGTCACAGAGTATAGGTCCGTATCACTCAAACAACAGCCATTGAACTCTCATCTCAACATTTATCATACTTATTGTATAAAAATGCTCTTTACTGTAGAGATTTAGTGCCAATTAGGAACTCTCAAGTTAGAAGAAAGATCCACATAGTAATACAATTTAATACACAATTTTTAGTGCCAATTTGGAACGCCAAAGAAGAAAGATCCTCATAGTTACAGTGCTTCCAGCTTAAAGAGTGGATTTTTTAGCTTTTTGGTTAAGGTTGCTAATTCTGCTATAATTTCTCAAGTATGTGTAATAGAAAGCTAATAATTTGTATTATTATACATTAATGTCATATTAACATACAGACAAAACAATTTTGTGGGTTTATGAGCCTGATTTTGTGGGCACACGAAATTTGAATCTCGAAATATTTTTAATTTTAAGAAAAAAGTGTTTAAGCCAGGATTTTTGAATTTATTGAGTTGTATCTCTAAAATTTTGACACATGATGTAAAATTGCCTTAAAATTATTATGTACAACTTTGGTAGCTATACCTCGAAAATTAAGTAAGATGTAGCTGTTTTTCTCCAAAAAAATTTACGCACAGTAAGGGTCATCAAATGATGACGTTTAGAGCTGGTTGTGGGCCTTTAGTTCATGTAAACACGGCGTCACAAAACAGCGCATGCGTTTTTGTGTCATAAAGGCACGAGGGCGCCAGTTTACCGCTAATTGTTGCACGGGTATGGCTGACTTAGCTACGGTTGTATCTCAGGCCCTAGGTATCAAGTTTTACGGCGCTACTGCCTATCACGGCCAGCGTTTTAGCTGCCGTCTGGAGCTGCACAACCCGTAGGACTCCAACTGCATCGCCCTGATGTTGTCAGAATACCGAATGCTGGGAGCCTTGGGAGTATTAAACTCCTTCAGCTTTTCTTCAGCTCTTGAAAAAGAGGACCTCTTGGATAGGCTGGCTCCAAGTTAGTAATACCAGCCAACAATTCTGACTGATTTCGACTTCGCTTACTGCTGCTAGTAGAATGATGAGAATCCATACAGCCGCTTGCAGTTAGGGAAAGTCCCGTCTCACCGCTCTGGGAAATAACCGTTCGACCTTAGCTCGTTAACTAGCTACGTTTAATGACGAACTACCGCAAAATCTTGACGTCAACAAAAATGGCGTAAAATATATTAGAGTGAATGAGAAAAGTGCTGTTATCCATTCCATTCTCTAAACAGGCAGTTTTATGCAAACATTATTGGGATGGTGAAGAAAAGGTATGTGTATGTTAAATGACTGTAGTCAGGGTCTATACTGTAGTTCCAAAAAATTCACTCTTTAAGTTGGAAGCACTGTATACAATAGGAGACAGTGCACTTTACTACCCAAGTAGTGTTCAAGATCACTATCAGAAGATATAATGTGAAGCTATTGTTGATCTATTATAATCAGCAATAAAGAAGCACTTAAAATTGCTCCTAAAAAGTGAATCTATCCTAACATAGCCTCACATTCTGACAGAGTCAATGAAATTACCATATTCCGTGGTTCAGACTATAATATTCTCCACATATAATAATGATTGGAAAAAATAGATAACTTATCAATGATTTCTTTGTGAGTTCATACACAATGCATGAACTCAACTAAACACATTGAGACTTTTTAAAAAATCATGATTTCCTTTCTTAAATTCATTTTTTATCAACCTGTAAATTAAATTTGGAGGAAATTTGCAGGGTGGGGGGGGGGTGGTGTGTGTGGTGGTTTGTGGTGGTTGTTTTTTTTTGTTGGTTTTTGTTTTGTGTTTTTTTGGTGGGGGTGGGGTGTTGTTTTTGTTGTTTGTGTGTCTTTTTTTTTTTTTTTTGTTGTTTTGTTATTTTTTTTGTTGGTGGTGGTGGGTGTGGGGGGGGGGGGGGGGGGGAGGCGTTTGTTCCTAAAGCACCCCTGGTGTCTGCATAAGCATTACAACAGCTTTAATTTAATTTGATTTTTCATGCTGGGATAACAAACAGCTAAAAATATGAGGATCCTAAAATCACAAGTCGTAGTCAAACTGAAACCATCCTATCATTAGGAGCTGAATTGTGTCATTCAGTACTAGTCTTGACTATCGGAAAGCTATCTAGCTATCAAAGATATGACCCAGAATAAATACGTTAAAGAAGGTTAACTTTTGAAATAAATTATACTTACACACAATTTGAGTTATAATATAACTATAATATAATATATATTATGGTAGCTAAAACACTTTATAAATGACTAGGTTCACAACAGGTGTTTTACTTCGACACATATTAGTAGTGGACAGACTATACATTATTAACATCACACCACAAGTTAGTCAATATCAATGGAGGGAGGAAAGGAGGAGGCGAATAATTTGGGGGTTGTCCAAAAGTAAGACCATTTAACATTGTGATGAAATATATCTATCGCCCCTGTGTGAAATTTCTTTTTTGTCTAGGCACTAAAATTTGTTGAAGAGGTAACGATGTGTGGGTGTAACCGGCGACATTGGCCACGGTTGCAAGGTTGTGTTAAATACTTCTGTATTTGAAAGCGCTATGGTATTCTGTCGTCTCTCTGGCCAGACCCTTTACCCAATTGCTACGCTGGGAAACAGTCTGGAACTCCCTCTGAAAATTCATGCGTTCTGGGACTTACTCACTGCACACAAGCTGAACCACAAGTATTTTTGCTGGAATAACTGTTTGATGGGCCAGGAAAGTTGATAGTTAGAGTAGTCACATTAACTATCAACTTTTGGGGGCGGAAGGAGTTTGTAGAATGGAGTGGAGGAGATGATAAATGGATCTTTGTCATTAAGTTACCATTAACTCACCTATCTTTCTCTCGATACTTTCTGCCAAGTCATTGAGGCCTAGGTCCTTCAGAACTTTGAGTAGCTTACAAAAAGATTCTTCAGGATTAGCCTTCAGCTTCAATCCGACATCTTTGACAATATCCCTGGCTCTTCCTGCATCATCCTGTTTTATCCTCGTATCTGTCACAGTATTGTATGTAGACTCCGTTAAGAGTTCCTCAGCAATAAACTTATCCGCGTAAGTTCTAACATCTACAGCGATTGAGTTGACCAAACCTTCAGTACTAGTCGACACAGCTCCGCAGTAATCTGGAATGTCTGACATTTGTGCTTCCCGGTGTAGAAGTTCAGAAACGTAAGTACCGCCATAGACCGCAAAATCCCTTGAAAATGTCTCTCTTCCCCGTCGTCTTGTTTATTCTGAGCGGAAGTGGGAGAGGTTGAGAGGAGTGCCGTCGCCGACCCTTTTCCTTCCCTATATTGGTGTGGGCGGGTTATATGGGGAAGGAAAAGGGTTGGCGAGCCGGTTTGGGGAAATGTCGGAATGCAATTAATTCCATCTTAGCGATTGGGCGAAACGTAGCAGCCACAACAGTGTGAAATTGAGTAAATTTGGAAAATGTACTAACTATAGTGCATGATTGACGTTTGTACAAAAATTGCCAGGATAGGAGCAGTAGAAACTTTATTGTATGGTATAAGTGACTAGAATGTTTTGCCAAAAGACGTATTCAGTAAACTCTCTAGACTTATGAATAACAATGTTAGCTATTCATCTGACAATATTTGTTTCAGCCACTTTCATCCATTTCACCATAGTACCAAGCCACAACATTACTTTCATTTCATATTGTCAGCACCATAGGTAATATATTGACAGCAAAGATAAAGCTGCCATAATGTAGCTATAAGAAGTAGTAAACTTGTACTTGCCTTCTCCCCCACCCCAGAGAAAGTTTTCCTCTCCCAAGAAATCTGAATTTTTTATCATAATTATAAATGGTAACTCAGAGCAAATTCTTATTACAAACTGTATATCAAAGCACAATTCTTCTAGTTTTTTTTGTTTAAAAATCTCTAGAACTTCATCAAAGTTTACAGCCGAAAGTTCAGGGCCTCAATGGCAATTCCTATGAGCCGACAAAGGTATTAGTCAGTGATACTGTTGTGTATACGGGTCTTAATGAGCTTCATATGTAGCTGGAAGATCTTTCAACTGATGCTGTTCTAACTGGAAGGATGAGGATTGTGTTCAAAAGTTTAAATGTTTCTGAAAAAATCCCCACATACCTCTGAAGTGTAACAGTGAACAAAGCAGCTCATACTAGCATTCCCCCCCCCCTTCCCCCCAAACTCAAAAACCCACACCCTCCGATCTCTGTGACCTATTTAGCCACATGCTAGCTATCCTAAATAGGAATAAAAAAAGTCATCACCTCCCAGAAAAAAATCCTGTATGAAGCCGTGCTTGCTCTATTTTGTTTTTTGTTTTGTTTTTAATATTTTGCTTAAAATATATAGCTGTATTGATTGTTAAAAGCAACCTCATATATAGCTTGCACAAAATAGTCAGTAGAAAAAATAGAGCTGTAGTTTGTTTGCATGTAAACTTGTATGTACTTTGTCCTTAGTTAATATTTCTATGATTGTTCTAATTATATTTGGCCCTTTTTTGCCTTTGGCCCTTTAGTACTTATTAATGTTCCCATGATGAACATGTACAAGTCTAGATTTTTGTGGCTGTATTGTACTGGACTTATGTGTTTACCCATTCCATCCCTGGCCATAACTCAAAACAGGCTGGTTATTTTTGTCAACACCAATTTTTATTAATGTTTGGCAGGTGTTAAGATTAGCCTATATAGAACATACACTGGTAGCTGCTGGTCACAAATATATAAAAGTATTCATTGAGATTTGACCTAACCATTGGCTATACCAATGAAATTCATAATTCACCAGCACTAATAAATTGAGTCATGAATGTAACGTACAAAAAAGCTCCCAAAAGCCAATAAATAAATACTAAAAAAAACTACCCAAGAGAGCTAATAATTAAATTTGCAGAATTTTTTTTTCTTACTTTCAATAATTACAATAAGAAATTCTTCATGGTAATTACAATCCTTTATAAAAAATAATGATCTAACTATTGAAATGAATATACCTGATAAAGCAGAAACAGTATACAGAGAGTTATCAATCTCGACACTGATGTTTGTCTTCCACATTCGAGAAATAAAGTCGTAATCTTTCTTTTCAACCGGTAACTGCTGAGCAAAGGATAGTTCAGTATTATTTATTGCACTGCTTAATTGTATACTCCTCAGTTTTCTGACATACTTGTTGTGCTGATAGTTAGACCTCTTGGCAAAATACAGGGTTACAAGCAGAGTGAATATTTGGTTGAAATTGTAGAGTCCATAATATATAACTGAGAAAGGACTAGTATCTTCGCTGGGGAGGGTCCAAGGTTGAAGAGCTGTGGCTGTCTTTAGTGAAGAGATGAGAACATATGCAAGCCAAGGTATTATGAACCAGTACTTGAATAAATTGTTGAATTCCATAACTTCTTTCCCAAATTTTTCAGAACTTGTATACCAGTTTTTTAACTTCTGACTTGCCAAGTTCCAGCTCTTTATAATATCATCACTAGCAGATGATATAGTTGACTCGTTTATGGTGCTCAGTTTCCTAGAACCTTCTTCCCAAAGAGAGTGAGTCTTACAGAATACCTTCATAAATTTCATGCAGACCACTATCTCAAGAAAGTACTGCAAGTAATTTAAGACAGAGTACCCATAGTAGATTCGAGGGCAGTTGAATGAATAATTACTAAAGGTTTTTTTGAGAGTTCATGTTGTTGCCACACAACCACAGTAGGAATGGAGAATGCTAGAATAGTCTTGACAAATATAATCAACAAAAACTTTTTCTTTATTATCCACTTAACATCAAGTTTACTATGGTCTAACTGAGTTTAAACTGCTTTAGAAAGAAGTGGCTATTTCTTTATAACAGCTTTTACTGCCATCGAGACTTGGCAGTTGTAGCTGATTTTAAGTCTATGATTCTAGCCCTCCCCTCTCTCCTCCTCCCCTCCTGTCAATTGAGAAGCATTAGCAATTCATTTTACTTCAGACCATTACGTTGTAAAGCATCTTATCCCACCCTTTCAGACGAAAGACAATGAAATTGAAAAAGTATTCCAACAACATTAATGCAGAATTTTTTAAAATGCTGAATCAGCTCTTACTGAGTGATTTAAAGAGTGAAAATTATTGCTTGTAATATTCTTGCTGTCATATCTTTGGGCAACAAAGACAGGAAATTATGACTCACATATTATTAGTGAGTCAATGAATATATCTATCTATCTATCTACCTATCTATATACATATATATATATGTGTGTGGATCTAGGAAAAGGGACATTAGCTATGATGCAAACCAAAAAAATTGAGTTTTTTATGCTAATCAAAAGCTACAACTTATCTCAACTTAGTGCTAAAATACTGTGTAGGACACCAACCAGGTTAGAGCAGGAGCTCCTGCAGCCAACTTTGAACTAGAGAATTACCATTTCCAGTACAAACTTCAGCAGTGAAGATACCTAGGGTAGAATAAACTACTTATTACACTCCTCAGAGTGATATGGCTAGATATTATTAGAATTAGCACACATTATGCAAAGTCTGATGCGATTATTTTATGTGACGAGCATCCCATGCAACAATGGAAAACAAGATTTAGTGTTTGAATTTAAGAAAACAAAACCTGAAGTTATACTTAACTTATTGAAGAAAATGGACTTAGAATATGCTGCATGCGATTATCCTACCTATTTCTCTAGTAAACGATCGGCTTAATACATTAAAGTGCTATTTACGAATCGATTTGAATACGAAATGAATGAGCCTAAATTAAATGATCATTTGTATCAAAATTTGGAACCTTTTATGACACAATATGCTGATGGCACAGAATCAAATAAAAGTGATTCAATTGATCCAGAAGATGATTGCTGGCTTGCTGTAATTCACAATGATGTGGATAAAATGGCATATATTAAAACGGAAAAAAGAATTCCTTGCAAATGGCACGAATATTGTAGCTCTGGTGCCTCTTGCCACAACTACCATTCTGAAGAAAAAGAAAAGGATCTTTTTCTACGTCATCCCAGGATTAATTTTCGCTACTGGAAAACAAAATTGTGCTCAAAGAGTGTTTCATCTCACAAAACGGACACATGCACGTTTGCCCATGGTCCTGGTGACTCGTGGTGTCTTGCCTGTGGAGCATACGGACATCTAACTTAAGATTAAAAAGTCAAGAGGACATCTACTAGTAGTGTTCACTGATGAGCTATTCTGCTATACTTTTTTCCACTTGCTAGCAGATTGAATCTTTAATTAACTATTGAATGTTTTGTATATCTTGCACTGTCAATAAATAAACAAATTTAACTCATTGGGTTACGATCCATTACTGAATTCCTATATAACAGTAAAAACATGTATTGTTTTAGAACTTGCAATAGTTGAAATAATTGGCTCAAGAAGTGTTGTGATTCCACTGCCTATAGCATTTTGTAACCATTAAGTCTCCCTCCTCCCCTCTTACCACCAGAGAAGGACTTGTGGTAAGTTAACTCTTGGTTTTATCATATAGTACTCCAATAACTCCAGAGAATGTGTTGAGATAACAGCTATTGCTTGTTTGTAAGTTCTCATAAAATAACACTAGTGCACAATGACACTCTTCTTAGCTGGTGGTTATCTATGAACCAAATGTACCCTTCCACTTTTACTCAACTGGTGAACTGTATGAGGTAAGAGGTACAGTATAGTTTAGAGTTTGAAACTACGACTTTTTTTTAAACAAGTGTTCTTAATATCTTCAGGGCTTTTTCAGGAGATGTTGTAATAGTAATAATTTCGCTAAAGAATTCCCATTGGTATTAGGAAACTGAGTCAACACAGGTCGCTCTATATTGCGACAAAACGCTTTCCCTGTTAACTGGTAGGTAAAGGGTCTGGCTACACCTGACTACCCTGCCACATCGTGCTATATTAAAAAAAAAAAGTTTTTATTTCCTGGCTGGAAGATTATACCTCAAGTCTTCCATAATAACTCAATACAATAGTAGTCACTGGTGAGAACTGACTTTATGAGGTTACAGCAAACATACAATAGATCTATGGCCATTGGAAATGTTTGAAACATTTATATTAAGAACCATTTATAACTAATGAAAACAACTATATTTAAAATAATGTCTAATATATACGTAGTCAATGAAGATTATTCAGAATAATAAAAGATAATTGAGAATTTGATGTAACTATTATAATGATTTTCTGGAATAATAAGGGGATTTTTTTAGAAAAATTAATTTTAAAAATTATTGAGCACAATCTGGCAGGCCATAACTGTACTATTTCCCTACTAAATTCAGCAAATGAATAATTTATGAGACAGGCACACAGTATTCATTTTTATAGAGCAGGAGATTGACAGGGTCAAGGCACAGGGAGGATACAATAATTTAATACCGCTCTCCAAGAATCATTTGCTGTGGACATTGTCACAGTAAGTATGCATGACAACAAAGTAAAATCACTAGTTCAAACCCCAAATGGAAGTACTTGTTGTTACTGTATTACAGGGAGAGCTTGATGCTTTACCAACTCAGGTAATGACAACGCTTTACCAACTTAATTTAGCTCATAAATTATTCATGAACACACACACAATCGTTAATACACGTTGGTAGACATACCTTACCCTACTTACCTCTGGCACCTGGGCGCATCAGGGAGGGGCCACAGCTCCTGCTGTGTGTGGTTTTTAGCGGAGGTGTAGAGTCAGCAGCTCTGCCCCCTTTGTTCCAGCCCAGATGGAGCCAGCAAGAGACTAAGAGAGCTGAGGATTTACCCCAAATAGGACCCAAAGAGGTGGAACTAGGCCAACCCTTCCTCCAAAGACTTCGCCCGCTTAACCCCCTACCCCAGATAGACTTATTGCTGTATATATGAATCAATGGACGACATCAAACATAACCCATAACCATAACATAGTATGTTCACTCCCGTAGCATAGACACCTCAGGAACTCAGCGCCTGTGAGTAAAATGCCAGGTCCTGCCTGCCTTGGGATTTTCACGTATGGTAAGCCAAACTCCTCCATCTCCTTAGAGTCTTGAAGACTGAGTGTTTCATCTCATTTAAAGCTGCCACGGTAACTGTGCTAATGTGGAAGCTGTGATTGCAGCAATTGTTTCAATTCATACCAGCTGCCTGCACGGCTTCCCTCACTTTTATAATAAACCTCTGTATTTTTTTTGTTATTGTTTTGTTTGCTTTATATGTTCAAGTAGCTACATTAGCTAAACAATATATACACTCTACATAATTGATATAATTATAGTTTAACATCTTTATTTGACATCAACCTAGCTACTGATTGTTTATAAAAAAAATCATTTGCTGTGTAATTTAATAAAAAACGTGTACTAAATTGTTTGGTGCGATTATGATGGCATTTGAATATAATAGATACTCAGAGAATAGACTACACATTTTTGGTTCATATCATATAAACGGAGTGTTGTTTTGGTTTAGAGATTCCAGACTTACTTAGTTTTAGTTATTCATACTAAACAAAAATGTTGAATGCTTAGTTTTAGTTTTTCCCCCAAATGTTCTCTGAAAATTTAGTTAGTTAGTTTTTCTTCAATATCATGTAGAAGATTTAGTTCGTTATTATTATCAACTGACTTAACTAATTTATGTTGTCACTCGAATTCTTCAATAATGAGACTCCTTAATAAGTAGTACAGATAGTTTTCCCAAATAATTTCAAAATACACTTCTGAATTCTTAGATTAAATAAAGTATGATATTTTTCATATAGTTTAGAGAAGATTTACTTGATGAAAATGTATACCTTCATTTAATAATGATATAATTTAAGGCAAATTCTTTACAACAAAAATTGCTTAGTTATAGTATTTGTCATCCACTCTACTGGTAGTTTTAGTTATTATTAAATTTACTGTCTTCTAAAATATTTAGTTTTAGTTTTTCACGTTCTCTACAGCTTAGTATTAGTTATTCTTACCAAAAGTAAAATGTCCAAACTAATGGGTTTGTTTTAGTTTTAGTAAACTAAAACAACACTAATAAAATCAATAACGCCGTAATACTTGATTAAATGAGTGGGTGTGGTTAAGCGAGTGCGGTTATAATGGCCACAACAATTTGAACTTGCTTCTTATTCCCTAGGATCATCCTTGAATCTAAAGAGAAGTCCCTCTTTGTCACACCGAACTACCGAGTATACTTCAGCAAAGAAAGCTGTGACTTGGCAGAGATTTATAGCCATCTTGCCCAGATACAAGTCCACCCCTTTCCATAAAGGATTCGTCTTGGTTGTTTAATCCTCACCTGGACCATATACTAGGATAATTTGTATTGTCCACACCTATATCCTGTCTGCATAGATGCATTGCTGCGTCAAAACCCGCATCATCAGGGACAACCATCTCCACGATTCTCAGGAAACTGAAAAACGCCACATTGTAAACCACCCACAGCATCACTATATCTGGGTCAGATGCCCACAGCAACACTATATCGGGATCAGATGCCCGAGACTCCCACACCTCTTTAATGAAACTCAGGACCTGTAGGATAACTGGTAGCCTTCCCTTCCCCGGGGATGATTATTCTGCCTCACACACTTTTACCACTTACAATATGTATTATAGGCGATGGCTGGTTGGTTAAAACTGATCCTCCACTCCTTCCATAATATGCAGGAACCGGATGGCTGATAAATATGACTTTATGGTTGTGATGACTCTGCTAGTCCCCTCGAAAAAAACACTTGAGCAAGCTGATCCAGCTCCTGGATGTCCAGTCAGGTCTTTGATGCATGAGAGCCTGTAACAACGCTAGAAGAATGGTTAACAAATGCTCAGCATTATTTTGAGACAATGTATCTGCTTCCCATTCTCCACCCCCAGAAGATGCCTATCAACCAGTGTTATGTTATAATTTGCCAGAAAGAAGAACAAGGCTCTCATCAAGTGCATGAATTGCTCATTTCTGCATCTTCAGTGCACTTCAAAGACTATGCCCTGGATCATGTCCTCAACTTGCTAGACAGTTCCAAACACATTCAATCATGTTAGAATGTGGTATTAATATTAATATAAATAACAAACTACATAATTTACAAAAAAAGTACAAATAATTTTACAAAATTAAATTTCAAAAGTTATAAACAATTTAAGGAAAAACAAAGTCAGAAATATGAAGTAGTGTATAGGTATTCATTCTGTCGTATGTGTTTTCGATATCTTCAGGCATAATTAAGAACTCACTCAAGAGAAGGCAAGTTAGACTTTGAAAGATACTTTTTATCAAAGTAGTAATCACCTTTACATGTAACTTCACACTTTATATCCTCAGATAAGTGCAAAACATGATTTTTCAAAGTGTGAAAATTTTCATCAATGCCCATATCATGTCTTGTGCGGAACTGCAAGGTCTCTAGAGTGCAACATTTGAGAGTTGATATAATTTGTTTATCACCCAAAATACATGTATCTTCTGGAGCATTCACTATGATCAAATGCCTAAGAGATTTGTTGTTGAGAATATTTACAATACTTCTCAATAAACAAGACTCATTTTGCATGTAGTGCATGTCAAAAGGTTCCATAATTGAGGGGTCATATGGCATCATTTTCAATTCAAGTGTTGTAATTTGGTTATTGCTTTCAAAATTGGCCAAGCAAGATAAGTAATGAGGATACTTGATGGAGAGCATCTGCAAAGAAGAGCAGGAAGAGACTATCTTTACCAAGTCATCTATTCCCCATTCATTTGCTTCATACACTAAAGAACCAATGCATAATTCTCGTAGTTTTCCTGTTGATGGATGTATCAAAGCTTTAAATGATGAGAATACTTCTGGAGTCTGAAATAACAGAGTTTCTACTCCACAGCCACAAACATCCAGAGACTGCACAGCTGTGTGCTGCAGCAATTCAAACAGATCAAAGTAGAACTTGGCATTATTGCTAAAACCAAATCGTGAACAAAATGAAAGCTCCTGTAAATATGATAAGAAGGGTATCACAAATAACAATTTCAAAGGTAACTGGCCCTCATCTATGAAACTTGAAATACCAAAATGTGTTACTTCATTCAAAACAGAAACTCCTTTTTGTTGATAGTCCAGAAGTGTGGATAGAAAATCAGCAGCACCACTGCTATAAACCATTCTAATACTTTTTATCACTCCATAATTGTGACCCGTACCCATCAACAAACCTTTAATGAAAAAATCAAACCTATTCTTACTTAACTCAATGAAGTTCAAGTTCCAAAATGACTGTGCTGAACTGCACTTTGCAATGCACCCTCCTACTTCAAAGTGATAAAAGCTGCTTTCAATGGTGGAAAAAATACGGCAATATTGAGTATTATTATTAAAAATAGACTGAAAATCTATTACTTTTTGAGATTCAAAAAGACATTCTATGAACAAAGGTGTAAGCCACTCCTCTTCATTACGAAATGGAGATTCTGCGTGATAGGTCCCTAAAAAAGAAAATTGGGTCATTCCGGCTACAAACCTCCACACCATATCCCATCTCTTCGAATAACTTCTAAATAGTTCTACACCCTGATCAGGAAGATGAGCTATATGATATGCTGCAAGGAACTCTTGGATTGTTAGATGGAGAAAGTTAAATGATTTTTCTTCTCCCCCATAAAGAGAAGACATCTCATTTAGAAAACCAAAGTGATCTAAATCTGATGGTACAGTGTCAAATATCAGCTGTTCCTTTTCGAAATTCTCAAAAGCAAGATTTGCTAAGTCGGCGAAATGTTGACAATGTTCAGTTGGAATATCCTTCAGTTTTCTGACTTTGGATTTATTATGTTTTAAGCAGTGATTGTTATAAATGCTGAGGCAAATCTCTGTATAAAGTTCCGTCAAAGTGAGTGGCAATTTATTATTCTCTTTAAATATTTTAACAATTATTGCAGCATTAATTGGAACATACATGAGGCTGTTTATGGCTGGGTTTTTCAAAGATGATGTTGCAGTCTCAAAGTCAGACAACATTTTAGAATCAGACGAGAGTACACTTTGTGCATAATTATTGACGCTCTGTTGAGTGAATCCGAGAATTTCCAAGTGAGAGCTGACGAGTGAATTATTTACGTATGTCAACAATATAGCTGATGCAGATGATCTGGTGGTGACGATTATGGAACATTTGGGGAATATAATTTTATTCATAAGATCTATGAAAAAGCCATTTTGTTGCAATGTAAAAGGTAGTTCGTCAAACCCATCTAATACAAATAATACTCCTTCCCCAAGGCATCGATGTATATCTCGTAGTAGCGTTTTGGTGTCTATATGATTCCGTGGAAATATTTCGGAAAGGCATGTCATTTTCTGTACACCAGTTTCTCTCAACCTCAGCAAAATTACCAAGCTGTATTTCTTCATATGAGGGAACTTTTCCCACTTCCGACACAGCTCCCAAGCTAAAGTACTCTTACCCATACCTGGAGCTCCTTCAGTTATGACAAATAATGGTTCTTGTTTGTCAAGAATTTCGTCAGTTGTGATAAGTTCCCTGTCTTCGAGTATTTCCTGGATGTTTCCTTTTAAGGTATGCCCTATGTATTTTTCGTTGATCTTTCTGTTCTGCTTTATTACTGCCAACTGAATATATTCCTTGCTTGGAGTAGGAGGCCAACTTACAACAGTAGCAATAGGGCAAGTATGGTAACATGCCTTCAAAAATCTGGCGTATTCAGCAATAGCTGGAGTTTGAAATGGTTGAACTGGAACATACCAAATAATACCAAAGATTTGTTGAGACATTAAAATTAAAGATACCTTATTACAATATATACATACCAGCAAGTACAAAAAATATTCTAGAAAGCATCATCATATATACTGTACTGGTTTGGAATTAACATAGCTGCAATCATATCAAAACTATTATTTAGTAATTCAAATACTAATAGTATGGCATGTAAGTTGCCCATTCAAACATGTATGGGAAAAATAGCTTTTCAATTGAAATCCATGGGGAAAGTGATATAGCGTGCAATTAATTGAAATACCTTGGTAAATAAGTGGAAACTAAGTGAAATACCACAGTAGCTAAGTGAAATAGTACGGGTAAGTGTGCACACGTGCAGCGTTAACCTTGGAAATGTACAGTTAGAGTAGTATTTAGATGGAGACAATGCCAATATTTACCACTGAAGCTCTACCGGTATTGGATAGAATGTTATTCAACAGATTAGGAGGAGCCGCAGGTTGAAAACGAAGTTCCAGCAGAAGCTAATTCTGAAATAAGGAGATAGTGAGTGAACGATATAGTATAGCTACAATTGCAAATGACTTTTTAAAAAGCTGGCCTATTATTAGCGAGTGATAGCACGGGTAACCTGTGCTATTAGGGATCAATAGCACTCGTAAAGCATTTTGAAATAGCACGAGGCGAAGCCGAGTGCTATTTCAATCACGTTACTCGTGCTATTAATCTTGAATAGCACTGTTACCCGTGCTATTACTCATACCTATATTTTTAGCAAAAATAAACACCAGAATCTATATAACATGCTTGTGTGTCAGTAATAATGATGACGATGGTGGCTGACGACGACAGTGTGTAATCATGAATAATTCATGAGCTTGACCAGTTTGGTAAAGCATCGTCATAGTTGGTTGGGTAAAGCATTGTCATGTTTGAATGGGTAAAGCATCGTCATAGTTGAATGGGTAAAACATCGTCATAGTTGAATGGGTAACACATCATCACATTCAGTAGAAGGTGATTAATTGTAGCTAAAATGTATGTAGAATCAGTAATAGCTGCTTAAGTTTCAAAAAGGAAGGGGAAGGTTTCGAAAGGGAAAGCAAAACTTTCGCAATGTCCAAGTCTACAATAGAAGGATAAAGGGACTCCAAAGCATGTAGATAGACAAAGGTGGAGAAGAGATTCCACTGTGTGGCAGGGTATTTACTAGTATTGTCAATATTACTTAGTTAATTCAAATAAATACATAAACTGGGAAAACAAAACTGGAACTGCTGGCCACTATGAGTTAATTTTCTTTTTAATAATAGCAAATTTTCTCATTCTTGTAGTATTGTGAGTAATTATCACAATTAACTCTCGTTTACTCTATGTCAATTAGTATGATCATACTTCTGTAGATAATTCCTGTAATATTGTGGTTGTATCATCAGTCAGGTCATTATTGATGTGGTAGTCAATTATCAAGTCTGTGCACAATAAGAATCTTTTAACAATCAACCAGTGAACAGTGAGTAGCGGGCTAAAGAGAGTCTCTCCTAGAGAACTCCTAATTCTTTGTGCTTGCTAAATATATCACAATTCTAACAGCCAATATTGTTAACTAAAACTTAACCTGACGTTCTGACTTCTCGCCGTAATCCTCTTTATTGTAATTATTTCAGCCGAGAATGACTGAATATTTTTCTTCTTATTAAGACTAATTATAGACATTATGCATTCTGACTTTCAGTGATCATTGCCACGTCTTTTGAAATGTTCAATCCCAGTGAAATATTCACTACTGACTATCTGAATAACTGAACTTTAGAATTAGCCGTGCACATCAAGCACACAAAGTTTAGAAACTTAAAGTATTGAGAATAATAATGGCTTACATATTCCATGGTACCTCTTATAGTGAACCCTCTAACAAGAAAATTACATCTATTTAGTGAACCTTCTCCTATCCCCCTCCAATAAAAATATTTGGCTTAATTGATCACGTCTTAAAAGATATAAACCCGTTATATATGAACTGAAAACCCTGGTCCTTATGTGTTCTCAGTTCGGAAGTTTTACTGTAGTAACATTACCCAGCTGCAATTTAGAAGGAGTTCAGAGAGTATAGCAGTTATAAAATGTGTGAATTACTTACACCGAGATTGCTTCAATAATGTCTCTTCGCTGAAATCTCCTAGAATAATAAAATATAGTTATAGAGTAAACTGTTATAAAGAGTAATTAATTTATTTGTACCTGATCGTCTTCGTTTCCTAGAGTCTGAAAGGCAAATAGAGAAAAAGGTGGTTTACATAGTGTCATACAAGGGTATACTGTTTCACCCACTAGACTGAACGTGTTATAAATATCATTATATGGTTGTACATGGTTTTAAATACCCTTTTATGTGTCTGACTTTCTCAGCATTTTGATGGAATGAAATATTATACACTACCTGTCACAGTTTATGTGCATGTACATAAAATAATGTGCAGTTCTGTTTAGTGGCTCTTGTATATTTGAAGAATGATATTTTGAACATTAACGTTTTAGAAGTAAGTGCGTTGAAGTAAACATCTTCCAGTTTCTGTTTATTTCCCCCACGAGACGTCTTTGTAGGTTCTTTGACTGGGAGATCAATGCCTCAATAAACCTCATCTCTTCTCTACCTGCCTTCAATATGGACTCACTGAGATTCTCCTTCTACCAAATCCCTATGTCCCTCTCAGTTTGAGATGGTTGACTTAGTCATCTTGGCATAGCTTCTCAAAATGGCTATGCTCACTTACCATCATCATTTGTCCTCATACTGATGCCAAATTATATTCTCATCTTGCATACTTTCCAGAACCTTCTACTATAGAGGATGTTTCTAGAGTTTTCGTGTGCAATGTTAAACACTGCTCAGAAAAAAAAAAAGAAGGCAAACCACAGTCTCACTTCACCAATTAAAATAACCGAACAATCACAGCTAGATGGATGCTGATTTAACTCAGAAGTGTACTGCTTCAGATTGTCAATGTTAATAATTCTTCAGCTACTCTATTTTAGCCACATTATCTTTGTCATGTGATGCCCCTCTTTGCCTCCTTGCTAGCAGACTGCTGTAAGGTACTGTGCACTTGCTTAGCATGATGGCTTCCTTTCCTGAACACATTCCTGCCTGCCTGCCTGCCTTCCTGCCTGCCTGCCTGCAGGGCAGGAGTGCTTCCATAGCGCCAGCTTATACTTGATCCCTATCTCTGGGCACCACCAGTAGCTTATCAGATCTGACAGTTGAAGTTATCTCTTTTCTAGGGAAAACCTACAGATTCAGCAGTGGTTGCATGGAAATTTCCCACATATTTAGCTAATAGCTGGTAGTTGTCTAAAGTGTCCAACTTCTGAGTTATTTTTTTCCTCCCATTTCTAGCAAGATTTGATCATAAATTCTAAAGTTACTTGGTTATTAGAGTCTGGGGGTCTGGGTCGGGGTGGGGGTTTTGTTTTTAATATCTATGCATAAGAACTACAGCACCTTTAATTAGATTTTACCTTTGGGATAATGAATGACTACAAGTGTAAGGATCCTATAATTACGAGTAATAATACATCTCATTGAATCTTTCCTATCATAAGGAGCTGAATTATGTCATTCAGTACTAATCTTGACCACTGGAAAACAATCCAGGTATCAAAGATGTAACCCAACAATTAAGTTCACAACTGGTGTTTTACTTTCTCATATATGTGACCGGTTTGGGGAAAATCGGCCAAAACGCGGCATTTAAAGTTTTTATTTCTACCAGTAGGTTGCTTAGGGCCTTGGGATGCCGTCCTCCTAATTTGGAAGCTGAAGCACAAGCCATCTTTGCCCTATGCACTACAACACTTCAGTATTTTTGCTATACTTATTATTGCTGATTTCGAGGAAAAAAAATGCCGCGTAAAGGAGTTGCTAAGGCCAGGGGGCGTGCCTTGCCTCTCTGAGAAACTATGATGGCAGAACTTGCGTGAGTATGCGGATTATGTAGAATAGTAAGTGAATTAGTTAGCTACAGTATCTTTCCTGCTGTCAGTAAAATGCACGTCAATAGATTTCTTAGCAACACGAGTCCAACCAGCTAGTGTTTTTAGCCTCATAGCATGAGTTCTAGAGCTCAGCGGACCTTACAACAGCGCCATAAGCTAGAGCTAACCGATGTTTATCCATTTCTGCCATGAAAATTTTTTTTAAATATTTTTTTTTGGATAAAAATCGACCCATAAGGCTCTACCCCGGGCTACTGAATGCCGCATTGAGGCCTATTTTCCCAAAACGGGTCACATATTAGTAGTGGATAAACTCTCATCATACCACAAGTTAGTCACTAGTCAAACAAGGAAGGAGAAAAGGGAATGTGGGAAAGGGTGAAGAGTAAAGGTTTTGGGGGTTATCCAAGGGAAAGGACGATGATTCATTACCATATTATTTTGTGATAAAATATGTCCATCCCCTGAGTGAAAAACAACAACAAAAAACTTCCTTTGTTGCCAGGCAATAAATATTATTGAACAGGTATGATCTTTGGGAGTGTGTGGGTGTGAAAACATGTGGACGTTGGTCGTGTTTGCTAGGGTGCATTAACTTTACTTCCGCATTTACCAGAGCTATAGTATACCTTTACTCAGTTTCTATGCTTGGAAAAATCTGATACTTCCTCCAACAATTCATGCACCCTAGGACTTACTCACTGTTACACTAGCTGAACCTTAAGTTGGAATATTAGCTATCAAACTTCTTTGGGGAAGGAGTTAGTAGAATGCAGTGGAGGAGGAGATGGTAAAAGGATCTCTGTCAACAAGTTAACATTAGCTCACCTAACTTTCTCTCGATACTTTCTGCCAAGTCATTGAGGTTGAGGTCCTTCAGAACTTTGAGTAGCTTACAAAATGATTCTTTAGGGTTCGCCTTCAGTTTCAATCCGACATCTTTGACAATATCCCTGGCTCTTCCTGCATCATCCTGTTTTATCCTCGTATCTGTCACGGTATTGTATGTAGACTCCGTTAAGAGTTCCTCAGCAAAAAACTTATCCGCATAAGTTCTAACATCTACAGCGATTGAGTCGACCAAACCTTCAGTACTAGTCGACACAGCTCCGCAGTAATCTGGAATGTCTGACATTTGTGCTTTTCTCCTTGTAGAAGTTTAGAAACGTGTGTACCGCAAAATCCCTCCAAAATGTCTCTCTCCAGTCTTCTTCTGTTTATTCTGAGCGGAAGTGGGAGTAGCTTGAGAGAGGGGGATTTAGTCTGGCGTCAACGACCCTTTTCCTTCCCCGTATTGGTGGGGTGGGCGGTGCCAATAACTTGAAAGACGTTGTGTGCAGAAACGGCTGACCCTCACCTTTTAGCCTCACGCAATGTCTTTGTGCTCGCTCTTCTTGCCAGCTATCAGCTTCGACCTCTGTGGAAGTTGTCCTTCATTCACTTATGGTGTGATAACAAGTAGGTGTACTAAATACTGTGATGTGTAGTGTAGAATAGATAGCTAATATTTAGGGGTTATGGTGAATGACAGATTATTTGCCATGACAAAAAAAAAACAGTTTTCTTTAAGTACCTCTCCCCTCCCCCTCTTGTAAAGCATGTAACTGTCTGAACTAATCATTTCTGCCGCCAATTCATGAAAGTGTGGGTTATCGAATACAATTTTATACTATTACTGTAGTATTAGTAATAGCACGGGTAACAGTGCTATTAGGGATCAATAGCACTCGTAAAGCAATTGAAATTGTACTCAGTGAGTGCTATTTCAATTGCTTTACGAGTGCTATTGATTCCTAACAGCACAGGTTACACGTGCTATCACTCGCTAATAGTAGGCCAGCTTTTTTTCTTCATTTGAACTTGTAGCTACACTGTATCGCTCACTCACTGTCTTCGTATTTCAGGATTAGCTTCCTCTGGAATTTCATTTTCAGCCTACAACTCCTAACATGTTGAAAACATTCCGTCTAATATGGGTAGAGCTTCTGTGGTACAGAATGACATTGTCTCCAACTAGAATCTCTCGAACTGTACGTTTTCAAGGTTAATGCTGCACGCATGCACACTTATCCGTACTATTTCACTTAGCTACTGTGGTATTTTACTTAGTTTCTGTGCTATTTCACTTAGTTACACACTATTTCACTTTCCCAGTGCAGTTTCAATTGAACAGCTATTTTCCCCATACATTTTGAATGGGCAATACGCCGTACTATTAAATTTAGAAATTGTTAATATGTTACCTACTGAAAACGTTATGAAAGGTAATAATGAAGCACATTCAATAACTTAACATGAACAAAGTCAAAGCCTGTTTCATTTTGGTTTTCTTAACTGTATACATCTTCCATGTTGTCATCAGGTTCAGATTTTTTGTGATTACAAGCGTGGCAGTAAACACTCAGCCACTATAACTAATAAAATCCCCCCCCCCCCCCCCTCAATATTTTTAAAAGGAAGTACAAAGCCTACTTTACGTATTAAAAAAAAAAAGACAGTTTAATCTAAATGGAATTTTTTTTAAAATTCGGAGAATGCAGACCTGTTCTCACCCGCATATATGTGGTTACGGCATCGAAAGGATTAAAAAGTCACTGATGATGGCTCCACAGAGCCGAAATGTTTCAACAATTATTACAGATACTATGGAAATTAAAAATAAATATATTTTAATATGAAGCTGTATATTTTTATGTATGTAGTAATAATGAATCTTTATGTAATACTTAATTAAGTTATTTTACCATCACTTCATCCTTGGTCATAACTTGTGATACCTAGTATTTTTAATCAGTGAATGAGTATTGATCAAAACTAAATCCTGTCATTCATTGGTAGTGTATGCATGTGTGTGTGTGTGCAACTAGTTTCCTGTGTAGAAATGTTAGTTTTTTCTTCTATAATTGAATCATTTTGGATGTTCAATTTCTTATGATATTTTCAATGAATGCAATATTTTTCTTTATGCTGGTCCACCAAATTGAGGCATATGTGAAATATGCACTGTCCACACATCGTGGATATGCAACTATTGCATTTTCTATATTTTCCGCTAAGTTTATCTAATTTAGGATAATGAAATTTTTTTTTTTATAAGGTCTATCATTTAGATAGAGCTGAGGTTTCTTCCCTGTGGCTAACCTCTCAAATTAATGTTGTTGTTGTTGTTGTTGTTGTTTTACCACACCTTCTTGACCGTTCTATTTCTGCATTATACTATGTGTTCATGGATGGCCCTACCTCTTGTTGTGTTACAACTGACCAATCTAGAGATCCAGAACCAACCACTGTGTTAGTGAATATTTTTAAGAGACTACACCTCTCGCACTGTTTCTAACAATTTCTTGGGGGATTAGCTTGCAGACTATAAGTTGAAATTTCATGATTACATTTATTTACTTCAATGTGTTTTGTTCTTCTATTGCTCTTCTTTGTAGTGGGATGGAGTGGGTGAAGCTGCTTTCGATGTCTCTGACTTAGACCAGCTGTGAATGATGGCTCAAGAAGTGTCAACATACGTATGATCATGGAGTTACCTGACACTGCTGTAATGATAGCAAGGTGAGTGTTCTCTAGAGTGTGTTTGTAATATAAGGAAGTATTGATTCCAATAGGTCTACATTACTAGAATGCATCACCAACACTCAGAGCAATTAGTGGCTCTAGCTAGATTGTTGTGGTCACCTAGGACAGAAGTGTGTATGTGTTTGTGTGACAATAAATATACATGCAAATGTGTATGTCAAGTAATGTAATCAGATGTCAATGTATATGAGACCAGTACTATCGCAAGATGTTGACAATCTTAGTGAGTAGTCATACTCTGGCAATCTCGGCAATTTTCTGAAGGCCGATCTTACACAATATAGCTGTGATTTTCCCCTAAGTGAATTTGTGCTGCCCAAAAAATTGCCGATTTAATTCCTGGGGAACAATATTGCAGTCATAAGGAGTGACTAATGCAGTAACATTAACACATGATCCTGTGACTGTTCTGCTGGAAGATGTCTATTATTTCAGCTAACTTTATTTTGTGTAATCTATGACCTTCAGTGGCATTGGCATCAGCTGTGTCTAGTTCAGTTCTACATTAGGAGGTTATACTTCATGTATTCTACATAGCAAGGAATCTATATGTAGGATAATACAGTAGGCATCAAAATAACGTGCCGGTTTTCGCACCATGCGACGGGCGTAGTACAGTAAAACCGTTGCTGTAGTTTACCCATTTTTTGTCAAACGTGCGAACGTACTACGGCCGTACCGTTTGTGGAAAACGTCGCACCGTTTCCGCGTAAAACGGTAAATTAAATGGTTGGACCATTCGCACGGTACGGTAGAAATTGACGCGCACTTTTAACTTTACCCGCGCCGGAAGCATCTCACCTGGAACCTGGAACTTCTTGCAGTCAAAAACTTCACCATTAAGAAGATACTGAGTAAGGAAGATGCTGCATTTAGTGCAAGGAATCAGGAGGTTTTGGGTTATTTTCCTTGTCACAGGTAACACAGAAGTAATACACTATTGGCTAAAAGGGGGAAAAAAAGCCTTTTTTCAATTGTATCTTTATATTGTTTGTTTGTTTGTTTTTTAATTGCACCAGGATCACTGAGACATCCTGGAGAAAAGCAAAATAATGAGGAAATTATAGGAGTCTTTTAAATACATGAAGACCACTGCTAGTTAGTTGCATGAGCAAGGGCCCTCTTCCTTTATCTTGCTAATATGGTTTTCAGGATGGACATTCAGTAAAGCTGCATTCCTAGTTGGCAGCAACAACACCAAGATCAAGTAGCTAGTAGTAGTACACGTAGTAGTAATAATATTAATTCTTTGATAGAAACTTTTTGTGTACCATTGCTAACCAACATAAGTGTGATCTATAGCTTGTCGTGACAAACTTGCTGCAGCTCGGTGTAGCTCATCAAACAGCAGTATAGCATAATCATTTTAACAAGAGCAGTAAAATGTTATTAGTATTAATAATGATAATATTAACAACAACAGCAATAATAATGATAACAATATTTCATAGGAAGCTCAAACTGTCGGGTGAACAGAATTGTGAATAATTGAGCTATCCAACGTCGGTTGTGAAGCTGAAACTGGATTTCATGACATCGCTTGACTGAAAAGAGTACAGTTCCAGAAGAATCACACAGCGAACTGTCCTGTGGTTTATCTTTTCAATAAGAACAATATTAAAACCAATGTATTAAAAACCAATGCAATTCTTTATGATTAGTTTTGTATCACTCTTAGGCTTTGTAATCATAGCTCTGTCATTTGTTAGTATTCAAACATCATTGATGAAGGCTATATATAGTTAATTGCTAAAATGCCAGAATATTACTTTTTTATGTATCAGACCTAAACACCCTTTGGTTTTAGATTAGTCAGCTGCTTCATTGTGAGGGGGTGGTGTTATTACCACAAACCCATTAGTGATATGACCAAATAAGGGCAGAACTTGAGTTAGGTACACTATAAACAATAACAGAAACATAACAGTCAAAATTGTTAGTTATATATTTCTATATCCCTATCCCAAACTAGTAAATCCTAGGCTGCAACTGTGACCTTCCTTATCTAATTCTAGACAATCCAAGTGTTCAGGGGGGGATATAAATTCCCGAGCTCAGTTAGGGGTGTGGCCTAATGACCACAAGTCGAAGGACCAGGAAACTGAGGCCTAATGGCGCCGCAAGAATGTGCTGTACTAACAGCTCCTAGATTGAAACTGTTTTCTTGCACCCCAAAGCGCGCACTCTTGCAAGGTTTAGGTTACTCAGTCACGCAAGAACAAAAGGAAAGAGGATGAGGCAGAACTCAGTGGTTTGTACGGGTATGAATATGATTAAGGTTTGAGGGGTGATGTGTTTGTATGTATGACAATTGTTAATTGGTGTTGATTGTTTATATGTGATAATGTCCCGCACCAGGACTTGTGTTCAACTGTGTTCTGTGTTCTTGTGAAGCCGTGTTCTTTCTTGTTCAGTCCTCTGATGACGGACCTGAACACCAAGTTTAACTTCACAACTTGGCTGCTCATTTCCACTTTTTCGTATAGTCTATCACTATATTACAATACTTTCTGACATCAATGAAGCCAGTTACATACATCAGCAACTGTGTCAGTAATAGCAGCCATACTGTCTACAACCACCATCCACACATCCACAGCAGCGGCATCATCCACAGCAGTGACACCATCCACAGCAGTGACTCCATCCACAGCAGCAGCATTATCCACACCAGTGACACTATCTACCACAGCGACACCTTTATAGAGTTTTCTACAGTCAAATCCACACAATTCATCCCATATTAAATCAATTTTAATCAGAATAGTTGAGAATGAAGAAATCTGTACTGATAAGGTTAAATTTTGTTTAGTGGCAAATTTATCACTTTAAATAATATACCAAGTTATAAGGGAATGTTGTTGTTGTTTTTTTTTTATCATTGAGTACGTTTTGGGATCAGCCTCAACAGCATACGGCACACAACAGTATACAATATATGGGGGTGGATGGAAGAGAGCAGAAAGTTGGGGAAAAGCTTCCTGCCCCTCCCACTTGATTGAACTCTATAGATTTTGTGAAGACTGCTTACCTGCAATACCAGTCTGGAAAGGGGGAAAAAACTTTCATCCAACAATTCTAAGCTTAATATAAAAAAAAGCATAAAGCTAAATGGTAATAGTTTGATCTATGTATCATAAAGTAGCTTCATAATTTTTTTTTACATTTACATGTACTAAGTGAATGGAAAATGGCATGTTCTAAGTTATTTATCTAAACTAAAATGTAACTCACTGGAAGCCTCCAAATTATCTAGGACAGCAGGTAATTCCGTTAAAACTCGAGCAAATTATCTTGTGCACTATGACTGGACTCCTCGCTGCAAGCTCCCGTTTTGAAATGTATTCCTAAACAGCGATTGTTACAGTAGATGGTGGTTACAATTAAACGAAACGCCCGTTTTACGTCCGTGCTACAGTGTGATGCTTACTGTTTTATTGGTGTTTTTTGGAAACAGTCGCGCAGTAGTACGCCCGTTCTACGGTGTGAAAACCGGCATGTTATTTTGACTTCTACTGTAAGTTCTGTTCTGTTAGTCAGTTTTGTCATTTAGTTGTTATGAGTTTCATATCACTAAATTACCAGCTGTAGCTGTACCAAGTAGAACGCCTGGTTTCCCTCAGTTAGAACGTCTCTAAAAAATTCCAGTCTGCGTAACTTTTTAGTTCTTTTAGAACCTTTCAGACAATTTTTCAAATTTTATCCATCTGTGTCTCTGGCTTGTAGTTTATAAGCACATTATTTATTCCTGAAAGGCTTTAGGATCTATTTTGATCACGTCATATTTAATCTCGCTTTACTGGACCCTTTACCTACTGCTATGCAGCGGGTAGGCTGACATTGAGTAGTTCGTTCAGTTCCCCTCACTAATTGGGAAGACCACAAACAATAGATGACATAATAAGGTGGTATATCCTGTGATGTAAGACTGCTGTACCTTTTGTGTGTGTTGTATTTCTATGCTGATGTGAGTGTTACATGAGAAGGGAGGTGGAGAAAATAGGGGTTACATGATGAGAGAGACTAGAGAATAAACTGTAGTGCTGGATGTGTCTTAGGACGCATAAGCCACATTACACTATGGCCAGTGTGGCATTATATAGCATGGGTAGGCGGTTCTAGTACATATGTACTAGAACCGCCTACCCATGCTATATAATCCAGAATCACATCTTGGATCACTATTAGATGACATTTCAGTAATGATCGATTTGACAGTTAATTATTTTGAGGAAAAAGTTGAAGAACAATTAAAGAAAATTGATATTGGAATGAACTGTGACATGAAAAGTATGTTCCAGTGTCCACAGCTAAAGAGTGTGTTTGCCCAATTAAAGACAAAATCTCAGTTACAAAATTTTGTCAAAGATAATCTTGAAGTTGTGATGAGTCATGTGCATAGCTACTGTAAAACATAATCGAGCTTAAATACGAGCAACATTTTCTCATTATGAGTATCTGCTGCTCTCTAATAGATGATCACAGTGAGTTAATTGATGTTCTAAAATAATATTTTTTTCCTTTCCTATAACATGTAGGCTCCAGTGCAGAGAAAACTGGGGAGCTTTCTGTGATGGGGATATGTACAAGACTAATCCTTCGTTCACTGACAATGCTTGCATACCGCCTTTGGAAATAATGGCTTATTACGACGATGTGGAAGTGTGCAATCCATTGGGATCGCATGCCAAAAAGCACAAATTAGGTTAGTCTTGAAATATTTCCTTTGTATGTAACTGTACCCTCTAATGTTGGCATTGCAGCATTATTTTACTATACTCTTGGCAATATTGCATATTGCACCGAAACACCGGTCCACATTAGGAGCAATTCAGTTGTTTTCTGTTTTGAAAACAAGTCTGCTAGAAAAATATGGTTGCGATCATGTTTTGGAAACTTTCATGGAGGATGTCCGTTTACTTGAAGCGGTAAATTATGATAGTTTTTTTTATCTTCTACACTGATAATACTTCATATTGCAGGATGAGGGAGTGTCTTTGGTCATTGGTGCGTCCAACTATGTTTTTCGGGGTATTCTGTCCCTGGTTCCGGCTGATAATTTGGCGAGTCAGTTCTTAGGAGGCTACAAGGCTCTAAATGCTGCACTTAGAAAATGTCGCCATTGCTTGGCTGTAAAAGAAACAATGGAATCTGAGGTAGTTTTTTTTTTCTGTATGCTTTGAATGAAGTGATCAGCCAATAATTTCATCAGTTTCTTTCAGAGTCATTTCAGCCATGAACCCGGCTGACTCATGCAAGCCATTGTGCATCTCTGGGAGGTGACCTGCACAACCACTATGCTATGACCTATGGCATCCACAGAAACTCAATTTTGAATTCATCCCGGTTTTTTCATATAACTGAAGGTCTTGTTCCAGATGTAATGCATGATTGCTTGGAGGGTTGTTTACCATATGAAGTCAAGGAACTTCTAAAACATCTTATTCATAGTGGAGTAATAACATTGCAAGCTATCAATGATGCCATTGAGAGCTTTCCTTACCAGGGATCCTGACGGGCGAAGTGATCCTGACGGTCCAGATGCCAGAAATAAGCCATCTGTGATTTCATCGAAAACAATATCTTCTTCTGACCATGCTCTCAAACAGACAGGTACTTCTGTATGTATTTATATACGTATGTGTACATATGTGTGTTAACTGTATCACGGTTTCATGCAGAGGTATGGGATTCCCCCCCCCCCCCCCCCCCCCATGGAAATTGGAAGAATATTTTTCCATGTAACTTTTAGTATTCTATACCAATGAATACTCCTAAGTAAGATATGTCATACCTAGTATTCAATATATACTCTCTGTGATTTACATTAGTATTAGAGACTAATATAGTTTGAAAATTGTACGTCCGTCACCACGGAATTGCCCCAACTATGTAGCATTCAAATGAAAAAATACTCCTCCATGGTTGGGTTCAACTCAATTCTTCCCAGCTTCATGTGTTGTTGTTGTTGTTTTGTTTTGTTTTCATCCTTCCCGCCCACCAACTTAGCTTTACAAACATTAGTGCAAATTGTTCATCATTTCCTTGAGTTTACACTGCAGCTACACAAATGTGGTGCCTGGCCGGGTTGTTGCCTCTGATGGTTGGACTTCAAGTTCCAGAGGATGATGAACACTGGACCAATTTTGTACTACTGCTTAGTATAATGGATTTGATATTTGCTCCAATTTTATCCAGAGACTGTGCGCCCTATATCAAAGAACTTATTTGTGAACATCACGAAAATTTAAAGTTTTATACCCAACCTGCCCTATCATTCCCAAGATGCACTACATGGTGCACTACACAGAAGCTATAGACAAGTAAGACATAAAAGTGTGTGATTTGCTTGTTTGGAAGGAGTGGAATTAGTTTTGTGAATGTTATGATAGAATGGTATATGACATGTAGCCATGTATTATTTGGTGAGCAGAAATTTCACAACTGACTTGATTTTTTTTCTGTTTTTTTCTGTTCTTTTGTGTGTGTGTATGTGTGTGTGTGATTTTGCTGGGCGAGGGGTTTGCTATCCCTTGATGAATCCCATATTTTAACTAATTATAATATCTATAGGTTTGGACCGCTTGTACATTTCTGGTGTATGCGTTTTGAGTACATCTGTGTTGGTATTTCAGTGAAGTACGTCTGTGTTGGTATTTCAGTCAAGTACGTCTGTGTTGGTGTTTCAGTCAAGTACGTGTGTGTTGGTGTTTCAGTCAAGTACGTCTGTGTTGGTATTTCCGTGAAGTACGTCTGTGTTGGTATTTCAGTCAAGTACATCTGTGTTGGTATTTCAGTCAAGTTGTACATCTGTGTTGGTATTTCAATCAAGTACATCTGTATTGGTATTTCAGTCAAGTACGTCTGTGTTGGTATTTCGGTCAAGTACATCTGTGTTGGTATTTCAGTCAAGTACATCTGTGTTGGTATTTCAGTCAAGTACGTCTGTGTTGATATTTCAGTCAAGTACATCTGTGTTGGTATTTAGATCAAGTACGTCTGTGTTGGTATTTCAATCTAGTACATCTGTGTTGGTATTTCAGTCAAGTACGTCTGTGTTGGTATTTCAGTCAAGTACATCTGTGTTGGTATTTCAATCAAGTACATCTGTGTTGGTATTTCAATCAAGTACATCTGTGTTGGTATTTCAGTCAAGTACGTGTGTGTTGGTATTTCAGTCAAGTACGTCTGTGTTGGTATTTCAGTCAAGTATATCTGTGTTGGTATTTCGGTCAAGTACATCTGTGTTGGTATTTCAATCAAGTACATCTGTGTTGGTATTTCAATCAAGTACGTCTGTGTTGGTATTTCAATCAAGTACGTCTGTGTTGGTATTTCAATCAAGTACGTCTGTGTTGGTATTTCAGTCAAGTACATCTGTGTTGGTATTTCGGTCAAGTACATCTGTGTTGGTATTTCGGTCAAGTACATCTGTGTTGGTATTTCAATCAAGTACATCTGTGTTGGTATTTGGTATTTCGGTCAAGTACATCTGTGTTGGTATTTCAATCAAGTACGTCTGTGTTGGTATTTCAGTCAAGTACATCTGTGTTGGTATTTCAATCAAGTACGTCTGTGTTGGTATTTCAATCAAGTACGTCTGTGTTGGTATTTCAGTCAAGTACATCTGTGTTGGTATTTTAGTGAAGTACATCTGTGTTGGATATCAGTCAAGTACGTCTGTGTTGGTATTTCAGTCAAGTACGTGTGTTGGTATTTCAGTCAAGTACGTCTGTGGTCGTATTTCGGTCAAGTATGTCTATGTTGGTGTTTTAGTAAAGTACATCTGTGTTGGTATTTCAGTCAAGTACGTCTGTTTTGGTATTTCAGTCAAGTACGTCTGTGTTGGTATTTCAGTCAAGTACGTGTGTGTTGGTATTTCAGTCAAGTACGTGTGTGTTTAGTATTTCAGTCAAGTACGTCTGTGTTGGTATTTCAGTCAAGTACGTCTGTGTTGGTATTTCAGTCAAGTATATCTGTGTTGGTATTTCGGTCAAGTACATCTGTGTTGGTATTTCAATCAAGTACATCTGTGTTGGTATTTCAATCAAGTACGTCTGTGTTGGTATTTCAATCAAGTACGTCTGTGTTGGTATTTCAATCAAGTACGTCTGTGTTGGTATTTCAGTCAAGTACATCTGTGTTGGTATTTCGGTCAAGTACATCTGTGTTGGTATTTCGGTCAAGTACATCTGTGTTGGTATTTAAATCAAGTACATCTGTGTTGGTATTTCGGTCAAGTACATCTGTGTTGGTATTTCAATCAAGTACGTCTGTGTTGGTATTTCAGTCAAGTACATCTGTGTTGGTATTTCAATCAAGTACGTCTGTGTTGGTATTTCAATCAAGTACGTCTGTGTTGGTATTTCAGTCAAGTACATCTGTGTTGGTATTTTAGTGAAGTACATCTGTGTTGGATATCAGTCAAGTACGTCTGTGTTGGTATTTCAGTCAAGTACGTGTGTTGGTATTTCAGTCAAGTACGTCTGTGGTCGTATTTCGGTCAAGTATGTCTATGTTGGTGTTTTAGTAAAGTACATCTGTGTTGGTATTTCAGTCAAGTACGTCTGTTTTGGTATTTCAGTCAAGTACGTCTGTGTTGGTATTTCAGTCAAGTACGTGTGTGTTGGTATTTCAGTCAAGTACGTGTGTGTTTAGTATTTCAGTCAAGTACGTCTGTGTTGGTATTTCAATCAAGTACGTGTGTGTTTAGTATTTCAGTCAAGTACGTCTGTGTTGGTATTTCAATCAAGTACGTGTGTGTTGGTATTTCAGTCAAGTACATCTGTGTTGGTATTTCGGTCAAGTACGTGTGTGTTTAGTATTTCAGTCAAGTACGTCTGTGTTGGTGTTTCAGTCAAGTACGTCTGTGTTGGTATTTCAGTCAAGTACATGTGCGTTGGTATTTCAGTCAAGTACGTGTGTGTTGGATTTCAGTGAAGTACGTGTGTGTTAGTGTTTCAGTCAAGTACGTGTGTGTTGGATTTCAGTGAAGTACGTGTGTGTTAGTGTTTCAGTCAAGTACGTGTGTGTAAGTGTTTCAGTCAAGTACATGTGTATTGGTATTTCAGTCAAGTACGTGCGTGTTGGATTTCAGTCAAGTACGTGTGTGTTGGTATTTCAGTCAAGTAGGTCTGTGTTGGTGTTTCAGTCAAGTACGTCTGTGTTGGTATTTCAGTCAAGTACGTCTGTGTTGGTATTTCAGTCAAGTACGTCTGTGTTAGTGTTTCAGTCAAGTACATGTGTATTAGTGTTTCAGTCAAGTACGTCTGTGTTGGTATTTCAGTCAAGTACATTTGTGTTGGTATTTCAGTCAAGTACGTCTGTATTGGTATTTCAGTCAAGTACGTCTATGTTGGTATTTCAGTCAAGTACGTCTGTGTAGGTATTTCAGTCAAGTACGTCTGTATTGGTATTTCAGTCAAGTACGTCTGTATTGGTATTTCAGTCAAGTACGTCTGTGTAGGTATTTCAGTCAAGTACGTCTGTATTGGTATTTCAGTCAAGTACGTGTGTGTTGGTATTTCAGTCAACTACATCTGTGTTGGTATTTCAGTGAAGTACGTCTATGTTGGCATTTCAGTCAAGTACGTCTGTGTTGGTATTTCTGTCAAGTACGTCTGTATTGGTATTTCAGTCAAGTACGTCTGTATTGGTATTTCAGTCAAGTACGTCTGTGTTGTTATTTCAGTCAAGTACGTCTGTGTTGGTATTTCAGTCAAGTACGTCTGTGTTGGTATTTCAGTGAAGTACGTCTATGTTGGTATTTCAGTCAAGTACATCTGTGGTTGTATTTCAGTGAGGTACGTGTGTGTTGGTATTTCAGTCAAGTACGTCTGTATTGGTATTTCAGTCAAGTACGTCTGTGTTGGTATTTCAGTCAAGTACGTGTGTGTTGGTATTTCGGACAAGTACATCTGTGTTGGTATTTCAGTCAAGTACGTGTGTGTTGGTATTTCAGTCAAGTACATCTGTGTTGGTATTTCGGTCAAGTACATCTGTGTTGGTATTTCAATCAAGTACGTCTGTGTTGGTATTTCAATCAAGTACATCTGTGTTGGTATTTCGGTCAAGTACGTCTGTGTTGGTATTTCAATCAAGTACATCTGTGTTGGTATTTCGGTCAAGTACGTCTGTGTTGGTATTTCAGTCAAGTACGTCTGTGTTGGTATTTCGGTCAAGTACGTCTGTGTTGGTATTTCAATCAAGTACATCTGTGTTGGTATTTCGGTCAAGTACGTCTGTGTTGGTATTTCAATCAAGTACATCTGTGTTGGTATTTCAGTCAAGTACATCTGTGTTGGTATTTCAGTGAAGTACGTCTATGTTGGTATTTCAGTCAAGTACATCTGTGGTTGTATTTCAGTGAGGTACGTGTGTGTTGGTATATCAGTCAAGTACGTCTGTATTGGTATTTCAGTCAAGTACGTCTGTGTTGGTATTTTTGTGAAGTACATCTGTGTTGGTATTTCGGTCAAGTACATCTGTGTTGGTATTTCAGTGAAGTACGTGTGTGTTGGTATTTCAGTCAAGTACATCTGTGTTGGTATTTCAGTCAAGTACATCTGTGTTGGTATTTCAGTGAAGTACGTCTGTTGGTATTTCAGTCAAGTACATCTGTGGTTGTATTTCAGTGAGGTACGTGTGTGTTGGTATTTCAGTCAAGTACGTCTGTATTGGTATTTCAGTCAAGTACGTCTGTGTTGGTATTTTTGTGAAGTACATCTGTGTTGGTATTTCAGTCAAGTACGTCTGTGTTGGTATTTCAGTCAAGTACATCTGTGTTGGTTATTTCAGTCAAGTACGTGTGAGTTGGTATTTTAGTGAAATACGTCTGTGTTGGTATTTCAGTGAAGTACGTCTGTGTTGGTATTTTAGTGAAATATATCTATGTTGGTATTTCAGTGAAGTACGTCTGTGTTGGTATTTTAGTGAAGTACGTCTGTGTTGGTATTTCAGTCAAGTACGTCTGTGTTGGTATTTCAGTCAAGTACGACTGTGTTGGTATTTCAGTCAAGTACGACTGTGTTAGTGTTTTAGTGAAGTACGACTGTGTTGGTATTTCAGTCAAGTACGTCTGTATTGGTATTTCAGTCAAGTACGTCTATGTTGGTATTTCAGTCAAGTACGTCTGTGTAGGTATTTCAGTCAAGTACGTCTGTATTGGTATTTCAGTCAAGTACGTCTGTATTGGTATTTCAGTCAAGTACGTCTGTGTAGGTATTTCAGTCAAGTACGTCTGTATTGGTATTTCAGTCAAGTACGTGTGTGTTGGTATTTCAGTCAACTACATCTGTGTTGGTATTTCAGTGAAGTACGTCTATGTTGGCATTTCAGTCAAGTACGTCTGTGTTGGTATTTCTGTCAAGTACGTCTGTATTGGTATTTCAGTCAAGTACGTCTGTATTGGTATTTCAGTCAAGTACGTCTGTGTTGTTATTTCAGTCAAGTACGTCTGTGTTGGTATTTCAGTCAAGTACGTCTGTGTTGGTATTTCAGTGAAGTACGTCTATGTTGGTATTTCAGTCAAGTACATCTGTGGTTGTATTTCAGTGAGGTACGTGTGTGTTGGTATTTCAGTCAAGTACGTCTGTATTGGTATTTCAGTCAAGTACGTCTGTGTTGGTATTTCAGTCAAGTACGTGTGTGTTGGTATTTCGGACAAGTACATCTGTGTTGGTATTTCAGTCAAGTACGTGTGTGTTGGTATTTCAGTCAAGTACATCTGTGTTGGTATTTCGGTCAAGTACATCTGTGTTGGTATTTCAATCAAGTACGTCTGTGTTGGTATTTCAATCAAGTCATCATCTGTGTTGGTATTTTCGGTCAAGTACGTCTGTGTTGGTATTTCAATCAAGTACATCTGTGTTGGTATTTCGGTCAAGTACTCCTGTGTTGGTATTTCAGTCAAGTACGTCTGTGTTGGTATTTCGGTCAAGTACGTCTGTGTTGGTATTTCAATCAGTACATCTGTGTTGGTATTTCGGTCAAGTACGTCCTGTGTTGGTATTTCAATCAAGTACATCTGTGTTGGTATTTCAGTCAAGTAACATCTGTGTTGGTATTTCATGAAGTACGTCTATGTTGGTATTTCAGTCAAGTACATCTGTGGTTGTATTTCAGTGAGGTACGTGTGTGTTGGTATATCAGTCAAGTACGTCTGTATTGGTATTTCAGTCAAGTACGTCTGTGTTGGTATTTTTGTGAAGTACATCTGTGTTGGTATTTCGGTCAAGTACATCTGTGTTGGTATTTCAGTGAAGTACGTGTGTGTTGGTATTTCAGTCAAGTACATCTGTGTTGGTATTTCAGTCAAGTACATCTGTGTTGGTATTTCAGTGAAGTACGTCTGTTGGTATTTCAGTCAAGTACATCTGTGGTTGTATTTCAGTGAGGTACGTGTGTGTTGGTATTTCAGTCAAGTACGTCTGTATTGGTATTTCAGTCAAGTACGTCTGTGTTGGTATTTTTGTGAAGTACATCTGTGTTGGTATTTCAGTCAAGTACGTCTGTGTTGGTATTTCAGTCAAGTACATCTGTGTTGGTTATTTCAGTCAAGTACGTGTGAGTTGGTATTTTAGTGAAATACGTCTGTGTTGGTATTTCAGTGAAGTACGTCTGTGTTGGTATTTTAGTGAAATATATCTATGTTGGTATTTCAGTGAAGTACGTCTGTGTTGGTATTTTAGTGAAGTACGTCTGTGTTGGTATTTCAGTCAAGTACGTCTGTGTTGGTATTTCAGTCAAGTACGACTGTGTTGGTATTTCAGTCAAGTACGACTGTGTTAGTGTTTTAGTGAAGTACGACTGTGTTGGTATTTCAGTCAAGTACGTCTGTGTTGGTATTTCAGTCAAGTACGTCTGTGTTGGTATTTCGGTCAAGTACGTCTGTGTTGGTATTTTAGTGAAGTACATCTGTGTTGGATATCAGTCAAGTACGTCTGTGTTGGTATTTCAGTCAAGTACGTGTGTTGGTATTTCAGTCAAGTACGTCTGTTGTCGTATTTCGGTCAAGTATGTCTGTGTTGGTATTTTAGTGAAGTACATCTGTGTTGGTATTTCAGTCAAGTACGTCTGTGTTGGTATTTCAGTCAAGTACGTCTGTGTTGGTATTTCAGTCAAGTACGTGTGTGTTAGTGTTTCAGTCAAGTACGTCTGTGTTGGTATTTCAGTCAAGTACGTGTGTGTTGGTATTTCAGTCAAGTACGTGTGTGTTGGATTTCAGCCAAGTACGTGTGTGTTAGTGTTTCTGTCAAGTACGTGTGTGTTAGTGTTTCAGTCAAGTACATGTGTATTGGTATTTCAGTCAATTACGTGTGTGTGGGTATGTCAGTGAAGTACGTCTGTGTTGGTATTTTAATGAAGTACATCTGTGTAGGATTTCAGTCAAGTACGTGTGTGTTAGTGTTTCAGTCAAGTACGTGTGTGTTGGTGTTTCAGTCAAGTACGTCTGTGTTGGTATTTCAGTCAACTACGTGTGTGTTGGATTTCAGTCAAGTACGTGTGTGTTAGTGTTTCAGTCAAGTACGTGTGTGTTGGTGTTTCGGTGAAGTGCGTGTGTGTTGGATTTCAGTCAAGTACGTGTGTGTTAGTGTTTCAGTCAAGTACGTGTGTGTTAGTGTTTCAGTCAAGTACATGTGTATTGGTATTTCAGTCAAGTACGTGTGTGTGGGTATTTCAGTGAAGTACGTCTGTATTGGTATTTCAGTCAAATACGTCTGTGTTGGTATTTCGGTCAAGTACGTCTGTGTTGGTATTATAGTGAAGTACATCTGTGTTGGTATTTCAGTCAAGTATGTCTGTATTGGTATTTCAGTCAAGTACGTGTGTGTGGGTATTTCAGTCAAGTATGTCTGTATATGTATTTCAGTCAAGTACGTCTGTGTTGGTATTTCAGTCAAGTATGTCTGTGTTGGTATTTCGGTCAAGTACGTCTGTGTTGGTATTTCAGTCAAGTACATCTGTGTTGGTATTTCGGTCAAGTACGTCTGTGTTGGTATTTTAGTGAAGTACATCTGTGTTGGATATCAGTCAAGTACGTCTGTGTAGGTATTTCAGTCAAGTACGTGTGTGTTGGTATTTCAGTCAAGTACGTCTGTATTGGTATTTCAGTCAAGTACGTCTGTGTTGGTATTTCAGTCAAGTACGTGTGTGTTGGTATTTCAGTCAAGTACGTGTGTGTTTAGTATTTCAGTCAAGTACGTCTGTGTTGGTATTTCAATCAAGTACATCTGTGTTGGTATTTCAGTCAAGTACGTCTGTGTTGGTATTTCAGTCAAGTAGGTCTGTGTTGGTATTTCAGTCAAGTACATCTGTGTTGGTATTTCAGTCAAGTACATTTGTGTTGGTATTTCAGTCAAGTACGTGTGTGTTGGTATTTTAATGAAGTACATCTGTGTTGGATTTCAGTCAAATACGTGTGTGTGTGCGGCTTAGATTTTTTACTACTGGAGGTCCATCGGTAGCTAACAGAAGATCTACGAAGTGCGGACCTCGTTATAGCTCTGTGCCCATCGGAATTTCGGTCTGCAACTTTATTGAAGCAAGTGAAAATTTTGTTCGAGCTTTTTTTCACTATCCCCGTAGCGTTTAATGGTCGATATAAGGCCTTAGCTTGCTGATATAGCTATAAGAAGAGTTTCTAGCCAGAAAATATCTGTGAATCGACGGAAATGCTTCACCGTTTTAGTAAACGGTGTCTGCCGTTTAATCAAAACGGTACGGAACGCAACGATAAAAACTACGGTAAAAAGACTACCGTTCCACGGGCGTTCTACGGGACGGAATTCGGAACTTTTTTTTGGCGCCTACTGTACGTCTGTGTTGGTATTTCAGTCAAGTACATCTGTGTTGGTATTTCAGTGAAGTACGTCTGTGTTGGTATTTCAGTCAAGTACATCTGTGGTTGTATTTCAGTGAGGTACGTGTGTGTTGGTATTTCAGTCAAGTACGTCTGTATTGGTATTTCAGTCAAGTACGTCTGTGTTTGTATTTTTGTGAAGTACAATTGTGTTGGTATTTCGGTCAAGTACATCTGTGTTGGTATTTCAGTGAAGTACGTGTGTGTTGGTATTTCAGTCAAGTACGTCTGTATTGGTATTTCAGTCAAGTACGTCTGTGTTGGTATTTTAGTGAAGTACATCTGTGTTGGTATTTCAGTCAAGTACGTCTGTGTTGGTATTTCAGTCAAGTACGTGTGTGTTGGTATTTCAGTCAAGTACGTCTGTGTTGGTATTTCAGTCAAGTACATGTGTGTTGGTATTTTAGTCAAGTACGTCTGTATTGGTATTTCAGTCAAGTACGTCTGTGTAGGTATTTCAGTCAAGTACGTCTGTATTGGTATTTCAGTCAAGTACGTGTGTGTTGGTATTTCAGTCAAGTACGTCTGTTGGTTTTTCAGTCAAGTACGTGTGTGTTGGCATTTCAGTCAAGTACGTCTGTGTTGGTATTTCTGTCAAGTACGTCTGTATTGGTATTTCAGTCAAGTACGTCTGTATTGGTATTTCAGTCAAGTACGTCTGTGTTGTTATTTCAGTCAAGTACGTCTGTGTTGGTATTTCAGTCAAGTACATCTGTGTTGGTATTTCAGTCAAGTACATCTGTGTTGGTATTTCAGTGAAGTACGTCTGTGTTGGTATTTCAGTCAAGTA
>WLWD01006024.1_pt1 | contig 158604 bp, 143 predicted proteins | sample 6712731 | NCBI WGS metagenome assembly WLWD01 (sample SAMN12718690, study PRJNA576275) | sponge metagenome | isolation source: marine sponge | host: Mycale hentscheli | place: New Zealand: South Island, Marlborough, Capsize Point | collected 2014-11-01
TCGCATTGAGACCAATGTTTTGTTGACTAACAAACCTCCAGGACTTGATTTTGAGGCTATGGCTAAGTCACAACTTACTGACAAACATCTCAAAGCTCTTCAGTCCTCACCTCAGTTGTACTTTAGTGATTGAAGCAATTTCTATTCCAAATTCGGATTTGTCTCTCTATTGTGACGTTTCAACCAGACATCAGAGACCTATTGTACCATTAGAATGGAGACGAGTTGTATTTAATTCCTTGCATGATCTATCTCATCCGGGTATTCGAGCAACGCAAAAGCTTCTTACGACTCGCTATGTTTGGCCCGGAATTAATGCAGACGTTCGTAGATGGACCAGGACTTGCATTTCATGCCAGCGAGCAAAAACTCACAAGCATACTACGACTCCACATTCATCCTTCTCAGTTCCTGATTCAAGATTTGATGTTGTTCACGTAGATATTGTTGGTCCTCTGCCTGTTTGTAAAGGATACTCATATCTCTTAGATAGATTTACCAGATGGGCAGAAGCAATACCGATGACCTCTATAACAACTGAATCAATAACTCAAGCTTTTCTTCATGGTTGGATAGCCAGATTTGGAGTTCCTTCAAATTTAATTACGGATCGAGGAAGACAATTTGAATCAAATTTATGGAACACTTTAATGTCACTACTGGGTATCAAAAGAGCACGAACAACTGCTTATCATCCTCAAACCAATGGCATGGTTGAACGGTTTCATAGACAGCTGAAGTCTTCTCTGAAAGCACAGGAGCACTCTACTCATTGGTTAGATGTTCTACCATTGGTTATGCTAGGTATTCGCTCTGCAATCAAAGACGATTTGGCAGCAACTACAGCAGAACTAGTCTATTGAGCTATACATTGAAATTGCCTGCTCAATTTTTTTCCTGTGAAGTTAATGCTCTTCCAGATCCAACGATTTTTGTGTCCAGGTTGAAGTTTCATATGTTGAGTGGTCGAGCTAAAGCACCTACATCACTTCAAAAGGATTTTTCAGTTCACAAAGAGTTATCTACAGTACACATGTATTTGTGCGATGTGATGCAGTACGAAAGCCATTGCAACCTCCTTATGATGGACCATTTAAAGTTATTGATCGCAAGGAGAAGTACTTTATTCTGGATTTCGGTGGTCACAAGAATACTGTAGCGATAGACAGACTAAAACCAGCTTATTTGGATGATTCATATCTACAGGAAGTAACAGGCATCAAGAATTTAACACCACTTACGTCTTCATCTTCGACAACACGCTCTGGAAGACACGTACATTTTCCTAATCATCTGTCCTCATATGTTCTTTGAGTTACTAGAGGGGGAGTATTGTTAGGTACTGTATACATTCGCTTTATTCATTCTCATAGCATTCTTGTATGCATGCTCACTCATTCATCATCGTCGATCATTTTACGTAATCTTTATGTCATGCACATCGCTTTCGTTTCTTAGTTACTTGAATATAACTTTTGACAACTTTTAAAAGTCAGTTGCTAAAACATTAGTGTTGTTATTGTCGCAACAGACTTATTAACTATGGGTTAGTATGGACAAATTTAGTGTTACAGTGTAAATAAATGTATCCTGACAAGCTGATGTTGCTCTTCAGCAACCAATAAATTCCATGTGTGCAGTAACCACAGGAACATTTGGACTTTCTGACATGCATGTTCCATACTTTTTTCTTAAGAGCAGACATATATACAATTGATGAAAGAATTACACCTTCAGCAACAGAAGAGACTTCCTAATGTAAAATACAACAGAGGAAAAGAATCAGCACTGGGAGCAACTATGAACAAATAGGCATGGCTGTATAGCAGCACTCGCTGTAGCGTCTGCTTTTTCTCTCACTTTCTCAAAAAATAAGCTGAAATAAAAATGGCAATAAAAGGGACTAAATAGTAACCTAGTCCAAGTTCCTCTATCTCAAGGCACACATTATTTTCAAACAAAATTCATGCACAAAAGGTGGCATTCAGATTATTATTGCCATCGACAACCATTATATGCATTCATATTATTTTACACACTGGCAACACTTTTCTTATATGCACAAAAACATTCAGTGTAATCAGTAAGACTTTTTCTACCATAAAGCAGCAATAATCGGTAAAATCTTATGCTTATGCCATTATGTAATGCTCATGAAGCACAAAGGTAAACTCACCAGCTTTCATTCTCTCCAATTTAGCATTTTTACCCAATGATTTACTAATATTGGGGTCATTCTTTATTAGATGTTCATGCCAATATGGCAAGGTATCATTTGTCACTTGAGGATTCCCAGGAATAATATAAACACAAAAATTCAATTCATCATTGGGATGGCGAAAAATTGCAGAGTAACCTGTAAGCATGGATTAAATGTATGTCACATTATTACTTAAAAGACTACAGAACATACCAGGCAACAAATTTTTATTATAAAAAACCACCCCATCAGCATCAAATCTATGAGTTCCTGGTTCAACAAATGCTCGTGAACACGATCCTTGAGGAGGTAGAGAAAATAAACCTAATTTAGTGGCCAGCTTGGATGGTGCTCCATCTGCACATACTAGGATACGACCCTAAAGCAAAAAACAATATTAAAACATGAGGGTGTCAGTGATGTACACAATTATCCCATCAAGAAAAATGATGATATAGCAAAACTTATTTCACACAAAATGGATGGAACAAAAAAAGAAAATCCAAGACTGATCATTTTCCTCAGTTATCCACTTTAAAATTTATCCCCTAATTACATTACGTGACGGCATGAGCACTTCCTGTACTTTCCCATTCAGAAAGTGTTAAGTAAAACTCTCTATTTAGGGTTGACCCCTCTATTTCGACATCCAGTTAAAAGCCAAAAATAAAAAAACCCTAAAGATTTCAACTTTCAAGAACATCTATATCTTATCCAGTTAAAAAAAAAAAAGAATACAAAAAAAAAAAACACACCTAGATTGAACCTTTCACAATTAATTGGTAATCTATTCAGTATGAAACTCCAGCAAGCAGTGCTACTCAGTAGCGTAAAGATAAAATGTGGAAGTTTTAGAACTCGTGGGTTGTAGCTCAGTGGCTAGAGCACGGCTAAAGCCAGGGATCCTGGGTTCAATTCCCCAGTGACAACTGAGATGTTTTCACATTTTTCCTTTACTTTTCTTTAGACCGCTGTAACTGAGTAAGGTTAAATCTAACTAGTAACTTCCAAAAATGCTTGGGAATTGCTCTTGAGTGTCCAATGAAGCTCCATATCCAATTTTGAAGAAGTAACAAAATGTCAAAAAATCGCTGTTCAAAAGTTAAATTTTCCATTTTATAATGTTTATTAATTTCACTTGAGCACTACCAAAATATCTCACCAAGGTAAATCTCTAATGTTAATGGTGTGGTTGGCTTAATGATATGTCTGCAAAAAAAAAAGAAGAAAGTATAAATTAGGGGATTCTAGAATTAAAAAAAAAGTACAGGAATTAGCAAAGCTGAGAACAAGAAAGGTCACTTGTCCCATGTGATAAATCCTTAAATCACTGTCTCTTTCAATGATGTACCATAAATAACTTATTAAATAAAGAAGTGATTTATGGATATAGAATTACAATCACATAATGTAAGTGACTTTTAAGTGATTTTTATTATTAAATAAAAAAGTGATTTAGGGATATAGAATTACAATCACATAAGGTAAGTGACTTTTCTTGTCTCTTTCAACGAATTTAAACGAAATGGTCTTTAACTTGTTAAATAAATAAGTGATTTAGGGATATAGAAATATTAACATGGGGCAAGACACCTATCATGTTTCCATTATTTGTGACCGTCTACAGGAAAACCGGGCACAACGCGGCGTGCGTAAATATCGAGAAAAGATCGATCAATTTCTTAAAAATGTATTGTTTCAAGCCGACGGAAGGGAACAATTAGGTCTATTACAGTGGGAACGACTTAAGTTACGACGATAAAACTTGGAGAACTCAATATGTGGACGCCGACAACTCTAAGTGCAACAAAAAAATTTTTTTGAAGGGTGCCACGTTGTGCCTGGTTTTCCTGTAGACGGTTACATTTGCTTCCAAATGTTTACTTTTTTGGAAAAATATCCATGTATTAATTCACTTGCTATTATGGGGGTGGTTTCACTCTCACACTTGTACTTTCAATCGGCTTCAGCTAATGAAAATATTACACATGCTTGTGGAGTATCTCCCCATACTATACACTCACACATGCCATAAGTATTATATAACTGCAATCTCTATTTAGGGTTGACAACCCTTTTCCCAGGGATAGTACTAAATTAATTTCACATTTTATCTGGTTTCAGTCAACAATGATTCAAAAACAGTAATTAGTCGTCCTTTAGAGTCTCTAATGATGCTATATATATATATATAATACACAGAGTGCAAAAAAAAAAACAGTTATAAAAATTTCAAACAAATCAAATTTCTTATCAACTTCTCCTTGAATCAGCCTATAGAGGAAATCTGCAAGCATTTCTGGGACTACTAATAGCATAAATCAGTAGCGCTTTTTCCAATGTAGGTCCACAACTCGTTGATTTTTTTTCTTATGTGACTCTAACATGTGTATACAGCTGCTTCACAATGTGACGCCATTTTGACCAGTTCATGTGCGGCTGAACTAGGCCATGCCTTTTTCATTAACACCGACATCTTCAACAGTAGTGCAGGGAGAAAAAATAAAGTAGTGTGAATCGCTTTTTGCGGTGGCCATTGGAGAAAACAGTAAATGCTTGGCATAGATCATTTCGGAGTAAACGTTAGTAGCTAATTGTTTTAGAAGTTGTTGATATATGTAATGTAAATGTTTGAAAAGTGAGCAGTTGAGACTAAGATGTTGTAGCAAAGCATAGTACATGGAACATAAATAGTCATGGCAAATATTATGGAAAAAAAAGTGTCCTAAATGTAAAAACAATTTTAGTTGACTTTAAAGCCAAAGTGTTAAGGCTGGCTGCACATAGGAACCCGCACCACCCGTAGATCCGGACATCAATGTATCCCCACCAACTTACTGCACCGCTAAAAAAAAGTGCATTTCCTCCAGGTTCGCTCTAAAATTAGTGAGCGGTGCCTTCGGCAGGTACCTTGTCCTTGCATTTTAGTGGAGAAGCCCCTGTAAGTAAACAATTGTATAATTGTGAATAGCAGCCATCAACAAAAAATTGCGTAGGCGGTGTGCGGCCACCCTTAATTCGTAGGATGAGCATTACAAAACTTGCCCAAACTGAGAATGATGATTCTATAACCCTAAATCCTAAATCACTGCCTTAGATTAAAAAAAAAAAAAAATAATAATAAAACAATTTAAAAATGTAAATTGCTTTTAGGGTTTCTCAAAAACGTTGGGGATCAAAATAGACAAAACCCAAGTGCCTAACAACTTTCAAAGTTGACAAATGGCAAGTTCTGAACTTTTACAATGAAAAATGGTAAGGCAGTGACTACAGGTATAAATCACCATTCTCAATTGGGGTAAGTTTAGTAATGTTCACCGTTTTTGAGTTAACACTTTGGTTCAAAATTTTTGATTCCGTATGTTTTAAAGCAACCCTAAATCCCCCCCTGATGTTTGAGTCTTATTCTATGAAGGTACACATTGATGCTTGTTTACATACGTGTACGTAATATCTCCTGCCTAATTGAGAGAATATTGATACAAAAACTTGTATTTTACTAAATGAGAATGAATGAACTATAGATACCTCATTTCTGTTAACATTGAACACATCCAAGATGATAAGACATAACTTCAGGTAGCGAGATGTCCATTGTGTATGAAAATATCTAGATATCATAAATATAATTATTAAATATACATAACTAACTGCTTATGTTCATTACCGAGATTGACTTATCATTGCAACAAAATTTGGAGGTCATGAACTGAGTGACTTTCTCAAATTGGGATATCTTTAAACATGTAATGGACTGGGTTCTATTTCTCACAATCTCCGCAAGTAAAAACGATAATTAACAATTGACTCTATTTTCAATATTTTAACATGCAAAGCTTCCTACATGACATTTTGTTTAACTAGCCACAACTTGGGCAATGTTCCTGCATCTGAAAAAAAATACAAATAATATATATATTCCATCACCCAGCATTGATAAAGTCTTTTTGTTAATAAATCCCCAGTTGTTAACCTAATTCTAATACAGTACACAAAAAATAATTGAACTTGCTGATTACTTAGTACTCCATGCAGTAAACTAGGAGCATTTTGTTGTCGTGGTATAGTTTGGTTGCTATGGGAACTTTTTTTGGCCTCTACTATAATACTGAAGATATCAAGTATATAAACCCAGTTATTACATTCGTCAGAGCATGATATGGCTGAGATATTTCACTCGCAGGCTTTATTTTCTCTCGCCTGTGTCTCGTGAAAATAAATTAGCCTGCTTGTGCAATATTTCGCCATATCACGGTGGATTCATGTAATAAGTAATATATATACATATACATGTAGTGAATTTATAAAGGTTAAAAATAGAAGGATTTAGGGTTGCTCTAATTTTTTTTGAAAATTAGCCATATACTCTAAACTTACTAACATATTTTAAACTTACTTTCCCAACTTTTATCTTTTCAAGAAGGGGTATAAATGCAGAAATTCTAGAAACAAGACTTTCTCTGCTGATTCTTTGAAATTCTACAACATAATTTTTTAACTGCTCCTCTCTGCTGACATTTGACATTAATTTGTAATGTTTTGAGGATGTGTTGTGCAACTCAGGGTGTGGAGATTTTTGAGATAGTGCATCTGATTCTGACAAACACTGTAATTCTTTCAAATGGGAGCCATATGGAGATATGACTTGTACATTGTGACGAGGATTCACTGAATTCTCCAGTCTTTCTTCAGATGTGGTGAAGAAGAGCTTATACTATGATCATTGTGGCAATCTTCATCGCTACTACCATATTGAAAGATGTCATTCTTTTTTAATTCTACGGGTTGAGAGAATTGGGATTTCTGAAAAACTCCTTCAATCTATCAAATAGAATAAAAAATCTCTTACAGTGACTTATATGTGACTATCTACAGTAAAATCAGGCATAACAATGGCCCTATACAATTTTTTAATTCACACGTACACATTTGTGTGCAGCAACCATAAATTGAGATCTCCGAGTTTTAAAACCGTAGTATTAAAAGTAGCCAATATATTCACCTTAGCCGTTCCCTTTCGCAGGCATATTTAATACATTATTAATAATTAAATTTATTCTTTCCCAATGTTTTTGTGTGCAAAGTTGTTCCCAATTTTCCCACAGATGGTCACATATGATACAAGTTAGCTGTTGCTGACTATATAGCTATTTTCTGAAATACATAAAATATTTAAATGATACAATTTGTAAATAATTAAATGTGACACTGCTACATATCTTGGAATACACTCACCTGCATCTATTGAAAGCATTTTTGAGAATTTTGCCAGATGCAACAATTTTTTAGGACATATTGACCTTTTCCAATGTCTTCCATGATCCTGTATGGCCCAAGCCAACACTGTATAAGCTTGTCACCCTTCTTAGTATCTCTTGCACTGTTTCTCAGTAGTACCATGGTACCAGGCCCCAGACTCTATATATGTTACGATAACATTATTATTAGAACATTTTGTAATATACTGGAAAAATAATATTTCATATGGACAAGACGTGCAAACTATATGTATGCATACTTTCATCTTTCTCCTTTTTTTATCGTAGTCTTTTTTTTGCTTCTGTTGGGATTTCATTATGTTATCTTTGGCATCAGCATAAATAGAATCTCTGAAGGTATTCATTTTCTTTACATACACTTCCATCGTGTTATCTGTAATGTCACTATCATTCTTGCTTGTGTGATCTCCAGCAGTTTCCATTTCAATAGGAATGATAGCCTGACTAAAGTCATTAAATGGAAAGTTCATCAATATTATTGAATTCCGGATTAAGTAATTGCATTAACCGGCAATACATTAGCTCAAAAGGAGTGCACTTGCTGGATTGGTGATTAGTGGGTTCTGTATGCAAATAGAATTCCATCCAGTTTTTTACCCCAATTATTTTGATTGCTATTCACAATTTTCACAGGAGACTTTTGCAAAGTTTGATTGAATTTTACAACCATTCCATTTGCTTGGGGATGTTATGCAGATGTGACTCTATGTTCTGTTTTGGTAATGGAAAACAAATATTGATTCACTTGGTTGACAAATTCTCTGCCCTAGTCTGAAATTACTACTTTAGCACGTCCAAATCTGTACACCTATTATACCAAGATTTAATCAAAAACCTAATAGCTTGGCTAATGAGCAAATAGCTACCTGCAAAACATTTTGAACAAGAATAAAGCAACTGATTTTGCACTCTTGTCAGATAATGGTTCTGCTTCCGGCCATTTGGAAAAATAATCCACCAAAGTAATAATATATTTGTTGACTTTGGATATTACTGGTACAGGACCAACAATGTCGATACCGATCTGCAAAAGTTAATGTTACTGTAATCATTCAAATAAAACCATTAGTTGTGAATAGTTACCTCATTCCATACTTCAGATTTTATGTGTATAGGATAGAGAGAGTTCAGTTGCCTTTTGAAACTTAGCATCATTCGCTCGTTGACAGGCCTCACACTTATAAATGTAGTCTTGAACATCACTCCATAGGGTTTTCCAATAAAAACGCTCCTTGATTTTTTGGGCTTTTTTGTCCCTTCCAAAGTGACCAGCTATAAATATTAGCAATTATAAAGACTTAAACATTTAGTATTTGCATTTTTTTATTCAGATAATGCACCTCACCTGTATGAGAAGCATTATTAATGTTGACAACATTTTAATATAGTATTAGATATTGCTTTTTATCAACCTGAACTAAACTAATATGCTAAGGTCACAAACAGAAATCATTGAAGCACAACTTCCAATATATATAGCACGGAGTAAAAATATTATAGAAAGATTATATGAACCTGCGAAAGTGTGTATCAGTTGACAAGTACAAAATAAATGACTTCAGTATTCTCACCTTCTCTTTGCTACTGCTGGGAACTTGCTTCTGGGCACCTGGCAGTAATAGAGAAGGCCATCCTTAACCTTGTATTACAAATTTTTATTTTTTTGCAGCAAACATACATTTGTCATAATAAAATCATAGCCGACCAAGATAAAATTGCTTTGTAACCAACAAGTGGAAGCTAAACTCTGTCACTCACTCTCTACCATATTCTAGCATAAAGGAGGGGACCACCATCATGATGTGAAGGTACAGTACTAGTAGGGTGGGTTAGTGAGTGGGTAGGTTACTGCTGGCGTATTTGACGCTGGCAGGGTACTTATGGGTTATGAAGGGGCTGGTGCAGAGGGATTAATAATGGAATAACCAAATCATTTAACCATTCAGCTTAGGAAGAATGTTTCAATTACTCACAGATTTTGATTTGAACTTGATGTTAGTATGAATGCTAATCCTACAGGATCTCACACATATACATGTAAGTGCATGATCACTTACTCCATTTACTCCTCCATTCAGTTCAGACTTTCTCCAGCATGGGAAATAACTCGCTCCTGTATAACAATGAACCTGCCTATGGGTAAAAAGAATTATGGAGAGGGAATGTTCCTGTTGTAACATCAACAGCACATCAAATTGTTAAAAGAATCTTTATCTTTAATTATTGCACTCTCGTTCACAAAAACAAAGAATGAAAGTATACTTGCTGTTCCAATACAATTAAGAACTCGCATGCAATTATATTTTGGCAAATAATTTAGCTCCTTCGCATTTCACAGCCTTTGTATTCAGAGTGACTTTAGTCTCTTCAGGAATGCTTTCTTTCAAAACTTTGCGGTCATCTTCTCCCATGTTGCTGTATGTGTCAGAAGCCATAATATTGAATGCCACTGTTCCTTCTTTCCTTGCTGCTTTACCAACTAAAAATTAAACATTCGATTTAACATTGTGGCTGCTTTTAAAGTACATTTTACAATAAATAACTATTAAAGTAAACCATAACAGTGTTTATTGAAAAGGTTACTATCACCAGATTGCACAACAATAAGCCAACTAATCCGTCTAATTCAGCATTTCCCACTAAAAAAGTGTTAAAATTTAACCAGTTTCGCTTACAAAGTATTGCACAATTCACAAAGAACCAGTGGTGTGAACCCTCAGCACATTCAATGAAATCACATATGCACAGAGGTTAAATGAACTTGAGACAACCAGCATACTTATTGGCATCACATTGAAATATTTAATGACAATTTTAGTTTCCTATACTGGACAAGAGGCATATGCGAAAGTTGTAGGTCATCAGAAGTTCAAATGTATTTAGAATCACTTGGAATATACAGCACCTTGCCGTGTTTGAATCACAACAAATACGTAAATTTACCTGGAGTGGCAATGCCAACCCAAACATTAGCTCACGTCCTTAATAAGTAGCTCTGTAACATCTGACAGGACATCACAGTTGCCATACAAAATAAATAGCATTGTATTAATTCTTAGGTGCCATTGATCACATATCAAATTGAAAAGAGTAACAAAGATAAAATGTGTAAAAAAGCCCGGATGTTGCCAGGAACAGAACCTAGGATTCCTAGCTTTACCACTAGTGCTCTGGCCACTCAGCTACAGAAAACCCCCAAACTTCACACAACCCTGTACCTTTATACTGCTGAGTTGTATTACAATAGTGCAATATAGTACTGCTACCAACTATGTGCCCTAAGAACACCTTTGGTGTTGATCAGAAACACCTCTTTCTCAGGAAGGAATCATAATCAGTGGATTGAAAGTTTTTAGCTAGATTGTTTTCACACACTTCATCTTTACCCAATTTGAGAAACATTCAATCTTAGTTCAATGATGTTAAAATTCAGCAGATATATACCTTAAGCCTTCTACAAACTAGTCTGACTGACCAATCAAAAGACTAACCTTAACCCTATCCGCATTTAGTTCACAATCCATTACCCCATAGCAATCAATGGCACTCTCTAGCAAGCTTCTGGCTTCACAGCGTAATGGGAGGAGCAAGCAATACTGCACAAAGTGGGTGGAGTTTATTTGGAATGTAACGTACTTTCAGAACTACGTACATGTACAATCCCTTGATTTCTACTTCGCGAACTTGGCAATATTCCTGAACCAGGTGGCATTTCACCCGTTTGATATAAAACCAGGTCAAAGTTCAAAGTAGTCCCTATCAACTTGTTGGAGTTCAAGCCAAATTTGCAAGTTGTTGCTATTCATATCATATTTTGGGTACTTCCTCACCTTCTATTTCTCCTAATATTAGTCTTGATAAACAACCCTCTCTCCATTCTTTGTTATCACAACATTTTGCTATTTTCTCTGAAATTTCTGGGTGTACTGAGACCACATCACATTGTATCTTTGTAACATCTGATAATCCAGTGTGGACTCCGTCCTACACCATACCTGCCCATACAGAAAAAGGTTTCCAGCAATCTTTAGAAGAGCTACTCACTCTAGTCATTATTGAACCTTCACGGTCACATTGGTCATCCCCACTTATTCCCATAATTAAAAAAGATGGTTCCATTAGGATTGTCATAAATTAAATTTGGTTACACTAGCTGAGTCATTCCAGATGCCTACCAAACTGAAATAATCTCTAGACTTGGAAATGCCAAATATCTCTCAAAGCTAAACTTAATGATTCCACTAAGTTCCCGTGAATCCAGAGTCTAGGCAATACACCGCTTTCACTGGTAGGCATGGCAAATATCAATACAGTCAGTCGCATGCTATTAGGACTGAATAATGTTCCGGCGACCTTCCAACTGCTCATGCAGGAGGTACTACGAAATTTGGAATCATTGAGTTCTAAATGTATTAACAATGTCATCATTTTTTCTGTATCTTGAGAAGATCATCTCTCACATTCATCAAGTTCATTCCAGGCTGTCATCCCATGGTCTTAATATTAAAGACACCAAGTGTTGCTGGGATTTTCCCTCCTTTAAATTTCTGGGTCACATTGTTGGCAAAGGCAAAATTTCTATTCCCGACTCTTGTGTTTTACAACTGAAAAATTATGTTTGGCTCCTGACAATCACTCAATTGAGATCATTACTGGATGTTGCAAATTTTTATGGAAAGTTCCTCGTTTCGCTGTGCATGCACGATACCTGACAAATTTGACAAGGATGATACCTGACAAATTTGACCAGACGGGGTTGCCTTAAGAACCTTGACTGGAATGACTGCAATGATGTATTTTGTTATATCGTTTCTCGTATATCATATAATGTGTCATTCCTGTATTGCATGATATTATTTCTGTGTACTGTGATGCCTCCTTGAGTGGCATAGGTGGAGCCCTAAGTGTTTACAGATCCAGCATCTGGCAGCCAGTTGTATTATACTCCAGACAACTACAACCACGTGAACAGTGTTATTCAGCTACGGAAATTCAGGCCTTGGCTGTGTTGTCTACTATTGAACATTTTGCGTATTTTCTTGTTGGCAAAAAATTTAAGGTGGTTACTGACCACAAGGCACTTGTTCGCCTCTTTGATTAATCTACCTTGAACAATCGACTATCGCGATGGCATGTTCGGCTTATGGACTTTACGTTTGACATTGTGTATTTCAAGGACATCTCAATGTTCTTGCCGATGCTATGTCGCGGCAGGGCTGGCCCACTACTGTCCTGGAACCACTGCAATCTGCTGGTCAGAGGACTCTCCATCTTGATTGTGGGGGAGATGTAGTGTGACACCACCCCACATTAACAACATTAACTAATTGAATAATCATTATTTACTTTCTGTATTATTAGCTACATCTATTTACCTATTACTATATACAAAATTAACTTATTTACAACTTACATCACATCTTTTCATGCTATGTATAGACCAAATACACACCACTCACTATTCACCTATATATCATTCATTCACTGCCCTTTTCCCTCAGTTCTCAGTTTGTAGTATAACTTGAAAGATATCCATACAACTCTGACTACATCGAGAAACTGGAGTATAGGCCTTGCTAGCTATACCCTGGGTTGGAGATCAAGAGTTTAGCTTTGTTGTGTGACTTATCTTGCTAGGTGCTAGCCTGAAACTCTGGTGGCAGCGCAACTGCGTCTCTTAGGCTAACAATGACATGATCCCACGATATGTATTTATTGTGCTAAATGTTTTGATTATAATCCCATTTTAGCAATCAGACTGCTATCATTATAATATAATAAATAGTATCTAAACTCATAATATTATATTCCAGTTAATGTTAATCTACATCAATGTCAGCTATACAATGTTTTCAACTAGAGTTTTCAACCATAACTTAGCGAAATATTTTCTTCAAAAGTAGAACCACTATTTCATATCCCACTACAGTAATAATTTCTGGATGAAGTAGATTAAATTTTGGACTACGTCCAGTCATAATGTCTACCCAGCGAGTAAAAAATTTGTCGCCTTTTCTAATAATTGCAGCAGTAGCAGCATCCAATACCATAGGATATTTATAAAGGAATTGGCATATTTTCATTGACCTATTTAAACATACAGTAGAAGAGTATAAAGTTATTAATACAAATCAAGTAGCCATTTGCACACTTTTATATTATTTCAAACATCACTATGTTGTAATAAGAGGCGTGACTTTCAGTTTGTCTAATATAAAAGTTATAGAAAAAAGTGTTCTATAATACTTAACATTATATTTGGGATAACACCCAAAAAAACAACAACAACAAATCTTTATACAAATTTTCAATATATTTCACAAGTTAATATACTGTATGTATGCAGTATGATTCTTACACTATAAAAAACTCTAACTATAATATTCCACATTTAGGAAATGTTCTTACCAATAAAAATCTTTACCAAAATCATTGTACCATCTTTTTTCATACTGTGCCAGAAGTTCCTTATCGAAATTTCCACAATCAAATGCAACTTTTAAAACTTCAGCAGCATATTTTCCTGACAACAATGCAGTGTGTATACCCTCTCCAGTTAAAGGGTCAATGAATCCTACAAACATAGATTGCAGTTAAAAATTATTCACGTACAGGGAAAATAACTATATTAATTAAAACTTCTTAAAATTATAATTGAGTAATAGTATGATAATGTGATGTTATATCTTGACTAAGTACAAAAGAACCCTCACCTACAATATAAAACACATAATTCAGCACTGGGCTCACTCGCTATAGACTTTTATGAAGCCTACTGTGGTGATAAAAGGTTGATAATAGGCATGATTCGATTGATATTTTTCTTAACTTGAAGTTTCTAGGTATAGATATTAATAATACATAAAAATTTGAGTGGAATACCTAAAATCAAAATGAAATTGAAATGAAAAGTGCAGAAACTAAAAAAAAAAAAAAAAGGGCTGATGCATGACATAAGATGTGTGAAAACTGATGCATGAAGTTCCTGATGTTTGGAATAAATACATTAAATCAACAAACAATTAAACACATGAATATAATGTTTATATAATAAATAAATCAATAAATGTGAGTGGAAAGTTATACAAGAGGTTAAAATGGCAGCATGAATTTTCTTTTGCTCTAGTAGAATGTGCATAAAGTGAGGATTATAACTTGGCAAGCATGGAAAAGGGAATTGTACATTGTACTTGTTGGTGAGAGGAAGCAATTTGGGATAACAATTAAAGAAGCTTGGCATAAACTGCATAAAAATAGTTCTAAGCAGAGCCACAGGATCAGAGCAGCCTAGATGCTGGATACTAAAGAATTCATACCGGATTTATTGTATCACATATGACATGGGTACTATTATGTTCTTCCATTCCGTCTTTAAGCAAACACGATTTCTCATATTATGTATATAACATTTTTCACACATTGAACATGGGATGTGGTATGCCACTCCTGATCAAAACTCTGTACTGATAATTGATCCTTCAATTCGGATAGTTGGTTACTTGGAATTTGACCAGATACAAAACCAACACTGATGTTTTATCTTGTAAATAGGTTGAATGCAAGCTTTAAATCTATAACTGTTCATAGTATAGTTATTAGTGCCCTATTAGTGATTAACAAATGATTAGGTTATATCTGTAAACTACTAATAGCACAATAGGGCTCTTCAAACATTATATGTAAATCTGAAATTATTGTACATTTAACAAATTACTTTTAAAAAGTACATGCACACACTCAACTTATTTACCTGCTGCATCACCAATTACAAGAAGATGATTATCATATGTTTTCTCTTTCCTCCAAAATCGAAGTGAAGCTAATATTTAAAATACAGTCAAATCAAGGTATTGTCTAAAATCTAACACCTATTTGTTCAGACATATTAAGCTAAAAGTTTTTACATAGCTATGCAAGTGAAATAGCATAGCAAAATCTAAAAAAAAGCCTTTGATGACAAATCTATTACAATACAAGTAAAATTTATTCCATTGACTTTCCAACACACAAGAGAATCCAATCTTGCATTCTTGGACAGTATTTTGATCCTTGACAGATGTCATTTAACAATAAAACCTTCAAAGAACTGATGATCATGGGAGTAACTGTGTCTAAGTTTTTGTAAATGCTACACAGAATATTTACCCCAATCCTGACCTATAATATGGCTTTATTTTAGCATCAGTTAACCAAAACAACACCAGTTGGCACTGTTCACCACAATTTCACAGACAATGCACCAGGACATCTTTCACACATTTGCATTGCTGTTGTACCCTTTACGTTAACATCTACAGTGGATGAAAACTGAGCTTGTGACACTGCGGACCATTGGAAAAAGTGCAAAATACTAAGAAATGATCACTGTACAGTAGGAGACAAAATAACTTCTGAATTCCGTTCCATAGAATGGCCGTCGCATGATTAAAAAATGGTGAAAAACAACGGTACGTCGTTTGGTAAAAAACAACCGCTTTGTTCGACCGGCATTACCGCTTTAATCTTTCTCCTTCACCGCATGCCTCATTCAAAGAAATTATAATAAATCACTTATCTAATGAAACATTCCGATGTTTTATTTACAGGCTCCTGAGGCGGAGCTTTTCAGGTAAAAAATATTTGAAGCCATCCTATTCAAAGTTGCCTCATGGAGAATTGTTAGCTCAACTACCACACAGTATTAGTGTTTCCTCGATGTTATGCCTTCTCATGCTTAGATTTTTTACTACTGAAAGTCCATCAGTAGCTAACAGATGACCTACGAAGTGCATACCTCGTTATAGTTGTGTGCCCGTCAAAACTTCAGTCTGCAGCTTTATTAAAGCAAGTTAAAATTTTGCACGATACTTTTGCACTATCCTCATTGTGTTTAGCCGGCGTTACAAGGCCTTAGCTTGCTGATAAAGCTATAGAAGAGTTTCAGCTAGAAAATATCAGTGAATTGACAGAATAGCTGAACTGTTTTTGTTTTTTTTAACCGTTTTGGTATGCAGTGTTGGCCATTTAGTCAAAATGGTACGGAACGCAACTAAAATCTACGGTAAAAAGACTACCTTTTTACAGCCATACTACGGACTGAAATCCTGAACTTTAGTTTGTCTCCTACTGTAGCTGCAATTATGAGTCCCTACATTGTTCAATTTTTTTTGTCTGTTGTAGAGGTATTTATAGTGGAACTTGGCTTCAAAAATTACCTCACTAAACAAAAATTAAGAAATCAAAACAACCTAAACGCCATTATTGTTACTATAGAAACCACAAGAACCATGATTAAGTCATACATTTCTATAGAGTTTTCAAAAATATATGTATTGTCATACTTGTAACTATTGAAGAAGAGATTAGTAAGACTAATTGATTGGTCACTTCATTAAAAAATGAACAAAAATGTTATAATTAAACCTATAATATCAAATTAATTAATTGAAACAACACAGTGTCAATAATGTTACTTTTAGCTATTCCCCAAATAACTAACTTGCTGAGACTAACTAGAGCACTAAGAGTGCAAATCCTCAAAGCTATTTAGCTATTCACGTATTTGCTTCAGCAATGCGTGAATGGTGAATGGAGACCTATTTCATTTTTCTCCAACGCAATGAAACCTGCTGAGCGTCGCTACAGTACTTTGGACAGAGAACTGCTAGCAATCTATCTAGCCATCAAACATTTCAGACATCTCGTTGAAGGAAGATCATTTCACATTTTGACTGACCATAAACCTATAACTTTCGCTCTACACTCTCGATCAGATCGCTATTCTCCCCGACAATCAAGGCATTTGGATTATATTGCTCAATTTACTTTAACAATTAGACACATTCAAGGATGTAAGAATGTTGTAGCAGACACTTTATCTCGCATTGAGACCAATGTTTTGTTGACTAACAAACCTCCAGGACTTGATTTTGAGGCTATGGCTAAGTCACAACTTACTGACAAACATCTCAAAGCTCTTCAGTCCTCACCTCAGTTGTACTTTAGTGATTGAAGCAATTTCTATTCCAAATTCGGATTTGTCTCTCTATTGTGACGTTTCAACCAGACATCAGAGACCTATTGTACCATTAGAATGGAGACGAGTTGTATTTAATTCCTTGCATGATCTATCTCATCCGGGTATTCGAGCAACGCAAAAGCTTCTTACGACTCGCTATGTTTGGCCCGGAATTAATGCAGACGTTCGTAGATGGACCAGGACTTGCATTTCATGCCAGCGAGCAAAAACTCACAAGCATACTACGACTCCACATTCATCCTTCTCAGTTCCTGATTCAAGATTTGATGTTGTTCACGTAGATATTGTTGGTCCTCTGCCTGTTTGTAAAGGATACTCATATCTCTTAGATAGATTTACCAGATGGGCAGAAGCAATACCGATGACCTCTATAACAACTGAATCAATAACTCAAGCTTTTCTTCATGGTTGGATAGCCAGATTTGGAGTTCCTTCAAATTTAATTACGGATCGAGGAAGACAATTTGAATCAAATTTATGGAACACTTTAATGTCACTACTGGGTATCAAAAGAGCACGAACAACTGCTTATCATCCTCAAACCAATGGCATGGTTGAACGGTTTCATAGACAGCTGAAGTCTTCTCTGAAAGCACAGGAGCACTCTACTCATTGGTTAGATGTTCTACCATTGGTTATGCTAGGTATTCGCTCTGCAATCAAAGACGATTTGGCAGCAACTACAGCAGAACTAGTCTATTGAGCTATACATTGAAATTGCCTGCTCAATTTTTTTCCTGTGAAGTTAATGCTCTTCCAGATCCAACGATTTTTGTGTCCAGGTTGAAGTTTCATATGTTGAGTGGTCGAGCTAAAGCACCTACATCACTTCAAAAGGATTTTTCAGTTCACAAAGAGTTATCTACAGTACACATGTATTTGTGCGATGTGATGCAGTACGAAAGCCATTGCAACCTCCTTATGATGGACCATTTAAAGTTATTGATCGCAAGGAGAAGTACTTTATTCTGGATTTCGGTGGTCACAAGAATACTGTAGCGATAGACAGACTAAAACCAGCTTATTTGGATGATTCATATCTACAGGAAGTAACAGGCATCAAGAATTTAACACCACTTACGTCTTCATCTTCGACAACACGCTCTGGAAGACACGTACATTTTCCTAATCATCTGTCCTCATATGTTCTTTGAGTTACTAGAGGGGGAGTATTGTTAGGTACTGTATACATTCGCTTTATTCATTCTCATAGCATTCTTGTATGCATGCTCACTCATTCATCATCGTCGATCATTTTACGTAATCTTTATGTCATGCACATCGCTTTCGTTTCTTAGTTACTTGAATATAACTTTTGACAACTTTTAAAAGTCAGTTGCTAAAACATTAGTGTTGTTATTGTCGCAACAGACTTATTAACTATGGGTTAGTATGGACAAATTTAGTGTTACAGTGTAAATAAATGTATCCTGACAAGCTGATGTTGCTCTTCAGCAACCAATAAATTCCATGTGTGCAGTAACCACAGGAACATTTGGACTTTCTGACATGCATGTTCCATACTTTTTTCTTAAGAGCAGACATATATACAATTGATGAAAGAATTACACCTTCAGCAACAGAAGAGACTTCCTAATGTAAAATACAACAGAGGAAAAGAATCAGCACTGGGAGCAACTATGAACAAATAGGCATGGCTGTATAGCAGCACTCGCTGTAGCGTCTGCTTTTTCTCTCACTTTCTCAAAAAATAAGCTGAAATAAAAATGGCAATAAAAGGGACTAAATAGTAACCTAGTCCAAGTTCCTCTATCTCAAGGCACACATTATTTTCAAACAAAATTCATGCACAAAAGGTGGCATTCAGATTATTATTGCCATCGACAACCATTATATGCATTCATATTATTTTACACACTGGCAACACTTTTCTTATATGCACAAAAACATTCAGTGTAATCAGTAAGACTTTTTCTACCATAAAGCAGCAATAATCGGTAAAATCTTATGCTTATGCCATTATGTAATGCTCATGAAGCACAAAGGTAAACTCACCAGCTTTCATTCTCTCCAATTTAGCATTTTTACCCAATGATTTACTAATATTGGGGTCATTCTTTATTAGATGTTCATGCCAATATGGCAAGGTATCATTTGTCACTTGAGGATTCCCAGGAATAATATAAACACAAAAATTCAATTCATCATTGGGATGGCGAAAAATTGCAGAGTAACCTGTAAGCATGGATTAAATGTATGTCACATTATTACTTAAAAGACTACAGAACATACCAGGCAACAAATTTTTATTATAAAAAACCACCCCATCAGCATCAAATCTATGAGTTCCTGGTTCAACAAATGCTCGTGAACACGATCCTTGAGGAGGTAGAGAAAATAAACCTAATTTAGTGGCCAGCTTGGATGGTGCTCCATCTGCACATACTAGGATACGACCCTAAAGCAAAAAACAATATTAAAACATGAGGGTGTCAGTGATGTACACAATTATCCCATCAAGAAAAATGATGATATAGCAAAACTTATTTCACACAAAATGGATGGAACAAAAAAAGAAAATCCAAGACTGATTGTGGGCCAGCCCACATTCGTTGAAGAGAAGTAGAGTAGAGAGAAGAAGATAGAGACAATAGAACATTTGTGTGTTGTGTATCATATTAGTCGAGTGTCAGAACATTTATGTGTGTGCGTGTAGTAGTCAGTAGTGCGCAGGTCAACCGCATAATTTGTGCAATCATTTCATTGGTCAGTTATTGAGTGAGCTCGTCTCATAAGCTCACTCATCTCGTGGTTGTAGTCAGTTCAGTTCATTGAGTAGTTTTAGTAAAACCTATTCGAAGTGAGGCACCAACCCTCTTGCTGAACTCTGGTGGCAGCGAATTACTCGCTGTTCCCAGAGCTGTGTGGTGCATCCGTTTCTGTACGCAGGCCGGACGCCACATAATCTGGTGGCAGCGGTGGGATCTTCGGACGGAAGACATTCCCAAGAAGAGCACGACACGGACCTATTGCGAATTCGTTTGTGGGGGTGAAGACAACTACAGTCAGTCTACTAGGGCAGGCGGAATTCATTTCAGCTGAGCCCGCTTCTAACTTCGGAGGAGGACGCTCCCGAGAGGTACATCACAGCTTCAAGCTTCGGCTGTGGGGCTTCGTTTTCTCTGGGCTGAGGCGGCAGGGAAAGAACTTGAATCACTTCACTGGGCTTAGGCGGCAGTGAACACTTCATCACAGTTCCAGACTTCAGTTGAAGGGACTTCATTCCGACGCGCTTCGGCAGCGAAGGAGCTTGCACGGATTTGGACAGGGAATATCCCTAACAGTTCTGTGTTGTATTGTGTGTCAGTCAGTTCTGTTTTTTTTGTGTTGCATTTTTCGATTTGTAAAACCGTTCCCTTTTGTTTGAGTTTTATTATCTGTTGTGTTTTTTCTCTGTACAGCTTACCAGCAGGGGGGCGAGGACACTCATTTCCCCATGTCAGAGGTTAGAGCCGTGGCGACTAAAAAGAAATCTAGCAGGAGGTTGTCACCCGTGGATTCTGACTACAAACCTTCCCACAAGTCAGGAGATAGCAGGAGATCTCCCTATCCGTCACGACCATTGGAGGGCAAGGCCGTGATAGCAGAGGAGTCAGAGGAGGAAGTAAGTGGCACAGTTGGGTCAGGTGGTGAGTCTGAGGCAGAAGTTATTGTGGAGGTCGGGACCGATAGGCCTGAGGAAATGGCAAGACGGGAGGAGAGTGAATTGAGCAGGTTGCTTAGATATATGATGGAGAAAGATGAGAGGGATAAGCAGGAGGAAAGGGAACGTAGGAAAGAAGAAGAGGAGAAGCGCAGGGAATGTGAAAGAGTTAGGATAGAAGAGGAGGAACGTCGTAGAGAAGCTGAGGGGGCCAGAGAGAGAGCTCTGGAAGAGAGGAGGGAACGAGAAGATGCTAGAAGGCAGGAAGAGTTGCTTAGGAGCGACAGGAGGGAATTGTTACAGGAGAAATTGAAGGCAATGGGATCATACAAGGAGGGTACGGAGTTGGTGGATTATTTGGGAAAATTCGAAAGAGTAATGAGAGAATCAGAGATAAGAGAGGCAGAGTGGTCGGAGAGGTTGTTTCCGAGGCTGCCAGAACATTTGTGTGCTAGAGTGAGTAGCATACGGGAGGAGGGAGTTGGGTATGAGGAACTGAAGAGAGTTCTGTTGAAGTCGGTGGGGGAGACTTCACTTACGTATGGGCACCAGCTGTTCGAATTGACAGGGGAGTCCTTGAAGCATAAGTCTGGTGGTGAGTGTTGTGAGCAGATACTTAGGATCTGCTGGGGTATCATGCAGGGTTGCATGACAAGAGAGCAGTGTGTGGTGGCACTAGCTATGGCATGCACCAGGAGGGTGATGCCACAGGCAGGAAGAGTATTCCTGGAGGGCAAAGATGTGAAAGATGCAGAGAGTTTGAGAAATTTGTGAGAGACATGGATGTCTGGTAGACAGAAAGGCAATTTCTTTAAGCCAAGAGTAATTGATTTTGGAGGAGAGAGAGTGAGTGTCAAAACTGAGAGACGAGACTTATTTGAAGCTAGGGAAATAACATGTTTTTCTTGTGGAGCTAAGGGCCATAGAGCTGCTGATTGCTCCAAGAACAGGAGTTTCGACACCAGCAGGAAGCCTACACAGTCTCGCTCTGTGACCTGTTACAATTGTGGCAAATATGGTCATAGAAGCTCAGAGTGTAATAACAAGAAAGTTGGGGCGCCTGTGAAAAAGGAAGGTGGGAAAGTTGCAAAGCTGATTGTTGACGGAGAGAAGGATAATATTGCATGGGGTCGGGTGAATGGGGCTCCTTGCAAGGTGTTGGTAGACTCGGGGGCGAGTATTTGAGTAGTCCCTAGGGCTTTACTGGGAGAGAACCACAGGGATTGTGGGGAAGTGCACGTAGCGGATGTGCATGGCACTAAGAAGGTACACAGGAGCACTGTGGTGTCCTTCGAAGTGGATGGTATAGTCAGATCACAGTTAGCCATGATTGATGAGAGGCAGGGAGATGGAGTGATTAGTATAGTTCCCATGAATCTCATGGACAAGGAAGAGATAAGTGCTTTCACCAAGGCCATAGCAGACTATAGGGAAGAAAGAAAGGGAGAGCAGAGAGTAGAGGCAGAGGTCAATGTGTTGACGCGAAGCCAAGCCAAGGCCGAGGTGGAACTAGATAGATGTGAGCAGGATGCAGAGGTTGAAGAGTTGTGGTGTACAGTTGAGGAGTCAGCCGAGGAGGACTTGGGAGACGGGTTGGATGCTTCGGTTGTACTGGGGGAGGAGGAAACTATGGAAGAGAGCTTAAGAGAGAGTGTAGTTGAGGATGAGGAAGATATGGAGGGGGTTGCCAAGGACTTAGACTCAGTGACAGTTAGCAGTTCAGAGTCTGAGCTCAGTAAGTTAGCGGGAGAGGTAGGACCTATGAGGAATGGTTCAGATGGGAAAGAGTTTAGAAGTTGTTTGTTGACTGATGATAGTTTGAAGACATGGAGGGAGTTGGGGAAGAGAGGTGAACGTGGATTTAAGTGGGAGAAAGATCTATTGTTGAGAGGGATGTATGTTTCGTGGGAGGAATTTGTGGACATTATTGTTGTACCCAAGGAGTTTAGGGGCAAGATACTAGAGATGGCGCATGAGAAGTGTGGTCATCTAGGTGGGGAGAAGGTGGCCCACCTGATTGGACGGTATTTCCTTTGGCCGGGTATGGGGAAGGAGATCCTGAACTATTGTATGAGTTGTAGGACCTGTCAGTTAAAGGCAAAGGCGAAGCCGAGGAAGGCTCCAGCAGTTGATCGTCCTGTGTTGACTGAGCCGTTTGAGAGCGCGGCGGTAGATCTAGTGGGACCACTACCCAAGGGTAAGGGGGGTTGTCGCTTCTTATTAACGTATGTTTGCATGGCTACCAGGTGGCCTGAAGCAGTGGCCCTGAGAAGTGTTACAGCCAAGTCTGTTGCTGAGGGACTCTGGTGCATCTTCTCAAGGACGGCCATTCCGGAGGTGTTACTGTCAGACCAGGGCACACAGTTCTGTGGCAGAGTGGTTAGACAGTTGTGCCAGTTGCTCGGAATTGAGAAGCTACGGACCTCGCCGTATCACCCACAAACTAATGGCATAGTAGAACGCATGCATGGGACCCTGAAGAGCATTCTGGGTAGGTGCATTGAGGAGAAAGTGGACTGGGTGCCGCAGGTTCCACTGGCTCTGTATGTCCTGAGGCAGATGCCTCATAGCGACAGTGGATTCAGTCCATTTGATCTCACCTTTGGATTTAGGGTGAGGACGCCACTAGACGCTCTCTATCATGGAATCTACGAGTTGGAGGAGAAGGAGAAGAATGTATGTGAGTGGGTTGCGGGTTTGATGGACAGATTGGAAAGGATGAGGGAAAGTTGGGAAGGAGAAGCATGCAAAAGTTGTGCATGTTAATTGCATTAAGAAGTTAAAGGAAAGGGAAGAAGTGAAAAGGTTGGATGTGGTATTAGAAGAGGAGATCCAAGAGAGGAATGTTTTGAGGGATGAATGTGTTGGGTTTGTGCAAGAAGAGTTGGATGCTTCACCATTGGTGCCGGTGAAGAAGCCAGGAGGAGGTATTCGACTGTGTGTCGATTATAGGAAACTAAATGAAGTAACAACTAAGGAACCGTATTACATCCCAGGTTAGAAGAGAAGTTGGAGAGGGTAGGCAGTGGTTGTGTCTTATCCAAGGTGGATCTTGCGAAGGGGTTTCACCAGGTGGAAGTTGCAGAGTATGACAGGGAGAAGACTAGTTTTGTATGCCCGTTTGGCAAGTATCAATATCGACGTATGCCATTCGGACTCTGTAATGCTCCATCAGTGTTTTAACGACTTATGGACCAAGTCTTGGTTGGTTGTGATGACTTTGCAAAGGTCTATATTGATGACATTCTGGTAGTGTCAGACAGTTGGGAGGTGCATGTGAGGCACCTGAGGTGTTTGTTGGGAGTTTTGCGAGAGGCAGGTCTAACGTGTAAGAAGTCGAAGAGTGTATTTGGGAAGAGGAGGTTGGAATTCTTAGGGCATGTGATTGGAGATGGAATGATGAAGGTTCCAGAGGCGAGGATTAAGGCAGTTGAGAACCACCCTGTACCACGAACCAAGAAGCAGCTGAGAGCTTTTCTGGGACTCATTGGATACTACAGGAGGTTTGTGGAAGGTTTTCACGGGTGGTCATCTCTCCTGACGCCACACACGGCGAAGACTTCGCCAGGGGAGGTGCAGTGGACTGGCCCCATGTTGGAGGCTTTTAGTAAGTTGTGTGTGTCTTTATGTAATCATGTGTGTTTAAATGTTCCGTGCAAGGGAGATGAATTCTGTTTGGAGTGTGATGCCAGTGCGTCTGGAGTGGGAGCTGTTCTGTCAGTCATGAGAGAGGGAGAATGGAAGCCAGTGGCGTTCTTTTCAAGACAGCTTAGAAATGCTCAAGTTCGCTACAGTGCTCAGGAACTGGAGGGGTCGGCTCTGTATGAGTCAGTTATGGTCGTGTGTTTAAAGTTCTTACAGATCACAAGAGTCTGGTGTGGTTGATGTCTGGAAAGCATAATAACCGGAGAGTACACGGATGGGCCTTGAAGTTGGCCGAGTTTCAGTTTACAGTGGAGTATCGATCTGGATCTACTAACGTTGTGGCTGATGATCTTAGCCGATGTCACGGTGTGTGCGATGCCCGTGACACCAGTCTTCCAGAGGAGGAGGGGGGAGATGTGGGCCAGCCCACATTCGTTGAAGAGAAGTAGAGTAGAGAGAAGAAGATAGAGACAATAGAACATTTGTGTGTTGTGTATCATATTAGTCGAGTGTCAGAACATTTATGTGTGCGCGTAGTAGTCAGTAGTGCGCAGGTCAACCGCATAATTTGTGCAATCATTTCATTGGTCAGTTATTGAGTGAGCTCGTCTCATAAACTCACTCATCTCGCACAGGTGTTTCATTAAAGTCTAAACACGGCACTTAGACCCGCCCACAAAAATTTTTTCCTGATAGCAAAATTCCTTGACAACCACCATAGTTACCACAATACCTTGCAGGAAAATGCATTTTTAGCGTAATCACGTGGGTACAAACTCCAGAGAGAGGGAGTCAATTAATAAACCAGAATTTGCTGACACCGCAGATGCAAATTGTGAAAAAAATGGAGCGCCTCGGAGTAACTTATGTGAGGTTATATGTCTCTTGCGCTTATAGAGCGGGGTTAACTTTTGGAAGTGCTTTCAGCTACAGGACTTTGATAGAAGGTAAATCAATACATTCTGTAACTGAAGCATATTTTTTTACTCGCTAGCTATTTTTTTGTTTATAATTTTGTTGTGGCATTTTTTTTACATTAAGATGAAGGTGGGTATAGCGTGGAAGGTAAATAAGTGGAGGGGGACAGTTACTACAGGTTATCAGCAGACAGCTCATCATCATCAGAATTAGGCTTTCTTCGTTTGGTGGCTGGTCTTAAGCTGGTAAGTGATGGATCAGACTCCAGCATATGTTCTTTCACCATATACTTCAATCTATCGACGTCATTGGGAATTCCTAGGTTAGTCCTTTCCAGCCTCATGAAATGAGCGTGAATGGATTCTGCCCCTTGTTCTCCCATCAGGCCAGCTCCGATTCTCCATTTCCTCATCCATGGAACAACATGGTCTTCAAGGACATGCATTTTGGGGAGAATGCTGGCCTGAGGAAACTTCTTCCGATAGAAACTCATAAAGGAGACTATATCAGATTCTGAAGAAAGGATACAAGAGTAAATTACTGATTACTTTCATTAAGGTACTATTCCACGCACCTAAGCGATCAATGTTGGCATCACTCATATATTTGGATGAATTGTAGCCCCTATGGCACTCTCCGAAGAGTCGGAATATACTAGAAAATTTGTCCACTACTTCATTTATGGCTACTTGCTGTGAAGGGTGTGTGGCGCTCATTTTCTTCAAACTGTCCATAAGAGCTGTGATGCTCTCATCCTGAAAGAGTAAAGTAAGTAACGGATATATAATAATTAGGAGAATAACATACTTTGAGTAACTTGTGCACGTGATTGCCTATGAAAGTCCCACCCTGATAGGCCTGTCGCTTGACGTTGAGCACCTGAAGGCTATCCTCCAGGCAGCTATAGAACGCTCCACTGCAAGCACTTAAGTTTTGCCTAAGGCTATTCTCCACTTTGGACATCTCTTTTGTCTGGAAATATTTACTGAAATAGGTTAGTTGGTATTAAGATTAATTATAATTACCAGGCTCTTAACATGCTTTTGTGTTGCAGCAATTTCTTCCCTCAGGCTGGCTGATAAAGCATCAATATCCTCACTACCAAGCGTAAGGACACTGTATGTGAGCATTTCAGACAGGAGGTGAGAATAGCGCTGTTGACTCGTCAACTCCAACTTTAGGTTGGACAGTCTATTCAAATTTCTGGAGTCACTCTCAGAAAGGCCAGCACCACTGTCTGCAACAGCACAGTTGAAATCTAAAGCCTTGCATGCATCTTCCAAGAGATTCCACAATCTGTTGAAGATGCCGAGTGATAGATGCAATCCAGGTATGCAAACCTGATATGTATTAATAGTGATATCAAATATTATAGGCAACTAGGATTTAACGTACATTAGAGAGAGGAATTTGAAATAGTGCCACACCAATTACATTGTTGTAATTCTTTGCCTCCTTCAAATCTCCTCCTGCTTCAGACAAAAACCTGGCATGGTCTTCCTGTAAGGACTCCAGAGATCTAGCAGGAAAAGATCCCCTTACACTCAGAGGCTCAGGCAACTTTGAGCTCGGGATCGTGCACCATAAGCAGTTATGGCGACCTTTTGTGGAAGTAAGTTTATTAATTATTTTTAAAAAATTGCATTAATTGGGATATTAATTTTAACATACCACTAGCTCCACTCAGCCCATACACCCTACAAAGATATTCATAATCTCCTGACTGAAAGAGACGAATTTTGCGGTTCCTATATTATACAAATTTAATTGTATTATATTTGTAGAAATTGAATCCTAAAAGAAGTTACATACTGAATTTCCATCTCCTGTGCCTCCTTCACATGCTCTGCATAGATGTCAAGTGCAGTGTGGAGATTGGCGACACTATCCCCAGCTTTGAAGATCGAGACAACATGAGTGTTCTTCAATGAGTTGGGATGGTGAGTGTTGACCAGCTGAAGAGTCAGCTTGAAGCTTCCCCTACCCTTATCACCACAGAGCTTCAACCACAACTCATTAGATGGAATGGCCCCTCTATGCCATGTTTAGCCAGAACACCTGGTAAGTATACTACCTGTAATATTGGATACATAAATACTTATGGGTATACCACCTGTCATGTTTGTCCACTAATTCAGCAATGGTGATCATCATAAGGTTGGGGGAATACACAAATGGCACTTCCTTAATCTCTTCACCATTGCCAGCGGAGAAAGTGAAGGTACCCCTCTCTGCCACCAAGTTGTCACTTATGCTTCGTTTAGCAAGTTGTCGCTGCTTCCTCTCGCTAGCAATCGAAACATTAAAGGTCTTAAACCACCTAAAATGATAATTTGGTAAGATTTGAAAAAATCATTATTAATCATTTTTCACCTCCTTAGTATCCTTAGTTTTTTCCAAGGTATACCAAGGTCAGCCTTCATAGCAAGAGCATGGTTTGGAGGGATAGTGACCGGAAGACTAGCTTCACTGAGGAGATCTTCTCTTTCTTCCTTAGAAAGATGCTTGATCTCAGCTGCGAGCTGTGATGAACTATCGCCTCCACTGGTCATCTCCCGAATAGTGCTCATCACATCTGTTCTTCGCTGCATGGTTCTTGTGCTCGCATCTCCACTATTTACTCTGCAGCCAGGTATTCTAACCAAATTGATAGGCTAGAAATATGTACAGCTATAATAAATTTATGGTAATATTCATCTTAGGATCACAAACCTGACCACCAGTGGGTACTGATATTATGTTGGACGTTTTCGAAGAACTGCTGCCTTCCTGACACAGTAACCTGCGCACTAAATGACTGGTTGCCTTCATCTCAGTGGTTGTTGCTGGTGATGTGTATGGCTTGTCAAGGACATCCCGCAGTGTCACCTTTGAAGGTGAGTTCAGATCTTCATAATGTGATCTACAGTTCCCAGCAAGATGGTGCTGATAGTGCTGCACCTTCACAGTTTTACCACATTTTCTAATGCATTTCACTAGAACATCATTCAGTAATGAATGCAGCAAAGCCGAGGGTGAAGAAATGGCAGAAGAAGATAATGTATCATAACAGCATGGGCACTTAAGCGAACAAGTTGCCTGGATCGCTTGGCAGCAGCAGTTAGCACAAACCACGCTATCACACGAGAGCAGAACGGGCTGGTTTAAGAGACACAGGCAGATTGGGCAGGTCAGTTTGATAGACAAAGATGTGTCATAACGTATGGGATGAGGATCTTCACTGGGCAGTATATAAGGGGAAGCAATGGAGTTTATGTGTTGTATAACACTCCTAGGAGACTCTCCCTTGGGCCGACCTCTTCCTTTGGTAGCCTTTCTGTTGTGGCCACCTCCGTTGCCAAGAAGTTGAAAGTGCTTGCAGGTCTGTAAATATTATTATTATTAATAATTATTGTTATTATTATTATTATTATTATTATTACTACTACTACTACTACTATCATTATTATCATCATAGTTATTATTGCTCAAAAATTGTATTTTAAAGTAATTATATTCATCAGATGTTGCACAAGCAGGAAGATGAAGATAATATTCTATTCAGGGGTTACTATGGAATGTTTAAAAGTGATATTCTTTTTTTTTTTTTCCCTAATTTTAAAATTTTCTTTTTAATATTTAATAAGATGATTGATTACCAGAGAAAGGTCATAAATAATATAGACAACCTGGAGAGATGAGATTCTTGGGTTACCATGTAATGTTCAGGTGGGTTTTTCCTTTTTGTTATATTAATATCATTATTATTATTGTTATTAGTCATTTTTTTGACAGTAAATATCTTACTTTGCAGTCTTCAGTGTGAAGTGTCCATTCCACTGGTTGGATGGGTTGAGTTGGAGTGCCAGTTTCCTTGGCCTTCCTCACTCTATCCAACTTCATACGGCAACAGTTGCAGAAGTGAGTCGGAACTGGTGTGTCATCTCCATCAGCCGCTAAGTCAAGCCCAGCATGAGAGAGAAGGTCTACAGCGAAGTCTGCACATGTGTACACTGGCTGCAATCTGCCTTTTGATTTTGTCAACCTGTTTCCACATATCCTGCAATGCTTCCTCAACTGATCCATATGAAATTCCATCACTTTGGCATGTATTTTATTTTGAATTATTTTATGGAAAAAAAATAGTTAGCTTTTTAATTTTAAATTACTTAGTTTATTTAATCTATTATGAATAATCTTACCTTAGTCCAGAGTTCAAAAGCACTTCCAGTCTAGGGGAAACCTTACAACAAACAAACCACCACCCGGTATCTGATTAACAGAAACCAAAGTGTCTCACAAAAGGTCACTGCGTGGTCCGTTTGGGGTGACTATTTAGAATGCGCAGCGGTATAGGAATTGAGTTAGAAGCGGGTCTGTGCCTAGTATGACCTCAGAATTGGTTTTGGAATGAAAATTTTGAGGAGAAAAGTTGGTTCAAGTCTTAGGACTTTTCCCTTCAAAACCTCAATCTGATTATAATATTCATGAGGCGCGTGCCGTAAATCCATCCGCTACAAATTATCCAACTAAGTGCCACGTAAAAAACACCCGTGCTCGTGGTTGTAGTTAGTTCAGTTCACTGAGTAGTTTTAGTAAAACCTATTCGAAGTGAGGCACCAACCCTCTTGCTGAACTCTGGTGGCGAATTACTCGCTGTTCCCAGAGCTGTGTGGTGCATCCGTTTCTGTACGCAGGCCGGACGCCACAAGCGTGAAGGTAAAATATTATTTTATAATTATAGATACTAAAGTTAGTGAGAAAGTAAGCTCTCGTATACTGAATAAAATATTTTGTTCTGATGTGAAGAACATGTCTCCTATGTATCAGACCAATGCATGTGAAGCCTTTCATAGTGTTGTGAACCATTTTGCACCTAAGTCAACTGCTTTTTCATACAAAGGAATTTATGCAAGGTATGCACTTCAGGTTTGGTGCTATTGTGCTCATACTGGTTTAATTTTATTTTGTGCTTTAATGGAAAGGGAGGGATTGACTCTGGAGCATCTCTATAATTGTGATGAAACAGGTTTATGTTATAAAATGTTACCCACAAAGACTATAGCATGTAGAACAGAAAAAGAAGCACCAGAAATTAAAAAAATGAAGGAGAGGGTAACTTTAATGGCTTGTGCCAATGCTACCGGAAACACACAAATTTCCACTTCTGTTTATTGGTTAAGCTACTAACCCACGTTGTTTTTAAAATGTTAACAAAAGCACTTTGCCTGTCGTTTATTATAATCAGAAAAATGCTTGGGTCAATACAGACAACTTTATTGATTCGTTTTCAAATCACTTCATCCCATGTGTTACCAGATACATGACCGAGAGAGGGAAACCAGTCAGGCTCTTTTACTCCTGGATAATGCTCCAGCACACCCTGATGTAAGCAGTTTGACTAGCCAGGATGGCAACATCAAAGCTATGTTTCTTCCACCTAACACTACTGCCATTATCCAGCCTATGGATCAGGGTGTTTTGGAGGCAATGAAAAGAAACTACAAAAGATCTGTATTACAAAAATTGTTGCTAGAAGATTAGGAGGGCAGGTCAGTTGTGAGTTTTGTAAAGAGCATTAATATTAAAGATGCTGTGTACTCATCTGCTACAGCGTGGGACTGCTCTACTATAACAAAATCCTGGAATAAACTCCTTGCCTCAGACTCTACTTCTAATCATGCATCCTTCAGAGATCAATCTACCCCTACTGACATTGCTAGTGATCAAACTACTCCCTCTTGTGATCAGACTACATCTACAGCAGCAGTATCTCAGTCTATTTCTCATATGTCAGGTATGCTGCCAGTATCTGAATCTCCATTTACTCTAGACACTTGTGAGCAGCTTTCTTAACAGCTCAATAAAAAACTGTCAGTTAATGATTACCAAATTGATATTGATGCTTGGCTAACTGAAGATGCTGCTGATCCTGGTTATCAGCTCTGATGACGATATTGTTGAACAGGTAAAGCAAACATTTCCTGAGGACAGTGATAATGATGATGATGGTGATGAATATCCCAGTGAACTTGATCAAATACCAAAACCAGGGGAAGTTGCAGACTGTGGGCTCCCAAAGACAAGGAAGCCCACATTCAAGAGAAGGAGAAAGAGGGAGAGAAGATAGAAGAGAGAAGATTGTGAAAAACTGATGCATAGACATTTATGTTACTTTAAATATTCACTTTTGCAGACATCGTGGTGTTTGTATGTTTTACCTTTTATGGTCACATTTTGAGTGTGCGTTGATTGGTCAGGAGGTGTTGTTTGCGCTGTATCTTTCATTTCCTGTGGGTGGAGTTATGCGTTCAGTATAAAACCACCCGCCATCATTCTTGAAGTCAGTCTTCTAACATCAAATTAAGTTTGTTCAAGGAGATTTGCTTCGGCATCAGACCTGGTGGCAGCGCATTATAAGCTGTCTTCCTTAACGTGTGCGAGATCGACAGTCCTTCAGAGCCTAGATCCCCACATATTTTGGTGGCAGTGGTGGGATCGGAAAGGAAGACATTCCCCACCGAACTACAAAGAACCCCGAGTGGAGACATCTACAGTACCGACTTAGTCTACGGACAAAGAACCAACTGGGAGACGTCCCCGACCAGGAACTCAGTCTACTGATTGAACAACAAGCTGACTTGCTACGGCAGAGGAAGCAACCCGAACTGAACTTAGTCTACGGATCGAGTACGAGCTGACTTGCTGCGGCAGAGGAAGCAACACGTGAAGCTGGCCTTGGCAGAGCGCACAGTCTTCGGATAACCCCTAACAGCGCAGACAGGGTCCCCCTACCTGTTGACGTATGGTGCTGAGTAACTCTGGTTGTGTGTGTGTGTGTGGTGTAATTTTTCCCCCTTCAATTGTGAAAGCTGAAGTGTGAATTATTTTTGTGGATTTATTTGGTGTTTTGAAGTCTCACATATTTATTTTTGTATTATTTGTCTGTAGGTCCCCGACGAAAGATTGGGTCACCGACTTATGTCGGATCCCGGACAAATGGGGGATAGGAGAAAGATGGCCACCGAACGGTTGCCGCCGGTGACCAGCCTTACCGTCTCTCGCACAGGTCGACTGCTTCTGAGCGGTCTCCCTATCCGACGCGACCTGCTGACGTGCAGTACGCCGAAGAGGAAGGTGAGGAGAGAAGGGTGGTTGAAGAGGAGGAAGTGGTAGAGAAGAAGGTTGCGGCAGTGAGCAAGAAGAAGATTGGAAAGATTGGTTCAGAGAAGCATGCAAGAGTAGTCCACGTGAATTGCGTGAAGGCATACAGAGAGATGTCTTCCTTAATGTATGCGAGATCGACAGTCCTTCGGAGCCTAGATCCCCACACAGACATGCAAGAGAAATGCTTGCTGTGGTATGAGCGTCAGTAGGAGAGTACTCCCACATCAGCATTGCTCCTGAAGCAGATTAGAGATTTAGCTATTACCAAAAGACATGCAAGCCTGAAGTAAATGACATTGAAATCATTCATAACTCAACAATAGTTAACTCTGTCATTTACTTTAATCATTAAAAAATCATTTGAACCAATTTTTTAAGTGGCTTCACATTTCCGGAAAATTCACTTATCAGAACTAGGGCTGGTCCCATATAGGTTCGGATATGAGAGGGTCTACTGTACCTACAAGCACTTTTCTTCATGTACCTATTAGCTATCATCTTTATTATGGGTAGCTATATTTATGCAGATTGTTTGATGAATATCAGATCTATATTCAAAGTGTTAATATTCGAATCCATACCAATATACTTCTAACTACAATGCTACCTAGCATCATTCAATGTCCACTGTTCCAAAAACATACCCGTAGCCAGGGGGGGGTTCGAGGGATTCGGTCTAGCCCCCCTTTAGAGTGACCGGAAGTAAACATTTTAGCCACACCACAACTTCTGAAATATCATTATCTGCTCAATCGTGCTGAACCTGCACTTGAATTCTCTGCTGTTTCTGGCCTAGTCTGAGTTCAAGTAACCTAATAAAACATTCAGCTCCTTGGATACAAATTTCGCTCTCACATCGGCATGAGTAAAGCTTGCTATGTTACATCTATTCTTTATAAAGTGTAATGTAATGCACTTATTAATTAGTAAGATAAATAAATAGCACCGGTAAGCGTGCAATTCGATATTAATATGGAATTTTTTCAACAGATTAGAAAGGGAGCCATCGGGAAGTATCTGAGAAAGTTTAACCTCAAATATACGGATAGTAAGTGCACTATCTAGTGTAGCTACAATGCAAATGATTAAAAAAAAAGCTGGCCTACTATTATCGAGTCATAGCACGCATAATCTGTTCTATTAAGGATCAGTAGCGCCAGCAAAGTTATTGAAATAGCACTCCGATTTGCCTGATGTTATTTTAATCGCGGTGTTCACGCTATTAACCGATTACACGTGAATAAAAATTTTATTTGCGCCTTACGTAATGTGGTCACGGGTGCACGCGAGACACAGAGGATTGATTGCCTGGTGGGAGGGTGACACTAAACGAGAGAAAGAAGACGAACGGTTGAAGATTACCTCGGGGACAGTATTATCGAACGATAGAGTACGCTCTAGGCTATTGGAAAAGCATAAATTTGACGCTAAGGAGCTGTTCCCGACTTAAAAATAACAAAGTACTCGCACTGTTTGGCAAAAACTGTTATGGTATCACACCGCGGCTCTTAGTAAGCACTCTAGTAAGGTTGGAAGTATGGTTTCATGGCTGAAGCAGTTTGCTACTGGATCATAGAGGTAAGAGAAAGTGTTTTTGTACACATTTGTCTTACAATCAGGAATAATTTGTTGATATTTATTTAGGGTGTGTATTATTTTGAACTGAGCATCTGTTATAAATTTTGTGAACAGAGAAGCTTTTTTATTGGCTTTTGTGTATGAAAAAGTATACATCACAAATGAATGATAGAATATTTGAGTGTATTCAGTTTGGTACTCCAAGGTGTCTTTACTTTTGATGTGGCTGGTAGGCTGCATTGTTGACAGAATAGCTTGTGATCTTACTATCAAGTGCAACTGGTCATAACATAATAGAAGTATATGTCAGAGGGCTCCCTGCAGTCTCACGTGTTATATAACAATAATTATTTATTTTTACTTTTTGCTATAAAGAATGTGGTTGAAATTCCTGTAGAATCGCTACTTTTCAGAATCATCAATTCCGTTCTCTCGTCAGAGTCCTTGACCATCTAGTAACTACTACAGTCACTACACCCATCAGCACTGAAGTCATTCTTCCTGTCATCAAACTCCTCATCACTCCACCAGAGTTACTGCCATCTTGGTCACTGCCATCCTTGTCACTGTCATGCTGTGCCAGGTCAATAATATTGTATTCATCACTAGGATGCTGAAGTGCTAGTGGTCCACTTGCCAAGATAGCTTTCTACTTGTCATATAATGAGCAGTTATAGCTAAAGTAGCTAGTTTGTAAAAAAATATTCTGTGTACCTTTATTATTATTATGAAAGATATTTTCAATTTATACTTTATCAGAAAGAAGTCATATTGTTGTGACAAAATTTACTCAACATTATCTTATGGCAGTCTATGTATTTTATAAGCCTAAAAGATACTTACAACAATATAGAATCGTCTGCAATTGTGATTGGTAGCTTCCTTGACTCCACAAAGCTGTAGGGCAAAGTGGACGCGAAGACGCATTTTTTACGCATTGACGCGTCCTCCGCGGTTATAGATTTTTCCAATTTAACCTCTGGCTACGTGCCTGAAAAATGCTCAAATATTGTAAAATGACTTCTCAGCCCTAGCTATTCAATAATGACCACAACTATGTGTAGCTCAAATTTTAGAGAATTGTTGATGGGCCATACTAATAGCAGAAATTTCCAAGCTAGTCCGAATCAAGTGATAATTAGAAGAGACAGCACTGTTAACACACAACTTACTCATTGGTCTGCTGCCCACAGAATGGCTATTCTCTTGGTAAATTAGCTCTATCTAGTTAATTTTACCAAAATGCCCTGAATGCCCAATTGTGCTAGTTTGAATAGTACAGTGCATTATATTTAGAAGAATTCTAGTTAAAATATATAGCTATGTAGGAAGCTAACTGATACCTATATAATTTTATAATCAAACCAACAAGTAGCTAAAGCTAACAAAAAAAATATTTACTAGAAAAAAAATAAGACCTGATTATTATATTTCATCTGAACAAGAACAGTGATTATAAACTAAACATGGTCTTTCATTTTAGATAAAAAATATTTGACAGTAGGTGACACTTTTTGTGATGGATAGTTCAATGCTATAATCTCCAAAAATGTAAAAAAATTGGAGCACCCTTTCGGATAACATATGTTATAAACAAAAATAGCTTCCATTAAATTAAAAGGTATGTCCATCCACGAGATTAGTTTCATCACTCTCCACAACCAGAATGTATGGGTCCAAATGGTCATTGTCCAAAACTACTGCTGTGACATCTGAGGAACCGCAGACACACTCTTGCTCTTACTTTCTAAGTGAGCTTGAGAAATGATACTTGGTGCAATACTTTTCCACTTTAATGGTTCTTCCTTCTTCAGCCCCTTTACTCCAATGATTTGTTCAAGATCCTCCATCAGCTATACATGTAATGTGCTATTATGACACGTCAATAATAAGATTTCATAAATAAACCTACCTGGTCACCTTCTTGAAGAAATGAAAACCATTCAAATAGTATCCAAAGACATTCCTTCATTATTGCATTTCTTCGAAACGGAAAAGTTCGGGACATGAGGTCCTCAATAACTGCCTGATTTCGATTTGTTTTCTTAAACTCAACCTGAAGCACACGCATGTGCCTCTTGAATGAGACGTCATCTTCACCTACAGAAATGCACACAAGGAAATTGTGGAACTAAAGAAGAGTGTGGATTTGCTGCATGGGGCCATCAATAGCATGTCTGCGAAATTAAATGGTATCCATGCCTCAGCACAGGTGCAACCACCACCACCACCACGGGTGAAAGCATCAGCACCTAAAATACAAAAAAGTCTTCCTGTTCCTGAAAAAATGATGCAGGAGAACAATTCTGGCAATGAGAATTTTCACTTGGTATGTTTTAGAGACATTTAAACAGACAACCATGACCATTTTTTTTGTTGTTACATAGGAGAATGGCGTGAACCTTATGTCCATAAGAGCCATTATCACTGGAAAGTATGCTCTTTCATTGATGGATGCTCTGTTTTCAGACGAAGAAATGGGAGCCAAGTGTTTTTCTGGAACTAGTCGAAGCAATAAAGAAGCCCTCCACAAAGAAAAAGTTAAATTAATAGAAGGTTTGTTAAATACAAAATTAGGCATTAAATACGCTATGATAATTCTTTTTTCTTTTTTTTTAGATTGCATTGACAAGAAATTTGGATGTGGAACATTTGTCCAAAATTTGTCTAACATCTACAGACGTTGTAAGATAATGAGATTCACTACCGGAAACCCGCAAACCCATTGTACTTCCGGTCAAGGTATTTGCATAAAAATAACTGACCCGAAATTTTTTTTTAGACTTTTTCGGAAGTCCTGCGCTAAGGAGAGTACTTTACCCTCTGACTTAGTGATTTTTTCGCGCATAAGCCCTGAATTGGCCGCGGCAGACTTAAAAATCCTGAATTGGGGTCTGTTATTTTTCAGCACGGAGATTAAGAAGATGGCAGCAAGGCGCTCACTGAGACTTTCTGAAGGACAGAAGACCAAGCAGCAGTTTTCCACTTCCCCCGCAAGTCAGATGACAGAGAAGCCTCCAGACTGGCAGTTGGACGTGTCACCCATCACAGATGCTGAGTCTGACGACACCACCAGCCAAGGTTCCGGCAGGCGGATCCAAGAAGAGGTCATCTCCATACCTGACACTTTCCCAGAAAATGCTGATGCTCTGGAAGACATATCTGGACTCACCCAAGCTTTCGGTGAAGGTGAGGAATTGTTGTGATTTGCCCTAGTTGTTTGCACTAACCTTAAAAGCTTTACCCTAGCAATTAACCAACCATTTTTGATGCAGGCGGAATATCAGCTGCTCCTCCCATGATGGCGGACCCACTTCCAGAGGAAGACGACGAGCACCTTTTCAGAGCCGAGTCTGACGAACAAGGAGATTGCGAGGACGACGAGAACTTCGAGTGCGGTCAGAACGTTCACACCCAGGACACCACTCCACAAGACACCACACCAGAAGGGTCGTCCAAGGTCGTCAGCAGGCCTCCAAGGAAGAAGCTGTTCTCCCCTCAGAGGAAGTCCCCTTACAGGACAAACCAAGAACGTAAGAGGAGGAGGTGCGGGTGCGGTTCAGACTTAGACAGGATGGGATTGAGGCAAGACAGGTTCGAGAGGGTGTTAAAGAGGGTGTGCGTGAGCATAGAAAAGATCAGCAAAGAGATTGGTGTAATAAAAAAGTACTGCATGACCAGCCGCCCCGTGATAGAGGCCAACGTGGCCAAGACCGCCCTTGCTTGCAGAGAGATAGCGTTGCTGCAGGAGCAGAACCACGTTAGGATGGCCATACTGGAGAGTGTGAAGCAGAAAAACGATTACCTGATAGACGAGGTCCAGGGTCTTGCAGATTTCACATACTGGAGAGTGTGAAGCAGAATTTTTGCGGAATTAACTTTCTCATAAGACCTGAATTGGCAGTTGATAGACTACATGAGTTTGTAAGACCTAAATTGGCGTACATTCAATTCTTCACCTACAAGGTAACCATTCCCATGTTCTCCAAGACTGGAGAAGATGAGCCTGGTTACAATTTTCTTCTTTTATTCTTTTTCAGGTGTTCATCTACCAGAAGACACGCCTTTCCCCAGGAACACTTCGCGAGGTGGGTTGGAACTGCCATGAAATTGTCTGATCTGATGAAGTTTCGGACCTTGACAGTTTCACCCACTTTGACACTGTGTATTTATTTACAGGTCGCCTTCCAGATTCTTCTGTGAGGATACTATTTTTGCTGACTACAATCCTTATATCCATTATAACAGGTGGGTGGTCTAGCTCAAAGGCAGGAATGTGCTAGTTCACCCACATAAAAAATTTTTTGTTTTTGCAGATATAGTGGAAGATAGCAAAAAGTGAGTTGTATGGCTGTTTCTAGATTGATTTATGTAAGGAAGCACGATACATGGGATGGGCGCTTACAACATCTCAATCCGTGGTTATCGTTTTCTCCTACTTTGAGATCTCTTGCTGAATCTTACAAAGATACGAGCGCCCTTTATGCCACACCCTGGTTACCTTTGATGAGGTTCAATAGATGTAATGTCACGTCCAAGGAAATGTGTGCCACAATGGACAAGTTTTTGAAAAGTTATAGAAGATTGTGCGAGAAAATTGAGAAAAATTGGGGTCTGGAACCTGGCAGTATAAGGAAAAGAGTGAGCTTGCCTGATGATGCTACTAGCTCTAATTTGAAGAGACTTTTTTTGTACCCCTTCCCAATCACCCTGAAGAAGATTGAACCTTTCTGTAAAGAGTTTGGTATGACAGAGTTGTTTATCCATTTTAACTGCGACAGATTTAGCTCTTTTGGTCTTGTGAGAGATGATTATTGCAAAGTTTTGGGTGCTACCCCTATGGGTCCTGGAGACGATTTTGATGAATATTATGTTGTGATGGAGAGGTGGTACTTGCTGGAAATGTTGACTTTATTGTGTGACGCTTTGGAACCCCAGAAGGCTATGGGATATTTTCTCATTGATTGCTCTGTTAAGAGCAAGTGTATAAATTTGTTTGGTAGTAAAGATTTGGAGCAGGGGTCTGTAGTTCCTGTGTATACTGACGAGGTGTATGACGGTGTTGACGTGCTACAGTGTGTGTGTCCGGAGGAATACTATTCATGCAGGGGAGTGAAGAAGAATGAGAGGATTGCCGATTTGAATAAACAACCTGCTTGGGCTTCCAAAGAGTTTCTGGAGGCTTGTCAGAGAGTTAGGTACTCCATCATTCCTGAGGTGCAGTTGGTGGAACAGAAGTTTTCATGCGAAGATTTTGTGAAGAAAGAGGTGACTATCTTGTGCCATGGAAGGGAGAGTATTAAGTTGAACGTGGGTTTGGAAGTGTTTAAGTTAAATTTGGACTTCACGGGCAGTGTGGGAAGATTGGATATGGATTGTGTGGGTGTGGGGAGTAGGATTGGATTGGATGAAGACTGCATCTACAGGTTCATGAAGGAGTGCAAGTTCGGAATCAAGAATTTTGAATTTTTTAGACCTACCTTAATGTTTGATCAACATTGTGGTAATATCCAGTGCACGGAGGTGGGTGAAGACAGCGATTATTATAATTTTTCCAATTTTCTATGTGAGAATCTGTGTGTGGTGGTTGGAGACAGGGGGTACAATCATGTGAAGATGTACAAGAGTGTGTATGCTGCTTACATGTTGGTCAGCGCTAGATCAATTTTTAGAGAGGGGTGTAGAACTATGACATACCCCATTCTGAAAATTGGCCCTTCTGAGCCCGTTTTGAAAATCCAGACTTCTGAGGGGAAGAGGAAAGCTCTTGATGATTTGACAGAAGCTATACCAGTGAAGAGAGCTAACCAATTAAGTGAAGAGGAGTGGAAAACTGTGGCAGAAAAAACTGAATGAACAGTCGTGTTATGCATGCTTGTTTTTATGTCATTTTTTATGAATTTTGTAGTGACATCATTTGAAAAAATGTTTCCAGCTGAATGCGATAGTCTAAGACAAAATTTGATGGTCTGCAGGACTAGGGAAGGAAGTTTTGAGATAGAATGTAAAGGGATAAAGAATATGGATCAGGCCATGCAATACTGCAGCACCATGAAGAAATGCTTTATCACTGTCGGTCAGGCTGGCCCTGGCGATTCCTGGCATTCCAGGGGTGAAGCTTCTAAACACTTAGCCTCAGAATGTGTTGGAGTGCACCGGATGCTTCTAGAGTGTGCCAAATTCCATGGAAAGACTTTGCATACATCTTTTGGAGCTACAGACGCTTACATTGATGGAGAACTAACCATAAACTTTTATGTTAAAAATCAGTGTGTAGATTTTTAGTGGTGATGAAAACAGTGTATTATATCATGTATATGTTTTGTAGTGAATGCCACCAGAGAGCATGAACAAATATTGGCGAGTGAGAGAACTGGTGTTCAACAATTGCACCACAGAGGGAAAATGACTTATACTGTACCTATTCAGCTAGAGAATTCTGTGGTTTTGAGTTCAGCTAGATTGGTCTCTACTACCATACCTAACGTTTTCCCCTGGGCTTCTAAAGGGGTGTACGCTGACCCTGTGGTGGGAGGAGTTGTAAAAGTGAAACCTTTCACCTTCGCTACTCTAAAACAGATGGATACTTGGTTAAACAGCATTACTGGGATAAGTAGTACAAGCTCTGGAAGTTCTTGCACATACACATTTACTGCTGCCGCTAAATTTGCTGGAGAGTTCTGGAAGAAGTATGGTTTGGCTGGAGATCACTCGGCTAACAGTTCAGTCACAGTAAATCCTTTGTACAAAGAGTATGACAGGTCCATATCTATGGAAATTGCTGAGTGTGACAAGACTGGGAACAAGTCAGCTTCATTGGCAGATATTCATTTTGACGCCAAGGAACCTTATGCTTCTAAAAATATTGGGATAAGCCAGCAAGCTGTCAAGTTTCATGATTATAACACTCAGAGTCAGCTAACAATTAGATGGTACGATCACGACTACCAGAGATACGCCATCCCTCATGAGGAACTTTATTTCACTGTTATATTTGAAATTATGTATGGTAGAAGATGATTTTTATTATAGTATCAAAAAAGTGCTATTACATCTTGAACTTCTTTTTGAGTCAATTTCCCATCTTCCATAGCTAGGTCATACGAATTTACTAGTTTGAAGTAAGCTTCCAGTTCTTCTTTTCTTGAGGCTGACACTTTTTCTTCTTTCACTTTGAGCCACCCTGTAGATCTAGTTAGGGCAGCCAATAGAGAGCCTATCCCTAAGTTGATCGCACCCATCAGCCTGATGCCTTCTCCGTCTTTGAGTCCATCCACTTCACCCATGGATACAGTAACTATACCCATTATGACTAGGGCTGCCTGCAATAAATACACACAAGTGCAAGCTGCTATCCTCAGACCTATGCAACATTTTATTTTGTGCGTGAGCAACTTAATGCTGTTTGATTTCTCTGCCATCATGTCTGTAGCTATTTTTTCCATATTTTCCTCCACAGCTCCATCAATGGTATCAAACTCTGTTTTATTGTCTGCAGGTTCTCTGTCGTCCATGGCCTTGGATAGGTTGGCTGTACACTACCCCGATATCCCTGTGGATCAGAGGAATCTGGTGAATCAGGTGCTCAGAGGGGCAAGCGGGTTGAGGTTCAGAGATCCCAACAATGGTAGACTAAGGTCTCCCGAAGAGCTCGACGATTTTCTCAGAAATAATAATTTGGGGCGTGTGAACGCTTTAAGTATAAGAGGGGGTAATGGAAGAAGAAGGCTAATCAGAGATCTCGACCCCAGAATTCTTTATGGAGGAGATAGGGAGTACCCACTTTTCACTCCAGCTTTGGGAAGGGAGTACAGAAGAGAGTTTATTTCCACGGATGAAATTAATGTATTGGCTGGGTTGAGTGGAATAGTGAATGCTGACAGGGTCTATGCTCAGAGACACCCTGAAGTGGTTGCAGCATTTAATAAATTGAAAGCTAGGAGAGGTTTAGGCATTCCGCTGTCTCCAAGGGTGCAGAGGTTGTCAGATTATTTGGAGAGAGTTTTACCCACTCCTAGACAGAGCAATCAGCGAGGGAACAGGTCTGGACCCAGTGGAGCTGGACCCAGTGGATCTGGACCCAGTGGAGCTGGGCCTAGTGGATCTGGACCCAGTGGACCCAGTGGAGCTGGACCTAGTGGATCTGGACCCAGTGGAGCTGGACCCAGTGGAGCTGGACCTAGTGGATCTGGACCCGGTGGAGCTGGGCCTAGTGGATCTGGATCGAGTGGAGCCGGGCCGAGTGGAGCCGGACCTAGCGGACCCGGGGATCAGGACGACCAACAGCAAGCAGATTTTGGAGACGGTCAGGAGGAAGAAGACTCACCTCCCATGGACGGTGAAAGTTTGGTGGAGTGGCTGATTCGCGTGAGACCTCAAGCTTTGTCCATATTGGCTAGTAACGCAAATGTGAGTGAGGATGACATTATTGGTGGGATAGACAATGGTAACGGTTTTCATGTGAACATGATTGTGTGGGGAGAGCTAGACAACTTTCTATACTCGGTGCAGCGTTTCTTCATAGATTATACATTCTCTCTGGAAGGTATCACTACTCTTGTCAGGTTTACTGATAGGAGGGACAGGATGGTTGAGAGGGAGTACAGTGGATTGTATAAAAATGGAAGGATCACAGTGGTGATAGAGGATGGAGTGGTGGAGTTGAGAGACGATCTCGTGCAGAGGATAAAAAGTAGTGATGAAGAAGCTATAGTGGAGGTGGGCATTCTATACAATGTTATAGTTAGATTCATTCCACAGCTGGACACTGTGGGGGTGAATGGAGGCACTTTTGTGGAGTTTGATTCAGAAGATTTGTACGTCCCTACTTCCCCTTTCTGTTACAAGTCTGTGGTGGAAAAGATTTGTCAGACTTATGACATACAGTTTGATGGTTGTGATGGAATTACCTCAGATTTGTTTCATTATAACAGGCAACTGTCTGAGAAAGGGAAATACATATCTGTGCGTAAGATTGGAGACAGAGTCCCTTCCACCAATTGCATAGATTTAGTGATGGTTGAAGTGGGTATTGACAAACACATCGTTTGGAAAAAGAATATGAGTATTAGTGACAAGGTTGTGGAAGACGTGTTAGACACTTTGTACATGGATGAAGAATACCCCGATATGCATAAGTCTGTAGTGAATTTAGAGAAGAAACCCTATAAGCAGCCTTCCTCACACTGTTTTGCTTTTTTTGATTTGGAGACTTTTCAAGAAGACGTGGTGGTAGGGTATAACCTGCACTGCTATGCTGCTGGGTGGACAGAACCTCTTTTTCTGGCAGACATCTCAGAAGTGGGTGTGAAGTTGGCTTCGCTGGTGAGAACCAAGAAGACCCATCTCTGTCCTCAGTGTTTGGAGGGTGGAGGAGACTTGGTGTGGTCTTGCAAACACTGTGGCAGATATTCTTTGCCTTATTATTACCCTACAGCAAATCTGACCAGGAAAAGGAGCAGGCAGGTGTTGGATGCCAGGTGTCACCAAAGTTCTGAGGGGCACGAATATGTTTGTGCTGCTCACCCTGAAGTGACTAAAGGTGTTCATGATTGTCCTAACTCGGATTATGTGGTATCAGACAGCGCGACGGATTCAGCATTTTTAAATTTGAAAGACATTTTTAATTGCTCTTTCGCCACAGATGCTAACCAGAACTGCATATGGGACATGTTGGAAGGGTTGAGGAAATCTGTCAAGAGATTGGCTTTGTCTGGTAAAACCCACTCCATGAAGCCCAGACTGAAGAAAGATGCTGGAGGTGTAGTGAGTTTGGAATTGGAATTGTCCATATACGGGTTTAACAACGCCAGATTTGACAACTTGTATATTACTAAATACATGAAGCACTGGAGTGAGGAAGGATCAATGCAATTAGACACCAAGGACTTTGTGTACACCACCAGAGGTTTTTTAAAAATGGATTTGGTGGGTGTGATGAATGTCACTGCAGATGAACTGCGAGCTTTGCTTAAATCGCTTACAAGGTATAAATGTGGGATAAGTTCCGATAAAACATTCTCGTCTCTGAGGAATTCTTGCTCTCAGTGCAAGGTGAGGTTGTCCTTCAAGGACTGTTTGAAAATGACCTCCCCCACCTCCCTGGACAAAGCTCTGAAGGAATGCAAGGTTCCAAAATGCTTTAGAAAAGGAAACTTCGACCACGACAGGGTTAGAACTTTCTCTGATGTGGTGTCCTGCAAAGCCGAAGCAGAAGACTATCTCAGGAACGACGTGGTGGGGTTGATGATTTTCTTCAGTTCACAGTTAGTGTCATTCAGAAAGTCTCTCAAAATAGAAGGAGCTAGGGGAAGTGAAAATATGTTTATGCATGAATATCTCACCCTCCCAAGTTTGGCCTCCACCTACATAAACAGGAAAGCTAACTCTTCAAACGTGGGAAAGTCGGTAGTCTTGAAGCATGATCTATACAAATTGAAAGAATTTGTACAGAGTAGTGTCACAGGAGGAAAAGTGGAAGTGTACAGAAATTGTGTGGAGTACGACCCGGATTTATACTCTGAATTGGGGATAGACGCTCTTCTTCACCTCTCCATTTGATAGCAGGAATGCAGCCAATACAGACCATGTGCTATTTCCTATCAAACATTTACCGTATAACGGATGAGATTCTAGCAGATGTGGGAACTTATTTCAGCAGGATTACATGCTCTGAAGATGACCAGTGCAAATGTGTAGTCCCCAAGTATATACCTGGTCAAAATCTCGAGTCTTACCTATTGAGACAGCCCCATCTTCGCTTGGCCAATTTAGTGCAATTCAGTGAAGAGGTATTAGAACCCCATTCTGAAGTGGATCAGATGGTCTATGTCAGGGAATGCCAAGATTATATCATGCAAGCTGTAGAGGACGTTCAAAACGTTGAAGAAGGGTTGAAGAAATTGGAGCAACCTCCTCCTTGGTCGGTAGTTGAAGTGGACGCCAACTCTTTGTACCCCACCATGTATCAGCAGCCCATGCCAGCTGGAGCATGGAGATTTGACGGACTCTCCTCTACAAGAGAAGAGAGACTCAACACCACTTTAGAAGATAGGGAAGCTTCTAGTGGGGAGGACTTTCATGAAGATTTCCAGTTTTACGAAGGAGATGAATTTGATATGGACAAGTTCAGAGCCACTTACGATTTTATGAAAGTTTATGAAGCGGACTTGGAAGATTTCCCCAGATTTAATTGGTGGGGGATATTCATGATTGATGTGGAATACAAAGGAAGTGTGGAGCAACCTTTCACCTCTACACTCCCCACCAAGTTTTCAGGAAACATATGGTGGGATTTGAGAAGAAAGTCAAAAATCAAATTAACAAGCCATGATTTGTACATCAGCAGTGCTCTGGGTTGGGTGGTCACAAAATTTTATTGGACAGTCATGATCCCTACTAGCAACATCTACAAAGATGTAATAAAAGAAACGTACGAAGTTAGGAAGATGTTAAAATCTGACAAAGATTTGAAGGAGAAATCATACAAGTTGGTGATGAATTCTTGCTACGGCCAGTCCAACATGAAGAACCAGCCCACGTTCAAATTTTTCAAGGATTCTGACGTGCCTGAAGTTGTACCAGACACTTGGTGCAAGAGGAGCATCAAAGAGATTGGAGGGGGATACCTGAGGGTTAAAACTAAAGAAGAAAAAGAATTTATCAAAAGTAATCATATGGGGGTGTTTGTATTAGCAAGTGCTAGAATGTACATGCATTGGATTGCTAAGGTGTTGGGGTTTTTTGACTGCGATGCAAGCCAGTTGGAAGACAAAATTTATTATACTGACACCGACAGTTTTTACCTGTCATATTCAGCGGTGCCCAAAATGGAGAAGAGAAATCTGATAGGGAACAATTTGGGTCAATTCAAAATCGATACTGGGAATGGGACCAACTCCTTCATACTAGCAGGAACTTTCAATGTGAGAAAACACTACTCCCTCATATATTTCGATGGAGAACGCCTGCAATTCAAAATAAAACAGAAAGGTCTGTCCAACCCCCTGAAAATGAACAGCGCTATGAGCGTGTTTACTCAAAATGAGAAATTTGTAAAGTATGAGAGAGAAGGAAAACAGATATCTAGTGAAGGCTTAATGACAAACACTACAAAGAGAGTGGATGGTAGTGGCGTTCTGTTTTACTGTTTAAATAAGAAGCAGCGTGTTGGGAGTTCCAAGAACCAAAATGCATTGGGGTGATCCTTTTCTTAGGATTCCCTTATCTGATATGGATATGGAGGGGTCTGAGGACCAATGCGGGGACCAATGCGAGGACGATTCCTGGGAGGAGATGGACTGTCTACCAGGTCTATGAGTGTCTTCTCGATGATGTCCGAGCTAGAATTGATAGACTTTTTGCACCAATCACACACCTTAATGTTTTTTACACCCATTTTTGTATCATCACACACAGAACATTTTGCTCCTTCCCCTTTTTTCTTTTCTTTGTATATTTCGGTGGTCCTCATTTTATCCAATTTTTCCTGATAATGTGATCCGTTCAACCTCCTTCTGTTTATTTTCTTTAGCAGGTTGCCAAGCTGATACATATCGTTTGAACACTTCACGTAGGATCTCCAGAATTTAGAGTAAGTTTGAGCCCTCTTGTCGTTGAAATATTGAGCTAGTCCACCCCCTTCCATTCTAGACAGTTGAGACTCCGTCTTGTCCTGCACTATATCTTTAGAGAGTTTTGTGACACCTCTGTCCCCCATCCAAATCCAGTTGTCGGTGTCAGCTCCTTCTTCACCCACTGGAGGTCTCACTAGTATGACATTTTCGTCTTTTTTAATGGTCCTTCCACCCGTTCTTTCCACCACCTCTTTCCTGCTCATGAGTACCTCCTGGAACGTATCGCTTCCAGACTGTGAGGGGTCAAAGAGCACCTCCATTTGCTTTTGGAGTTCGTAACCCTCATTTTTAAAATCGTCTTTAGACAATTGCATTTCCAATTCTGGAGCCAAGTTAAATTGCGACATGGTTACAGATCAAAAGTGAGCAAAAATACGATGTACACAAAAATGAATGCTAAGCTAAAGCACAGTCCCTATTTATAGCAGCTAAGCCGTGTTATCGGATCCTGGAAGAGGTGGCACTTGGTTGGCTACTCTGATTTGATTGGCCACATATGCAGGCAATCCACCCAATGAGATGGGTTCCAGCAGCCCCGTCGTCACTGCGCCTTCCAAACTTAGACTGTAAGTGGTTTCGAACATGGCAACCACCACTATCCTAGTATCTGTAGGTAGATTTCCTTCAATTTCCCAATCTACCAGCACATTAGAATATTGGTGATTGCCTATGGTCCCCTGCCTTCCGACTTCGTCGAACCATATGCAGGGGAAGGGTGTGTTTTGAATGTAGGACTCTTCACTGAGAGGTCTGAAACCAGATCTCAAGTTCGCAGCAGCAAATCTGGCATAGTTCTCGTAAGAGTGTTTCACGTTAGAAGATATGAAATTGCCTCTGAAGTTGATGCTTTGTTCGGAGTTTGAAGACAGTGCATACTTTTGACTGCCCAAAGTGACACTGAAATTTTTCCAATTAGTGACACCAATATATCTCCCATATCTGACCCTCTTTAAGTGTCCAGCAGCAGGAGCCGAACTGGTTTCAGGATCATAAACAGGAATCATCATGACTCCTCTCAAAGCAGCATTTTGTTGAGCAAATTTGGCCTGTTGAGCTCCATTTTCAGTGCTAACCAGAGTGTGCAAGAAATTAAAGGCTCTTGGGATCCCTCCCAACAGTGCAGCTTCTTGAAACAGTCTGGCACTTAATTCTGAACTTCTATCTTGCACGTTGTACTCCAACCTCTGGCTTGATATCTCAGGTTGTTTCTGATGCCGTCGGTGGGGTTTGGAGATGCAGGATTTCTTAGAAAAGCTTTCTGACAATCGTTTTCATTCTCCCAAGTGATGTTTACTGTTAAAACCCCTCTACCACCCATGTATGTCCCTTCTTTCAAAACAAGCCCGTCCATCAAATCCAACCTGATTTCTACAGTTTCTGTAGACTGAAATCTATTCAAGGTCAGTTTGCTTCTTATGTCAGAAGAGGAAAAAAGGTGACTTTCAATTGGAAGGAATTCGAACACAGGAGCCCCGTTAGGAACTCCATTCACCAACCTATCCAAACATTTTCTCAAGGCTAGGGATATGGTGGAACCATTAAACCTTCTCACTTGAGAACCTCCAATCAAAATTTCAATCTCCCTGATCAAGCACCACGGATTGTACATGCAGATGAGGGGAGTCTGACTGGTAGGTACCTCCACATTCAAGTCTTCACCGTACACGGAAACAGGATTGGTTCCTGTCCTTCCAACTTTGAAATCGGTCTGTCCATTTAAATTTCGCCTGCTGACGTTCCCGGATGTGTATATGGGTCTCAAACCTACCACCAATTCCAAACTACCTAGGTCCACGTTGCCTCCCCCGCTAGTATGACCCAACTCTGAGTTTGACCATAAGCGAAAATGTTGCTGGGAGACAATCTCACTTTGGATTTTCTGTTCCTACCAATGACCACGGTCTCCTGAGCCACATCCACACCCAATCTAGATAGTTCTGAAATGTCTTCTAAGACTGCAGAAACCTGAGCACCTCTCCCTGTTGACGAAGCCATGCTTATAAAAGATTTTGAAATAACTGGTTAGGGTCATTTTCAATCTGCTTTTTATACGCTATGGCCACTTGGGACGGAAGTACCATTGAGTTGCTGTCTGCAGAGGGAGGTGGTGGATTAGGGGTGGACAACACTGTTGGCACAGCACCAGCTCAAGTTTTGACCAGGAATACCAGGTCCGGTAGGGTTTATGCTGAATTTGAAACTCCTGTTAGAAGATCATCCCCTCCACCACCAAAGAGGTCTAGGAGGGTGAAATTCGTAGAAAGTGGAGGTAGATCTGAAACTTTGGCCCAAACTCAAGAAGTAAACCTGTTCAACGCTGACAGGAGAGGGCCTGCAAGATTTACACCAGAAGTTGAAGAAGAATTTGGAAATGTAACTCCTGATTTTTTAGATAGAAGTAGAGCTTCAGAAGGAACTAACCTATCTTTTTTGGAATCAGAAGAAGATGAAGCAGTTTTCAACAGGGCCAGAGTTAGCCTTGGCAATGCTCAATCTTCCCAAGACAAAGCTCAAGAAATCAGCTCAAGAATGGACACCAAAATTGCTTCTAGAGAGCGCTTCATAAACAAAACGAATTTGGAAGAGGTAGAAGCGGCCACTCCTTTTAATCCCACACCCCACCCGTTAGAAACAACCACTTTTTCCACACCATTCCCCAACGAATTTGAAGCTACAGCTTTTTCTACACCTCTTCCTGATGACACCACCAGTGTAGCTTCCATAGCTTCGTCATCATCAGGATCCACATCTGCTGCTGTCAACGTAGCAGACATGTCAGCAATAGAGGCTTCTGGAGTGCCAATAGAATCTAATGTTAGTGCCCTTGAGAGTTCTGTCTTACCCGTAGAATCTAGTGTCAGCGCCATAATTGAAGATCCTCTCCTGTTAGCTACAGCAACTGGAGTAGGAGATATATCAGCACCAAGAAATAGAAGCTTGCCTGAAGACGACCCCCTATTTCCTAATACAGAAGAAGATGGTATTGTAAAACCTAAACCCGCACCCAGAAGATTCGGATCGTTTGACAGACACGCCTCCCCAAACGTTAGCGAAGAAGAGAATAACGGGCCCAGAAACCAGAACAAGGTGTCTGTGAGAGGAAGAAGACTGTTCCAAAAAGGAAGCACTCCCAATACCACCCCTGAAGTCAGCCCCATTCCTAAACCAGCACCTAGAGCCCCTCCCAGAGTTAGAGGAATATTAAGAAACAGCACTTTTGCAGACAATTCATTCAGCAACACAGTGATACAAGATCAAGAGAATGCTACTATTGGACACTTGGGCAACAGCACCACTGTCAACTCTGAAAATTTCAGACCCCCTGTTAACAGCACGAATGCTGCTGAACAATCTACGTTGAGAGCGGAAAGAAGTGCTGCCAGGAATGCTACAAGGGCTGAAAGTTCTGCAGCTGCTGAAGAATCCGTTTTAGCTGGTGGAGCAGGAGGCGGTCTTGGAGGAATCCTGCTACCTCTTTTGCTGTTTTCATCTCTGTCAGGGGATAAAAGATCTTCCCAACCCACTTATGTTCCCACATATGCACCACCCACAGCTTACAACGTGCCCCCACCACCCAATGTGTTACGTTTTTGATAACAATATTCACAATATTCACAATATTAAAATCATGTCAGACCGTGCGGTCTTATTCTATCACCATACAAAGCATGTAATGTGGGGCTTTGGCTAGTCAATAGTCCAGCATTTCTCTTTTGCCTTCTCACTCCATCTCCACCTAAGTAGGTAGGGGCTGCTTGTTCTTGATTCAGAATAGTCTGTCTAGGGTCCCCCTTCACATAGAACTGCCCACCTCTTTCTATCACCACATTACTCTTTCCTCCACTCCTCAATGTTTTGGCTACAGATGCTAAAGCATAATCTCTGTTGGCAGCTTGCACTGCTTCTGCACCATCAGCTTGCTGTTTCAGAGACAACTGGTGAGATATAGTGCCTCCGGCTTGTGGAACTTGACTTTGCACGCTAGCCACATACTCGCTCCCAGACAGAGCGCCGCTTATTTTGACGTTTGTAGGATCTGTGCTGAGAAGAGCGTCTATAATTTTATCTTGCCTGTCCTCTCCTCTCTTCAGCAGATAGAAAGAATTGGCCTCCTTGCTTTTTTCAATGTCTATCCTACCACCGAATTCAAATCTCCTCTCTGCTAAATTGTCAGTGTTTATTTTCTGATTGCTGTTTATCTGTGCTGCTTGAGCTATGGAGTTAGCTTTGAGCTGTTCCTCAGCTACTTGCTTATTTATAAAAGCTGCTCCTATAGAAGCTCCTGCACTTGCTACACTACCTACGGCTTGTGAAGCACCCAGAGCAGCAAAAGCGCCAGCCATGCCTTCTCTATCTACTTTAGTAAATAGCGGCTTGACAGTGAAGAGGGTCAAATGCGACACCTTAAATAAAGATCCGGAAAAAGAGGATAAAGAGATCTCCAAAGCCCCACCCATTAAAGAAGAGGGGGAATCCTCTTCGGATGCCCAAGATGAAGAGAGCATATATCCTCAAGAATCAGCAGTTCCAGCCCACCTGAAATTCAAGAAAGGGGGAGACATGGTTTTCACTTGTGGGGATTTCAACATGACCATTTCAGAATCCAACAGGCAAGAAGCCATGTATTTCACTAAAACCTTTAACAACGACATTAGGGAAGTGGATGGTGACGATTCTGATATGGGCACTCTCATACTAAAACCTCACACTCCTTACAAAGACGGTGCAGACATACCAGCAGATCCCATCAAGTACAGAAACCTTCAGAAAAGAGTCCAGTACAAGATGGACAAACACAACAGCTATCAAGGCACCAAGAAACAATACCTGTTTGAGAGTGGAAGCAGGAACTACTTCTATTCCAAATCTCTAGACAAGAGCGCTGGAAAATACCAGTACAAAAAAGAGTGCAAGAAGGGACCTCTGTCTAAACCTGTCAAAGAAGAATAACCTAAACTGGACATGAAGAAACAAGTTGAAATCATGTTTCAAGAGGTTAAAGATAAATTGGATGGTGATAAAAGAGACAAAGATGCAGCTGAGGAAATGAAAAAGAGGGAGTGTGCTTTGAAAAAAGAAAGTGACAAACCAAAAATCAGTTCTCATCTTCAGAGCTGTCTAGCCCGTCACAAGACGAAATTTCAGTGGCAGTTCCAATGATTTTACCCATAGCCATCATAGCTTCCACATACGCCCTGTCTTTATCCATCACATCTTTCGTTTCCATAAATACTTTACAGTAACCTGAGTCATCACAACAGTGTTGATTTACAGAAGCATAAGCGAATTCCTTAAGGGGGTAGTGGGTATTACTTTGCAAATACTTAAGATCCATCTTCGTAGTACCCTTAGTGAATGAAATTATGTTACAATTTTTTCTCACAGATCTCATCCAGGGGTAACTGTAACTCTGAGACAGCATGATCATAGAACAATTTCCATGCCTGAGAGTGCTGAAACAAGTCACTATAAAGTTCTGTATTGTGGTATCTGTCACCCCTGACCCCTGGGTCGTCAAACACCATGATGCTGTGCACGCCTGTAGCTTTCAAAGTTTCCATCCACAACTTAGGAGTCCATGACGTGGCTGTAGCATAGTCAATGAACTTCACACAACAGCTACTTCTCAGGTAATCCATGTACTCTTGCCCGAATCCGCTGTTCCCAATCCAAAAACACTGATGATATCCCACCTTGTCGAATGAAGTTGCAGAAGACAGCATGGTGGCGCACCTACTGCTTTTGCCAGACCCTGACGGCCCGAACAAAAACATTCTAAAAGGTAAGGAACCTTGAGGAGAGTACAGACATTTGCTTTCAGGATCCAGACACCACTCATCTTCCACTTTCACATCACACCAACTGCACGCAGACGACCTACAGTAAAAGAAAACGCGCTCCAACCTCCAGGTGCTGTACCACTCCAAGTGCAAACCCAGTTGTGAACCGCTAATGGTTCTACCAGTATTCCTGGTGAAATGTGGGTCTTCGACTGCTACTACAATACCATCTTTGCAGATAAATAGGTTGTACCACCCCTGCAACACTTCATCCAAGTGAACGAAGTCTAGCGGTGATATCCTAGGCGGTGTGCTTCTACTGAACATCTTGGAGTAACATACCACATCTCTACCACTTTTGCACTTAGGGCCAGGAAACTTGTAGCAGTCGCCTTGATCTGGGTGGAACAACTTGGATTGGCTGACCCCTCCAAACCTTTGGGACAATTTACTCATTATACCCCCATCTGTAGGATACCTCACTGGACTAGTGTCATGGATGTAGTGGAAAATCTCAAGACCTTGTATATAGACAGAGCCTACTTGGCTGAAGTCAGAACTCTCCTGAGAGTGGGGTTTGGATCTGTGGAAGTCAGAAGAGGTTCCCACCCCATTAGGGTCCCCAAATCTACTACAGTTCTCCTCACCCCGCGCGGAAGAATCTACATTGCCATAAACCATAAAAACAATTCAAACATTAAAAAATATCAATTCAAAAGATATATTCATATGTAAAATGACAATCACACAGTGACTATTTCGGGGCTGTTAAAATACAGTTTACCCCTTAAATCAAAACTAGGTATAGTAAAGTTGGCCACGTCAAATCTATTACAGTTTGGTGAAGAACTAGCTCTCAAACGAGTGTAGGCGTCACAGGTGGTATGGTAAGTATTTCTGTAGTATCTGTCTCCAGCCACTCTGCTCCAATCGTTCACACAATTTTCGTCTATATCGCAAGTGAGAATGTCTGCAGAAGCTTCATAGCAATCCTCATAAGGACCTGTCCTCAAACTTTGGTGAGACGCCACGGCCCAACAAAATTTGAACCTAGCATCAACCCTGTTCACTTGTTTAAACAGTATTCTTATAGGCAGCAACAACCCATTCTCCACTCTGGTGGTGCACTTCAACCTCCTTACTCCTCCAACCAGCTGTATCCTCTCACACTCTTCGTCAGGCCCCATTATTTTCATACCGCAGGGGATTCTGTTATTAGTAGTATGGCAAGGGTACAGCAGTTGGCTAGCATTTCTAGTCTCTTCATGCGGTGAAGCTTCCACCACTTCAAAAATGTAATAGGCTTTGTGTCCTTCTTTCAGATAAGCTAAATTCTGCCTGCTGACAGGTTCACCAAAAATTGTTGCTGGAATTTTTCCCAAAATCCTTCGCAACTCTTGAAAATGAGGATTCAAACTTCCTGTGAAGTGGGGGCTCACTCTGGTTATTGTCCAAGGATCGTTGTCCACTCCAGCGAAGATGACTCCGTTACCGTTCATGTGATTTCTGTATCCACTTCTAGCTTGCTTGAGAAAGGAGTTCATGGTTACCACAGCGTTGGTACCACTCCAATAATAAAATGGTGCACATGTTTCATACTGCTGCAGGCAACTTGATAGATAAGCGTAACTGTTTCCATTCCCTGCCCTGGCGTTCCTACTAAGGGATCTGCGTCTGTGATAATGTTCCAAGAAAGGTCGCATTAACTTGAAATACTTAGGAACTATCATGGTGTTACAATACATACCGTCTGAATAACGGTAGGATATAGCAGGCACTGTTCCCATAGTGTTGAAAGTCACATTGTTAGGTCTGCTATTCCACCTTGTATCACCGGCAGGTGGTCCGGCACTAGCTTCACTCCAAACATTTCCGTGAATGTTGCAAGCGACTGCAAGTTTAAATATTTGTCTTACATCCAAAATAGCTATCAGTTTCAGGCTATCTATGCAATGATCGTTGTCAATAGTGTGATTAGACCCGTCACCACCAAAATAAGTTCCAGTGCACAATCCACCTCCACTCACTGTTGCTGGTCTAAATTGGTAATTCACATCAGCTTTCAAAGACACAGTAGTTTCGTTAGCCCTGGCTTGACTGACGGCTCTGAACACCCTGTCAGGACTTATATTGCCGTAATAATCTTCAAAAGCTCTAGCAGCCCACACGCTGTCGTTGGCCGAATGAGCATCTTGAGCGCTCTTATCCAAGACGTAACTGTAAATGCAGCAATATTTCATGTACATTCCTGCGAGTTTTATTACAGGCTTGATGGGTTGAATTAAAGCCACTCTTAGAGGGTTAATGACTGTATCCAGCAACACCCTTCTCCCATGATCTCTGACCACCAGCTGCAAGCTAGAGTCTGTATTCCACACTGTCTGAACGTAATAATAAGTGAACAACCTCACCGGATTGGTGTACACCCTATTTCTCCTAGTGGTAAAGCTTTTAGCTCCCCACCTAGGCTCGTAGTTAAGATCTAATGCAGATATGTTGTTTTGGCTAGCATCCTTCAAGAGTACTAAAGCTTGAGACAAAGACCATCTCTGACTTGTGATGACCAAGTTGTAATCTTCATGGAAAGCTTCATATGTCTGAGTGTTCTCGTGCAGAACGTATCGTATATGATCAATAACGGTATCGAAATTGGTGTGATCTGTAAAATTCTCGTGAATAAAATCTGTCATGTATCCACAACCGAATGAAGTCTCCCCACCTGTCACATTGTCTGGAAAATACCTCACAGCAGTACCTAGTGGGAAATGCCACACAATGCTGGATTGTTGTGCCAACTGTTGGTTACTCTTAGTATAGGCTGACAATACAAAGGAGAGAGATACGGTTGTAGCCAAACCCGCATGAGATCCACCTCCCAATTGACCAACTTCACAATTCCAAGTCAAATTCCCACCTTCACCACCAAAAAAATCGGCATCTGGCACAGTATCTCTGGCACTACTGCTATTGTACGAATAAAGATTTATGAAACCGTTTTCAATGGTCAAAAAATCTTCTTCTCCTTCTATGCCTATGGCAGATAATATGTGATCGTCTCTGCTCGAGTTAACGAAATATGTGGCCATACCTTTTACCGTTAGTCTGAGTCTCTGCAGCCACAGCGCTAGCAGGAGTGAAAGGTGGAGCGTGTATAAGATAAAACTCCCCATTAGAATAATAAGTTGACATAGGGATTCCGTACCTACTTTCGTCTTGAAATCTAGGTATCAAGAAGAATGTGTCGTAAGGGTCAGTATATAGGGATGATCCATTGTAGGTGTTGTACAAATCGAGGTCGTCCACCATGCCTACTGTATAATACAACTGCATACCGTAGGAAGGAATGAATACTTCCCTCTGCAAGTGAGGGATGTTTGATATAAAATTAGAGTGTTCCAAAGAAGATATGGTGTCCACCAATCCTACCAAACACTGAAAACCCAACTCGTCACATTCCCTGTAGAAAGGTTTAGCTCCTTCAGCCACACTCAAGACTCTCACGTTCACCCACGCGAAGGAAGCGGAAGTAGGTATCTTGAAACCCAACGCACCCCTAGGAGTAGTCCCCACATCAACCAAGCCTGTGGGATGTTCGCTGTGCAAGCTCAATCCGTCATTACCCACAGAATAATGCACCACAGTAGATGAGATCCTGTCAAAAAAAATGTATGCTCCACTGGGAACTGTAGTTCCATTCACTGTACATGACACGCAGGTGTACTCCAATCTAGCTTTGCTGTGAACATTACTGAAGTAATTCAAAGAAAACCAAGTAAATCCCCCTTCTGTCTGATAAAGCACTTCAGTGTCTCGTCTCCTCTCACATATAGTATGGAGCTAGCTCTCAACAGGGTTGAGGAATACAAATAGTTTGGAGTCCCCACCAAACTCCCTCCAGTGGATATTAAACCCTCTTGAGAAAATCCTTCCCATGTTCTGTAATATTCGGCGGAAGAAAGTCTAGGAACCACTGCTTGGTTACTTGAAACTTCTGTTGGAGTGGTGTCTTGAAATACAGGCCCATAAGGACCACTCCAAGAAATATCCACCAATATGGCAGACAAGACTAGGGCAACAGCTGCTATTTCCATTGCGCGTTAATTAGAATGATGCAATCCCACCCCTTCATACAACGCACTCTTTTATACAACGCACTCTTTTATACAACGCACTCTTTTACAAAAATAGCTTTGCATCAAACTGCATAATAACACCACAACAATTTAACTAATGAACTGTTCAGTGCACTCCAAACTAATGAGCTGTTCAGTGCACTCCAAACTAGGTACGGAATGCTCCATTCTTAAAAGTTCTTCACTCAGTTCTTGCACGTCACTTTGTGTCAGAGAGCAGGCTATATTTAATGTCTCTAAAAGATCAATGTTTGGTTCCTCTATGCCAAAATCCTTTAAGTAGTCGGCCACCACTTTAGTTGTTTCATTCTCTAACACACCTTTCAACAAAGACTCCTCCCTTCTCCATCTACCTACACAATACAATTTAAAATATTTTTTATTATATTTTCACATGATAATTACAAACACATCTAATCCCTAATTATTCCAGCTATTTCATATTGCAATTCCTTTAAAGTGTGCACAACTCCTCCAAAGGCTATGGTCGCGAGTCCTTCTTTATTTTTGCATTCCATAAAAAGATCGTGCAACTCTTTTCCGCTGGGGTCGCAGGTGCCCATCACTTTGTCCCTCAAGGCCGTGAACATATTCTGAGATTGTATAAAACCTTTCATCATCTGCTCCCTACAGCAATGCACAGCCTGAACTTGGTTAGCTCCCATTTGGTCGTACTTGGATTCTAGCAACTCCTCTACCGTGTCCCATTTATCCATCATCTGGTGGAATAGATCGTCAGATTTCTTAAATCCGTTAAGCAAACCTTCAAAAGTGGCCTCTTTGTAACTCTTAGCTTTCCACATAGCGAAATTCTTCATGCTCTCCTCTAATTCTATAACACCCTCCACCACACCGCGATATATGGATATACCTGAATAATGAGTACAAAAAATAAGTCAACACATTATCTAACATTTGTTTGCAACAACATCATCAACAACAACAACAACATTGGAATCATCGTCATGTGGGGGAACAAAGACAGTTTCTGACAAGCAAGGACTGTTCATAACGTCAGACACCATCTCCATCTTTTCAATGACTTTGGCCCAGGCCTGCAAGCAGTCCCCCTCCTTGTCCCTGTGTCTTTTTTTCATGCAAGATATGGTCACCACGGGCAGCTCCCTCCAACCTATCCTCTTAGCACTCTTGTTCAGGAACATGTCCAGGCACCTCTTCACGCAATACTGAATCTGCAACAGCCTCTCCCTCACAGGGCCGTACTTCATCAGCATGCACAAGTCAGACACCTCCTTGCAAGTGTCGGCCAAAAGCCTCATGGCCTTCCTCAACTCTTCCAGGCACATGTGGTTCACATTCCTGTAATCGTCCAGCCTGCGTGCGGAAGACACAAGCTGGTGCCTCTTCACTTGGTACTCGCAAGAAGCCTGCAAGCCGGCCTCCACAATCCCACTCACTTTGTCAATTAAATTTTTAACTCTTTTTCCTGCATAAAAGACAGTCATTGCAAAACAGGGTGAAGGAAGTGACAGGTGATACAAAAATAAAAAAGTGCTGATGTGCTAGTGATTACTGACTCAGTTCTCCCAACAAGTTCTCCATGCTCTTCTTACACTCTCTCATGCGGTCTTTAAGATCTCTCAATCCTCCCAACTTTTTCTTCTCTCCTTCCACCTTCTCCAGCTTCTCCAGCCTGTTCATGACCTCTTCCATGTTGTCTCCCCACAGTCCCCCGTCTATGAAATCTGCAAGACCCTGGACCTCGTCTATCAGGTAATCGTTTTTCTGCTTCACACTCTCCAGTATGGCCATCCTAACGTGGTTCTGCTCCTGCAGCAACGCTATCTCTCTGCAAGCAAGGGCGGTCTTGGCCACGTTGGCCTCTATCACGGGGCGGCTGGTCATGCAGTACTTTTTTATTACACCAATCTCTTTGCTGATCTTTTCTATGCTCACGCACACCCTCTTTAACACCCTCTCGAACCTGTCTTGCCTCAATCCCATCCTGTCTAAGTCTGAACCGCACCCGCACCTCCTCCTCTTACGTTCTTGGTTTGTCCTGTAAGGGGACTTCCTCTGAGGGGAGAACAGCTTCTTCCTTGGAGGCCTGCTGACGACCTTGGACGACCCTTCTGGTGTGGTGTCTTGTGGAGTGGTGTCCTGGGTGTGAACGTTCTGACCGCACTCGAAGTTCTCGTCGTCCTCGCAATCTCCTTGTTCGTCAGACTCGGCTCTGAAAAGGTGCTCGTCGTCTTCCTCTGGAAGTGGGTCCGCCATCATGGGAGGAGCAGCTGATATTCCTACATGGCCTAACTTGTCATGAGCTAAGGTTATTAGTCTAGCCCTCCTACCCTTAGGTATAATCACTGTTTATAACATAAGCCCTTCTTCCCACGATTAAACAAGTTTAACCTTCAGACGCCAACACCCTCTTGTGCTGCAACGTCTCGCATCTCTTAATTCCCTTCTCAGCCTCTCTTTCTCACTTTCATCCACCTCAACCGGACTTCCAAGACCTTGTAGAAGCAGCGAAAAATTGCTTGAGCCCAGTAGCCTTCCGTAACACATTGAAACAACCGCTTATTTGCCGACTAAGACTTTGCGGTTTGACTTACTGTCTTCTCCTTTTTTTATAACATCGCCAGTTCAACTGGGGGCCTCCCCATTACGTACAGTTTTAGGTAATTCTTATTACATCATAGGAAAAAAGTGAGCGTGTCGTGTGATCCAGGTAACTATGCAAAAAAAAATATTTTTTCAAAGTCATTTTGGAAAGATGGCCTCTGTCAGTTACAGTGCTGTGGAAGTTTTAGACTTCCTTGATGCTGACTCTAGCGACTCAGGATCAAGCGGTGAGGATACAGACGACATCTACGGCTATAGGAGGCCCTGTATCTGGGTTGGTGGACCAGACCCCGTCAACTCTGATACTGACAATGGGAGTCAAGAAAATGATCGAGGTAAGCTTGTCTTTCTCTTGTCTTTCCCTTAAAAACTGGCAAGATTCTGTTGTGGAAAGGACTTATTTATAGCTATATTGAGATAGAGAGAGAAAGCTGTTTAGCTATAATATATTATATATATATATATTGTGGGGACCACACCCCACAACAGTATTATTAACTTATTGCCAGACATTTATTCTGTATGTGTGTTTGTATGTTGTTTGTGTGTTAGTTTCAATAGTTGTAGTACCAGCTGTATTTAATGTATCATTTTTATGTTGCCTAGGTTACTTGTTACACTTTGTGTGAATGTTTGTGCTCTCATGTGATTGGTTACTTTAATAATTCATTATCATCTCTGTGATTGGTCAGTTTTTCATTATGTTCTGTTATCTTGTGATCCCACTGGCAGTCTATAAAGGGCTGACCAGGGACAGTCATGAGCTCTGACTCTTTGATTGAAATACTCTCACTCGTTATCTTTATTTGGATAGGACAAAATTAAGAACTGACGAGGAAACTATTATAGCATTGTTGGGTGGACCTTGCCAAAGAAGCAGAGGGCCCGACATATATATTTCACTGAGTTTTATTTGAAAATGGGTTGTGGTTTTTTGAACAATTTCAAATTTTCAAAAAATTTAATTTTTTTACCACATGTACTACTAGGACCAGATGTGTATGCAGTCACCGACCCGATTGTGAAGAGGACGCAGATGAGGCCACAGGAGTAGAGTATTCCAGTGATGAAGGAGAAGATGCCGGACCTGAGTCTTCCAATGATGAAACAGACGAAGAGGCAGCAGGTTCCAGTGATGAAGAAGAGGAAGTGGCTCCTCTGACTTCCTCGCGGTCGCAGAAGGCGGGCACCGAAGAAGAGTCTAGTGGATGAGGTAGGGGGTGAGTGGAAGAAAGAGGACAACACACCCATTGATATTCCATAATCTTTTGTGTGAAGGACCACAGACTTTGATATTTGTGGCTGCCCCCCCCCCCCCCACCCTGAACATCCCAAAAGTTGTAATATGTATTGTGACACAAATATAATTGTTGTCGTTGTCTGTGTTTTTGTGGTGTTGTAGTGGAACTTCACGCTCGATGTATATGTGTGTGCGTGGAGTTGAAATGTCATTCTAACGGCGCTTCCGGATTTAACCAGAGAGGGAATGACCATCTGCATATATACATAAGCAAATACTTTTCATCCCGTGCGTGAAGAAAACATATTCACGCACCTGCATATTTTGCCTTTAGATTCAGTAGAAACCATCTGTCACATCAATGACAACAACAATCTTTTCTTTCTCCTCTTCTTCCATCTTTCTCTTCATGTCTTTAAAGATATCACAGTCAGCAGTCCACCTTTCCATTTCATGCTTCGATTCATACTCCTGCAGCTTGGCCTCAACTCTAAAATGTGTTGTATTCATAACATCACACTTGTAATATAATAATAATAATAATAAGCTCACTTCTTAATTTTGAGTCAAAGCTGGAAGTTCATGGCTACAGTCTGTGACTGCCTTGCTAATAAACATTAATCAACATAAAATATCTGGTTTTAGTTTAACATGGACAAACTAACTTCATCCAAAACCGAGCAGCATATTGTCTTTCCCACGGTGCTTCATCAAGTTCTACACACACACACAAGCACACACACACATTTCATGGTCAAGCATACTAGATACCATCTTCCCAACCAACCTGAACGCAACAAGTTCTGCTTGGTACCATCGTTCAATGTCAGCTGTGCTGAATTGAACTATTTAAGAATTATGATCAATTTAACCCTTTCGTTCCCAAATTGTTTGGACGCGCGCGGAAAAATCTAATCTTCTACCGCGGAATAGTGCATTACCGTTTTATTTTTTTAACTCGATGCTGGCTGGGAAAACCCCATAGCAACCATATATCACTAAATAGACCAAGAGTTTGGGATTCCCCTCATTTTTTGATTGAGAAAATTGAATAATATTAAGGCCCCCTACTATTACTTAAAAAAAAAAAAAAAAATTCCCAAAAAAATTCCACTTTTCTCATCCATAATAAAAATAAAAAAAATAGAAATAATATTGTTTGATGTACTTTATACCAATATTTTATTAGTTCAACAATAAAATATGTTGTTTGTTGTGTTTGGTGGTGATTGTGATCATGTAGGAGACATCTATGAGTGTCCAATAGGAACATATGCCATCGGACGTCGAGCTCCACTACAAAACAATTTCATATACACAAAAACACAAACAACAAAGATATTTGTAATACAAACAACAAATTGTTCATGATCCTATATAATTGCAACTTTATGATGTATTGTATGGGGTTTCATACAGGATTTTTGTTTGGGAGGGTGGGGGGGTGGGGCTCCGAGTGTACTTCGCCAGGTCCGTCATCTTCTCCTTCATCACTGGAAGACTCTGCTCCTGTTGCCTCATCTGAGTCCTCTTCACAATCCCTCTTCACAATCGGGTCGGTGACTGCATACACATCTGGTCCTAGTAGTACATTCTGGCAAAAAAAATTAAATTTTTTTTGAAAATTTGAAATTGATCAACAAACCACAACCCACTTTCAAATCTCAAAACTCAATGAAATATATATATATTATAGCTAAACAGCTTTCTCTATCTCAATATAGCTATAAATAAGTCCTTTCCACAACAGAAGCTTGCTAGTTTTCAAGAGAAAGACAAGAGAAAGACAAGCTTACATCGATCATCTTCTTGACTTCCATTGTCAGTGTCAGAGTTGACGGGGTCTGGTCCCCAACCCTGATACAGGGCCTCCTATAGCCCTAGATGTCGTCTCCCTCTTCTCCGCTTGATCCTGAGTCGCTAGAGTCAGTATCAAGCAAGTCTAAAACTTCCATAGCACTTTGGAGAAGCATCTAAAATAGCTTTCAGCCAGGGCTGCTTCGACAGTACCTCACAGCAGTTGCGTTTATTTCTTCCTCGGCAAAAAAAAAAAACATCGGTTCTCCGTCGAATTTTAAAAAAAGTTACCTTCTTCACAGCAACTTCATTTATGGATCCAGTCATCTCCAGAGCTTTGTAGAAGCAGCGAAAAATTGCTTGAGCCCAGTAGCCTTCCATAACACATTGAAACAACCGCTTCTTTGCCGACCAAGACTTTGCGGTTTGACTTACTGTCTTCTTTTTTTTTTATAAAATCGCCAGTTCAACTGGGGGCCTCCCCATTACGTACAGTCTTAGGTAATGCTTATTACATATAGGAAAAAAGTGAGCGTGTCGTGTGATCCAGGTAACTATGCAAAAAAAATTTTTTTTTCAAAGTCAATTTGGAAAAATGGCGTCTACCAGTTACACCTGTGTATGCAATCTGAAGGTTCTAGCTATAAAGTAACTATTTTTTAAAATTCGGAGAAGTCAACCGGTCTTCACCCGCTTTTAAGCGGGATTGGGAACGAAAGGGTTAATACAATACTACAATATTAAAATAATGTTGTGGCGATTATTACCTGGAGAGGAAGTCATCAATTTGTGTAAGGCTTCCATAGACTCCTGTTGTGTCTTACACAGGGCCAAATCACACCATTTCCCAGTTGTATACTGTGTTGTAAACTATAGTATACAATTTAGTATACAATGTTGTTATACATGTCATGTTTCCTTTGTATACTCTTGTAGATGAACCAACTTCTTACAGATAGTTTACATCATTGTATTCTTCTAATGTACAACATTGTTAACTTTCTGTATATGTCAGGTCAGATATTTGTATTCTACCTTGTATACTTCATGTTAACAATTTATTTTTAAATTCAAAGTATGAATGAATGAATAAAAAATGAAATTTATTAGTGCAGCATTGTTTGAGAATTTAGTAACTTCATTCTTGTTGGACTGAAGATTCTTGTTCCAGATGTTAAAATATTCATCCTAAATAGAATATAAATGTATTGTAATTGAAAATTGTTTTTGTTTTAAACATGTTTATATTGACTTACCAATTCAGAGTGATACCTTGCACAGCAAATTCAAGAGTCATCCAAACTAAAAAATAAAACAATAACATTTACAACAGAAAAATGAACTAAAGTCTTGTGAACTTCGTTTTCGGGTGACCTTCACCATGGACATATAACAGTACACACACACACATACATCCACATGCGCACACACATGCACATACATTACACATGCACTACAAAAATGTTGGAGAGAGAAGAGGGAGAAAAATTTTAATAAAGAAAATGGACCCTGTTTTTCTAGGATATTATGTTTCAAAATAAAGTTCTACCATACAATCTCTTCCTACTACACAGCACACAAAAATATCTTTACCACATGGAACGTAATCTCCTGAGCATGAGGGCAAAACTTCAATCAATTCTTCGACGGGCACCACAATTACTGAATGAGAGTTCAGTTTCCTAACTAACCTAGCTGCAGTCAGTGGCAAAAAAAATTGTAAAATTGTTATTTTATTGAAATAAAATAAGAGTGCTACTTTAATTCATAGACAATGGGTTAATTGTTCTCACTGCAAAATTAATATGTGACCATCTACGGGGAAAATCGGGCACAACACGGCGCGTGTAAACGTCGGGAAAACTCAATTGAATTCTTAAAAATGTATTAAATTTGCCTACGGAAGGGAATGGTTAGGTCTATTATATCGGGAACAGCTAAAGCTACAACGATAAAAACTTGGAGAGCTCAATATCGGGATGCCGACAACTCTTTGTGGGGGCCGCGTTGAGCCCGATTTTCCTGAAGTGAAATATGGTATAAATTTCACCATCACACGTGATACAAGAACTGCAAAGTTCTTCTTCAAAATGTCATAGTCTTCTTTTGTAGGGAGAATATCCAATATGCATACTTCCGTACGACGTTCACCGGAGAGACAGTCGTAGTTGACTCTGTCTTTCACTGCATATGACTGTACATAGTGTAATGACCATGTCAGGTTGTCACTCGTCATATGCCTGGGCTTCACATCTTTGTCAATGTTGTCAAACACTTTTATATCCAGCATCGACAGACTGAGATGCTGCAGTACGAAGTCCCTTCACCTAGCTGAACTGACTCCACATCTTCAGGTTCTGATCTGGCTTCCTGGCTGGAAGAAGTCGTGTTTCTATCATCAGAATCTTCATCACAAAATTCTGATGTTAGATCAGGCAGACAAGAAGTAGCACACTCATGACGGGTTGATGATGAAGACAACAGATGTCTGATGGGGAAGTAGTAGAGGATAAAGGAAGTGGAGAGGTCGCACACATGATGGGACTGGGGTGACGGAGAAATGTCAGTGCTAGCAAAAGGTATCCCACCAACCACAGAGTCTTTAATCTGCAAAACATGATTAAAATAATGTGCCGAAACAGAGAAAAATGCGTTGCTTTTGATGCTAGTTTCATTAAATTCATATGTTTGAGACACTGTGTAATTAAAGGATGGAAAAAAAACCCCACAATCTTATTAGGTATCCTATTCTCCATGTTCCACTATACTATCTGTATATGTAATGTGGCTGTAGGAAAAGAATGAGATTAGGAGAAGGCTTCAGTCATCCCCTCTGTCTTTACCAACCCCCCCTTCCACTTTCAGACATATGTTGTATTTGGTTAATTTTTTTTAGTTCTGATACAGCTTCATTTTCAAAGATCAAACAAAAATTATGTTTTAATTTTATAGTAATAACTTGTACAAATTAGCTAATTTAATCAATGAATGTCATAAGATTGTTCAACAATTAATGGCAATTTCTGTGGGTACTTTCAAAATTGAACTTGCAGCCATGGATTTTTCCCCCCAGTCTATATTATCATACAACAACAAAAAAAAGTGAAACTTTGGTCAAACTAAGTCCCCATTTTTTCACTCTAATTATCAATACAAATTAAGCCTTCACCTGAAGGCTGTGGATAGAATAAACTCACTGTATTTGGAAGCCAGTATGGATGACCATTCCTGAAGCTGCAAGAGCTTGTAGGGGTGGCTGCAAGTCAAACTGGAGGACCGTTTAATAAAAAAGATTAAAAACACATAATTTGGGCTTGTAAACAGATTCGTTCTCTATTATTTAGTTAAATCATCACAGAGCTTTTATTCTACTCCATGCACTGAACTATTTATACCTGTGGTTAACGGATAAAATTTTGGGCACATCAGAAGACTTATGTCTTTGCCTTCTAGTCCCCCACCACCCCCGCCCCCCTCCCCTTCCGCCACTTCTCCCCTCCCCTCCCCTCCCTCCACTTCCCCCTCTCCTCCCACCACTTCCCTCCTCCCCGCTTCCCCCCTTTCCTCCCCCAACTTTCCCCCTCTCTTCCGCCAATCGGTTAATATTAATACTTCTCTAAACATCAACCAGTATAAATAATGCAACTAAATTTTTGCATGGTGTGACTGTGGGATTTGCTATATTTAACACCTTTAGCTCAACTCTCCTAATTTCATTAGTACCTGTGAAGGCTCGAGTTTATTTTCTGCAACTTTTTGCCATTCATTCACTTTCCTGTCAAAGTGATCTCCCAAGCCTTCTACAAGGTTGACAGTTGATTGATGAGACAAACAAATACCTACTTTTTGTAGACACTGATACACCTTATAAAACATAACAAAACATAATGCTTAATACATCGATGCCATGTATATTAAATACATACCTGTTTGGCTGAATGTCCTGCGTACATAGCCAGAGACAAAATTCTATATACAAGTGAGCATTTGGAGTCACGATGCTTGCAAATCATAGCAGCAATCATTACTATGATTAAGTTGCAATTTACACGAGGAATATTGGTCTTCATGCAACTTTGAAGGAGAGAGAGAAGAGTGGGTGCCTGGTTCTTTAGTTCGATAATAACTGTTCTAAATTTAAACTTAAGCATAGAGTCTCGGTCCTTTGCCCTCAGGATGGAATTAAACTTCTTGGAACACATTGCTGCCACTTCTTTAGTCAAGGTGCGCCCTACAATCTTGACCAATGCCTTTCTGCTCACCACATTTTCCATGCACTTTTGGGAAAATGACTGATAGTTCCTTCGAACTAGAGATTTGCAAATGCGTCTTCTTCCAGGAGTTACACGATAAGACAAAGGCCTTGACTTGTAGTGTATAGTAGCCTATAAAAATAATGGACATAATTTCACTTTGAAATTTTTATCAAATTAAGAATTGAATTTCCAATTGTATTTTTAATGTAAACATTTGGCAGTTCCTAAATTTTCTTTAACCCTTTCGTTCCCAATCCCGCTTAAAAGCCGGTGAAGACCGGTTGGCTTCTATGAATTTTTTTAAATAGTTACTTTATAGCTAGAACCTTCAGATTGCATACACAGGTGCCCAATGCATTGGAGAAGCATCTAAAATAGCTTTCAGCCAGGACTGCGACAGTACCTCACAACAGTTGCGTTTATTTCTTCCTCGGCAAAAAAAGAAAACATCGGTTCTCCGTCGAATTTTAAAAAAAGTTACCTTCTTCACAGCAGCTTCATTTATGGATCCAGTCATCTCCAGAGCTTTGTAGAAGCAGCAAAAAATTGCTTGAGCTCAGTAGCCTTCCATAACACATTGAAACAACCGCTTCTTTGCCGACCAAGACTTTGCGGTTTGACTTACGGTCTTCTCCATTTTTTATAAAATTGCCAGTTCAACTGGGGGCCTCCCTATTACGTACAGTCTTAGGTAATGCTTATTACATCATAGGAAAAAAGTGAGCGTGTCGTGTGACCCCGGTAACTATGCAAAAAAAATTTTTTTTTCAAAGTCATTTTTTGGAAGATTGCGTCTACAAGTTACAATGCGGTGCAAGTTTTAGACTTGCTTGATGCTGACTCTAGCGACTCAGGATCAAGCGGAGAGAAGGGAGACGACATCTAGGGCTATAGGAGGCCCTGTATCAGGATTGGTAGACCAGACCCGTCAACTCTAATACTGAAAATGGGAGTAAAGAAGATGATCAAGGTAAGCTTGTCTTTCTCTTGTCTTTCTCTTGAAAAATAGCAAGCTTCTGTTGTGGAAAGGACTTATTTATAGCTTTATTGAGATAGAGTAAGCTGTTTAGCTATAATATATAAATATATTTCATTGCGTTTTGAGATTTGAAAGTGGGTTGTGGTTTTTTGAACAATTTAAAATTTTTTAAAAAAAATTTAAAATTTTTTTACCAACATATACTACAGAATCAAAATCTAATATGCTATAATAGATTATATTTTTCTATCAGCCTGACACAAGTCCTGCAAATATATACTCTTTCTAATAGACTCAGAATTTAATTGCAAGTTATGACATTGACGAAGAATGAAATTAAAGTGTTCCTGATTTTTTTCTTCAGTGGAACTACCAACGCCTCCGCTTTCTCTCGATGGAACCCAGGGCAGCAAACAAAAGCCATCTTTTCCAAACGTTGCAAAATGAACGTAAAGTACAGGCAACAATTGACCACAGCCACTCCATAGAAGTACAGCAAAGTATTTCCCCAGATTCTGGGGGATGATACGAGATTGTGTGTGCGCAATGTACCCACCCTTCCCTCGCGTAAGCGTCTGGTAAAGGGTCTGGCTTGCGAGACTAGTGAAGACCTGTTGGATTCTCCGAATTTTAAAAAATAGTTACTTATAGCTAGAACCTTCAGATTGCATACACAGGTGCCCAATACATTGGAGAAGCATCCTAAAATAGCTTTCAGCTAGGACTACTTCGACAGTACCTAACAGCAGTTGCGTTTATTTCTTCCTCGGCAAAAAAAAAAAACATCGGTTCTCCGTCGAATTTAAAAAAAGTTACCTTCTTCACAGCAGCTTCATTTATGGATTGAGTCATCTCCAGTGCTTTGTAGAAGCAGTGAAAAATTGCTTGAGCCCAGTAGCCTTCCATAACACATTGAAACAACCGCTTTTTGCCGACCAAGACTTTGAGGTTGACTTACGTCTTCCTCCATTTTTTATAAAATCGCCAGTTAAACTGGGGACTCCCATTACGTACAGTCTTAGGTAATGCTTATTACATCATAGAAAAAAGTGAGCGGTCGTGGACCCTGGTAACTATGCAAAAAAATTTTTTTTTCAAATTCATTTTTGGGAAGATGGCGTCTTTAGACTTGCTTGATACTGCTTTAGAGACTCAGGATCAAGCGGAGAGAAGGGAGACGACATCTAGGCTATAGGAGGCCCTGTATCAGGGTTGGTGGACCAGACCCTGTCAACTCTGATACGAAAATGGGAGTCAAGAAGATGATCGATAAGCTTGTCTTTCTCTTGAAAAATAGCAAGCTTCTGTTGTGGAAAGGACTTATTATAGCTATATTGAGATAGAGTAAGCTGTTTAGCTATAATTATATATATTTCATTGCGTTTTGAGATTTAAAGTGGTTGTGGTTTTTTGAACAAATTCAAATTTTCAAAAAAAATTAAAAAAAGTTTTTTACCACATATACTACTAGGACCAGATGTGAATGCAGTCACCGACACGATTACGCAGATGAGGCGACAGGAGCATTCCAGTGATGAAGGAGAGGATACCGGACCTGAGTCTTCCAATGATGAAACACAAATAGGCAGTGGTTCCAGTGATGAAGAAGAGGAAGTGGCTCCTCCTGCTCCGAGTTCTGGACGTCCTCTGCTGTCGGAGAAGCGGTAACCGAAGAACAATATCGGGTGGTGAGGATAGGTGGGGAGAGTGGAAGAAAGATGACAACAACCCATTGATATTCCATAATCTTGTGTGAAGGACCACATACTTTGATATTTGTTGGCTGCTCTCGCCCCCCCACCCCCTGAAATCCCAAAAATTTGTAATATTATTGTATTGTCGTTGTCTGTGTTTTTGTGGGGTTTAGTGGATTCACACTCGATGTATATGTGTGCTCCGAGTTCTGTACGTCCTCGCGGTCGGAGAAGGCGGAACCTAAGAACAAGAGTCGGGTGGGATGAGGTAGGGGGAGAGTGGAAGAAAGATGACACACACCCATTGATATTCCATAATCTTTGTGTGAAAGACCACAGACTTTGATATTTGTGGCTGCTCTCCCCTTGCCCCCCCCCACCCCCCTGAACACCCAAAAGTTGTAATATGTATTGTTATTGTTTAAAAGTTTTTTCTTGCTGGTTATAGTTCATGTTCTACCATTTGATTTTTATACCAAACCAATTCATTTTTAATGCCAAACATGTTTCAGCAACTGCTTCTGCCATCATCAGGGCTGATTTATAAAAATCAAAAAACAAAAATGCTATAATTAGCCTAAGGGTGATGCTTGACCAAATGCAATATATTGCCTAAGGTTTATTCTTCTTTATTTATGTGATTGGCCTCTAGCTGCTCTCAATACTAAAGGGGAAAAGCTCCATTCCAGAGTCCCTATTCATGGTTAAGTTGTTGGGTGACATATTTATGTAGATGGCTTCTTTTACTCTTCTCTCCACCATGCCTTCGAAAAATCCAAAGTTTTACTTGATTCCAAAGAATCACATGAACTCCCTTCTTGCCATAACATGTTCTGCCAGTGGTGATTGGTGAAATATCCATGTTCACAGGCTGATTTGTGTTCTTTAATTCTAATGCCTAGCGCTCTTCCTGATTCACCTATATAGAAATAGCCACATTCACACATGATTTTGTACACAGCTCCTACTTTGTTCTGATTTGAAGTAGGATCTTTTACTTTTGTGAGAAGATTTGACAAAGTGTTTTGGTTTTAAAGAAAGTCCTTATTCCATAATCCCAGAGTATCTTTCTTATTCTCTCACTCATTGTTGAAAACATATGGAATAATTGCTGTTGCTACTGGATCTTCTTGAGGGTAGTTGTGTCAACCTGCTTCTTTTTCTTCGTTAGCTCATTTTTCACTTTATCCACAATACTCTCTAGGATAACCATTCATTGACAAAACACTTCTAACATGGCTATCTCATTCTTTAAGGAGGATTCACTCGATAGATTGTAACTCTTCGACTAAACATTTTAACAATACCTTCTTCACATGTGGGCATGGTTTTGAATTGTAAGATATATACCTATCTGTGTGTGTTGATTTTCTGTGAACCTAGTCTTCATTGTGTCATCATCAAACCTACTGACCAACACATCCAGAAAAGGTAACTACCGTCAAGCATCACCCTAGGCTAATTATACATTTTTGTTTTTTGATTTTTATAAATCAGCCCTGATGATGGCAGAGCAGTCTGCTGAAACATGTTGGCATTAAAAATGAATTGTTTGGTATAAAAAATCAAATTGTATAACATGTATTGTTATGTGTCGTTGTCTGTGTTTTGTGGTGTTGTAGTGGAGCTTCAAACTCGATGTATATATGTGTGGCCGGGAGTTGAATGTTATTCTGGTGCTTCCAGATCTACGGGGAGAGAACGAACTCGGGGGGGGGGGGGTGGGGGTTCTTTTCCAATCGGGGCTACTATGCCCATGTAAGTTGAATTTCATGTATGTGTGTGTGTGTACACCAGTCAATTTATATTATACATTTATTTTTATGATCTGTATTCACCTGTAGCTTTTTTTTCTTGTGTTGTGTGTGTGTGCGTGTGTGCGTGCATTGGTGGAAGAGAGAGAGAGCAACCATGAACAAACAGTATTGGCCTTCCGGATCCAACCTGGGAGAGAACGAACTCGGGGGGGTCTTTTTAGGTCTGTGACATCATCCATGCCGTGTAAGTTTCATTTCAACTTACTGATATTTGGGTGTCCAGTTGGGGGGAGGGGGGGGGTTATGGCACAAGAATGTCAGTGAAAAGCAATGACGGGGGGGGGGGGGGGGCAATTCAGCGAGGCCAGCTGTTGTGTTACAAATATCATTGTTGTCTGTGTTTTTTTGGTATTGTATGGAGGTTCCGGATCCTAACCTGGGAGGGATCATTCAGTATGTGACACGTAAGTTGAATTCCACGTGTGTGCTTGTACTGCTTTTCATTTTCAAATTACACTTACTCAATACAACGGTGATTGTTTCTCTCATGGACAATATGGAGTATACATAGGTGATGTTTCTCTCATGGACAATATGGAGTATACATACCAGGGGTTCATACAGTGGGAGGCTAGCCCTGGGATCTCCAACTAGAATTTTGGGAGTTGAATAGAAAAAACATTTGGAAGCATTTATTTTTGGTCTGATATTGTATCCCATTATGTTCCTATCATTACTGAGCCGTTTAGTGCATAGAATCGAACACTGATCATCAGTGTGAAGTATAGACTCTTATGCAAAGATGTGCATCAAAGTAGTGTAGGTTCCAAAAAGTGAGTGTGGCGAAGTACACTCGGAGCCCCCCCCCCCTCCCCCCCCCAAACAAAAATCCTGTATGAAACCGCATACAATACATCATGAAGTTGCAATTATATAGGAGCATGAATAATTTGTTGTTTGTATTACAAATATCTTTGTTGTCTTTGTTTTTGTGTATATGAAATTGTTTTGTAGTGGAGCTCGACGTCCGATGGCATATGTTCCTTGTGGACACTCATAGATGTCTCCTACATGATCACAATCAGCACCAAACACAACAAACCACATATTTTATTGTTGAACTAATATAATATTGGTATAAAATGCATCAAACAATATTTCTATTTTATTTTATTTTTTTATTGATCAATACGCATTTTTTTGTTGATGGTTGCTATGCACGATTACTACATTTGTATACTTCCAGGGGCTTCTCCACTACAACACAAGGACAAAGTACCTGCCGAAGGAGCCGCTCACTAATTTTAGAGCGAATCTGGAGGAAATATCGGGGTCTGGTTATAAAACTTTGGGGCACTTTTTTGGAGCGGTGCGGTAAGTTGGAGCTCCGCAATTTGGTGCACTACTAGCCGAGCCGATACTCTACTGCAAGACAGCGAGTTCTTATCCATTTCAATATTACTTTATGATATATTCGCAATTTTTTCTATTTATAAGATATTGAAAAATTCTCGCTGTAGTGCAGTTCATTTTTTTTTGGTTTACCCGTGTATAAAATTTTTGTGTCGTTCTCATAATTAGATTCCAAGAAAAAATGACCCAAAATTTGGAACTTTAATTCCACTCGCAATTCTTAAGAAATAGCCTCACCCCCATATCTCGTACTATGAGTACGCGAGCAATTTTTTTTTTCAATTAGTTTGTATTGTTTCTAAAAAGAGCCCGCCTATATCAAGAGTAAACAAACATCAATACAACAATAACAAGAGAGAGTCTGAAGAGAGAGCAGTTTATTGGAGATAGCCAAAGGTGAAGGTATTACATTTGCCAGCTTGGGAAGTCTTCGCTCCGCAGAAATCGAGCCTGGTGAATCCATCCACTTGAGTTCAGGTGCGCATAGTCCGGAGAACGGCTACTGGTGGAGAGGCAGCCTGGTGCAACTTGCTGCGCGAGCTCAGACGACGTATGGAGAGTTGCTGTAAACGAATATGAGACAACAAGAAGCTAAACTAAAACACCACAACTTCGCAAAGTATACTTCTGCTACTACTGCGCGATTGTTTCTGCTCGCGTTTTATCGAATGGTGGGGTATTGGCGGGGAATAAATTAATGTCTGGATCTACAGGCGGTGCGCGTTGCTATGTGCGGGCACCCTTAAGTATTAGTAGATGGCCTAAATGTTATTCAATTTTCTCAATCAAAAAATGATGTGAATCCCAAACTCTTGGTCTATTTAGTGATATATGGTTGCTATGGGGTTTTCCCAGCCAGCATCGAGTTAAAAAAATTATACGGTAATACTCTATTCCGCGGTCGATGATTAGATTTTTCCGCGCGTGTCCAAACAATTCATGAACGAGAGGGTTAATTATGCTATACACTATGTTTACTAAGACCTTTTATTATGTTTGTTTTATTTCGATTCAATTTTTGCCAATTTTTTTATACACCACAACTTAGAATATGACCTACCACATTCAGAGTCTCACTCTAGTATTGGGCATTACAACTAGCTTGACATTTTTTAGTTCTATAGTTATCGAAATAATTGGCATTGAATGACATAAAACAGCATGTGAAATATATGTGAAGTGTACGTCAATTTTATAGAAGGTATTTACAAATCACCAAACACTGTCAGCATCACCTATTATCTAGAATATATAATAATACCATAGAAATAATTTCACTTTGAAGTTACCTGTTTTGCTAGATACTGTCAGAGTCACTCTGGTTTTGAGTATTCACACCCTCATCTATACAGTAAAGGTTCCATGCTTTTATATTATATTTGTGAGTAGAAGTGATTACCTTGTAGCTGATTAACTGCCCAGACTGGAGCATCTAATGGTGGTTTTGAGGTAGATGGAATCCCAACTTTTCTTATTTTTTTGGCCACTAATCCTATTGGCTGAGGTTGTCTTCTTCCAGCTCTCTGGTCCAACTTGCTCATAAATTTATTTAAATCTAATACAAAATATTATGTTATTATTGTTGTTGTTGTTGTTGTTGTTATTATTATATCATCATTGACATTAATAATTTCAAATTTTCTCATTCGAACAGCCAATCATTAATAATTATTAAATTTGAGGGAAAAAGTCAGCTTACCATACTTACCGTGAGAGCGCCAAGCTATTTTGTGTTCTATGATGCCAATAGGATTGTCTGGGTCATCTGATTCTTCTGTGAGGTATGCTAAAGTAATGTGTTGCCAATACTTCATTGCATTTTTCCTCACTACGGCTGATCTTCGCTGGAATTTCTGTTACAGTATTAATAAATACGATTATGCAATATTCAAATTTGGCCACTTACCCGTTCACGACGAGATCGGTATTTTCTTCTCTTTGACTGATCTTCCACATGATCTCTCTTACCTGATTGCCCTTCTAGAAAACTACGCCTCAAATTTTCATAGCACATTCTTACTGCAACTTCAAAGTAAATGAAAATATATAAATAGTTAAACAAGTGCATTTAATAAAACTTACTGGCTATGTTGGCTTCGTCAAATTTGTAATTCGGTTGTGATACCAATTCCTTTATAATGCCAATTTTCACCTCTTTGTTGTGATGAGAAGAAAATCTGATTTTTTAAAATAATTAGTGATGTTTAATATTAGAAATACCTTTCTCATACTCGCTACTTACTGCTGTGAAATATCAAATTGAACTTCTCGTTCTTTGTGAACAGAATACACTTTGTTCTATTAGTAAAATAATTTTTAAATACTACTACTATCAATAACTAGTGATGTGCTTGAGCACAAATGGCGTGCGAGCCTAAAGACTATACTATTTTTATATGAATGATTTTGACTTCTAACACTGAAAATAAGGTCCAGTTTTTTTATTTCATACACGGTAAAGGGATTTCAGTGCCATAGTAACAAATCTCTGCAACTGTTTGAATTGAAGAGGAAAAACAACAACAAAACAATACACGTTATTTAAAAGTTTTCTTTGTGATATTCTTTAGCTAAGTAGTGGTTGTAACACACAATGCTTTGACACAACTGGACATGCACCTACACAGACTTACCTTGGCGGTAGTCTAGTGGACAATGTATTTTCAAGTAAATACTGTGCGCACGGCTTATAACCATGACAAAGAGCGCATTGACTTACCACCGCCACTAACTCAAATAGAAATGGAAGTCTCTTAAGTTTTCAAGTTTAAACTGCACCCGCAAAAGAATTCAAAACGGTAAACAATTCAATTTCTAGGGTGATACGGGTACTGATCGATAAACCAGAGGATTCTGTTTAGTGTAATTTGGGACGGGGTCGACCACATAACTAACACAAAAACGCGAGGGATAAAGTACAAAATGACATACGTACGTCCATACATATATACAAACATCCCCAATTTTTTCATTTTTACCCCTGTAAGTGTCTCGCTCGCCAATAAACAAACATCCCCGATTTTCAATTGTGTTACCCATGTAAGTGTCTAGCTCGCTACGCTCGCCTGCCGATTACTTAAAGGTCGACCAAACTCACCAATAATGTACGTGTTACAACTCGCTTTCTTTTTCCTTCGCTGCTACTGGCTGCGCTAGACGTCGGCGAAGGTTGCGGGGTAGACAGTTTATTTTCTAAGTATGTCAACTTTTCCTCGAGCGAAGTTTGCCTTTCTTCAATTGCTCTTTGTCCATCTATAACTTTTTGTAAAGGTTGTTGCTGCTGTTGCAGGAAAGAAATATTTTCCGAATTGTTAGGCGTTGAGACCGACATTCCTTTAACGGCCTGAGGCAACCTATCTTGAGAGTGTCAGCCCTCCTCAAACTCGACGTAGTCATTATATTCAGCGGAGGTATTATTATTAAGTGTATTTTCCACTTCTTCCAAAGCTATGCCCGGTCCATAGCAAACATTTCTCGGTCTTGACGGCGTTGTAGATATTTCTTGCGTAACAGTGCGAATTAACCGTCCTGCACAGGACGACTTGGAGTAGAACCTTCGGGCCTTGGATGCCATTAATGAAAATGCTGTTGGCAGGAATATGAAAGTGGACAGTTTTTCCTGCAAATTTATATCAGATACATCGGCGATGACTTACTTGCGTGCGCGTTGATGGCACGTACGCGCGCAAAAAGTTGGAGCATAAAAAATATGCATTACCTCGTTATTTTCAGGGTTCGGTAATTTCAATAATAGCTAAATCTCTGATCTATAATCTGATATTGAGAAGAATGGAGAACCGGTATTATTATTGTTATCATTGTGGCAAAAAAGTATCAAAGACACAGTATTATCAGCATAAAAGATTATATTACACCAAACCTGGATAACATCAAATACGTGTGTAGAGGAGGCAGTTGACCCTGATTCAGACTTCCATTTCTCTGCTTACCAAGATGATAAAGATCAAGAGGATTAACAGATGGAATGTGGCCAGGAAGAAGAATACATAGAACCATATAGAGAGGAAAGCACTGATGAAGATTTTGATTTGTTACAGGTTCGTAAATATAAATGCACACACACACTAACACGCACACTTACACAAACCCACTCACAATCACACACACATGCTACGTGCCATAGCTGTAGAGTTTTCGAATATTTTTTTAATGGTCTTGTTTCTTAATTTTTCTTGTTAATGAGAGCATTTTAATTCAAATATAATATATATTACTGATTAGGAGGAACATGAATTAACAGAACTTTGGTTTGATGATGGGGATGACACTGAGACTTCTCCATCAGCTAATATAGACCCTCAATTGATTCCATTGATAAGAATCTACGCCATGTTTTTATCTACTTGGCAGGCACTTTTTCGAATGTCCGATTCTGGAATGATAGTATTGTACAAGTTTTTTGTAGCTTTTATATCCACAATATCAATAGTTTTTCATTTAACCAAACTGAAAGAACTTGCAAATATTCTACCTAATAATGTGAGAAGTGCCCAAAAAATTATTGGAAATACAGCAGATACTTTTATAAAGTATGCAAGCTGTCCAAATTGTAATTCTATATATCACTTAGAAACATGTATAATCAAACAACCTGATAATACCTTTAAATCCCGTATATGTTCGTTTATTCCATTTCCTAATCACCCACATTTATCTCAACGTAGTCATTGTGACACAGTACTAGTGAAAAATGTACGCACTTCCTACGGAACTATCCGTCTATATCCAAGGCAATTATTTTGTTATCAAAGTTTAATTTCTTCATTGAAAGAACTATTGAAACGTCCTGGTTTTGTTACTCAATGCGAATTATGGAGGAGGGATTGTTCTAATAATGTGCTAAGGGATGTTTATGATGGCAGAGTATGGAATAATTTTCTCAAACCTGAAGGAGTGCCATTTCTTTCTTTACCATTTAACTTAGCCCTTGCCTTAAATGTTGATTGGTTTCAGCCTTTTAAATACAGTAACTATTCGATTGCAGTAATGTATATATCTATTCTAAATTTGCCACCTTAAGGAAAATACAATATTAGTTGGTGTCATTCCAGGACCTCATGAGCCAAAAAAACCTATAAATAGTTACTTAAGTCCATTAGTTAAAGAATTAAATCATTTGTGGGATGGTGTTACTATGGAATCATCTGAAGGATTAAAAGTTATAGTTCTGCAGCACTCCTATGTACTTCTTGTGATATACCAGCTAGTAGAAAAGTTAGTGGATTTGTTGGACACAATGCCTATCGTGGTTGCTCTCGTTGTCTGAAGACTTTTCCAACTGCATTTGGGCAAAAACCAGATTACACTGGTACTGATCGTTCATATTGGACTCCAAGAGATGCAAAATCCCATAGGCAGTATGCATTAGATCACAAGCATAGCTCAACTCTTGCTCAACAGAAACAAATTGAATGTGATCATGTTTGCAGATACTCAGACCGAGTTACCTTATTACAATATTATTCAATTTAGTGTAATAGACCCTATGCATAATTTATTTCTGGGTACAGCAAAACACATACTCACTGTCTGGATGTCTATTGGTGTTTTAAATAAAGGTCAATTCACATCTATCCAAAACAAAGTAGACAGTTTCAGTACTCCATCTGAAATTGGTAGAATACCACTAAAAATATTATCTGGCTTTTCTGGCTTTACAGCTGAGCAATGGCGTAATTGGACGTTTATTTATTCTTTATTTGCTTTAAAGGAGACAATTCCTACTAGTTTACTTGTCAACGAGAAGTAACCATCCAACAAGTGAATGAAGGAGATTTTTTAATCATGGAATTTTGTAAAGTATTCGAGCAGCTTAATGGTAAGCAGTATTATACCATGAACTTACATCTACATGGACACTTAAAGGATTGTATTTTGGATTATGGCCCAGTGTATCCATTCTGGCTCTTTAGTTTTGAAAGATTAAATGGGATTTTAGGAAGCTATCACACAAATTGTAGCAAAATTTCATTACAGTTAATGAGAAAATTTACTTCCAGCGTAAGACTAGGAGGCCATCATCTTCTTGTGGGGGAGTGGCCCACCGCAGAATTCCTTACTGTTCACTGCATCTAAAAATCAAGAAAAAAAATATGTATAAATATAAAATATAATATTTCACAATTTTTTTCTCAGCCCTTTCACTCATTACATGTACTTTCTGCCTTTCACAGGCTTTTTAAATACAATACACAATTAAAAAAATGTTTGGCTATCTACGTGAGACCACTCAGGGGGCTTCTCTGGCATTTCTAAGTGGTCTGTCCAGGAAATGTGTGAAATTCAATACTTACAAATGAAGAGTTGAATACATACAATGTGTGTGCAGTGTGTATGTGTGTGTGTGTGTGTCCGGCCACATATACAAAAGGTTTCAAAGGATTATTGTGTTAGTAAATGAAGTGACAAGAGTTTAAAATAATCAGACTCTAAGTCGCTCCCTATATATTTCAGGTTGTCGAAGTGTGCATTAAAAGGAAATGGATAATTACAAATATGATAAATAAATATAGTAATCAATAAAAGCCTATTTCTATTTGCAGTTAAAAAGTCATTCTGTATAGAAGTCCAGGAGTCATCAGCACGCGTGTAGACCAGTAGTCACCACAATATACACATCCCACTTCACATTCCTATATTGAAAGTGTATGTCTTAAAGTAAAATTAGATTTACATAATTCAAGATTCTAAGATTTGTGTTATCGTGCTTGCAATTCTAACGAATGTAGACATTTTTAGCGAAACAGGCTAGTTTAGTACAGTAGAAGTTGTTAAAATTTACACCTTCCATATTATATTATAATTAATGTTAACTTCCACAAAACATTGACACTGGGGCAATGTCTCCACGAAAGTCAAAATAATATCTGGGATGTGTATATGTATGTGTGTGTGCGTGTGTGTGGATGACAGGTGAAGGGGGGCGCAGGGAGGCAAAGTACTTCCCTGTCTAGTTCAAGTGCAGTGGAGACCTCCTATTCCAAATTATCTGGAAACTGAAAAAGCCACAAAAACTTTATCAATTGACGAAATCACGAAGAAATATCAATTCCTTAGCACCAAAAGATATGATTAATGCTCAGTGTCATAATTTTGAAGCACAAGAGATATTACAAGCTATGCACTTGCCATATTCTGCCTCACACTGCTCATGTGGAAGAATTTTCTAACAAATGAAACTAATCAAATTAGACAAAGAATTAGATAGGCCATTGTACATTGCTTTAAATTCACCAGAACAGTTATCCAATGATGACTAATTGATATTTGGAAAAAATTATATCACAATGTGTACTATTTTTTTTACTTGTAAATATACTACAATTAAATTTAAGACGTCATCAATCCCTAAGGGAAACTCAACCGTGGTAATTGGCGAGCGAGCGTAGCGAGTGAGACACTTACAGGGTTAACACAATTGAAAATCGGGAATGTTTGTTTATTTATTTATTTGTATATATGGTGTACTTTGACCCTCGCGTTTTTGTGTTAGTTATGTGGTCGATCCCGTCCCAAACTGCACTAAACAGAATCCTCTGGTTTATCGATCAGTACCCGTATCACCCTAGAAATTGAATTGTTTACCGTTTTGAATTCTTTTGCGGGTACAGTTAAAACTTGAAAACTTAAGGGACTTCCATTTCTATTTGAGTTAGTGGCGGTGGTAAGTCAATGCGCTCTTTGTCATGGTTATAAGCTGTGCGCAACAGTATTTACTTGAAAATACATTGTCCACTAGACTACCGCCAAGGTAAGTCTGTGTAGGTGCATGTCCAGTTGTGTCAAAGCATTGTGTGTTACAACCACTACTTAGCTAAAGAATATCACAAAGAAAACTTTTAAATAACGTGTATTGTTTTGTTGTTGTTTTTCCCCTTAAATTCAAACAGTTGCAGAGAGTTGTTACTGTGGCACTGAAATCCCTTTACCGTGTATGAAATTAAAAAACTGGACCTTATTTTCAGTAGCTTCAGTGTTAGAAGTGAAAATCATTCATATAAAAATAGTATAGTCTTTAGGCTCACTCGCCATTTGTGCTCAAGCACATCACTAGTTATATATGTAATAATTGGCAGTGAGTGTGAGAATATAACCCAATAAAAAAATCAGGGATATATTATTGTATATAAAATATGCTTGGACATAATGTATGTAATTTTTGTACTTCTGATTTTTGTGTTCGCTCGCTACACGCTGTTAGTCATCACTGTTCATACTTGAAAATTCATTTCCCAACATGCCAAGCCACCGAGAGAATACAATGTAATGTGTTGGTATAACCAGTGAACGAGTGCATGTGAGAGTGTTGTGTGTTACATTTGCTGACTAGCTAAGAACAAACAATAAATACATAAATTTGCTTCTTTTTGTGTTAAACTTCTTCGGTTCCATCCTGTTTCTTTTGTTAGTAAGCAAGTCTTGCGAGTGAGGATGTGTATAGCGCAATAATTACTTGGGAAAGCTTCTTTTTTTTTAAGTTCCAAAAATTGCCGCGGTGGTCTCATACGTTAATTTTAAAATGTCGGCTGTGTACATTGTTTGAACAAATTGTGCATAATGATTTTATAAAGATGAATTTTACCCTTGGAAGACTCTGCTCCTGTTGCCTCATCTGCGTCCTCTTCACAATCGGGTCGGTGACTGCATACGCATCTGGTCCTAGTAGTACATGTGGTAAAAAAAAATAAATTATTTGGAAAATTTGAAATTGTTCAAAAAACCACAACCCACTTTAAAATCTTAAAACTCAATGAAATATATATATATATAAACAGCTTTCTCTATCTCAATATAGCTATAAATAAGTCCTTTCCACAACAGAAGCTTGCTAGTTTTCAAGAGAAAGACAAGCTTACATCGATCATCTTCTTGACTCCCATTGTCAGTATCAGAGTTGACGGGGTCTGGTCCACCAACCCTGATACAGGGCCTCCTATAGCCGTAAATGTAGTCTCCCTCCTCTCCGATTGATCCTGAGTCGCTAGAGTCAGTATCAAGCAAGCCTAAAACTTCCACAGCACTGTAACTGGTAGACGCCACCTTCCCAAACTGACTTCGAAAAAAAAAATTTTTTTTTGCATAGTTACATGGATCACACGACACGCTCACTTTTTCCTATGATGTAATAAGCATTACCTATGACTGTACGTGATGGGGAGGCCCCCAGTTGAACTGGTTATTTTATAAAAAAAAGGAGAAGACAGTAAGTCAAACCGCAAAGTCTTGGTCAGCAAAGAAGCAATTGTTTCAATGTGTTATGGAAGGCTACTGGGCTCAAGCAATTTTTCGCTGCGCTCTAGAGATGACTGGATCCATAAATGAAGCTGCTGTGAAGAAGGTAACTTTTTAAAATTCGACGGAGAACCGATGTTTTTTTTTTTGCCGAGGATGAAATAAACGCAACTGCTGTGAGGTACTGTCGAAGTAGTTCTGGTTTTAGATGCTTCTCCAATGCATTGGGCACCTGTGTATGCAATCTGAAGGTTCTAGCTATAAAGTAACTATTTTTTAAAATTCAGAGAAGCCAACCAATCGTCACCCGCTTTAAAGCGGGATTGGGAACGAAAGGATTAAGTAAGAGTAAGTGCACAAACATACAGCTCTAGCCATGGAACAGAACAGTTGTAGTTTCTAGTTGGAGACAACGTCATTTATGAAGCTATACTCCTATTAGACATACTCGCCGTTTATCTGTCCAAGTCAAGGCAAGCATGGACCCTTTACCATCTCCAGACCGAAAGGACTTGATGGTTCCAACAGCAGCCTTCTTACTTCTACGCTTGAAGCTCTCAGGAAGCCCCTTGCGATTGCCCATTTGTGTACCTGAATTAATTTCTAGTAAGTATATATAACAATAATAGTTTGTATTGTATTTACCAGTTATGGTAATTCCAATTTTTAGAAGTTCTGTAGCCAACAGGGGACTATTGTAAAATCTGTCGACATACAAATCCATACAAATCATAGCCCTTCTGCTCAAGGCCACTCCCACTGAGTAATGTCAGTACTACTCGCACTGTGTGGGGAGTTCAGGACAAATGAGGTCAGTGTCTCTACCATAATATATGGTAAGGTTCTGAACACATCCGGTAATACTGTCAGCTAAGACAAAGGCCTTGATTCCCCAAGGATGAGGCTTTCCTTTTAGGTACTGCCTAAAGCTAACCCTCCCCTTGAAATTGATGACAGATTCATCAATGGCTACTTGCTGATGCAGTACATATGTGGATTAAAATTGGGCAAAAGAATGTCTATAAAGGGTTGAATTTTAGACTTTTTATTTCGGCCATTTATTTCGCACACATGTAGCACAATTAATATTTGGAAAAATCTGTCACGAGATAAAACATTGTGAAAAAATGAAATATCAATTAGGACACTGGTAGACCAATACTCTTTCATGTCATTGAGCTGTACAATTCCCACAGACATCTTCGGTAAAAAAACAAGAAAAACAGTCCAGTGGGGTTGCAATATCTCATGAGATTACACCAGGTTTCTCCAAAAATACTTGGTGAGTTGGAGCTACATCTATATAAGCAATAAATAATCTATAATTCAAAAATAAAAAAGTTAGTATAATTTCCAATTTTTACCAAGATTCATTTCTTTCCATTTGTAGTCTATATCATTCTGTTGTGACTGTCTTCGTCCAGTGCCCCTTTTCCCCCGACCTCTACCTGTGCTCTGTCCACGACCACGACTGCTCTGTCCACGACCTTCCTTGAATGTGTAATTGTGTTTTGGTATCAACGAGCTGTTTCCGATTCACATCCACAAGTAATTCTAAATGACGAAGGAAATCTGCACCAAGTATAGGCTTTTGAACGTCAGCAATGATAAAAATCCATGGCAAAGATCTTCGTAACCTTAGATTCAGGGTTAATGATCGTTTACCGTAGGTACTAATTGGTGTGTCGTTCACGGCGAGAAGAGTTAGCTTGTCTGTTTTGTGTTTGCGATCTGAACTAGAAGGAGATAGCGCGCTGACTTCTGAACCAGTATCAATGAGAAATTGTGTTTGTGTATTTTTGTCTCTAATGTAAAATAGACAACTATAATTCGGGCCGGAGAGACCTGTCGCCGCTAGCGACCGGCCTAATCGGTTTCCCAACCGCAAGGTTCACGACATTTCTCGGCCTTGTTCCCATACTTGGCGTGGTACCAGCAGAAGGATTCTGGGTAGGCAGTATTCGCCCGACGAGACTTCGAATAACTCCGTCCTAGAGGTCGAGTCCTCATAGATGCTACTAGGTCGGACAATCGAGCGACATCTTCTCTAAGCTTTCTCACTACACACGTTCAATGGTAGGATCAGTCATAGAAGCCATCGTTGGTGCTGCGACTTCCATATCCTTATCAGCCATGTCTGCCAATTTAAAAAACGTCAACAGCCCCATCCATGGACGCTAGCACCATCCTAACGTTGGTAGGTAGGCGTTGGAGAAAAATAATTCTCTCAATGATGTGTTCTGTCGGTAGAAGAACCAAGTTTGTCTCCAAGGAGTTGCTGCATTCTTCTCAATAGTTGTGTTGGTTTTCTGTTACCAAGTTCTTCTCCGCTGATCAATTGCTGAAGTCTTCTCTGTTCAGAAGCTGTGGTACGTTTGATAAGCTCTATTTTTAGAGTTTCGTAAGGATTGTCGTTGGGTGTATTCAAAAGTAAGTCCCGAACTTCCATGGCGAATTCTGGCGTAAGTGAGCTGATGACATCGTCATATTTAGTTTTCTGGGACACTATTCGTTTCGTTGAAAACTGGGCTTCAACTTGGACTAACCAAACTTCAGGGTCGGCTGACCAGAATGGAGGTTATTTCACACTGACACCGGCTAAAGTCGAAGGACCAGTAGCAGCCATATCACGTCAGGGTCACCAAAATGTTGCGACAATAACAACACTAATGTTTTAGCAACTGACTTTTTTAAGTTGTCGAAAGTTATATTCAAGTAACTAAGAAACGAAAGTGATGCGCATGACATAAAGATTACGTAAAATGATAGACGATAATGAATGAGTGAGCATGCGTACAAGATTGCTATAAGAATGAATAAGATGAATGTATACAGTACCTAACATATTCTTCAAGCGCGCTTATTTTTGGTTGGTAAATAACAAATTAAAGGGTCACAAATATACAGCTAAGACAAAGTTCTAAACTCTTGCAACATCACTGAACTGTTACGTGTGTCTACTACCATGTACATGTATACTTTATTTATGGCTTGTAGATATTAGTTAAAATTGAGATTAACATTTACCACATTTGAGGTAAAAACTCCATGAAATTTTAAAGTGAAATATACCAAGAATCACGTTGATAAATGTGTTGCCTATCAACCTCTGAGAATTGTTCCTCCCAAATTACCCTTCAGAATTAGAATCACAAACTGACCAGTGCAACTACATAAAGGGTCAAACTTGAGAGGCCAGATTAAGTTAATTGTAATGAAATTAATAGTATATTATGTAGGTGTGTGATTTCCTGTGTTTACAAAAAAAATTTGATGAACCAAAAATTTGGTACCCTCAAAGTTAATATAATATAGCTCTAGCTAGCTATAGTATGTCCACGTTGAGTTGGCGCGACCACAAATGTGGCAAAAGAGGAATGCACTTGGCGAAACCGGAGACCAATTGGTCACATGACAGTAGTAGCTCAAACGCGCGAAAACGTCGACGCCCGCAGTAAAAACGGGGCGGGTCCAAGATGCGCATTATTATCGTAAGTTTAGTTGTTGAAATGAAAAAGAAGATAAACCCAGTTATAACTAATCACTCGTAGTTTATAGTTTGTACAGCTTCTAGTTGTGCGCTAAAACTGGTTGAAGGTTGCTGAGGGTTATCTGGAGCTACAAAGCTTAGAGGAAAGAAGCACAGGACCGAGGCTGAAAGCCTCCTCAAGTAAGTCTGATTGTTGTGTGCTTAAGCGTGTATAACTATTCTTACTTTCTTGGTGTGACGAATTTCTGAAGTACTCAGCAGTAATGTGAAGAATCCAGCACATCACCTACACTTTAGCTATGGCCACACACATTCCAGTATTACTTTGTCCTTCACACTGAATCATTCATATCGTTTTATTCATGATTTTACTATATTTTCTATCTACTTGTTAAATTTCAACTTTTTTTTTTAAATTATACCAAAAAAATTGACAATTAATATAATTTTATAATGACATGTACAATATATAATATATTATATAATTTTATGATGACATGAAATTGTGGTAGATACAAGCAGCAGTTGAATTTGGAGGGTGGTAAATAGCATCACCATAACCATAGAGAACTGTACCTATATAGACATGAGGAGTAATGGACAGCTAAAGCATAAATAGTGGCATATAGAGTCTATGATGAATTGTATATCTTATTATCTTGGTCAGCAAACAGTAAATTGGCTGAGTTTCTAAATAAATAGGCCCTATTTAAACAGGTAAGAAAATCTGAGTGGACTAACAACCCGTGATACAATCGTACCTCACATTGTAGCTTGTTCTTGTTAAGTAGCCTTGAATAGCAACAAATTCCTGAGCCTAAAATGAACCAGAATGTCAAGCAGAAGGGTAGAAACGAAGTCACCAAACTACGACTGCTTTTTGTTTACAATTGTCTCTGAGGTACTGCGCACGTGTTTGGCCCGGTTTGAGCGCGTGACTAAATCCGCCGCATGTAGCGCGGGAAACGTGTGGTTTTATTTATTCCCATAGACTTTTCTATTGAGTTTTGAAACTGCACTTTCCCGCTAGCTCAGAAATTTTTAAAGGGAATTTTCTGGACCGCTTCGGCACGAGCTTTCGAATGGTACAAACCCCGGAAGCGTAGCTACTTCCGTTCAAAAGTTATTAACGGTTTTTACCGCGCCAACTCAACTTGGACATACTATAGCTATTGCAACAAACCAATACAAGAACACCACCTTACTGACTCCTTCCATTTAATCTGACTCATCCCACCTAACTAACATCTTCCACCCAAATGACTCCACCCAACTCACTGACACTTCCCACCTATTCTAATTATTGATGATGCTTCCCACTTAACTGACTCCTCCACATAACTTACTACTCCCATTTAATTGGCTTCTCCTACCCAACTAACTTCTCTCAACCAACTCCTTCCGTACTAACTGACTATTAGCCCACATAACATCACTATTAAAACACAAGGACAATTAGATGGATACATATAAGGTGTGTATTGGTTTAGATGTGTTGGTGTATAGTGTAGTGGTTGTATCCTTGGCTCAGGGCCTGGGGTCTTGAGTTCAAGCCCCACTCAGGCTACTTTTCTATCTGGTTTTCCATGGCCTCCTACTAGTTCATGGAGCTTCTGTAAAATAATGGCCTGATTCTGTGCCTCTATGGAATAAAGCGGTTAGTGTAGCAGTGGGCACGATCAGCTTTTTCTCAGTTCCAGGTGGGTCATTATTCTCCAAGTTTGGCTTACCATTGTCCTTGGTTATTGCCTATTCTACATGTATGTAGTAAAGAAGTACGCCTGCCGTATACTAAAAATAAATACTAAACAAAACCGGTCAATTTGGGTTTATGCTCAACGTGTCCAGGGTAGAGCTCCCATATCTTTATTAACTACTTCAATATAATGCTTATTTTATTTGATGCAAACGAGATGTTGGGAACCCTAGCACTATCCACGCTGTGAGTAGAAGTTGTTTCTCAACGAGAATGAATTGAGGAGGGGATCAATACCACTTGTACTGTTTCAATACCAGTGAGTTAAGGCAACCAAATTTTTTTACATCTCTTATTTATTGAAGTCTGTAAGTATTGTTGTCCTACCAGCCACCTCAAAGATAGTGCACGCCACTTACTGGTTACCAGGGAGTCAACGTAGTACGCTAAATTAAAACTGTCCCGACTTAAATTCCTGAAGCATTACAATGTTTCGGGTAACATTGTGTATAGTATTTTTTCTAACGTTTTCAGGTATACCTAAGAAATAAGCCTATTTTTATGCCTTTTCTGTTTTATATTGTTATATAAAATTATTTTATATTTATTTGATATTGCTAGATAAAAGTACTATTGTTACTCACACTACTTAGCCACTTAAAATTAGCTATAGTTTTAACTTGTGTATTAGCTTTCATTTACATTTCATGCCTTAAATACTTTAAATACCTGGAAGTAAAAAGTAACAACTAAGGTGGCTGAAAAACTAGATGTAGTACAGCTTTTTAAAAGTTAAAAAACACTATAACAGGCACATTGCATAAAAATCTTAGGAGTGGGCTAATTTTTTTATTACTACAGCCCTATTAGACCCACACATAAAATGTAATTACAACCACAATTCACTTTTTTGTTTTCAAAAACAGAAACAGCTGTATTAACAACCAGATATTTACATGTGGCCCCTGATACTGTTCTATTACCGTAAACAAAAAAAATTACTGGTAAAGTTGTCGAAACAAAGTGATCCCATAAGCAAAAAAAGGACGCAGTTTAGCTACCTATCATCCAGGTTTATATTGACCTATTAGATTTTCTTAAAGGTCGGTGACATATGGTAACTACCCAAAGTAATTTTAATACTAGAAAATGAAATTAGCTTTTGCAAAAAAAAAAATCAATTGCTTGATAATGTCTTAATTACCGATTGTAATAATTACACAATTCACCATTGAAGTTCTCCCATTGCAATGTTTCTTGAATTGTATTTTTTTCTGAATTCAACTAAACTGCACTACTCAACAAAAACATCAGTTATAATACTATTGTTTTATCCATTATACTGTATCTTTGTGGCTTAGTATATATTTGGTGATGATATTAACTTTCCATATAATTTATGTATCAATTTATATTCTTTGAATTGTGTTTTGAGAATTACCAACATTATAATTGTAAATTGAGTAGTCAAGCACAACTTTTTACTACCCTATAAAATTGTTTACCCAATCACACAGTAACAAACAATTTATTTGCCAAAAGTATTGTTCATCAGTAGAATATTACATGTTTGAAATTTTGATGATCTGTGTTCTAGCATTATACATTTATCATGGTCTCTACATAATTATTGAATTGGTCGATTTTTTCAAAATAAATATTAAGACAGAAATGGATGGAGAGAGCTGTTGTAAGCTCTAGTGAACTCTAGAACTAGGCTCCAACAATAGTTAGAGCTTATGACTTTTGTTGGAAACTATAACATTATTTTTTACTGGCTAACATTTGTTTGTTTCCACACTAAGTTGCTATTAACAGTTAAAATGTTTTTATTCATACATTTAGCAGTATCAAGTTATAAAGACGAGTATCCAGGTAACTAACACCTCTACGGTGGAATTACATCACTCTTGATTTATGTTACAAGTAATTCAGTCCAGATTAACTTCCCATTCCAGCCTAAAAAAGGTTTTATTTAACATCTATAGGTACTAATATTGAATAGGCTCATTGCTATGCAATATTCTATCTATAAATTGTTTTTTTGAGCATAAAACATAGCATAAAATAGACACTACGATAGAACTATTGAAGGTATCACACACTGCACCCATAACTAGTATAGCTAAGGTCACATAGAAAAATGCTCCAACAAACTTTCCAATTTTCATTCCAATAACTCCGTGAAGATTATTAACCACACCTACATTTTCCATATGGAAGTTCACCTGGTCCTTTAGTTCATGTATTCACACCCTTACTGGACTTTTAGTCTGAAATTCTGCATTAGTGTGAGTATATTTTGACCTGCCTTGCTAGATCTAGAATAGTACGAGTTTAATTTTTACTGAAAAAATATGTAAATACTTTACTAGGTGAAACTTCGGAGAGTTCGCAAGGGGAATATAGTACGGATCACAGGCGGAGATACGAACCGGGACGGATGCGCGATACTTTAGCGGAAAGCTCCGAATGGACTGAAGGTACTAGTTCCAGGTAAATTTTAGGAGGAAAACCAGCGTATTAAAATACGAGACATACTGTATTATTTATTGCAGAGATTTTAGAAGATCACCACGCCGTAGATACCAAATAGAAAAGAGTAGTGGAACTTCTGAGGATTCCTTTAGTAATTTAGATTTTCAAAATAGAACTTCCTTTAGAAGGCAATATAGAATGTCTCCAAGTAGCAGTGGTGGAGAGGACGACAGTTCTGTTAGCAACCTAGATTTTCCAGAAAGAACTTCATGGAGAAGAGGAGACATATCAAGAGGTAAATACATAAAATAATAAGTAAATAAATAAATAAATATAATATTATGTGACAGGCTCTGAGAAAACCAGGCATTTCTGGCGAACCAAAAAAAATGAGTTTTTTATGTTAATAAAAAGCTACAATTAATCTCAACTTAGTGCTAAATTACTGGAGGGTAAAACCTTTGACTAGCACAGAAACTGGCAGTTGAACTGGGCTGTATTTCAGCAAAGCAATTGAACTAGAAATCGTGAAAACATAAATTGAATATCCACTTTCGGTATAATTAACGTTTCGTATACTTAACGGCGTACTCCGCATACACAATTATATTGTGCAGACACTTTTTAACGGCAACTAACGAAGTTTTGCGTAGAGTTCTTTTTAGCTTTCAGAGCGTCCGGGAGCCTGTCTTGTCGGAATCCTTGGCTACTCTACTAGATGTAGTAGTAAACTTTCAGCCAGAGGTAAGCTGTAGATTGCATGCAATAGTCTCAAAGCTATGCCGTTTTTTAGCTGCTTGTTTGAAACTCCACCCATTCCCCGTTTATTGTCCGTAATCCAGTTAGATTATTAAATGGAGTAAAATCAAGAAAGAGCATTTATTTTACTTACTGCAACTCACATGCTTTAATAATTTCTGTATTTTTGTATTTTCTGTATGGTGTTGGAATGTGCCATGATACAGGTTCAAAGATGACAATACCATCACAAGAGCATTTACAAATTTAAAATGCCTTGTTTAAGTATATACACAACTAAATTATTAAGTAAATAGCACATGTGACAAATATTATACCAATGCACCTTATATGTTTAGAATATGTTTAGAATATGTTTAGAATATGTGGGTCCAAATTTCCCAGGTGACAGATGTACTATAATGCACAATAGCTATAACCTTAAAAAATACTATATACATGGTTACAAAGTATGACTTACATTCTGCCAGACAATTTGGACTCAAAGTTGTCTGGCCCCATTTACTCATTGTGGGTTAATCTGGAAATAATTCTAAGACAAATGAGCTTTCTCACACTTGAGTCTAGTTTGATATAGTTGTATGCCAGTTATTTTCTTCACAACACTGAGAAAATGAAGTATATTTTTTTAGCTTGTTACTATTACTATGTATCAGCTGAATATGCAATCTGTAGTGCAATATATTAACATAATTACTATAATCTTCTAGATAACAGATTCAGGAACACCCAATCACCAATAACTTCTCCACAATTTGAAGGAAGATCACGGTCTAGATCCATAGGTAGATCTCGTGAAAGATCCCCAGGCAGATCTCAAAGAAGATCCCCAGGCAGATCTCGAAGAAGATCCCAAGGTAGATCTCGAGGGAAATCGCAAGAAAGATTTTGGGGAAGATCGCGAATAAAATCTTCTAAACCACGCCAACGTAGTCGATTTAGTCGCAATCGATTCACTCAACGACACGGTGACAAATCCGAAAGAAGAACAAGTAGAGGTTAGTACAGTTAGACTTTTTTCAATCATCAAACATAGCTATGTTCCAAACTTTAAAAAAATATAATTTAAAATATGACTGTTTTTAACAAAAATTTTAAATGTGCTATCTTTGTAGATTATTACGGGCGATCAAGACCACGTCTCAGAGGTATTGTATTATTATAATTTACTAACAAACATACAGTTCTAGCCACAATTCGTATACAAGATCGTTCACTTAAGTCCTCTATCCATTTACAAAATAACAAAATCATATATTCTTTGTTGTTTATTCTTTTGCTCTGTTCCATCGTAAGTTTGTAAGGTCCCACATATTTTTAGTCTAGTTTTCCATCTATTCTTTTTTTGGACGAAAATATTTAAGTAAAACAAGCTGGCCAATGTTAAACACTTTTAGATTAGCTCTTTTTATGTCATAATAATGTTTTTGTTTTTCCTGTGCTTTTTAAATATTGAATTCAGAGCCACAGTCTGAAGTAATAACTTTAGGCAAACAGAATCTCATAAAAAGCTACCAAGTAATATTTAGAAATTATTTCCTGTCAACCAAAAAACACAATCTGTCTTACCTTCCAACTCTGACTAGAACACTTATCAGGTGTAGGTACAGCCTCCACTAGCTTAGTGAAATAATTACTGATGGTCAAAATATATGGCTACCATCATCTCCAGGTGGACACAGTTGCCCAATGAAATCAAATGCCTGGACGATACCAAGGATTTACTACTGGTACTGGCTTTAAATGAGGACACCTGTTGTCAGCTTCCTATTCATTCCCTGACAAAAAACGCAAAATTTATCTAAAAGAACGGAAGTATGATGCTTTTATCAATACTAAATTAATAGTAATATTAGCCAACAAAGTATGCCCTTCTTGTACTGTCAAACATTAAGTCAAGAATTGTTGTATGCCCAATTTCATAATACACGGTGTGCTGTAATTATCAATCATTAAATTTAGTCAAAGTATTGTATTATCACTTAATTGTCTGGCAAAATAGTAAATTTTCATGACTAGCCTATATGCAAAAAACACAAATGATGAGTGAGCCTGTAACTAGTGGTTTATAATCTCTAACTGCACTGGTAATATTACGATTAAGTAGAAATTTCTTTGTTGAAAGGTAATATGATACTGACACCGTTACATACTAATTTTATTTTGAATAATTGTTCTTCATTGTGAAGATAAACATGAATCTAAGATTTCAATTTAACCAAGGCTGCACTGACAGTTAGGCAATACAATTTTTTAAGACAATTTTCTAAGACGAACAGAGAATGAAATGGGGGAGATTTTTTTTAATTTAGAACAATCAATAAAAGGTTTACTGATCTATTGACATTTTGTTTTTTCTTCACAACATATACATAACTCAATAATATGCTTCAGCAATAATCTTGCCATCTTGATTGGATCCCTACAGCTCATACACACCACAAATATACAACTGAAGCTAGCCACACAGATTTACTTGGGTATTGCTAGCAAACCTATGTGTACATGGTATTAAAGGCACTCCACTTAAATTGTTCTTCACAACCAATGTATACCAAAAATACACAAGGACCCAGACAAATGTTTGGCAACAGATCCCATAATTCTTCATTGCACAAACTTAATTTTATTGGAGGGAGCATCATAGAACTAGCACTAAACTTATTTACAAGAATAGAGATGACTAATTACTATTTCCTGTAAACAAACACTTACAATTATTAGTTTATAGAAATCACAGCATCATATTAAAATGTCACATTGTCAGTGTTTTTCACTGCTTGTCAGACCTTGTTTTACAGAGCTGTATTGTAGACTTGTTGCATAGTTTACAGTGCAGTAAACTCTAATTCTGGAACAAATACAAACCACATGTACAACTTGCAATGTTTTACTCATGTTTTACCATTCCAATGTAATTTTTGTTCCAGAACATGAGTTTACTACATAGTTTCCTCTCAAGCACAGTATAGATTTTAAAGTAGTAGACTTCAGTAAATCATGTGCCCACAAGCAGTGTTTCTTATTATCACTGCATTTATTTATTTTTTAATATAATTATCATTTATTATGTTACTTTTTTTTAATCATTATTAAAGAAAGAAGTGCTACTGATAAATTGTTGACTAGGAGCAAAAGTCCTAATGATGTATGGAGATCAGTCAGCAGAAGACCTGATCAGGAAGGAGAACCTAGCTATAGATATGAATCAAGATCTCCAAGTCGGGAAAGATTTGACAGGAATTCGGAAAAAAACAATTTCTTCTCATACAAAAAATTCAGAAATCCCCGTTAGTTAATATTATTGTGCCTAAATTAATAATTAATATTTCATCATAGAATGTGTAAGGGGTGCTAAATATGATTTAATCATGACTAGTTTTTATGTGTTATAGTCTAAATAGAAATATTTAATATATTTGATAGAACAGATCTTCACATAATAAAAATATATTATTTTCAGTGTGGTTTGCTGTCTACATTAGCTATGACAGTTCTGCTATTTACTTTTTATGATTTAATTCATATAGCTTACACAATAATTACCCAGATATATTATTCAAGTTGCCCTTGAAAAAATAACATTTTTCTTCACTCAAGAAACAAGTGGTAGGAATTAAAAGATAGTACTTAACAGTCTTTAACAATACATGTTCATAAGGACTAACTATCACTTTAAAAATAAGATTTAATATTTCAGATCACAATGATTTCATCACTATTGTAAAATTATTAAATGTTAAATATACCATGTCATGTCTTGTAATCATTCCGAATTATAATAATCATAGGTTATTCCAAGAAGAACTACAGAGGTAATAAGTTAATAAATCAAAAGAATAAAATTCAGTTATAAAACAAATTTAGTTGATTTAATGAATGTTAAAAATTTTTTTTTAATAATGTTGCTCTAAGAATTGGAGACGAGGAATTTTAACTAAGAGTCCCCACCAAACAAACAGAAGGATCGTGGACCTGCGTTGGATAAAACACTATTGATTAATGGTATTAGTAGTCCCAGAAATGCTTACAGTGTCATCTAGGCAGGTTCAACAAGAAGTTAATGAGAAACTTCACTTTTTACAACTTAAGGTTTTTTGTACGCTGTAGTTCAAAGATTGAATATATATAGCATGATTAGTGACTCCAAAAGTCAAGCAATTCCAGATTTTGAATTATCGTTGACTGAAAAAAGATGTGAAGTGAATTTCTATTATACCCTAATGTGAAGGGAAGGTCAACCCCAAATAGAGAGTGCAGCTGCACTCTCTGATTACATGACTTAGAAATGACATTTTATCAAAGACTTCAATGAATTTACCTTCACAAATTCTACTGACATTAAATGTATGTGCATTGCAGTACATTATTAATGAGTAAGTTTGTGCTGAACTGTAAAATTATAGCCACTGTAATTAAGGTATAAAAATGTTTATTGAAACTTTCAATAATATAGGGTCATTTAATAATACCATTGACTTTCAATTAAAATGACTGCAGTTAAAATAAGCAGGACCACAAATGCTTTCATTTATGCAGTTAGATTATATTATCATATTACATTAAGATTGGTTTGCTCTTTAGAGAAAAACCTTCTAGTAAATTGTATGTAGTTTTAAGAAAAATAGAACCGATATTATAATAGCAACACTATTTTTATGGTTAGTGTTATAATTAATTTAGATCAACCTTTATCAAGTTCAAGTAGCTCATGGAGAACTGATCATTCAAGTTCGAAATCCAGGGGGTTTGGTATGTTGATAAATTCAAATATATATATAGCAATAATTTTAAATGTTTTTTTTTAGTTTCAGGATTGAAACGAAAATTAGGCTTTCAAAAAGGAAATACCAGTAAGAATGAAACTGCACTGTAATTTTGGTAGTGTATGTATTTATACATAATAGAGTTGAGATTTATTACTTATATATATATTATATATGTATATTTCCATGGTAGATATTTTCACAATGTTATTTGTAGGTCAGTGAGGGTAACAAAACTCACCATGTTATTTCACCTAGCTTTTTCACACAGCTGGCCTAGCTTACCTGTTTTTCTAGTTTTTTCATACATTAAATAATATGTAAAGCGAGGGAAATTCCTTCTGACCACGGGGATTAGAGTGGCTGCTAAATATCCTATTGGAGCTCCTGTTCAACCTCCTTAACCGCAAATATGTGGGCTAAAACAGGTCTGGTTTCTCCAAAAAAAAAATTGTGCATGATTTCTTCCTACATCTGAGCCTCTTCCTGTGATATGTAGGCCTAATACCACTACTACAACAGCTCCTAAGTGCAGAGTAGGTAGACCAAGGAAATTTCTAAGTGTGTGTTGATTCTGAGATGTTCTGACAATGCCTCCTACTGGTTCTCCTGATACTGTTTCTTCTACAAGTCCTGTGGTGCCCTCTGCTCCACCTCAAGTTGAAGAGCACAAGGTAAAAAAAACTATTCCATCAAGGTATTCTTCTGCCCAGCAAAAAAAGGTAGCACATTATGCCCAATTTCATGGGGGTAGAGCTGCCTCTAGGCATTATAAATCCACCACAAAAATGTTCAGAGATAGCTTAAAAGCGAGCTTGATGTTATTAAAAACCCATGCGTGCTAAGTGATGTAATAAAATGTGTCAGGGGAGAAAGTTGTCTTACTCACCTGAAACTGATTTGAAGCTGCTACAGTGGGTCTTGGAGCAACCAGAAGAAAAGTAGATGGTAGTACCATCTCAAGCTATTAAAGTTAAAGCTTTAAGGGTGGGTACCACTTGAAACCACAGTGCTAAACGGCAAGGAGTTAAGTATTTATTTCTTGTTTTCTGTTCAATGTAGGTAATAAATACTACATGTGTGTGTGTGAGGCTCTGGGAAAAGGTACAAATTCGTTAAAAAATATTTGCTCTCCTAAATACAATACTTTGAAAGTTGAGTTATTTATTTAATTTGAGAAAGCATTTCTCAAAATTTCATTTCCTGTTTAGATTCAATTGTTTGGTTGAATGTAAGAAGCTATTGGAACTACTTGTGAACAGAATTAACTATTCAAACTTTGCCCAGAAATGAAAGAAACCATAAAGTAAAAAAAGAAAAACTTTACTTTATATTGTGCGAGTTTTTTTTTTTTTTCAGAGCCTGTCACATATTAAGGGTGCACTATCACCGGAACTTGTGGTCATTAAGCGATTCAATACAATACCACAGAACCGCCCGTAACTCGATCCTAAATTGGTCCACGCGAACTGCCTATTCATGCGCAACTCATACGCGTATCAATTAACTTTGCCGCCAAAACTTTGTCAATTTACCACAAAAGCTATATTACCCACGAGCCCACCAGCTACCGCTAGTGATTGCTTTAGGGAAGCCATAATGGGAAGTAACAAAAGGAAGCAGCAATTAACTGCAGCCAGGTCAAAAAGGTTTTGTGAAAGTAAGTAGTTTGTGATGTTGTTTTTTTATTAAACATACCTGAAACAAAAACACTCAATTATAGCTCCACACCAGGGCAGGAGCCACACAGTTGATCAGGTTAGAAATAATAATAATAAAAAAAAGGATTAATTTTACAATGCAACATGAATCTAAGGCTGAGGTGGATGAAATCAACATGGAGAGCCAGGGAGCTGCCTCTGTTTTAGAAGCAGAGAGTGACAGGGTTATCTTCTATCCTGGACTTGCGTCCTCTCCTTCAGAAGGCCAGAAAGCTATGTCGTCTTCTCCAATGAGCCAGGAAACTGTATCCTTTCCTCTGGAGAGCCAGGGAGCTGGAGTTGTGAATTTTAGTCCTGAGAGTCAGACAGCTGAATCTGAGGTTAGAATTCCTATATTGACAAACACATGAAAGTATTATTTCATATTTAAAAACAAAACAAAAAAACTTGGTTGATTTTGACGCTATATCTGTTGTGAAGCCATATTATGGTCTAAAGTGTTATTAGTAAATAGTATTGAAAAAAGTCTAAACCACTTCTACACCTGTAATTAAACAACAACAGTCCAGCGAGCTATTATATGTTAAATACTATGCTGATATAGTTCTCAATACATCTACTACTTGCACGCTGCAATTAATTATAATGGTGTATAGGTAATGCCCACTGAAGCACATACCTCCGTCATCCAAGAGGTACAGACTTTTGCCAAGGATGCAGGGTTCACCACAGAATTGGTCCACTCAGTTTCGGAGATAATATCTGCCGAAAGCAGTTCTTGGTGTGCTTCTGACTCGCTGCACATTCATGAGTCTAAGTGTTCATGGCGCAAACACTATCCAGTACTATCATTCATGGTATCTGGTCACCTGCACTGTGAGTACGACAGGCTGAGTAGTCTCCTTGGTTTGCCACCATGCTGTGAGTCGCAGTGGAGCAGAATCACCAAGAAGCTGGAGGAATCCGTCACAGACTTGGCAGAGTGGTCCTGTGGTCAGGTAAGACGTGAAATTGTGAATCGCGGAGACAGCAAGAAGTGGATGGCCTCTTTTGATGGTTTTTACCTGACCCGGGGCCACTACTCCAACAACTCTTCTGCCACACTGCACGACTACGCCTCAGGGAAGGTGGCGTGGTTTGCGCATCGCACCAAACGTGGTTCAGGCCATAACTGGTGTGGGACTTCCGCGGGTGCAGAGACAGATATGCTTGATGATCTTCTTGGTAAAGCCAAGGACGCTGGATTCGTGATAGGCGAAATGGTGTGTGATAAGGATACGTCATCCAATACAGTCTTCTGTCGGCATTTTCCTGAAGGAATGGTGACGTACTGTTCCAACCATACCACCAAGAACTTCCACAAGGCTCTGGAAAAAGTGAAGAGACACAACTGTGAGGTAAATGATAAAAATAATTGTACTGAATTGTAAATAAAACGTTGAACGAAGAATAAATCATGAATTAAGCAGCAGTTCTATATTGCACCCCCCCCCCCCATTTTTTTTACTTGTTCAAATAATTTTTGTACTCATTAAAATCATTTAATTTAAAATGTAGTGCAAGGCAGACAAGTTCCGCTGTAAACGGATGTCAGATGACTTACTGACTCATTGCAAGGCTGCTCTGAGTAATGTCATTGCATCTGACGCAGTGCAGCAGTCGGACAATCCGTTTCAGGAATTCACAGATGGCATTCGGAACTTCGTTCCTCACTATTGTAGAAATAGTCATACTTCTTCTTGGTGCCATCATCCTAAGGTAACACAATAATCAGCTGATCAAATGTAGATGCACTATTATTATTCAAACATTTTCCAGCTTTATTAATGCATAACAAAAAAAATAATTTTGTATTCTTTAGGTGAACTCTGATGGATCTCCCTACAAAACCAATCATGGATTCACTTGTAGGTCCCAGGTGGCTGCATTCACCAGCCTCATTGAGGAAATGGCCACACACCCCCAGGACTATGTGTCAGACCATGGTCGTCTTACTACTAACGCAGTGGAAGGCTTCCATGGTCTGGCACTGATGTACAGGGGGAAGCGCACTGACCTCTGGCACACACACTATGTGTGCAAGACAAACATGGCCATATGCCACAAGGTACAATATGCCATAAATACCATATGCAGGTTGCTGGGGTTTTAGTGGTATTCCCTAATGTTTTTATGTCTACACTTATTTTCATAGCTGTGCAAATGTTTATAATTAAATCTTATTGCTATAACAGAATCTGGGACCTATTTGGAAGGTATTCTGCTTCCACAAAATGGGAGTAGACATGCCACTAGATGCTGTTGCTTCCATTGTAAAGGAGCAGCAGCAATGGGAGAAGCGCCAGCAAAAGAAGTCCAGCAGTGATAGTATTCACAAGAGGTACCATTCATTTAATTAATATCTATCAGTTTCATCAAAGCAGTTAATTATTTATGCATACCTAATTTAATGGTACTATCCATGCTTGTGATGTATTGCAAATGTGTGGCATACACTGACATAGCTATGTTACATAAAATTGCAGGAACTTACAGAAGAAGGCAAAAAAAGCTCGTTATGAGCAAGAGAAATTGTATATGGAGCGACTGGCGGGAGCTGGGTGCACAGTGGGCGAGTATGTGGGTGACGGGCAGGGAGAGACAGGATCACTCGCGGCTCATTCACATGTGGAAGAATTAGATGAGGTAGGAGACAGTGGTGACGAGCAAAGCACAGATGATGACATGGAAGACCAACAACCTCTTCTTATTCTGTTTGACTGCGAAACTACAGGTTTCAGTATCTATAATGACCACATTATAGATATTGCTGCCAAAGTCATAGCATCTCCTGTTCCTGTTAGTCATCCGTCATTTTCGAGTCTTGTGAGAACAGCAAAGAATATCCCTGGGCCTGGTAAAATTATAAAAGAATAATAAATACAACAATATATATGCTTTATATGCTTGAATAATATATTTTGTGTAGTCGCAAAGCTGACAGGAATCACACAGACCATGTTACGGCCGGAGAGGGTATTATCCGAGGTTCTACCACAGTTTGTAGAGTGGCTAACTTCAACTGTGACACACATTAGTGATACTACCAGTACCATACACTATCCTGGTATGTTAAAAATATAGCCTCTGTTTACCTTGATAGTTAAGTACACTGCCACTGTAGTTTTAGTTGCCCACAACGGTTTCGCCTTTGATTTTCCGATCCTGATGGCTCAAGTGGAGAATCGTAACATGTCTCTCTCCTTCTTCACGTCCAACTCCATTCACTTCAGTGATTCATTGCCCCTTCTGCGTTCTGTATGTACAAAATATGTGTAAAAAAAAATTAAATTAATTATTCCCTTGTAGATGAAGAAAAATGGTGACACAGCTCTCCAAGGACTTAAATCACTAGGATTAGAGAAGCTCCACGAGAGTATTGTGGGAACAGGAATACAAGGCAGGAAATAATGCTTTTTTTTTTTTTTCTTTTTAATTTACAGCTCACTAAATATGTTAGGTGCTCACAGGGCATTACCTGATGTGCTTGCTATGGAAGCGGTTTTGACTCATCCTTCTCTGGTCAAGTGTCTGTCAAACCTAACCATCCGTTCTCCAGGCAAGCAGATCTCTCTGTGGCTTGAACAGAAGAGGGCACACTCTAGATCTACTGCTCTCATTAAGTCTTTGGGGAAGAAATCTGTCACCTCTGCACAGGCTAAGCGTCTGGACTCCTTAGGACTTGGGGTACACGAGCTTGTTGAACTTCGTCGTAGTCATTCCGACGAAGGCTTTCTCCAATGCCTGAAAGATAAAGAAGTACGAAGTCAAGCTTTGAGAAATAAGCTTCTAAAGGCACTCGAGCATTTGCAGTAACTCCATCCTTCACGTACCTTCTTCTCCCAACTTCACCGCACCAACTGGGCAGTTGCAGAGCTCCATCCATCGCGTATCTTCTACTCCCAACTTCACCGCCTCGGTAGCAGTTCCTCCACCAGCTTCGAATTCCAGTGCGCCTTCGTTTTAGCACCCAGAGTATTCACCGCGGAGTCTCCCACTCGGGCTCCCCTGGCTCTCCTCCGTTGTTATTATTGTTTACAAAACCGGCTCTTTTTAGAGCCACCAAATTGCGGGAGATTTCACTTTACCAACAATTTGCGCGCATACGGGTAACTGGAGTAAGAGGGCGGGGTTGAAGAATGAAATTGTTACGGACTAATAGTTAGCTTTGGTATCTAAAAATGGAAATTCTGAAGAACTGGTTTATTATAAGAAGGTAAGATTTTGCACACGTGGAACACACCCTATATAGGACAACATTACAACGAGTTTTTTCTTTTTAATAATACGAAATAAAAATAAAATAAGAATTTTTTTTTTTAAATATGACAAATACAGATATTCAAAATATGGCGTTGTAATTCTGTGGGGAAGCATACGGGCTACCGCGAAAAAAAAAATCGCCGCCGTAGCTCCAACCTTCACCTCAGAATTTCGGAAAGTATCACCAGGTATCCACCGCTGTTTCTCCGTCTCTGATTGGTCTTTGTTCTTCAAACTTGGCTTTATAGAGTTGTCTGTTAGTGTCCCTTCCAACTACAACAATAAAGTAAGCTCAAGTTATACAGGAAAAGAAATATGGATGCACAGCAAAACCCGTATATCTGCGGTTTCACGGTGCGGTTTCAGGTGGTAGTGCACCCTTAAGTATAGCTATTATAATCGGGAATGGACTAGGTAATACTAGCTGGTAAGCAGTCTTGTCCAGTGCTGGTCATTTTGAGGATAATATCAGTCCAGCATTTTTCCCCTTTTATTTAGTTTAGAGTGCTTACATGGGACTGTACCTATAGCTATTTGATGATATGTGACTGGATTTGGGAAAATCCGCTTAAACGCGGCAAACTATTTTTTTCTGTATCACCGGGTAAAGCCTTATGGGTCGATTTTTTTCGAAAAAAATTTTATGGCAGAAATGGATAGACACCAGTTAGCTCTAGCTTATGACGCAGTTGCTAAGAAATTATTGGCGGGCTTTTCACTAACAGCCTGGGAAAAAACTGTAGCCAACTAATTCACTTACTATTCTACATAATTCACGTACTCACGCAATTCTCGTCATCATAGTTTCTTAAAGAGCCCTGCATTAAGCCTTTTAGACTTCTTTCAATCCGCCTATAACCGATTTATTGCATAGTGTCCCGGAGACACGCAGTAATAGTATACGGGCACAAGGCACGCCCCCTGACCTTAGCAACGCCTTTACCGGGCGTTTTTTCGAAATCAGCAATAAAAAGTTTAGCAAAAATACTGAAGTGTTGTAGTGCGTAGGGCGAAGACGGCTTGTGCTACAGCTTCCAAATTAGGAGGAAGGCCTACTGGTAGAATAAATTAGAAAACTTTAGATGCAGCGTTTAGCGGGGTTTTCACAAATCCGGTCACATATAGCGTGCAAATACTTAAAAAATTGACAGAGGAAGAGTGCAATATTATGTTATATACATTGAGACATATATATATAATTATATATAATATATATATATATATATCACAAGTTCATTTTGTTAATGGAATATATCTATTTGGTGGTTTTTCTTTAAGTAGTATTAACAATTTTTTTAAAATTCATAAACAATCCATTATTAGCAATAACTTATATTTATTATGTAATATCAAATTTAAACAAGGTGAACGTTGTCCTGAGTTATCTGTTGATAATGGAGAAGTTAAGAAAACTGGATCTGAAGTTGGAAGTCAGGTTAGATATGTGTGTGATAAAGGTTTCACCTTAGTAGGAGCTCCTGTTCGTGAATGTCAAGAGGATTTTACATGGAGTGGTAAAGATGGTGCTTGTCAAGGTATGATTATAAGGCAGTACCAATATTTGAAGTGATTATATACAATTTCCGTTCATTTACAGCTACTAAAAGTTCTTCAAAAGTTGTATTACCTACTAACATTATCGTGAATACTTTTATACTTATGTTAAACTTTTATTCACAACTTCTGTGATTACAATATTCTCTAAAACTTCTATTAAAAAATCTTAGTTAATTGTCAGTAGTCTCAAACTCGACTTTAATCGAGTGAGCTCCTGACTGAAGAGTCAAAAGAAACTGACTGCTGACTGATGAATTAAGCGAGACCACTGACTTACGATTCGAGTGAGACTAATGACTGCTGACTGATGAGGATGCGGAGTTGACGTTAGAGTTGATGGCCAATTGTGGAGTCGATTGATTGCTCCGTCTAACTCTTGACGCTGTTAAGCTTTGGAGCTTGGACTTAGCGGATATCTGCTCAGATATATCCAATGTATCTCCAGCTTCCAAGAGGGTCAAGGACTTGGGAAGTTGAAAACCTCCATAGGTAGACACAACTCCACCTATCCCTCTCCTGAGTTACCACCAGAAGCATCCCCACCTGGAGCAGCCTCATATACGACTCGCATTTTGTGCATGACCACCTGAATCTTATTGAGGCATGCAACACTCTGCAATCTTGTACTGAAAGAAACACAATTTTCCCCATACAAAAGACAGCAACTTTACAGGTATTTGGTACATGTGCATGCATTGGTATGGGAGTTGTACAGTCGTGCAAGATTGCTGCCACATCTTTGGGATTCAGTGAGAAGATGGGCCAAACAAATTTATGTGGAGTTTTTTTGCCATTCAGTACTCACTGGAAAACTTCACTTATCAACTGCTGCTGCATGAGCTGGACTTGTATCGAGGTAAACATCCGAAATGGATATGCACAGAGAGTTTCTAATAGGGTCCATACATTACAACATAACCATAGCTGTTAGTCCTAGTGATCACAGGAATAACAAGCAAACTGTCGACTGTAAATCTTCTGATACCTTCGCAAAATCCTCACACCCAACTAACACCGTATCCATTAAGCGCTGCAATACAGACGGGGCGGGGTGTTGGCCAACCCAAAGGGCATTCTCTTGTAACGATATTTCCCGAAGGGACAAACAAAACAGGTTTTGTCCCTGTCCTCTTCTGCTACATCCACCTGGTGAAACCCCTTCGCTGGGTCAACCTTGGATAGAACCTTCTCCTTACCAACCAACTCCAACATCTCGTCCATGGCCAGGATATAGTATGGCTCGTTTACAGTAACTCCATTGAGTTTCCGGAAGTCCACACAGAGACGTATTGACCCGTCAGGCTTCTTTACTGGGACCAGTGGCGAAGCCCATGGACTGTCGCACCTTACGATAATGTAACTCTTCTAGGTCCTTCAGCTCCTTGCGGACCTTATCCCTAATGCCAATAGGGACCGAATACGGCGCCTGCCTGATCGGCTGGCAGTCCCCTGTAACTATGTGCAAGGTCACCACTTGTGTATTTCCTGGGCTAGAGGAAAACACATCACTAAAGCTATCCAACAACTCGTCCAACTCCATTTGGTCATACCCGTCACACTCACCACTTAGTACATTCATCTGCTCACTCTCACCTTCTGCAACCACATCTAATCTTTATACATTCCCTCTCTCCCAATATCTCTTTCTGCAGTTAATGTGGACCGTCTTGCAGCGTTTCTTACTGCCCTGTTTCCCAATCTTATAATTCACTTTGCCCATTCTTTCCACCACTACATAAGGACCCTCCCATGAGTCCGCCAATTTACACTGTAACCCCGGAATCCTATTTAATACCTTATCACCAACCTTAAGTTCTCTCGCCTTACTCCCACTATTCATATGCCTCATCCTACTCTCCTTAGTAACTTCCGATCTCAAAGCTGCACAATCCCTCATTAACTCTAACTTCTCGGCCATACATCTCTTCCACTCACACACATTCAGTATACTCTCTTCTGCCTAAAAAATGCCATGGTACATGGCATCTAGGGGCGTTCTAACCTTGAAACCATACACAACCTCAAACAGACTAAAACCAGAGTCCGCGTATGGCATCTGCCTCAGGACAAACAGAGCATAGGGCACCTGACTAACCCAGTCATGGCCTCCCTCCATGCACTGACCTAAGATAGCCTTCAGAGTGCCGTGCATACATTCAACAGCTCTGTTGGTCTATGGATGGCAAGGCGCAGTCCTGACTCTCTCCACCTGCAGAAGTGCACAAAGCTCCTTCATTACCTGCGAGCAAAACTGTGTCCCCTGGTCTGTGAGTATTCTCTCGGGAATTGAAGTTCTAGAGAAAATAGACCACAGTCCTTCAGCAACGGATCTAGCAGTAACATTCCTCAATGGCATCCGGCCATTTTGTAGCTAAACATACAAAGGTTAACAAATACCTCACCCCCCACGGCCTTTGGGCAGTGGGCCTACTATGTCCACTGCCACATACTCAAAGGGCTCAGACAATATGGGGTGTTCAACCACAGGGACTTTCTTCGGGTTGTGCTTAGACTTTTCCCGGCAATACATAAAAATATCCTTGCTCATCCCTGGCCACAGAAAATGTTTGTTAACTATGGCAATCACTTTGTCGGCACCTAAATGCCCAGTCCCATCATGTGCTACTTCCAAAATTTTATTCCTGAATGCCCTCGGTACCACTATAACCTCTCTAAACTCATCCCAAGTCACGTACATACTCTTGACCAACAACTCATGTCTCCAACTAAACCCCCTCTCACATCTCTTCCCCAACTCTCTCCACTCCTTCAAACTCTCGTCACTCGACACCGCTTCCCTGAAATTCTCTCCATCATTACCCTGCCCCACAGTCCCCAACGTATTCACTATCTGGATTAACTCCACATCCATTCCCTCAACAGGTACTAGGTCTTCAAGCGCTGTGGAAACAGCATTCTCCCCAGCTACACTGCCACTCTCAACCTCCGAAGTTTCCAACCCCGACTCCTCTTCCAATGAACTCAACTCAACTGCTGAAGGTTCCGACTCAGTGCTGACCTCCAACTGCCCACATTCCTCTATCATCGATCATAAAGGCTCATCCCTCACCTCCAAATCCTCCCGCCCTGTAGACACATAAACAGTAGAATCAATACATGAACCACCACTACCTAAACCCGTAGCCCTAATATCCTCTTCATCAGATATACTGGCCTCTTCCCTAGCCTGCCTCCGAGTAATCACATTCACTGCACCTTCCTTTTAGGCACACGACAACGCTCCCACTTCACTCTCATTGCTCAGGTCCAACTGCAAAATACAATTCAATGAACCATCTGTATCATCATCAATAATGACCTCCTTAGTTAACCGATTACGCGCGAACAAAAATTTTAATTGCGCCTTACGTAATGCGGTCACGGGCGCACGCGAGACACAAAGGATTGATTGCTTGGTGGGAGGGTGATCACTACACCCATCAGTACTGAAGTCATTCTTGCTGTCATCAAACTCCTCGTCACTACCATCAGAGTCACTGCCATCCTTGTCACTGCCATGCTGTGCCAGGTCAAGAATAACGTCTTCATCACTAGGATGCTGAAGTGCCAGTGTTCCACTTGCCAAGATAGCTTTCTACTTGTTTTATCATGAGCAGTTATAGCTAAAGTAATATTGGTTTCTAAAAAATTATTCTGTTACCTTTATTATTTTATGAAATATATTTTCAATTTATACTTTATCAGAAAGAAGTCTTATTGTTGTGACAAAATTTACTCAACATTTTCTTATGGCAGTCTATGTATTTTATAAGCCTAAAATATACTTACAACAATATAGAATCGTCTGCAATTGTGATCGGTGGCGTCCTTGACTCCACAAAGCTGTAGGGCGAAATGGACGCGAAGACGCATTTTTGACGCATATTTGCGTCCACCGCGGTTATCGATTTTTCTTAATTGACGCATATTTGCGTCATTCGCGTGTAATCGGTTAAACATAGCCCTGTGACCTCGAATATAGCCGTCATGCTCTTGTGTAAAACCAGATCGCCATGTACTCCTGAAATGAACTTATCCCCACAATCCACTGCACATTCATGCACTAATGCCCTAGGAATATCCAAAATCAGCCCCTGTATCCACCAGAATAATCGCATCCACCCCATTCACCTTCCCACTAATAACATTCCTTTTCCCACCGCCATGTACATTCCTGTTTAACAAGGCGAGCCTCCCCTTATCTACCGCCTTCTTAATCGGTGTCCCGACCTTCTTCGAGGGCAATCTGGAGACTTGTGGCCCTCATTGTGGCAGGTGAAGCAGGTGGGCAGCTTGGTTTGGTTTGTCAGCCCAGATACCAAGTCCACATTAAGGCTACTGGACTAACGCCCCTTGCAATCCACTGCCCGGTGCCCTGCCTCGCCGCAGCTGAAGCGAGTAAGTACAGGCCTGCTGAAACTCCCACTCTCCCTACTACTGAACCTCCCTGGTCTAGCCATCTCGCTCCCACTACCCATCATCTTGAAAAAATTTCCTTAAATTCTCCCTGACATCCACTCACACAATCCTTCCCTCAACTCCCTCAAGTTCCTGATTCTCCATGAATGTCCTGCCCCCACTCAAAATAGTTTTCCTCGACACCGCCATTACCAGAGCAAATATACATTCCTCTACAGTCCCCGCATCTTGGAACAACCCTTTCACACACTTAACCAACAAGTCCACTACCTCGTCCCCTGACTTCGCTTTCATGGCCTCACCTGTCAATTCCAACAACTTAGGCCCGTAGGAGATGTAAGTTTCTCCCACAGCCTTCAATCGAGCTTTCTTAACCGATTACTTCTGGAATTAATTACTGCCGCGGGGCCGCCGTAAAACGGAATTCTTTTTTGGACGCGGTCGCAGTAGACCCTTCTATAAGGAGTTACTTGAAAACTACGGCAGCTACTACAAATTATTATCTATTATCAATCTTACTTGGTTGTAGTTTAACCACAAAGACTCCAGGCTAGGCTACCTCTGTCCAAACAGTTGTAATAAAACCAAACTGAAGCTGCTTTTCTCTGGCCGCGTTTATGCGCCTATCGAAACTACCGGTTTTTAGTTCGCGGTCGCGTATACGCGCCTATCGGAACTAATCGGTTAATAACCAAATATCCTGCACCATCTTCTCTCAACCCGTTAACCCTAACACACAGCCTCTCCATTAACCTAGGATAAAGCTTGTCCAACCACTCGTCCGCCTCGAACTCTCCTTCCCTCATCATCCTCTCGAACTTCTCCAAATACCACCTTGATTCTCTAAAATTACCCAGCCCAGACAACAATTCCCTCGGCTTATCCCGTTTCTTTTCTTCCTCTTCTCGCCTGTCCGCCCTGCTTTTCTCATCCTCCCGTGTCCTGTCCACATCGTCTGTTCTCCGTCTCTCTTCCCGGTCCAACTCATCTCTCCTCAATCTGTCCGCACGCCCCAGTTCCAGTTCAGACATTTGTTGGAACATCTCCCTAAGCTCAGCCAACCGTTCTTGCCTCTCCACTTGCTCTCCTTAGTTCCTCATGTTCAGCTCGATTCCTCTCATCCCGTTCAGCCATCTTAGTCAGGAGTAACATTACGTCTGAGTCTCTCTTGTCAGCCACATCCTCACACTCCGTGCAGGAATATTCTCCGTCACTATCAGCCAAGTGTGATTCGCACTCTGTGAACGGGGGTCGTCTCTAGCTTCAGCACTCACTTCACGTGCAAGGGGCATGTTTCCGTTCCTTGTTGGGTACGGCAAGGATTTATCCACGATAGCAGGTTTTCTCGATGGCCGGTACGTGGCATCCTTCACCACGCTCATTGTTTTCTTAGGCTTCCTAGTCACACCCTGCACAACCCTGGTCTCCGGCATGGGCGGAGAATGTCTTCGCCATCTGCAAGAGGCCTGTACAAAAATACAGACACAGTGATTACAAAAGCAAGCACAAACACACACGATACAAAGCACAAACGAAGTTCCACTGGTAACGCCCGGTGATGGTCTCAGGACGTGAGTGCTGTCGTTCTCTCGGTTGCTGCCGCGGTCATACAAGAACGCCTGCACCACTGCCACCAAATGTTGGCTTGGTAAGGTATGATGTCTCAGTCCTTTCCTAGCTCGCACCTGGGAACAGCAATAGTATGCTGCCACCAGAGTCGTGCCCTTCCGATTCTACCTGGCGAACCCATGCCCGCCCCAGAGGATGGGTAAGGTAGGTTTTAAATTACTTAAAAATTTACAGAAGTAACGAACACACAACGAATTGGGTGACGTGACACAGACTAACTAACAACCACGAGGTCCAGCACTTAAATACAAAACAAAATCCACCCACTGCCTACTACGTATGACAATAAAACTTATCAAATAATACGTAACTATAAAACTCAACATAAAAATGATACACTATAAGTCCACACTCCCACATATAATTGTTCAATCTTCCCCTCTGATCTTCTTCATGTGGGCTTTCCCACAAGTGGGCACAGAAAAAGAAGGAAGATCTCAAGCCATATTATAGTCCTGATGATAAACGATTTGATGTAAGTATAATATCTTCACTATTGTGGTATTAATAATTACTTGTGCATTTAGTGGTTGATGAATGTATTCCTGAATTACCTAGATTATTGGAAGAAGTACACAGAGACACATGACAGAGAGATACAAAATAATGCTTAGCAAGGAAACATTTGAAAACAGGTATTTATTAATTGGCTATAAACAGTATAATGTGACCGGATCCTGGAGAATTTTTTTTTTTGAAAAGCGCTATCTATAATATGTTGCAAGCTTCTTACCAAATTTCAGTAGAAGAAAACGCGTTTATAGCACCGAGCCTAAAAGAGAAACGTTAAAAATAAAAAAGTTACAGCGCCGCGTAATTCCTGGATTCAAACGAGATGATGTCAAGCTGTTACCTTTCAGTACTACAAAAAAAGCAGTATGGCAAACGTACATAATTGCTGCACAGAATTCTCCAGAAGTCCAGGCTGCCACTTACACCACGTTCTGTCGTCTTTGGAGATTGCTTCTTCCTTCTGTTGTGGTGATGAAGCCCATGTCAGACTTGTGCTGGACATGCCAGAAAAATAGTGCAGCAATTCTTCGTGCATCAAATCACCCTGAAAGCCACAAATCAGATGTTTTGCAACAAGCTGAAGAACATCTTCGAATAGTTCAAATTGAACGAAGCTTCTACAAGATTGTTTGCGATAAGTGTGCCAAAAGTGTCAATAATTACTTTTCTTCCAGTAATGGCTGCTTGAAAAATGAAATGCCTCATCACTCAGGGGAAAAAGGCCACCTTTATTTATTTTGTCTAGCCAAACTTTATTGTTGGCAAGGACATCATCACCCTCTCCTTCTACCGCCATTTCTCCTAGACAGTTGACATATTGCTGAGCTATCTCTCCAGGCTTCTTTTCATAGCGCTTTAATAACTTGCACGCAACATACCCACATGCGTATCGAAGTATGTTTAACTCATCAAAGGAAAGGATCTCAATCTTTGCTTTTGTTACTGGCCCAGTAAATTCAGCACCTTCTTCAAAATAATCTTAGACAATTCTCTGGTGTACTTGATTATAAAGAGACTGCTCTAACAGTGGATCCTCTATTCCATCTATACCTAAATTTGTAATAATTTATTGCCAAAGCAATGAAAGGGTACTTTCTGATGTTGCCATCTCATGAAAATCAGTCCATAAACGTTGTCTTTTTCTACTGTTGGACTTTACTTTGTCAGCAGTAGACTTCACCCTAGTTCTTAGGTAAGTAACTCCCTTCAAAGGTTTCCATCTCTTTCTCTGTGCTCCAAACTTTATCTAGAATTTCTCGTGCCTTTTGTGAATGTAGGAGTCTCTTGAAGACAGTTCAAGAGGTGCTGGTGTCTTCTGTATCACTAAGGTGAGGCAAGAACACATTAAAGCCCTGGCATTCGTAATTTGGGTGGCCATGTTTTGAGTGACCCATGCGTGTTTAATTGTATGGCTTATGCATCCCCGCCCCCTCTCCCGTAATGCGCCTATAATAGCAAAATTTTGTGTTTCTAATCCCTTCTCCTCGTATATCTATGGTCAAAGGAAGTACCAACTTATCATGGGTGAAGACCACTAGAAGTTAGCAAATCATCTGTGGGTCAATGGCTTCATCTGATGGGCTTTACATACGTCCAGCACACCACTGTCATGAGAGGAGAGACGTTGTGGCAAGCAGGAAGGCCTATCTCGAAACTTTGATCACTTTCGATAAGCGGACATGGCAATACCACTCTCCTTGTCCAAATCCTATGTTCCGTCCAATCATCAGGGAATAACATGATGAGTCAGCCTACTACTCCAATACTGACCAGTCATTCATTGGACAGACGGAGAAAGTAGTTGGTGGATTGTTGGAGTATGGTGAAGACAAGGTGACATTGCTACTTGAGCGCACACAGATGGATACTTGACAAATGATATGCTAGTATCTCAAGTATGTAATACAGGCCCGTAACCAGAAGTTCGCATTGGGGGGGGGGGGGGGTTCAGATTTTGAAGACGCATAAAGCCACACCTACTTTTTGTTTCCTCATTAATACTTCTATAATATTAACCCTTTCCTGCCTGAATTAAGGAAACAAAAAAAGCAATGTTTTAAGCTACTTGCATTAAACTGTTTATAACAGAGAAACCATTAAGAATGAGAGCACATAATATACACTTAATTTATAGAGTATGAATTACTCTACCATATTAACCACACAAAAAACCACATAGTTGCCATGGAAATGACTTAGCAAGGTTTTTATCTTGTAATTCAGTAACCACTTACCAGCATAGATAATACAACACAATGAAATACAATTTTTTTGTTATTCATAATATATTTATCTTTTGCTCATGTATGTTATAAACAAGTATAATTGATTTTGCTAGCCAAGTTCATTGCACTAGTAAGCTTTTGTTCATAGTATCCCATTGTTCATGTTCAATTTTGAATGTTTTGCAAATTATTGATGTAATTTTTATAAGTTATATTACAAAGCAATGAATAATAAATAATAAATAATTGAAGCAAGTTCAAGCAATGAGTGATTGTGACAATGTTATATAAAAAGTTCAGAATTTCTTGTAATTTATTCGAACATGATAGGCCTCGAAGCATTTTCCAATACACAAGTGTACTTGGCACTTAGGACACCAAGTCATAATCTTTTTATCATTATATTTCTTACTTCGGGATGAGGGTCGTTTGTATGCACACACTACACAACGCTTGCGCACAGTATTTCTATATACAAAATGCTTTCCACTCAATCTAGAAAGAGGTGCTGAATAAGGACGACCTGGGTGCCTTCGAAGTTCATATGCTGCTGATGTCAATGCATATGCTAATTGCATTCGAAAATGTTTTTGAGGTTTTAATTTTTCAGTACTTGGAGAATTTTCTTTCTATAAAACAAATGCATTTGTTATAACTTGATCATGCATACGCCAAAAAATTCTTCGCCACCACTTGAGTCTTTCTACCAACAGAGTAGTAACACATGGCCTGATCGGCCAGGTCGACACCTCCCATATGTTTGTTGTAATCTACAACAATTTCAGGACAAGAAACATCCATTGAATGTTTATCTACAATTCGCTTGACTGATGATATAGAATCACTAAGTCCAGTAGATAGATATGCAATAAACATCTTTATTGTCAAACCAACGACAAACAGTAATGTTATCATGGTAAGCAAATATACTATGCCCGCGATTTATCTTTGACATAGTATCAAATTTTTTTTGGAAAATTTTTTCTATTCCTGCGAACTGTACCCGTAGCAAAAGTAGATTTTTCCAACAAATCTTGAAATCTTGAAAAAGCTGAGGTGATGAATAAAAATTGTCAGTATAAACAGAATGGCCTTTCCCAAGCAAAGGTGACATATGATTCATGACTACATTATAAGCTGTATATATCAAATCTGTAAATATATCCTGTGTGAGCATCACTACAAACCCAAACTTTTATCCCCCATTTAGTCGGTTTAGCAGGCATGTACTGAATAAAAGATAATCGACATTTAGTGCCAATCATGCTCTCGTCAACTGGAAGTTGTTTGTGAGGATAATATAAATCTTCAAACGTTTTGGTCAATACATCCAAAATTGGACGAACTTTCCACAATTTGTCATAATGTGAATCAGTACGAGAAACACTGGCAGTATTATCCACCAAATGAATATAACGTAGGATTTGATGAAAACGATCACGACTATCTTTGTACTTTACTACTGCGCTTTGTTGTTTTCCTCATCTTGGCAATACTTCCAACATTAGATGCTGTAAGCCTTTTCCTTCTCTCCGCCATCCACTCATCACATGCACTCTGACCTCTTGTAGCCTTCTCATTATCTTTAGCTTGTTCTTCAGTGACCATCACTTGTGTGTCATAAAAGCTACTCTTTAGTGACTGTAATACATCTGAGGGGACATCATCGTCGAATTGATCTGGAGAAATCCCTCCATCATGCCTGTTTTAAGCACTACGAGCGGCTGCTGAATCATCTATTCGGAGGTATTTGCTCTTTCGTCTCTTCTCTTTTACTTGCTCTTTAGCTTTCCTCTTCCTGTCAGCTTCTATTCTTGCAGAAGAACGATCAGCAGCATCCGAATACATTTTGTTAGGAGATGAATTCGTCATAGCTTTCCATGCTTGTGGCCCCCAATTTGTGCCACAATTCTGGCGTAGGCCAGCACCCATGCACCTAAGGAAAGGACAACAAGAATGACAACAATACACTTGACATTAGAGAATATTTTTCCTACAATAATTTACTATCAGTCTGCCTCGCGCAGAACACTGAAACCCAGGTACAAAATACTTTCCCCAATTTGATTCCAAAAAACAAACAAAAAAAAACAGTTTAAAATGATTATTGTCGCTTTATTTACTTGTTCTTATTATATATATTTTAGTCTATATATTACTGTTATAAAGAGGGAACTGTAGTGTGCAATAGGAAGATAAAACACTTATCTTCTCTTCTATAATTACATAAACTAACCTGTGTTCCCATGAGCCACTCTGGGAACGATTGATGACCTTTCCACCATCAAATTTAGTCCTGATGTGCATCCAGCACTCTGCCAAATTGGTGCTGTGGTTACCAATTAGCCGGTTGGACTTGGCTACTAGTCTGCTGACCAAACTGGAAATATCATGCAGCATTTTGGAGTACAATTCTGTACTTGTGACTCCACCTCGTCTTGCCTCAGCTTCTGTTGCAGGTGTGTCATCCACGGTCTCCCGCCACAGTCTCTCCTGATCCTCAACAGCTGGAACAAACAAGTTTGCATGCAAAATGATAGAACATGATTAAAATAATAAAAGAAATCTTACAATTCGTGTGGTTTATATGAGACACTGACGACAACTAAAATACTACAACTACTACAACTAATATTAAATATCAGGAATTTTTTAGAATGGTATTTCATGGGGGACACTTCATAACTTTGGGAATTGAGGGGATTTAGTTAAATATTAAATTTTATACTAGTATTAGTCTATATAATATTATCAGAAGAGGCAAAACCATTTTCGGGGGGGGGGGGGGGCAAAATATCCCCTAAAAGAGCCTAAAAAATTCCTGTAATTATAATATTAAAATAGTAATAATAATGCAGACTTCTGATGGTGATGATAGTAATGAATATATGATAGCAGTACTAACAATGGTAGTGAGAACCCTGAAATATTCATCAATGTGGCATTTATAGTGATGACATACCTTCAGTAACATCTTCATCCCTACAGTCCATTGAGCCATCTTCTGCCACACACTCATCTCTTGCTAATACACTCTCCACTCCTGTAGATGAAGATGACTGCTTGTTGGCCTGTGCTACTGTGCAGAAATCTGAACTGCAGCTCAAATGAATGCCGAAACAATGCTTGGACCCATTCATGAAATCTTTCTTCAGCTGTGCTACGGCTTTCTTGGAATCCCTTTCCTTGCTTCTCATCTTAATGGCACAGCGGGCAGACATTACCAACTTCTGTCGCATCTGCTTGGTAAGCTTTCCACTGCCTTTGAAAGATGGTTTATCCTGGACCAGCTTCTCCAGTGCCCCACGGTAGCACTTACAGGCATGATTGGCACATTCCAGCTTCTTGATAGCATGGCCCCATCCTGGTACTCCACTGATGAGTGCAGGATAGATGGAACTATCACCATCCCCAATAAACTTGGTGTACCGAACACCGTGAACTCGTTCAGCCTCCATAAATCCTTCTAGGATAGTATCAGTTTCCATATCTGATGAGGATGCAGTCCAATTAGGAAGCACTTGTGATTGGATTGTGATACACCAGTAGCACAAGCATGGCAATACTTATTTCTAACTCCGAGATGCAACAGTTTCCCAGTCTCTTTGCCAATTATGATTGCTACACCCGACTTCGCATTGTAGCTGTGCTTGTGGGATCGTTTTGACCACCCCCCATCTACAATGATGGTGATTGCAGGAACACCTTCATGATAATTGCTCTTCTCGGCTGCAATCCTTAGTTCCTCCTGACCAGCTTCGCCCATTGAAGCTAGAACAGCTTGCCTCCAGCACATCCCAATATCTCTTTCTGTCGTTATGAAACTAGCCTTACTCATTACAGGTACTCCCATCACACTCATTGCTTCCTCTAATTGGCTGTTGCCTGCTCCTGTAGCCATCTGCCCCCACACTGCAGCTAAGTTAGTCTCCCATCTGTAATAGCCTTTTGGCCCCTTTACCTTTTCTGAAGTTTGCAAAGTTACAGCTTTGACTCACAGATTTAGCTATCAAAGAATGCTACAATACTTTTGGAAGGGTGGCTCGATAAAAATGGAGCCCTACCCAGCCTAGCATTCAAGAAAACACATAGTTCTTCTTACCGCGACGGCTCTGAGAGAGGAGGACCTCGGAAACTATGGCCAGTAACACTGGGAGTAAAGCACCAAAATAGAAGTCCTTCAGTTTAGGATTCTGTTCTTTCCACCACATTACATCTTGGTCTATTTGCTCAATATGTATATTTTTCTTCGTACACACTATAAAATCGCACCATTTCACATCACAGCAGTACATTTGGCATTGTACCTGATAATAGTAATCGTGTCGTTTCTTGAGCCAATACACAGACGAACCAGAGTTCTCCAAGCAAAATGTTTTGCTTTCACTAGCTTCGGCAATTGTTTTCTCTCTCACAGAGAAAGGGTTTTTTAATTCTACAAGGCCCTTTGGTGAGACCGCAGTTGGGTCATGCACTATCCCATCAGGACTATAGCAGCCAACCATGGAGTATCCACGCTAATTACAAGCCCAGACAATACAACAGTTAATGCCAAAAGACCATTCCGTTGTTGATGTGCCACATACTCTTCTCGAGCCTTATCTTGTCTGAGAGTGCCATACATTGTGGCTTGCTCCCTTTGAAAGTGCTGTACAGTAACTCTTTCACCTTGTTACTTCTCTTTGTATTTCTTCTCATTTTGGCAATGCCACCAACTTGTGATGCTGTCAATCTTGGCTCTTTCTTGTACCCACACTGCACATTTATTTTGCTCACGTGTTGTGTGTTCAATACTTGTTCTGTCTCGAGTCGACACTGCTACTTGAGTGGAGTAAAAAGTTCTCATCAGTTCCTGTAGACACTCGGGTGAAATATCGTCTACAACCTCATCAGGCTCAATGACACCATCACGGCTATTGTACGCTTTGCGAGCTGCAATTGAATCATCATTTTGAGAATACTTACTCCTCTATGGCGATGAGAACGTTTGCTTCATCCTCCATCGACTATGACCGTGATGGCAGGGACTCCTTGATGGTAGTCACCTCGTTCCTCATCAAGTCGTTTTTCCTCTTTACCAGCCATTGCCATCACATCCATCAGCTGTTCTTCCCTCCATCGACCTATGCTACGTTCAGTATTTATGAAGTTCTTTGGGGTCATTACTAGAACACCCAGTGTGGTCATTGTTTCATGCAATTTGGAATACCCCCACCTGTCGACTTTTGACCCCAAACTGCTGCAAGATTGGCTTCCCACCGTAATTTACCATTGGGACCAATTACTTTCTTAGATGTTATCAAAGGAACATTATAGTTGCATCTGGAACATCGACTAGACACGATGGATGCAAGCCCAGCCTTTTTCTCACCACTTAAAATAATCTGGCTGTCGCACTGCGAAGCATGAGCCATCAGTTGATCAATGAACTCTTGCAGGTTGTCTAAATTTTCAATTCTGGATGCTTTCAAGCAACCACTAAATGACCGCCTCGGTTTCATATGCTCACTAGTCTTCTTCTGATATTTGGAAGCATGCCACCTTCGCTGCATGGACCTACGATGGTTGTTCCTGTGGTTCCGATGGTTTTTCTTGTTTCCCATGCCTCCTGCTAATTTATGATTAAATATTACTAAATTTCAGAAAAATCTAGCACTTTTAGTCAAACAGAATGAAAGGACTTTAGCCTAAATGCACTACACAGTTTCTAAAATCTCAAAGAAAGTATTCACTACACAACCAGAAAGAAACCACTCAAAAGCCCAGACCGAAAAAAGCCGCTCAAGTGCCGCCAAAAAATCAAATCATATGTGTGGGTGACATCCCGCTTCAGCTGATCTGCGGTTTTCAAAGGCCTGAACGCGATAAGTCATTTCTTTCTACAATAATATATATTCATCAATTAGGCTATTTATTATTATTTTATTTGATTTATTTAAAATAAGACCTGAATCAAATTTAGATCATAGTACTTTGTCTAATCTACCTCAACAGGATAGAAAGGTGCTGGCATGTTCTTCATAGAAATAGATGAGCTCCCATTAAGAGAACGCACAACTCCTTGGTTCTAGGGTACAACTGGAAGGTTCACAACAAAAGCGTAGAGCATAAGACATGGCTTCCTTGTTCTCCAGAGGAGAGAATAGTAGACCTTCCTCTCTCCTAAGAAGTCATGCCTCCTGAAGGGAAGAATACTACATCACAAAATCATGTGAGTACATACACACACAAAAAAGACAAAGCTCACCATTAGCAGACAGAAGCTTATAAATAAAAGGGATTCAAATACATAAGGGTCTACTGTACACCAATTAATAAAACCAATTATTAAGAATTTGAATTTGCTTACTGCTGTAGTAAAATAAATCATTAATAGATGATTTATATTTAAACTTAGACTTAATTATGTGGGACCTACACACACTGTATTAAACACATTGTTCACTTTCAGGTAGAAGCTGTTTCTGATCTTCTTAGGAAGGCCTTAGATGATGAGCATATACCTAGTGGAAAGTGTTTAAGGTAATGTTTGTTTTTTGGTAGATATAGCTAAAAAATACGTCATACCCGGAAAAAAAACGTAGAGAAACAATTTTGGTATCATAAAAAGCAGAATTTTTCACATACTAAGATATCCAAAATCCTCTGAAATCCCTTCCAGGGAAAAATATATATAGAGTTTTTGCCATGATGAATAATACTGCCAGTTAATGATGCAGGCCAATGTGTTAATCTAGTGTTAATTACGTGTGTAAACAAAGAAGAGTGCACAAATACAAAGCACAAGACGAGTAGAACTGAGCAGTTCTAGGTGCAGTCGAGACTTTCAAGACCTCGAAAATCAAGGAGTGGTTTGATCAGCATGAACCCTTCAATTTGGATGAAGATGGACTATGCTCACTGTCATCAGGTTTGACTGCTGTTGATGGAGATGCAATCAACTGTGACAGATCAGAGGAGGTTGGAGCAAGAGAAGAAGCTTGACCATGTCAGCATCGCACAAGCATCTCTCAAAAGGAAAGATCAAGTCAAGTCTTTGAATCACTTATAACCAGGGATACAAATTGACAAGGAAAAGTGTCAAATAAATCCTACAAACTTGTTTTCACGATTAATAGCCATTATTGAAAGAGAGAAAGATCTATCTCCATACTTTTGTTATGAACTCACTGCATTTCCAACATCTCTGTTCAAAGATGGCATCATGCGTAAAACACAGAAGTCACAATTAGCCAAAATCATTACCAGTGATGTACAACCAGCTGAGTGTAATGCAAGGACAAAATATGTTATTGATGGAGGAGCACTCCTGCATAAAGTTAAATGGGCAAAGAAAACAACTTACCATGATGTAATCATGCAAGATGTGGAGTACGTACATCGCAAGTATGAACACCAATGTTGCATTGTTTTTATGGCTATGGGACCATCAACCAAAAGTCATGAGCATCTTCGCAGAATGAGAAAAACTTGTGCAAACATCCAGCTTAGTGAAGCCATGGAAGCTCTATTTAATCAGCAAACCTTCTTTTCCAATGAAAGAAATAAAAGTCAATTTATTGCCTTACTGAGTCACTACCTACAAGCTGGTAATCGGATAGTCCACCAGAGTGCTGGAGATGCTGACACTGAGATAGTTGCTTGTGCCCTTCAGTATGCTACTCAGGGAACTGAACTGTTGTTGCTGAAGATACAGACATTCTTGTGCTTCTGATGTACCACTGGCAAAAAGAGATGGCAGATATTTACTGCTTATCGGAAAAAAAGATCCAGAAAAAGCTTTTGAAGATGAGAGACATCATCACTAGCTGTGGTGAAGTAGTAGTACCACATCTTCTCTTTATTCATGCATGGAGTGGTTGCGATACCACTTCTGCAACTTATAATCAAGGGAAATTAGCCCTGCTAAAGAAGGTAAAGCAATTACCAAAGCTTCAAAAGACCTCACTTCTTATGAGCGACCTTGGGGCAACACAAGAAGAGATAGCTTGTGCTGGATGTCAAGTATTTCTTGATTTGTATGGGGGTAAAGCGACAGACAGCTTAACTAGTTTGAGTTCATGGAGATGAGGTCCAATAGAAAGGTACTTGAACCTGAGCGACTTCCCCCAACTGAAAGAGCAGCCTTTTTTCACAGCCTAAGAGTTCACTATCAAGTGGTTGTGTGGACACAACTTTCAGATGATAAGTTGGACCCTATGGAATGTGGCTGGAAGCTTCAAAGAAGTGCTTTGATTGCCTATTCTGACAGACATAGATCCAGCTCCAGATAAATTGTTAAACTTTGTTCGATGTAAATGCAGTCTCCTCCAGAAATCCTTGTGGAACTAATTTGTGTTCATGTCTTAAGAACGGACTGCAGAGGAGAAAACTTTATGAATTGTGTAGAAACTGTGTTGGAAATTGTAAATTCAGATGACGACCTGTAAATATTTGTATTGCACTTTTTTTTTTAATTTTTGTCTTAATTTTCACACCTTAATTGTGTTTAAATATAAATATTTCAAATTCCCGTAAGAGGATTTTAGAGGATTTTGGATATGTTAGTCTATGAAAAATTGCGCATTTTTTGATACCAAAATTGTTTCTCTACGTTTTTTTTCCGGGTTAAACTCTATATCTACTACACTATAACTGAATCTGATACTTGGCATAGTATGAGAATTATATTTTTGAGCCAATCTGGTTCACTATAATATATAATTATATATTTTTTTAACAATAATTGTAATTAAACAGGTTAAGCTACAATAGGATTATGCATTTACTATTTGCAATATTATAGTACCACAAAATTCGAACTATAATTTTAACGAGTAAGTATGCATAGTCAGTGTGTTGTGTTTATTATTCATTGAAGTTGTGGGAGTTTTGGACTTTAATCCAAGATGAGAATTTCATCCCAGCCATCTCTGATGTTTGTACATCTTACTAAATATTCCAATTCGTAAGTAATGAAGATTTTGCAACTGAAAATAATTGTGCCATTTTTCTCCTTCAAGATCGAGGATTGAAACACAGGGTCTCTTTCTTCATGTCGAAAAGAATATTGTGTATCGACTCATTGGAGTTGTTGTATATCACAATTATTCTTCCCAGATGAGTCATTAGCTATATATGAGCGTAAACAGAATGTATGGTTTGCTACTAATGATGAAAAGGTAAATGGAATCATACAAGTTAGTAAATTTTAGTAAGTATTCATCTCTAAAGGTAACAGAGGCAAGTATTGAAGAAGTATTGACTAGCGATCCATTTCTACTGGTATATGAGAGAACTTGTAAGCATTCTAAACTATGTGTTGATTTACTTCACAGTTACGTACTTTACTTCTTCATAGATAACCACTCCCATTCTCGTTCTTTGAATCAATGCCAGCGTGTGAGAAACAGTCAATGGTTATCAGATGAGGTTCATTATTGTGGTTTAGATTTTGATTTTGATCAAAATTATTTCTTGTTATTTTTTAGATCATAGACAGCTATTTGAGACTCATTTGTAAGCAATCAATTCAGGTTAATATAAGATGTTAGTAAAATTGTTTGTTTGTCAACTTTTAGAATGTTAAGCTATAAAAATATCATTCACATAAAACTTACTTTTACAAGTAGCAGGAAGTAATTCTGTATGTATATAGTTATATTCATTTAAGTACAGAATAAATTAGCAGCAGTAATTGCCTGCATGCTCTAATATTATTTAGCAGCTATGATTCAGGGTGTGAGATACACCCAGCCATAAGGAAAAGATTGAGAGCAAGTGATGTCAGAAGGGCTTGGATTGAACTGTTGAACATGCTCAGCTTATTTATAGCTTGTATGTCATTTTATTATTAGTTTGTGTGCAATGCAACCTTGCAGAAAAAGAAATGGTGTCAAATAGTTAACTGCCAGTGTGGACTGTCATAGTCACCTAGTAGTTAGCTGTTTGGACAGATGAAGATGCTTACACCCATTTTTATACAAATAGCTGGCTAATTATTGGTAAATCAAGAGTTTCATCCTTTGCATCATTAGCTATTTATTTCGTGATTCTTATAATAAAGTCTGCCTGAAAATGGAAAATTGCTTTGCTTTACTACATTACCAAATTCTCACAGTAACACCCATGTCTTCAAATTGTCAATCACATAGCTAAATTCTTTGAAACATTTCATTTCCTATAGAGTCAAATGCCTATCATCAGAAAAGTCATTGCTGAGGAACTTCTCTGTGGATAATTAGTGTAAATGAGTTACAGTGATTTCAATGTTAGTGTAAGTGTTAAATTCTTGCCCCTGCATGCCTTGCTAAAATTTCTTTCACACATATCAGTACAAAAAAGTGATATGCTTTAATGTTAGTGACATGAAGGTCAGGAAATCAAAAATTTCTAAGGGCAACCATTCGAACTTGATACAGTCTAAATCTTCCAATCAACTCCATTCACCATTAGGTAATTGTTTATTTTTTCTTGAATTATTATTGCCATATTATTCGATAATGCCATTATTACATTACCATTGCTTTTCTTTAAGCAGAACTTCCATGGACATCCAATAAGGTTTCAGCTCCAAAATATTCACAAAAATCTGGTACTAAAAGTCTAGTATTTGATCTTATCATGTAGAAATTGCACTTTCATCTTGCTATCACAAATATTTGAGCATGTGTATTCGAAGGTTAACATTTTTTCTATATTAGACTCTCATATATCACCGTTATCGTGTTTGCTTCACTCAAGCATCACTTCCATAAATTACAGAAGTAGATCTTGTTCAACATCTTCAATGAAGCCAGAAGTGCAAGAAAAAAAGTTATCATTGTCACTAAAAGCAAAAGCTCCACTGGTCCACTCAGGTCACTCTGAAACAGGTAATTTTCATAAATAGCAAATCGAAATTGTTTGTAGTAGCTATTAATTATTTTGAATTACAATTAGAGAGATCATCATGTGAAGGGACATCTGCATCATCATGTATGGAGACTTCTACTTCACAAACTTCTGGTATTCTGCTTTTTTAATTCTGTGATAACAATCCTTTAAAGATAATTTAAAGACTTTTATATGTACCATTTTTTGTATAACTTTCCAGAGTTACCTAAATCACAAGTGCTGTCATCATTGCCTCTCTCTGAAGCACAGTCATCAATCTCTACACTAGTTTTGATGAATTTTCCATCTGGAAAGAAGAGGAAGAAAGGACCTCACATTCATGGTTTGTGTTGCATACTGCCCCAAAACCTATACTAAATTATCAGCATTATTATTTTTATTGTAATTGAAGTGGAAGTTATAACCCACGTGGTAGTGGGAAAAGGGGTCTAAAAAGTCAAGGAACGAGTAAAATTAATGCGAGCTGTTCAGCATACATAAAGGCAATAAAATGTTTAAAGACAGGCTCAGTGTCAATCACTTACGTTCCATACCATTATAATCATGATAAAAAACTGGGACATTTAAGGCTGAGTAAGACTACCAAACAATCTGTGGCTTAGAAACTGAAGGAAGGAGTTAGTGTAAGGCACATTATTGATGGTTATAGAGACTCCGAAATTAGTCAAGGGATTATTCGTGATCATCTGATTACAGAAAAAGACATCAATAATAAATTTGTAAAATGTTCAACGTTGATTGTATTCAAAAACATTCTAATGACTGAACTGCACTAATGGACAACATCAAATCAAGACTATCAAACATTGCATTAATATGTGATCAAGTAGATAGTGCTGATCTTTTGGAAAATGTATATACAGCATTGGGAGGAGTCTTAAATAGCATAAAGTTACCAGCCACAAGAAAGAGAATAGCATCTAATAAGAACATGGAAACACAAAGAAAATACTTCACAACAAAGAAAAAAAGAAAACTGGAGACTACATCACTTAAATTAGTTGATGAAGTTGGTGTGTGTAAGCAACAGTTAAATGAAATTTATTCAAAATAAGTGAAATAGTGATGATTGCACCAGCTACATAAATAGGTGGTATAATGTTGTGAAAAAATGAGTAATATATACTGAATACTGTATATACTGAATTATGCATAGCTTGAATGTACTTGCAAGAATGTTCAATGAATGGAGTGTTCTGCTGCAGCTCTGATAAAAGTTCAGTTTGAGAAACCTACCAGATATTTGGGGGGAAATATATGAGGATGGAATTAAAGAATTTTATTTGCTAAGCATTGGATGCACCATCTTTTTCAAATTTGTAGGTTGGTTGGTGATATGTAGCTAATTCACACTTTCTTGTCAATTCTAATACAGTATAATAGTAAAGTTGCTCAAGAAGAGCAACCAGTATGCATGATCCTCTGACTTTGCTGACTGTGCTCACAGTATTTCCCCATTTTGGAAGTACAAATAACAGAGAGGTCAATAAAAACCAAGCTGCTTCTGTCCTTCTGTTCTAAATGAAATAGAAAATAAAGAATTTTCTTTTATAAGTTAGGATTATAGCACTACTTACCTACATATGAATCACTAACAATATACTTCCAGCACTTAACTATCTAATTAATGTATAATTTAAGTAAACCTTAGTCCACATTATATAGCAGCCAAAAATATGATATAATATTTGGAGCAAATATTTTGTCATTGTTGTTGTTTATTTTTTTAGTATTGAGCTTGCTTAAAAAAAATAGATTGATAATTTTAGCCAGTAAGCCACAAGTAATTACACTAGCACGGTCCCAAAGCAACAATTAACCGACCCGCAATTCTTTAAAGTTAAGCTATGTGGCTGCTACGGCGCAGACGAAAAGAGCCAGCGCGTTTTGACGATCTTTACCAATGCTAACTTACTCTCCCTAGCCTCATGTTGAAAAGCTGGTAGAAGTCAACAGGAAATGACTTCATTCCAGCCTTTATAGTGAGATCAGCAAGATGACAAATACAACCAGCATCGTACAAGAATCTATTTTCAGATTTCATAAGTTTTTGAACTCCTGACCTAACCCCTTTCATGATGTTAGTTGTGTCAGACATGAAAGCTATGACTTTGGAAAAATCAAGACCAAATTTTTCCAATGATGCCTTTAAAGCCTCATAAAGGTTTTTTGCTGTACCAATATTGACCACTGGCATGTCAAGAAACCGAGTACAGACGTCACCAACTTCCGATCAAGAATCCTCACAGTATGATGCAAGACTTGTCCGTGCTGTCTTTAGACTCGTCGATCATAACAGAAAATGGATACAAACTCATGTCATCTACTACATGTAACTTCTTTTTAAAGTGTGGTGCAAGGGCATTTGTAACCAAAGCAGAACATTTGGTACGACCACAAGAGAAGCTCTTAGAAATTTCAGAATCGCTAAATATTTTGCCGAACAGTTTTGCAGCATGCTCACTACTTCAAAAAGAAAGATTATGTTTAGCAACAAAAAAGTGCCCAGCGAGCCTCTGCTTCTATCACCTTTGGAGAACTTTGGGCTCGGAAGAAGGTAGATACTGTCCTTGAAGAAGACGATGCAGCAGCCATATCCTTGTGTTTAGTAGTGCAAATGTGCTTGGCAGACATCATTTCTCCCACCTGTCAATCCCACAAATACTGCACCTTGCATATGTATTACCTGTACAATTATAATTTTATTATAGCAATATTTAATTCCAAAGTTTATTCTTCTTAACTACACTGTATGGCTGGCTATAAACTTAGTTGATTCAACTATTGTCAAAATGACAACTCTTGGCTTTTTGGCCTTAGGGTGTTCAGCCATGGCATACAACTAAAGCTTTCTTTCTCTAGCAGCAGTTAGCACTCCAAAAAAAAATTTACACTAAAAAACAGTGCTACATTCGAATGAAGGAATTTGTTCACATATAACCTCGAGCTAAATGGTTTGTTTGCTGAGTGAGCAATATTTGGTCTCGGATTACCGGTGAAGAGTTCAGTTTGCCTGCCCTAATCTGACCGTGAGTGTCCCGCTCATATCGGGACAGTTGGCACCTATGTAAGGGTAGGTTAGTATGGAGGAGGCAGACCCACTTAGAGCGAAAGGCACTGGGAGGATCTGAGGACACCGCCATACCAAATTTGTTGTGGAGGAATGTGGAAGTAGCGAGTGCCACACCTCCTTTATACCTGAAATTCTACCCAAATTAGCCATGATTGCTAAACTTGACTTTGAATAGTCTCGCTGGGACAGACCCTTTACCAAACGCAAAGCGAGGAAATGGTCCGCAAATTATTTCAGGCAAGGTGTTCACAGCAAAAAATAACAACTTCAAGGTCTAAATGTTTCAAAGTAGATCTTATACAGCCATGATTCTCCCTAGTGTGGCCGCAATAGGGAATTGCATGATGACATCATGCTATTTCCGACCACGCCTACTTATGGTATCAATGCAAGGGCGGTATCATTGAAAATGTATTGCTTATAGCAGTAGATAGCTAAACTTCAAGTCATAACTTGCTGTATGACAAGCTGAGCTATCTAATTACAGGAATGAATACTTTACAAATTTTCAACGTGCTGGTAGTAAATTCGAGTATTTTCTGGCGGTTGATAGTGGAAAATGGAGTGTGGAACCGTAAGCGATTTTAGCGATGTGTGTGAGCCAACCACTAGTTCTTTGCAGAACTTGTTGACAGGCGACCTCACTGCTAGTTCTTCTCAGAACTTGTTGACAGGCAGCGTGGTTGATGGTTCTTCGGTTATGGCACTAGTTATGACTGTGTGGAGGAGAGTTCCTTTAGGTAAACTAGTGAAGTACCCTTAGGAGCTAAATTAGCTTAAGAAGAACCAGAAGTCTCTCCAACTGTGAGGTTAGTTCCAAGTGATCCCTCATTCTCAACCACAGCGAGGTCACCCTCCTCCCCACTGCCATAACTACTGCCACAACCTCCTGTCTTTTGGTTCTGAGAAAAACCAGCAACCACGCTGCCTGTCCTCGAGAACTAGCTGTTGGCTCACACACACACATCGCTAAAATCGCTTGGCTCCCACACTCCATTTTCCACTATCAACTGCCCGAAAATACTCGAATTTACATCTAGCACGTCGGAAATTTTGTAAAGTATTCATTCTGGTAATTAGATAGCTCAGCTTGTTATACAGCAAATGGATAGGTACTATAAGTGAATTATGTTTTTAATAGCAGCATTTTAGCGTCCACTAATAATGTCGTCCTAATCTTCATGTGAGGATATACAGCAAAGAAGCGAAAATGTTCATAGTGCTGTTTATGTGTACTACTAAGTTTTTAGGTAATATTCATTTACAAATTATGTTTTGTATTAGTATGAGGAAAACAAAACTTGGGGGTTTTAGATTAAAATTCGGAAGTCCCTGTACCTTCTAGTATAATTACATTTCGAATTTGATAAATATATTAGATAGTTATCTAATGGACATACCCTGACATTTTTTGGTTGGAACATAAGAGTACCTAACTATTTGTTTAGGCTTTTTCCTCATTTTTTTTGTACCTTCTACCACTGCTAAGTACCACTAATTGTAGTCCAAATGTCTCATTTGAAATGGCAAGTTCTTCCCTTTTAACTCAGGCGCGTGCACTTCCAAGTTAGAAGTAAGGGGGTAGCAATAAGTTCAGTGAAGGCAACGCATAATAGAGTGCTGAAAGTCGTAATATTTCGCCCTTATATTTATACCCATTGCAACAACAAAACTCTGAGAAAGTCTATTTTGGTATGCCTGTCAAAACCAAAGCTGCCCTCCAGGTGGTTGTCCTAGCACCCAGCTATTTGTATTGCTAGATGACTATTCTCCCTTCGTTTTAATGGTAATCAAACATAGCAAAATGATTATTAATTCTGTAAAAAAGAAGGCTGAGAATAGCAGAGTGATAAATTAGACTAACACTATTCCAGGGATGAAAAGAATCTCTCGAAAGAATTTCGGGTTGTCTGTTGAGAGCGATACTTTAATTAGAACTTATTACGCTATTATACAACATTTAGATTAAAACTTTGTCACTTAAAGTGGTCTAGAGAGAAATAAAGGAAAAATGTGAAAAAATCTTAGCTATTGTGGGAGAATCAACCCAGGACCCCTGCTCTAGCCACTGAGCTACGACAACCTACGACTTCCAAGACTTTCTAATTTTACCTTATACCTTTGAGAAATACCTCTCGCATGGGTCCCATGTTCAACGACCACCATTAAGTTCCCCAGAACACCTAGTCGGTGTCCTCAGTAAACACCTCCCCCCACCATTGGGGCTCCCATAATTAGTGGATTAAAAAGGCTTTAACGTCACAATTATCAAGTCCTGGCCCTATATAAAAACTGGCACCAATATACCTGCTTTATACCTGCAGAATATTTATATTCTTAGGTAATGAATGAAAGTGGCGATGATTTGAAGTATTCCTGTTGAATCCATTTTTCAGTTTTTAATAGCTAATTTCATTGAAAGTTTAGGTATACTTTAAATGCAGCGGCCAATGGATTAGCTTATGCAGTGGCAAATGCATTAAGGAGAAATAAATCATTAGTTAAGTATAACATTTAAATTCTAGGTGGATAGTTCGTGTTAAAGTTATATTCTCCTTAGCTCCCTGTTCATCTTGGACTTCGAAAATTCCTAACCAACTGAATTTCATAACGGTATAAGCTGTAACCTAGGATAAACAAGTATAGGATAGGTACATTTCCTACCGCTCCTGTAGTAAATTTCAGTTTGGGCCTGTGCTTTATTTAAAGTGTGACTTCTTGAATCCTTCTAGCTATGGTGATTCTGTCTGTTCTCAGTCAATATAATCTAATTTACAAATAAACAATGTTAATAATCAATTGAACCAATTGCTATGCAATTTATTTCATATTCTGTAGAAAGTAGTGGTCAAAATGTTGCTCCACAGTTTCAAGTTGTAAAAGTAGGTGATCCTATTATTATAAAATGTAATAGTGAGTCTCTTCCTGAGTGGCATAGATATGGAATTCCTGTTAAAAGTGTTCGTAAGGGGAAGGTTGTAATCGCTTCAGCTATAGAAGATGACACTGGAACATTTACCTGTCAAGGCACAAAAATTGAAAATGGAACATTAATTGTATTTAAGGCTCAAGCAGATGTTATGGTAGGAGGTATGTATTCTGTATTTTTATTAGAATGTATTCAAGCTATTAATTTTAAATATTATGCTGAAAACTTTAACCTGAAATTTAAGGGTTAAAGCTTAGTCAATTCCAAAAATTAGATTTATTTAAAAGGAATTTTCTGGTATTAGAAATTATTTTTTATTGTTGTAAGATGTCCATAATCATAATGATATTTCTATCAACAACAATTACTTGCCAAAAAATATATGGTAGTTCCCGATAACAGTCGCATAGTAACAAGGCAAAAATCTGTACAAGAAGGTGATATTGCTTCATTTACATGCAATTCTCATGACAGACCAAAGTGGTTTTTCCAGGACACTGCTTCATTTCCTATTGATTATACAAACACCTTGTCTTTGTATTCAGTGGACAAAAATGATGAAGGTCGATATTATTGTTTTGGAGACTATGAAGATAAAAGAAAAGGATACTTCATTGCTGAAGCATCACTTCGAATTACAGGTATACAACTACATATATCTTCATAATTTGTATATATATACAATATTATTTGTTTTACAGGTAACATGTAAAATACATATTAGTCTTGAAAGTTTATGTCTAACAGCTATTTTGAACCACCTTCGTTTCAGAGAACAATAGTATAGAACTGGGTATCTTTTAATCACTGTGATGTAATGCAAAAGCCATTTAAAACACTTAACTATAATAATTATCTAAAAAACTGTCAAAGATGTTGACACAACGAATTAGAACACTCGATTCCAGGTGGATAATAAGTTTAGATGGTGTAGTATTGATGTCAATTTCATATCTAATACTGTATCTCTCCCAACAAGTGAGAGTGATGAATATAATTGATTTATACAACTAACAGTAATCAACATGAACACAATTTTTACCAGGATCTCTTTTGAGTGACAAAAGCAAAATTAATAACATTCATAATTTTATCAAGACTCCTCTTGATTGGAAGTTTGTCCACTTACAGTAAACATAATGATAATAATAATAGTTGCAGTGGGTACCATAAGATGCAGCTTCAACATACACTGAGTATATTAACATTTCTGAATTTGTTGTGAACTTGGCCAACAGAGAAACCTTTCCAATGGGATGATCTCAAGTCATAGTGCACCATTCAGGGACAGAGGGACAGAATTACATCCTGTCAGACCTGTTGAAAGGCAGGTGCCTGTCAGTCATAGTTGCCACAGCTACTGTACATGATCTGCTACTAATAATTGGGAAAAGAAAAGAATTAGCTACCATTGAGTTTGCTTTCTATTATAGCAAATGTGGCAGATATTAGTTTTAGGAGGGGTAGGAAAGAAAATTGGCGCATGTCGTAGATAACAATTTGAGCCCATGGTCATAGCCAATTGCACATAAAATAATAGGTTATTTATGAAGACAAAAACAATTATAATATACATAATATTATATTTGTAACTTTTATGATTAGGTGGTAATAATGAACACTATTCCAATGATCAACAAAATTCTGGATATGTGTACGAAAATAGTAACCCTTTTGTTGGTTATAATAAGGATGATTACAATCCTTTTGTGGATGATAGAGGTGATTATTACACAAATAATCCTTTTGTGGATGATAGAGGTGATTATTACACAAATAATCCTTTTGTGGATGATAGAGGTGATTATCACACAAATAACGATAATCAACAATTTTATGACTATAATCAACAAAATTATGACTATAATAAGGGGGATAGACCCCCAAGCTATAAAGATATCTATGGTGACAGTGTACATTCATTTGATCCATTCGATAGTTTCATTTATTCAGAAAACATGGATAGTCCAGAAATTGATAGCTTAAGTAAATATTCTAGAGGTAATACTTATAGTTCTAGAAAACCAATGGGCAATATATTTGACACTTACCAGGATCCTAGTTATAGAGAAAATGATCCAGATTATTCTGAAAGGAGAGACTTGAGGATAAACAGTGCCAAAGATAGAACGTCCAGTGGTGAGTCTCAACAGCTAGTATGTATGTATAATGTATTCGTCTCCTCTGGCAGACCCTTTACGATAAGGCTTAGCTGGAAATGGTCTGTGAACAGACTTAAGTTTTTTGGTTCTATTACAGTAGACCCAATCAGATTGCACATATGACTGACAAACCTCAAACTATTTCATTTATTACTAATCGAAATAAATGTGGTACTTGAAAACTTGAAAGTCTAGGAGTAATTATTTCACTCACTCCTAATCTTTGTCCCAGTGGCAGTCTCATTCATTCAGAAGGAGAGGCAACAGCTATAGGCAGAGAGTGCAGTTAGAATTCATTTTATGCTAATAATGTGGTACAAGCTTATTTAGCATCGATTCAAAAAACTTGGTTTGGATTAAATTTATTTTCAGCGTGAGATTAGGCTGCAATTAAATTCTTCAAACCGCTATGCGAGAAAAGGATCTGGTAGACTGACATTGAGCAATTTAGGAGACCACTAACAACGGTGTCTGGAAGCTATCACAAAAATTCGGTTTGAAGAAAGATACACTTCTTGCTATATGGTACCTTAAGATTTTGACACGGAAACAATACTGGCAAAGAATCCATATAAGTGTCATTAAATTCAACAGCAGCATCTCCCAGCATAGTTTGCATAAGTGACACTTTTCCATGGCAATACAGAACGAGCTCTGCCTAGTGATCTGAACAATTCATGAGCCTTAAAATAATATACAATTTACACCCACACTAATTGAACCACATTTAACCACTTGCAGACTAAGTGAGAACAAATTTCTCAATGTCAGTCTGCCAGACCCTTTTCAGCCAGGTAATGGTAAAGGCTCAAGGGTAAGTCGATTCTTGGTAGATTGCACTTTGCCAGGAACCCTGGAGCTTGGGAGTGTCCCTGGACCCTCTATTTTACAGGAGCAGTAGGGAGGAGATTCAGGATCTGGCCCAGGGGAATTAAATTATTATAATACACTAAGATAATCATGAAATAATCTGTATATTATATTGTTAAGACTTGTTTTCTTGTATATTAGACGTCAGATTAAGGTCATAGCTAAATGCATGATGTACACCTACAATATCTTTGTAGCTAGCTACACCTGTATAGAACATTTGCTTTTGTTTTGTTGTGTTTTTGTTTTGTTTTTACTTAGCTGGGGCAGAAAAGGCAAATATTGTTTATGTAATAATAACAAATTAGTGAATTTCAGTTTTTCCAGTTCAAAAGCAATAGCATAAACATTGACTCAGATTATGAAAGAATTATACAATTTTGTGACTAATAATACTTTCCATACATCAATACACACAGGTATACCAAATCTTGTTTGAACAGTATTCATTAGAAAATTGTTATTATAGTAATGTAATTAAATTATAAATAGAAGGAAGTTATAGACGATCTTCAAAAAATATACTTCGCAAAGGAGTAGAACTAGCATCTTCATCTTTAGACAGTAAGATATGATATAATATACTTGTTTATTTTATTGTTAGATTTACAATAAAATGCATTGTGTCTAGATGAAGTGTAGTAAGTGTGAATCTTTAAAGATAGCGCTATATATTACTATCATATTGAGCTGAAGTATAACGTGCCTTTTTCAACCCTTTTGCAACAAATCAAACCGATTTAGGTGACAGAGAAATGTAAGAACCTGGCTATTCCCTTTTACTTTCCACTTTTTGAACTGCATTTTTTTTTTCTTTGGAATACCCACAGCACTCTTCATTACATCTTACCGAAACTTCACCCATCTTTATAGGCGCCAGCAGTTTTTTAATTTTCCTTTTCTACCCTAGGGTTAGATTGACTCCTAGCACACAGCAGTATATCCATTAGCTAGTTTCTTCATTTCAAATATCTTTTTAGTTGTGACTAATGTCGGGCAGACGACAAGGGCAGCAAAGTCCTCCATTTTCGATCCCCTCACTGGCTACACAGCTAGGCCCGAACTTACAACTCGGGCTGCCTTCCGAACTGCCGTAGTCAGTGCGAGCGAGATCATTTTTTAGTAGTGGGGATTACTGGAGAAAGGGGGGGGGGGGGGGGGGCTATAGCTTGAACTCTATAGCTACCTTAGGCTGATAGTATACCACTATACCCCAATACATTAACCAAGACTGATAGCATACCACTATACCCCAGTATTTTAACCTCTACCCCAGTACATTAACCTAATCATCAGCAAAACCAATTATTCTCTTTTCTGCTGTGTAGAGTTTATATTTCACACGTGATCTGGACCACCAACTTCCATCTATGCAAAAACTCAGAATTGCTGGTGTTTTGACGTAGTTACATTATAGTGAATAAAGGCCATGTTATTGGGTGCAACTAAAATTGTGCAATAATACCTTAAAAATGCTTGAGATATCACTAATCAATTAATTGAGGTAATAAGATAATTTTGCATATCTTAGCTAACAGCATGTCGTAGGGCTATAAGTTTGGGAATATACGGTGAGACTGGCTCTACCTCTTCAATAAAGTTCATGTAAGCTGAATGAATAAATCACACTGTTTAGCATTAGTGCTTAAGCACACCTCTAGTTACATATTTATAAGTTTTGATGGCATGTAGTCTCTTAAACACACACATGGGTACATTTTTTTCCTTCTAAAGATACTTTATAAGCTTACTTTTATATACATATATCATATATTATATCATTAATAAATTCAGGCTATGACAAGGTATCACATGATTTTAAAGAATATGGCAGAGATCGTAAGTATTTTAATTACATTTTTGTACAACTTTCTCACTAATGTAATTGATTTATCTATAGTAAAAGATGCGTCAAAAAATGCCTTTGGTGCAGTGGGATCAGCATATGAAAGCATAAAAGGTATGTGAATGTACAGAGGGACATGGTGAAAATGACCATTATAGACTAAATCCAAAATAGCAATGTGACTTTACATCGTTAAATCAATATTTTTTGCTGCTGTAATTATTGTGATAATAGAAAAAAGTTATTATTTGAAGAAACATGAGATGTAGTATGGTGTTAATTCCATTTTTCATACCATTTCTGCTTCTTTTAAAACATTTTTTTGTAACTACCACCACTTAATATAGATGTCACTTTTACATCTCTCTCCTCACTTTACACCTATCATCACCTGAAATGTATCAAGCAAAAACTTCCTACCTCCCTATTTCTTCTCAGGTTAAAGGTGGTCATACATCACTCATGTTTAGAAATATGCATCTGTACTTGGAAAATTAACTGATTGATTTAAAGCTAAGACCATTCTGCTAGTATACATTTGGAAAGCAATTAGTCTAGCAACCTCATATATAGCTAATGTTGGAGTAATCTTTGTGCTTACGATAAATTAACTTTAGTTCATGAATAGATACTTGTAAAAATATGATTTCAATGAAATGCATAAGTAGTGTGTGTGACACACTCAAAGCCCTCCTTTCAAGTGTACTTGTCAGTGCCTTCCCATGGTATGTCATGGTTGCAATCAAGTTGGTATGTAAGCTACTGATGAATATGCTTTATTAGGTGTATTCATATTTAAATCTAAAACATTGATGTTTTACTATGATTATGATGAAATGTGACATCTCAAACTAGTGTTATAGTTTTTGAGTCACTTTCCCTGTGAATACAATTCTGGGTGTAGCAGTATTGCTTGCAATTGTTTATTTCTTTTTATTCTTCTGGTTGAAATTTCTTATACCATGCAACACACCTTATCCTGTCAAAAAACAAGATTGTTAGAGAGTTTGTTAGTTGACTTCTTAGTCAGATTTAATTTTTTATATTTCAGTCAGAGGTTGTCTGAAGGGTGGCCCAAACTAACTTTTCCCTTCCTAACATGGTTTTGCCCTATTTATATACTATATATTATATTTCTGACAGCCAATATTGTTAATTAAAACGTAACCCGATGTTTTGACTTCTTCTCTCCGTGGTGATATTGATACAATTATTTTAGCCGAGAATGACTGAATGATATATATATATATATATTATAGCAATTTAATAATATACATTCCTTTTTCCTTTATAATTATTTTTTTGTTATATGCATTCCTTTTTTTTTCTTTACATATATTTGTTTTATGTAGATAAGTTTAAGAAATCAAGGTTTTCTCGAAACAAAGGTAAATTATTATACTGAGTACATTAACAAATTTTGAATAACATTTGAACTGATCCTATTCGCTCTGTCTTGTAACATCGAGAATATTTTAGTGTTTAGTTTTGCCAATTACATTGCTACTTGAAGTTATCAGGTATCCGGGCTTACATGACATTGTCTTTTATTTGAACTCCATAAGCAATAGGGTCATGCCAAGGTCAGATTTACATTCTTTTTATGAGCTGAAACATAGATGTCATAAAAGTAAAACGGTCCAGATTTTACTTAATGTCATTGAAAGTATGCATCATACATTTATCTAATCTGGCATGCTAATATTGTATACATTATTGAAGTTTTATGCATGAAAAATCCATAGTGATGCAAGTGCCTGATTTATACTTGATTCATCAATGCTTAAAAAAGTAATACAATACATTTGTTATAGTTATTATTCAACATATAAAAAGTTGTCTATAGCATTATTGTGCTTGAAGTACATCATGTATATAGTAAAGATAAAAAATATAGAGATTGTTGTCCTTGTGATAATAATTATATTCAACACATTTTCATTAACTTCTATCAAATTATATTACATCCGGAAGAACTTATATTACTTAAGGAAGGAATCTAAATTATACATAAATTGTTATGCTATGTCTATTACCTATAAATTCAATGAACAAAATCTATGACAATTACTATAACTTCTAGTCAACTGATTTTGATTTAGCACAACACTTCTTAGTATTTTATTTATTGATATCATTATTGTCATGTGTTTCAGGCGTAGACATGGCATATAATTGTTATATAATTATTTTAAAGAATAACCAGTTTTATTTTTTTAACTTTCACCTAGATCGAAAAGTTAAGTTAGTAACGTATTAGTTTGGTATTAAATCAGTACATTATAAGAGTTTAATCCTAAAAATAATGTTTTTCAATGAAGTGTTTATCATTATGAAGTAGATTTTTCATAGAGAACAATAGCATTGAAACAATCCAATTTGACACACAAAATTATATGTGAATATGAACGAACACTATAGCAGTAAATATCTGATTTAATTTTCCAAAAAAATTGGAGGTATTGAGCATGAGCATGAAATTGAAACCTAATCCATTTTGTTATTGTAGACAAATATTCACACCGCCCAACTGAAGGATCAACTAAACGATCTCGTATATCTAGACTATTTGGGAGAAAGAAGTCACAAGATAGGAGTAATTCTGACTTGCCACAACAAAAATCATCAATAAAATCTTCTTTATCTAGTCTATTTGGTCGACGTAGATCAAAAGACAATAGTTACTATCGCTCATCAGAACCGAAGAGCAGGAGTAAAGAATCATCCAGAAAATCTGGTCTATCTAGCGTATTTAGTCAAAGTAGATCTAAATACAGAAGTAATGATCAGCCAATTAGATCACGAAGTCGAAGTAAAAAACCATCCAAAAAATCTAGATTTTCTAGCCTATTTGGTCGACGTAGATTGGAAGGTAGTAGATCACAGAGACAAAGTCCAGAATCTTCTAAACAATCTCTACTATCCAGCGGGTTTGGTAGGAGTAGAACAAAAGATAAAACTAATCGTCGTCGTAAGTAGTCTTCCAATTACATTTTTGCTCTAATTTGGTATGTTTTGTTTACTGAAAAAAATACATTCCCAATCTCATGACCTTTTATGTGTGTAATATGAAGTTAATAAACTGAATGAGTTTTGGAAACTGCTTCATCACTTGCATTTTATTTTGTTTCTTTTTATACTAAAATTTATTGACATAAAAAAACAACATTAATTTGATAATTTTTGACATTATGTGCTTTCATTTTTTGCAATAAAAATAAGAAATACAAAGCAATATTGCAAAAAAAAATTTTTGCAATATTGCTTTGTATTTCTTATTTTTATTTTGTAATTGTTCAACTGGCTATAAAATTAATATGTATATATAATATTATTAGGTAATAAAAAAAGTTCAAGTAGAAGTAAGACTATGTGAAACCTAATTATAGTATTATTATAACCATAACTAGATTATAAGTTAGTATACCATCAGCACAGTCGATGAGTTTCTTATAGTGTCAATGGACAGTTTTTAGGCAATGTGTACTTTTATGGTTACCACAATGTAAACAATTGTCAGAGCATTATTTGCCTACTTAATTGATTTGTTAGATACTAATACATGGTAAAGAAGATAATTATTGTTACATAATAACCTATTAAGTAATTCATATTATTTCAAAACTGAATACATTTTACGGGTAGCACATCATCCAGATTAAGCAGTAAATGTATGTTGTTTGATTATGTCATCTACAAAGTAATTATTATTATTATGCTACTTTAAAGTTTCTAACTTTAGACGAAAACTTGGATTTCAAAAGGAGAATGCGAGTGAGTTATCATTTGTTGTTGTCTGTTATTATAGTCAATAATGGAAATACAGACACTCCACAACTTAAACATTAATTATAATAGGCGAGCTAATTTTAATCACTACACATTCAAGGTTACTATAGCATTTTCTTTTTCATTGCACTCATGAACATCATAATACACATCTTACTGCACATATGAATTATAAAAGTAATTAAAAAAATTTTTTATACAATTATGCTTCAAATTAAATGTTATAACCATTGACAACTTTGTGAGACAATATAATATTATTACATAAATGTAATAATAATTAACGTTGTTGTCTATACATAAAATTAATATATAGTACATAGAAACGTCTTAAATCATAGCTCTTAGTAAGTTAATACCTACATCAAGGGTTAATTGTCATTAATCTCCAAAATCAGAGACAGCTGACAGACTGGACAACTACTATAATCCTCTTGCACATGCACACTGAGGCTTAATCATTGACAGTCACATAATTACATAAATAATTAGTCAACTCATGAAACACATTATGCATAACTACAATAATAACACTCATATTACACCTTTTTCTAATGTTTATATAGGCTTGGTTGAAGTTGGCAATTACTGTCCCAACATATCAGTTGATAATGGAGAAGTAATGAAAACTGGATTGGAAGTTGGAAGTCATTCTAGATATGTGTGTGCGAAAGGTTTCACCTTGATAGGAGCTCCTGTACGTGAATGTCAAGAGGATTTTACATGGAGTGGTAAAGATGCAGTTTGTCAAGGTATTAAGTTCATTCACAAACTAAAACTATAATACTCATTGCTTGGTTTGCATTTGCTAGATACTAAAAGTTCATCAAAAGTTGTCCTGCAAACAAACATTATTGTATTATTGATTACGTCTTTGCTATTCACAATTATCACGAGTACATAAAATATGAAATTATTTCATTTAAATTTAACAGCTATCACTTGTGAAACACTAAAATGAGCAATACCATTGATATGTTCCGAAATGAATGAATTGGACACGCACAAGACAGAGCAACAGAAGTGATAGATAAAATATGGAAAAAAAACAACAACTAATTTTAAAGAATGCGATTTAAAACAGTATAAAGATTACGTTACTAAATCATTCAAAATCGTGCTGGTAAAGATCCTTTACCCCATACACACAAACACACACAATCCTGTAAGATGGAAGTCCAATAACCAGAACTATTAATGGGATTTCATCTGTAGTATATAATGACATGAAATATTGTATGCTGTTGATGTTATAGCAATCCGTTTTAATAGCTAGCTATATAGCTATAGGAAATGAAAATATAGCAAATAATAATTTTAGTAACAATCAAGAAACAATATTTGGGTATAAAATCATTATCCACTAAAGAAATACAAAAACAACATCGTTAGTTTAAATAGCTGTATGCCGGCAATACTTAGCTAACGTTTTGTACAAGAAATACATCACCATAGTAATCAAGGCAGTTGTAGCTACCCCCTCATCTAGCTCATTCATCATAGCTATAATCTCAGTGAATAATGTACTGCAAAGGGAAGTCAAAAATTACGGAATTTAGCTACCCCTTAAATTGTTCATACTGTATTGCAGAGATTTGGAGTGTAACAATAGATATTTTTTATTCACATTCTTATACTGCAGAGATTTTATGAGTCTATTTTGTGGCTGAAATATAATTTCAGTACATACATCTGTCAAGGATATTGTGGTGGAGTACCCCTACATAGTAACAGCACCACAGCACTGATACATAATATTTCATGCTACTTATCTGAACATCTAAACCATTAACATTATTCCATTAATGTATAGAACCCATTAGCACTATCCCATTAATGTCATGTCATTGCAAAGAGCTTGTGCAGGACTCTGTTTTATAAAAGGAACACTCTTGCATCTGTTCTTTTGTCTTGTTACTCTCATGCTGAAGTATTTCTGAATTACATTTAACTTCTAAGTTAATTTAGCCATTGAACAGAGGGTTCTGTGTAAAGCTTTAATCAGCTAAGGATACTAAAGCAGTTGAACAGCAAGAACTGGTGGCAGCCTCCTCAACCCAGAGTTGCGTTTTGCCACAGATATGTCATTGATGGAAGAGGAGAAACAAGGAGGGAGATGAAATTAAAATGAGGAAGACATGCTACTCATATAGTGATGTTAATTGAGGAAGCTGAATATAATCACTAGTAAAAGGCTGGCCAGTGTGAAACTGATTCAGCCTCCCTTCCCAATTAAAATACGTTCTTTTATATCAGTGTACAAGGAATTTTTTTCACAAGGAATTTTTTTCAATCTTATATGACTGAATATCAGATAAAGGGTCAATCTTGTTTTGTAATGTCTCCATTGTTTAGACCTAACTTCCTCTTGCTCTCATTTAATAGCTAATCCAATTTCCCTTATTTCAAGATGAGTATATATTTGTTAAGGCTCATGATTTAATTTTTTAAAATAACAGAGTATACAAACCAATTGCTATAAATCAATAGATACTATCTAGTTTGTAGACACAAGCACAGCTATTGAATGCAAAATTAATTAGTTGAATGTGCAACAGTTGTTAGTCATATTTCTTATGTGTAAACCAACTGATTCCGCTATTTTTGTATATAGAGCACGATCATCCAAATACGTATGAGTCAGTGATATTGTCTTTACTAAAATATCTATAAAAAAAAAGGATTGAAGCGGTTATTTGAAACAACTACATGGTCTCTAATATCCGGAATAATTGGAGTCACAACTGCAACAGAGTTTCCTGAGTTACTATTACCATTGGTTGGTATGTTGACTGCAACATTAACAGTAGAATTATCATCATGGATAAAATCTACATTAGAACCATAAGAGTGGAAGAGCTGTAGTGGTGTGTAATTATATTCACTTCTGAGAGGGTGATTGTTCCAACTGGCACAAAACTCTGATAATTTAAGATTGATTCTTTCTTTGAACGCTTGATGAACACAATATAAATCAACTTCATTGTCAGGATCAAGTATTCCTTCCTCTTCAAGTGCAAATAATGTAACCCGCACCGGATCAACAACAGATTTCCTTACATCCCTCCACAGTCGCTCAATTCGGGTATTATGAACTGAACTTCCCACAATTACCGACGCTGAAGATCCTCTTTGCTCAATCATGTGCCTCCAGATATCTACATTTTCACCACCACCATCAGTTCGAATTTTTTAGGCAATCCATAACAGGAAGAAGCCGATAGAAAATGCTCTAACACTGTAGTCGCTTGATTATCTGTCCAGCATTTCATGATAGTAACCATACGCGAAAATCCATCTGTTGCCCCATAAATTACAAACTTCCATCTTATCATTTTGTGATTACTGTCAATGTGCCATACTTCATTTGGGAAATCTACACAGTAAACTCTTTGCCTGGTGGTGAAGTGATGTCTGATAGCTACTCCTTGGGGATCTACACAATGTAATGATTCACGAACACGCTCCCTTTGTACATGCACTTCTTGTGACCATAAATATCCTAAAATCATATGCTCGCCATCGTTGGGATGGTTTAATACATACGCTGAAATGAGCGTATCCAAACCTTGGTCAGATATTGTTGGTGACAAAAACTCCCTCCAATATACTTATCCATGGCAAACCCAAACCTCGTAATTGTACAACCATATCATAATTTATAATCTTCTTGGGCCTGCCAGGGGACAAATGCCTACAAATATGAATACATATATCAATATAGCTAAAAAAAATGCGCAATGCATCCAACTAAATTAAATGGTAGCTTGCTACCTTAGTGTTGATGACTGCGTCCCTGAAACACTTCTGGGTTGACTGGAAGACGACTGTAAACTTGTAAGAACCCCAGTTACTATTGCAGGATACAGTAGCGACATCTAAGTCCGCAGTTCTGGAATGGTTACTTCCACTAGCCATAGTCTAGTCCACTTCTAGGTGTGTAATATTAAGAGTACTTCAAAGTAAAAGGTCAAACGTTATATCTTTACCAGCACGATTTATCAAATTATGTGCAGGATTTGGTAAACCACTTGATCGATTTCGTAAATCATGTGCCCGATTTAGTAAATCATGCACCAGATTTTATAAATCTTGCACCCAGATTTAGTAAACAATGCGCCAGATTTACTAAACTATGCCCCCTATTTACTAAATCAAGCGTCAAATTTACAAAATCCTGCGCCCCATTTACTAAATCCTGCATCTGAGTTAGCACACCATGGTCTTGATTTAGTAAATCAGGTGCCAATTTACTAAATTGGCAACTTTTCTTTGTATTGGAGTTTTTCCAATTTTGGTACACATGGCACTCCATACTCTTCAGGGGTCAACTGGAGGTCGAACTCCCCGTGGTGATTTAATAACACAAAGTAAGCAGCAAGATTTCTGGGTGGCACGCTTACTGTTTATTATTTCCTGGAGGGTGATTTGCACACAGCATGGATGGTCAGCACCTAAACCTAAACCTATGTCTCTGTTAAACTTGTTGTCAGGTGTCATCTGTATATTTAGAGCTTCCTTGATATCAACTCACGATTCTTACTGGCTCTGTCTACAACTATTACCTCTTCCTATTTAATGGGGTGGTGTTGCTGCCAAGCATGTTCAGCAATGTCTGAAACCTTCTCATCATCTCTCTTACATGCATCCTGATATTCTTTTACTTTCTGCTCAAGCCTTAGTTGTTTCAACTACGTATACTTTACCACAACTGCAGGGTATACTGTACACTATGGATGACTCTGTGATAATAGGTATTTAGTAAGATGTGATCTTAATGTCTTACTATCTTTCTGTGTGTGTAAGTTTTCGTAAGCATGACATCACTCTCTCTCTTTAATAAGCAATCTAAAAAAGGTAACTTACTATCTTCCTCTGGTTCCATAGAAAAATTTATAGGTCTGCAGAGTTTAAATGGTCCAACTAATGTTTTTCACTTCCTTTCTCAACTATGCAAAAGGTGTCATCTACATATCTCTTCCATAATACAGGTTTAACTGGAGCTGAGTTTAAAGCTTCTTCCTCCAAGAATTCCATGTACAAATAGGCCACATCTGCGGAAACGGGAGAACCCATGGCTGCTCCATCTACTTGTTAATAACAGTTCCCGTTGTACCTGAAGTAAGTTGACCTAAGGCAGACCTCTAATAATTCTGTAATGCACTCAGGAGATAGACATGCTCTCTCATCTAGACGATCATCATTCTGGAGCTTATCTCTGATCACAGATACTGCCTCGTCTATTGGAACATTGATGAACAGCGAAGACACATCAAAACTCACCATCATTACGTCAGATCTCAAGCATACACTATTAACTGTTTGCATGAAATGTGTTGAATTCTTTATGTATGATTGTGTCTTACCAAACAATGGAGATATCATTTTAGATATGAACTTTGATAAGTTGTAGGATAGCGATCCAATGCAGGAAACTATAGGTCAGAGTGGGATTCCTAACTTGTGCATCTTAGGAGGAAGACCATAAAGAAGAAGAAATGGTCTACGTCCAGTGGGTCGTATATTAAAAGCTTATACACCACATTTATTGTTTTGAAGTAGAATTTTTTTTATTGTTAGGGAGACAATGGTCGAAGTAAATGTCCAAGATGCAACAGTAAATATTTTGCTTATAATCCCATATCAATACTTAACACTTTTTTCTGAGCTGATACTTTTTTTTTCTGACGTACAATCAGTTGCATCTTCAACACAGTCTACACCGAATCAAGTTAGTTTTTTTTTTAACTTTCCACTCTACATGTAATGTGGTTTGTTGTATTTTAGAGTGTTTGCTCTGTGGAAAGTATAGGACTAGCCAAGCACATCAGGTAAGGGTTGTGTCCATAGCATATTTCATTGTAAAATAATTTTGGAGTATCCTCATTTGAAACCCATTAAAGGCGCAAGTTGATAAATTATACTTTTGTAGGGGGAAGTATTTGCATATATTCATTATTGTATACTGTAGATTTATCGGGATATATGGAAAAAACCATTCTGGACTCTTCATACAATAAACCCGCAAGTCTTCAGCACGCGCTTCGAGATTAAGATTTGATATGGAGCGTTATCAGTGCCAAAAATGGGTCGCTAAATTTATGAGGGCGGTTTCGCGTTATGGGGTTGGTAGTTTCCATTATGGGGTCACTTTTTCGTACTATGGGGTCGCTTTATCGCATTATGGGGTCGCTTTTTCGCATTATGGGGTCGCTTTTTCGCACTATGGGGTCGCTTTTTACATTGTGGTGGTCATTTTTTAACATTGTAGGGTCGCTTCAAATTTTGGAGTAGGGTTTTCATATTTATGGAATCGTTTTTTACTTAAAAGGTCGATTTTTGGCGTTATTATGGGGTAGGTTTTTGGCATTGTGTGGTTGGTTTCTCACATTATGAGATCTTTCTAAGGTACCATAATATATTATGCAGAAGTCTTATCGTGAAGTAAAGAAAAGGATCATCAAGCCTACAGAATAGCTATACGCTCGTCAGGATCATTTCAAGATGGAAGGGGAAGTAGCCAAAGTGGTTGTTGGACAATGTAGAACAATACATCTATTATTACACTGCTATGAAGAAAGAAAGGAACCTGATACACTTGATTCGCTTATATATCAGATTTTATTACAATTTAGTTCGGTTAGATATTACTGACCGAACTCTAGAATAGAAATGGAACTCTGGTAAGTTTTTTAGTTTTAACTGCACCCGCAAAAGAATTCAAAGCGGTAAACAATTCAAGTTCTAGGGAGATACGGGTAATGATCGATAAACCAGAAGAATCTGTTTAGTGAAATTTGGGTGTGGGTATCAGTTTAAGTTTAATTCAAGAAATAATATATCAGTTGCAAACTGTAAATTCAGAATTTACTCCTTCAGTTCTCAGAAGTGAATCCCGAGGTCGGCCCAAGTTTGAAATCACACAACAGCAGCTCGAGTATCTTCTTAATACCTTCTGATAACCTTGGTGTTAGTTTGCGTACCATTCGAAGGCGTATGACTGAATATGGGCTGTCTGTGTCTTCATTATACTCAAATCTATCTGATGGTGATTTGGATGTTTTGGTGTCACAAATTCTTCATGAGTATCCGAATTGTGGGTATCGTTTAATGCATGGTCATTTATTGTGCTGTGGTCACAGGATTACTCAAGCTAGAGTTAGAAATTCCATGCATAGGGTTGATCCTGAAGGGCTTGTGATTCGTTGGGCTTCAACAGTGCAGCGCAGAAAATATAAAGTTCATGCTCCCTAATCATTATGGCATATTGATGGAAATCATAAATTGATAAGGTAGTACTATTTCACCTTCCCTACTTATTTTTACAATGTAATTATACTTTGTGATATTTATGTATGGGTAGGAATAAATACCCTTATTCTGGTATTACTGTATACTTACCACTTGAAATATGTTTTTGTGGGGGGGGGGGGGAATGGGGGAATGGTTGTTGTCTCTGTGAAGGGGGTTGTAGGTGGAAAAACTTTCCCTTCCTCATTTTTGTATTGATAAAAAAAATTTAAGCCTCAAAATTATATGCTTTTTTGCTCTAATTTATATCATTGATGATATTAAATTGAAATTTTCTGTCCCTTTTCGATGAACTTAGGAGGGTCTACTTTGCCAAACTTTTCTAAATTGAACTGAGGCTAACTTAGATAAAAATCCTTCCCTTTTTTCAGAGAAATCACAACATACTCCTTGCTCTATTCTAGAAACTCATAGAGTGATTTACTAGCACTTGAAATGACTCACTTTTAGTGAGATGTTGTCCGAGGCTTTTTTGTTTGTTTAATTTTTTAAAACTATTTCCCCACACTTCATGAGATCTGCCCAGGGAGCTTATATTTCTGTGGCTACCACCCTGAACTCGTTAATTGGTTGCTGTAGATTGTGTCTACAAAGTATTGTGCTTTTATCCACCCTGTAACAAAAAAATTACTTAGGCACTGGACTAATAGTGATAGCAGTTTTGTTCACCAAGTGTACAGAAAAACAACACACAGGAACAAATATCTTTCTTTTGACACCCATCACCCATTGCATTATAAAAGTGCTGTTGCAAAAACACTGTTTAATAGAGCAGTAAAGATCAGTTGCACTTGTGAGGACACAGCCAAGGAAGATTTACATGAAGGAAACCGGTTATCGGATTTATTTCATTTAAGAGGAATGATACACAATCAAAAGTCACAAAAAGTAGGGGGGGAAACTCTATAAAAGTAACAGATATATTACCATGTTATATGGAATATCTATCTGAAGCATCAAAAGAATTTACATCACTTAATATTGAAACTACATTCAAACCAAACAAGACACTGAAAAGGGATTCTAGTCCATGCAAAAGACATTTCATCCTTCCACAAAAAAGGAGTGGTATATCAAATATAATGTAAAACCTGCAAAATTATGTACATAGGACTAACTGGACGAATCCTACAGCATCATGTAAAAGAACACAAAAGAGCATTAAGAACCCAACGTGCACGAGTGTTTACGCGTGGTAAGTGTGGTCTGGTCTGGTCTGTATTTTATACCCCCCCCCCCCCAAACATAAAGATTGGATTCTTCCCGGGGCAGTGCTAGTACTGTAAGTAGTGATGACAAAAATATAAATAAAGAAATGTCCAATTGATCTGAAACTTTGGACATAGCTTCAGAAAGCTTCAACCTGCAGATTAAAAATATAAAAATAAAAAGTCAAAAAATGAAAAAAAAATTTTTTTGGTGACGAAGCTAGTTATCAACTGATTATACACTAATTTACTATTTCATTGTGGTTGTCAATGGACAATTTTCATGCTGTGAATAAAAGTAGGGCTGTTCATTGATTAATCCTTGCTACACTGGTGAACTAATGTAATTATGACATTTCAAAAATTGAGGTGTTTGAATAAAATGATTGTATTAAGGAATGGGGTAAACATGCATATGAAGAAGAGTAACAATTTTTACAAAATATTAAATTCAATATTATGTAATTATTATAAGATTAATTGAAAATCAAGAAGTATTAATGTCTGAAGTAAAAGATGGGATGAAGTAATATCTAGAAAAAAAAACATCATGTATAATTCTAATAACATAATTGCTTTCTTTAAGTTATCACTGGCAATCATGGTAGCTTACGGAGCTTACTAATATTCTGCCTATTGTATGTTATAAGAAGAAATGTAGGGTTCTAGGCATGTAGAAAAATAAATATACTAATATATTTATACAATTCTGTGGTGAACCCTTTACATATGTACATCATATGAATATATTCAGTCCTGCCTCTTGTCACCTTTTCCGAAGTTGTACATGTGAGCTCTAATGTTCTGACATAATTATTTGAAAAGTGATATCAGAATAGTGTACATGACTAGGCCGCATTATAATTCCCTACCATATCCTGATTACTTTAATGCATTTCCTATTTGGATACAGTATATTTAGTTTAGTTATTCAGTACAGAACAAAGCATATGGAACATCAGGGCCATAGAAGCCGAATGACCTAAATGTCCATGATCATAATATAGGTCTTTATGAATTAGGTGTAGTAACAACAGTTAAAGCTGGCAATCATTTACATTTTGCATGCAAATTACTGTAATGGCTACTTCTCGTAATTTGGTTATACATTCGGTTGCTAATAAGCCACATCAGCAAGAGAATAATATCGTATTTCCTTGTTGGCCCTTTGGGAAGACCAAGATTTTCTAGCGTTCATTTTGCTTTTAGTGTCTCCATAATTATGATGAGATCCAAGGTTAACCTTGTCAGATAACTCATGAATTTAATTAATGAAGTAGATGAGATATAATCTCAGAGATTTCCACCTTACTTACACCAATATTATAGTTAACCCATGAGTATATTATATTGCTGCAAGTAAACGAATAGCTTCATCAAAACGTAGCTGCATTCTACAATGTCTCAGCAAAGATTGAACAATCAGTTTTTCGTGTACGAAAGAAAAACTAAATGAACTTGATCTGTCAATATTTTAAACTATTTTTATTGCGGGAAAAGTAGTCAGGAAAACTAGTTTTGAAAATTTTAGAACATTCTATTTAATACTGTTATCATTTTTTATGAGTCATTTGTGTCAACATTGTTACTTAGCAAAGTGGCTGTCAATTAATTACTATCATTGGGTGTGGTTTATTTTTGGTGATCATGAAATAGTGTGGTTTGGCCGTACAAGATTAATTTTGGTTCTTAATGTAACTAATAAGCTAACAGTGTACTACAACTATAGCATAATTATATGGTCACAAAATTTGATGTAGCACCTGGTACCATTGACATACAAATGATTCAAATATCAGGATGTCCACTCTGTTATAATTAAACTGACTATTCAGACACATCCTGTAGATATGGAACACAATATCACTAAGTTCAGCATATAATCTCAGCATGCACATGTGTTAAGAAAGCCGAGAGCAAATCTGGCACTCATACTTTTCAGCATAATCAAAGATTAGAGTATCCTATTCTTTCGAGCAAGAAATCACTTATTACACTGATATTATATTATCTTAACAACACTCATGAGGTATTGCTGCTGTCTATTGTTACCCATATATTAGGGAATTTGAATGTTGGAGGAATGTTTCTAGAAATTGTTTGCCCTTGAGCAAAAAATGAATCACACATGAATTCTCATTAAGCATGTCAAGGCTATGCACAAAGGAGATGGAATCTTTGTCAGAAAATTGAACCTGATTTCTGTTCCAGACTGATTGCTGAATATCTCTAATCTATAAATGGAGACTAAAATGTATGGAAGTTATTTGTAAGGCCTGCATGATAGGGATTAGTGTGGGATGTCACCACATTAACGTTAACAATGACCAGTGACACGAACCGTTCCAATTTACAAACTAGAAGAGATCATAAGTGGTGTTTTCCATGGAGAATGTGGAAGCTTCACACCAATCAATTAAAGATATGGTACATATGGTCTAGTGTACTTACATAGTACTATAAATACACAATTTCTCCTGAGAGCTTAGAATCAGCTGCCTGGTCAATACTTCCTAATAATATTTACTCTTACAAGTAATATAAAATTACAGCAATAAAAACAATCATAGTGTTATCTGTTGAATCTATAGTGGGTAATTAATTAATTGGGGTTTCAGGCACTAAGATAGGTCTAAAAATAATTATTCCCATTACTTCCTGCTGATTCACCATTTTAAACATATTCTGTGATTTAGTTATACTAAACGTATTAGATAAAATTACCTAGAGAATTAGAGTTGTCCCTAATTATAAATGAGGGATTTAGAAGTATTGAGTCTGTTTCATCATCAGAATAATCATATCTTTCATTAATAAAGTATTCTTCCCAAGTTTCAAATATATATTTTTTTCTTATACTGCTGTGGCGACTATTGTTTTTTACAGAATAATCATCATCATTGTACGGTAGGGCATGAAACTTCGCATTGCAATCAATAAAGTCTAACAATACAAACAAAACTAGTAATTTTAATAAACCTACCACAGTGAAAACAAAACAAAACAAATTTTCTCTATAATATCAAATTTGGTATTATAATGCATGCCACCATTGGCATACCAGAAGTTGGTATAGTGTCTGTACAAATCTCTATTGGTGTAATGTACATACCATAACAGGTATGATTATAAACCATAGAAGGCATGTTTACACACATTATTAAATATAAATTGTATACAGTCAGTTTTATTGTAATCTTTTATTTAAAAATAGAAATGTTTTTTGTTAATAGAACACAGTGGAACACGTGATTAATCAAAAGTGATTTACAAAGAATTAAGATTTGATTGTCTTATCTATTAGTGATATATGCTGAAACAAGTAATAAAATGGTGTGCCCACTTCATTAAAATAAGTAAACAGTGTTTTCTTTTAGCACCATTGTAATCTTTATTGTCCTACTGAACAACTGTATGTGATCAAATCGACGTTGAGGAATATCAATTATTTTCCAGAGGTGCTCTGATGTGGGTTTGGAATTTCGATAACTGACAAGCTACACATTGCTTGGCTTATTCTCCAGCCTGCTTCTTAACCCCTTCCGGACAAATTTACTAGCAATGAGTTTCCTTATTGCTCGCACAGAGGGATGAGACAATCAATGAACCACATCAAAAATTATGCACCTCCACGAAGCAGGAACGACTGGCCTTGGTTCACCTGTAGACATATCACATAACAAAGTAATACCATGTTCACCCAATGACATCTTTAGGTTGTTGGTTTGAGGTTCCGGTGCTGTAATTCTGAACCTCTTCGTCCATCGAGTTATAGTCTATTCTGAGGTGCACATTTGCAGTGTTTAGTGGGCGACTGGACAGTTTGGTGTGGTGATACCTGGAAAGTTTGTAAGACGAGATGCTTGTCACTCAGTTCGACCAGTAGTGAATGACATTTCATGAAATCAGCCCCGCATAATGGGCAATCACAGTAACTAAAAGAAGATTCCTTATCCAAAGTGTAATACAAAAGTACTTTGTCTGTATGTCATGATTTTGCTATCATTCGCAGCCATTAATGGAGGTCCAGTGTGCCGAGCACATGTCTCCAATCCTGTAGCGGGCATGTCAATAACTTCGGCAAACTGGTGAAGGGCTGCGTTGATGTTGGGTGTGTTGATCATTCTCAGAAAGGTACAAAACTTATTTTTTATTGTTTTGCCGCTCATGCTGAGCGAAGGCAGTAGTGGATAGCAGCAATGAAGAGAAATTAGTGGCAACCAAGTCAATACAGCTGGATTTGTTCAGCTCACTTTTTAAGTGGCCAAAAGAGTGATGATCTTTTGTCCCCAGATATGTCCCCAGTGTGTTTGAACACATACCATTTGAAGTTAAACAAAGAAAATTTAGAGATCTATAGAGGCCTCATTGCCTGAAAAGCATCCATTGACAAACAAAACAAAATAGTAAATTAGTGTATAATGTGTTGATAACTAGTTTGGCAACCTTTACGGCCTAGTAAATTTTTTGTTAACTTTAGTTACCAAGACAGTTCACGGATTTTGTTATGGTTGTAATTGGACTCTTTTCTCCCTGTGCCTACACTGGAAGAAAAAGTGTATGTGCATCAAGGTTGGAGGCTTCTCAACAGAGATTGCCTGGTGTGACCATTGAAGAAACACCCGTAATAGAGGCAAGCTGTGTTCAACAGCAGGTTGCAGCAACTCAAACCGAGCCATTATCTACCTTTTGTGCTCAGTCACAGACAGACCATTCTGCCCGAATAGTCACGCAAAATCAAGACAATAGTCAATTCCTTCAGACTGAAAAGTCTAGACTCGAACAAGTTATCTGTTCATTGCAATTAACAAAAGAAAGATTACATAACAATGATGGTCCAGTTAGGTTTTATCATCATTTGGAAGTTCTAATGGCCATTTTTGACCATGTTTCAGCTCCAGTTACTGAATGCACTCACTCTTCACTACCATTATTTCAGCAGTATTTGATTAACCTGATGAAACTTCATCTGAATCTTAAAGATCAAGACATAGCATATCACTCAGGTGGTATAAGCCAATTTACTGTATCCAGAAAATGGGTTGATATAATGTACATTAGTTTATACTAATGGCCTACTCTTTGGAGACAATGCCAAGTTATTTTAGGAGAAGCTTTAGCATTATGTCTATATATTGGATTGCTTTGAAATTATTTTGTGAAAGACCAAGAGATCTCATAGTTAGAGTTCAAACCTACAAGCACCCTAACACCAAATCAAAATGTTTACATTTGGTGGAATTATGCTTCATAGTTCTCCCAATTTACTAAATGCCAGCCTGAATTTATCACCCCAGGTTTTTACGCAATGCGCCTCATCTACTACCACAGCAATAAGATTTGTCATATAAGCCTGGGTGAATAGCATGTCATGATAAATATTTATTATTTTATATGAGGTTCTCGGTAGAGATATAAAGTAGTTGAACTTTACCATTCAGCACCTTATCGACAACAGCATGATCAACTTGTGCCTCTCCAATTAACTCCACCAAGAAATGGTTGTGTTCTTTGATTGCTGATCCATCATTATTGATAATAATGGACTAATGCAAATCACAATACGTCCAGGCTGACCTGAAAATTTGATGACATACAGTAGCTACCTTTCATACTTTGAATGAAAATGAAGGTTAGCTACATACCTCTCATTCTATCAAAAATAAGAAACAGGAGGAGGTAAATGATGGATTTGCCATATCCTGTTGGCAGAGATACAAAAATATATTTTCCACTAAGGAATGCCCTGATTGCTTTTTCCTGCTCAGGATGAAGCTGGGTAAGCTTCATCACCGCTAAGCTAATTAATGTAGCCTTCCCTAACTCCATGAGAAATGCAGGGGAACCATTAACTAAACTTCCAAATATTATGCTACCGGGACAATTCGCGCTGTAAAAAAAAAAATTAAGCCGCTCGATATACATACATGTTTTTGGTATAGATAATACCACTTAGAGGCTTGTTATGAACCGGACCCTTTCCAGGCATAGCGGATAGGTAAAGGGTCTGGCTCTGGAGACACCCCCCCCCACCCACCAAGTTAGTGGATAGACCTCATCTGACATAATAAACTTATGTGATTTGTTTAGCAAATAAATGTTTAACATGAGGAGACAACATAAAGTTGCTATCTACTGGAGTGTCAAACTGAATATAGAATGTGTGTGATTTTCTGCAGTCTTGTGACCTTAACTGGTTTCTGGATTTGGCAAATGCATTCCTCATTTGCCATATTTGTGGTTGAGGTGAACATAGTATAGCAATCAAGTGAGGAAAACTTAATCATATGATTGGCATGATTTTGATTTAGTTTGGTGCCGCCCTAAACTACTATTTTGAAGGTGTTACTGTGGAAATCAGTTAATAATAGTACTCACCAAATAAATTGTTGTCTGTAAAATAATATCCTGTAAAAAAGTAATGGTGCATAAAAAATTGGGTTAGCTTACATCTAGAAATAGAAATGGCATATTCAAAATTTCAATTCTGACATTAGCTTTTTTGTTATTAATTTTTTTGTATATGAAAAATATAATCTAATGTTTCATTATGAATGTGATTTTACTGCATCTTAAAAAATAAGGCTCTGAATCAGTTGTACAGCCCTAATTGATTCGATGCAGGTGCAGTCAGGGAACAAATAAAACTATTTTACGTTATAGCTTAAAATTGAAACATACCTTCATGACTATCCAGGAGCAGAAAGCTTATTACTAATAGGGATATTTAAGGATGATCAAAAAGATAGGTGTTGTCATAATTATTATAACATTGACTAGTAGTAATCATTTCGTAATTCATTTAGGCAGGTGTACATCAGTATAATAAGCAGAATCACACGTTTTTGTCCTAAAGGCAACTACATTAATTGGAAAGAGAAAGATTATCCTGTTACCAATATGACAATGCACTTAATATTACTAACTGCTGAACTTAACAATTACCTTTTTTCTTCTTAGATTTTGGATATACTAAAAGGTAATAAAAAATAACAATTAACATGCCAATAAAAGCAATAATTCATGTTTAGATATAGTTGCCACCAGAAAACAAAGTATTTGAAGTTTCATACCCTAATTGTAAATTTAAATATATATGTGCATGCATGTTTATAATTATTATATGTATGCACGTATATATATATATATATATATTATTATGCCATATTTCCTAACCGTCCCGATATGGCCCGGACACTCACGATATTTCTGCATCAGTCCGTACACCCTCAAATCAGGGGCGGATCTAGAGGGGGCTCGAGGAGTGTCGTTCGAGCCCCCCTTTTCTACCTACAAAAAAATACTTACAGTTTTTCCACTTCCAAAGTTACTACCTCCCATCAATCAAGCAAAACTAGAACGAAAGAAAGACTTGACGCGTCACAACATTTAGCGGTACTATTTCTAATTAACGCACACATTCACTATTCGATGTGCATGAGTAAGCATTTTTATTTTTGTTGATTGTTAGTGGACTTTTTGTGAGTGTCTCTGCCTTGGTATGTCAAGGCAGAAAAGACTTGATGCTTTCTTCAAGCCTCCTAACAAGTGAGTCTATTTAATAGCTATAGATAACTTTGGCTAGCAAAGTTAGATGTGGTTCCTCAAGTACCTCGAACAGCTTCTCGGCAACAACATCGCGAAAATATTGAACATAGCTCAACTGAGGAATACTATCGTAGAACCATTATCCTTCCTTTGTTAGATAATTTGATCTAGCAAATGAATGATAGATTTGGTAGCACTCAGATGATAGTAGCAAAGTTAATTAATTTAGTGCCTTCTGTAATTACTACATTTACTGAACTTTCATATGAGGATGCAACATAGTTCTTTAAGGATGACCTGCCTAGTTCTTCTTTGGTTCCAACTGAAGTGTGGAGGTGGAGGCAGAAATGGTGCCAGGTGGATGCTGCTGAGCAACCTGCTACACTCTACACTGCTTTAAAAGCATGTGATAAAGATTTTTTCCCTAACATTCATGTATTTTTACGTATTTGCTTGTACGATTCCGGTTACTTCATGTGAAAATGAGAGGGCCAATAGTGTACTTAAAAACTTAAAGACCTTTTTACGTAATACAATGGGGCAAGAGAGGCTTTCATCATTAGCACCTATGCACATTCATTACAATTTACCAATTAATCTTGATGATGTTATAGACACCTTTAAGCTTAAATGCAATAGAAAAATATCACTCTAAATACTTGTATCATAATTCATATCATAAATTCAATTCTAATTCAGTTAATTTCTCCAAGTCTAACTGCTATATATTGCCAATCATGTATCACTTTAGGCATCGAATAAACTGATAAATTGGGGCCCATAAAAGTGGGTATAAATTTTTTTGCACATTTGGAAGTATATATCCACTTGATCTTCAAAAAAGAGCCCCCCCTTTTCAAATCCTGGATCCGCCTCTGCTCAAAGGAGGAGTGTGTCCCGACAAACCAAGTTTTTGGATAAATGCCCATTCAGCAAATATCTCGTGATATTTTATAATGATGTAATACTTTCCTTGTGGTCCTTCGGGGTGGCTAAGTTTTAAGTGAAAGTGATCTTTTTTCTGGTGATGGAACTTCCTAGAGCTAATGGAAAAAGGTTAGTCAACTATTGACACTAGTCTAGATTTCCTTTACTGTACAAGCAAATGACAGGACTCATGACAATTCCAGCTTCCAATGCTGATGCAGAGCGAGGATTTTCTGTTGTGAAAAATACATACCTACCAGTGGTCAAATTTGAACCATTCAACTGTCACAGACTTAATAAATTACACTGATACTGAGCTGCCGAATGATTCATTACAAGATTGCAAGAAAGCTACTTCCAAAGTGGTTAAAAGAAGCTAAGCCATCAACTATTGAACTTATCTTAATAATTATATCAGAATTTATCTTAATTATATCATAACTTTTCTTTTTCCATGTAATGTCCAGTTACCTTTGATTGTTTTAAATTTAAAGAATAAATTAAATGGTGTCAAGAACTAAGGTTTAATTAAGGTAAAATTTTCATGGCAATTTCCCTATCAATGTCCCTAAGGTATTTTAGATTTGCGGTATCTTAGATTTCTCCCTATCGTATAAGAAAAACAAAGAAAATGTCCCTACCAATGGTTCTCTGAGGTTGGGAACTATGGTATGCATATATATATATTTAGATATTATGTATGTATGTATATAGCAACAATACTTTCACTTACTAATAACAAATATTCAGATTAGCACCTGGGGATTAGCTAGGGTCTACTCTAACAAATTATAATAATAGAAGTTTTGTATTTTACTACTATATTATGAAAGTTCGTAATTGTTAATGTCATGTAGATGCATATGAGAATGACAGAAGATCTAATGTTGAACTGAGTGACATTAATGAAGAATTCTTGGACTTATAATTATAAATATTAACTATTGTTTGTGGTATTTTAAGAAAATATAAGCTACCACAGGAAAATCTAAGTAAACAACAGTGTAAAGCTTTAAATGAATTAAAACATGTCTGATGTTGCCATTCTTCCACTTACAGACTTGTTCAGAAGGATCCAACTAAAACTCAGGAAACTAAAATAGGTCGTACATTAATGAACTTAGAAAGGGAAGGTAAAATTCCTATATGTTGTACAACAACTGGATGTAGACCACCTCTTCTTTATGGTGTTCCTAAGTTAGGAATACCACTAAGACCTATAGTTTCCTGCATTGGATCTCCATCTTACAATTTATCAAAGTTCATATCTAAGATGATCTCCATTGTTTGGTAAGACACAATCATACATATAAAATTTAACACATTTCATGTAAACAGTTACTAGTGTATGCTTGAGATCTTACGAAATAATGGTGAGTTTTGATGTGTCTTCCTTATTCACCAATGATCTAATAGATGAGGCAACTGGTAACTATGTAGCTATGTGGCTACTGAACTTCTCAGGATGTGGTACTTTCAGAGAGATTTTGAGTCAGATATAGTTCATGAATTTTCGGCTATGGGTGAGCCATCTAGTGATTCTGGCTTGTACAACTGAAAAGAATTGAAGTGATGCCAACTATATAGTCAGCTAAAGTGAATGACAAAGATTATTGTGAATGGGGTTGGTCCTTGAATGAGGTGGCAAAAGAAAGAATGAAGTGACAATTTTGAGATGTACGACAAGTGATTGAGTAGTACACCCATATACATGTAACTCTAGAATATAATAAAGTAAATAAGTCCAGAGAATCAGGTAACATGGGAAAGAAGATAAGGATAAGACAGGGAAAGAAACATAGAATAAAGTCACATGTGTATGTATTAACCAAAACAAATAACACAAGCTTTTTTCCGAGTGGCCGAGGAGGCTGAGGAGGACAGGACACTATGATTTATGAGAAGCAAGCTCTGAATTATGCGTAGTTTTAAGATTTATGCTGAGTAAATAATTTCTTTCTTTTGCCATGGTAGTACTTGCTTTTACTATGGTAGTACTTCCTTTATGCTGGAACGTAAATGAGTGCTAGAAGTCAGGTGAAATTATATACCGGTGAGAGTCTCCCCATGTATAGCTGGTTGACAGCACTACTTAGCTACTAATCTACTGCTTTCAGAAAGAAACCTGTAGGAATAGCCAAATGCGTTGTTGTTGTTTTCAGTCCACGCTGAGGGATTGTACATTTGGTGCTTTATTATTTCTTGAAATTGTTCTAATTGTAGTGTGAGTCTGTACATTACGTAGGCTTAAAGTGTGTTTAAGCTGTCATGTCCTATTTGTCTGTTAAGTTGTATTGATTCACATTGTATGTCAGCAATAATGATAGTACACAGCATCATAATTATTGTGGTTTTATTATTATAGATTGCTCTCCTTCTGCTGTCATCAGCAAGAATTAAAGCATAATTTATAATAAAAAAAATTGTTAGAATAACTATTGTAGGAAATATTACTTACACCATACTAGCAGTTTTGCTTCTGCAATGAAACGTCTTTTAGTATCATATTCATAACTTCCCAAACAATAGTACTTTCCTTCATTGTAATGCTGGACAGAATGTATTCTCAAAGTACTGCTGTAACTTATTGGATTAAAATTGTCCTTAAAAAACCACTTTGTTATAAAAGAATTACATGTAAATATTGCACTGTCACCTTTTGATACTGCTATACAAGGTTTTGAAATGCGACTATTGTCTAAAACTGAATATCACATTTTGAAAATATTGGCAAACAGTATAGAAAGCTCACCTCCTACATAAACTTGAGCAACAGATTTAAACAACATTAGTGTCCCACTGGATAATTTTGTTCCCAAACAAGTATAGTTTCCAGTGTCTTCATCTGTGGCAGAAGGTATCCAAATGTCACCATTCAAGGTATCATTCACTGAAAGTCCTTGTTTAGTCCAACCTGGAAGTGTATCACTGGCACATTTGATGTGTATTAGTTGTCCACGTATGACCAATTGCATTTGTGGTTCAACAAATTCACCCTGAACTTCTATTCAACAAATCAGACCATAATTATTGCTTATTAAGGGTGCAGTACCACTTGAAACCGCAGATGGAGGGAGTTATGCTATGTATTTATTTCTCGTTGTCTGTTCAATGTACCTTAGTTGTTGTTGCAGTTGAAACAGACACCAACAGACAGCTCTTATAAAACAAGTTTAAAGAAAAAAGACCGACCAGGAACGGAGAAACAAGGTAGAAACCTTACAGCTATTCAGCGAAATTCAGGGGCGACCTCTGCATATACGAAGTCGATTTTGTTTCATAGCGGTAGCCTAGGGACTTCCCCACAACATTATAACGCCGTATTTTTTATTAGTGTTTGTTTTCCATTTTTTAAAATAATTTTACATTTTTTTTGTATCTTATTTAAAAGAAAAACTCGTTGTAATGATGTTTTTTTAAATGTGGTGGGGACAGTGTACAAAATATGAGTTCATTCTGGCCTGCCAGTACTTGTGCAGCTGCTGCAGTGGGCCAAATAGACAATATGCATGCTGACTCAGGACGTAAAGGTCAACGAGGTCAACGGTGAATGATGTCGAGTCGGCAGTGCTGCTGCTTGTGGGTTGCCACAACCGAAAGGGTAGAGGTCCAGAGGATATTGATGGGAATGTGTATGTGGTTGTGCCAACCTACTTTTCACTGGCTGTCCAAGGTCTGGAGAACTATTATCTTTACATTATGTGGAAAAAATGCCTGAAAGTACAAAAAAGTTCGTGATAGAGAAAGTCAATATAACTAGAAAGGGCAGCAGTGGTAAAAAATGGGCTCCCACTGCTGTATCTTGCATATGCAATTTTCATTAAAAAGATTTTAAAGGTCCCACAAGATCCAACAATAAAATATTGCCACAAAATTTTAAGAGACCAAGCAGAGCTGTTGATAATCCTCCATCCAAGCGGAGGGTTTTAATCAAATTTAAAATCTCTTCTTCATTTGACCAATGTTTAGGATTCTGAGTAACACAAAAACCTTTAGGAAAGACAAAATTGTGGGTTTGAGAGGTTTTAGTCTTGCCAGAATATATAATTTGCATTGGTAGAAATGTTCCTGACAATGTAATAGAGAAAGTTAGAGTAATATTTCTTTTGTCCATCAAGCCTTTTAGGAACAGAGGTAGACCCTTTTTTGCCATAGTTTGCTTTCCAACTGACACGTATGAACTTGGAGTTTGTTCAGCATTTATAACCAACTCTGGTGGAATATTGTATTCTGTGACTTTAGAGCTAATATCCTGTAGAAAGGTAAGTCGGCATTCATCAAATATCCCTTTCGAATCGGAGGAAGCCCAGTAGTTCCAAGACGTTTCGTATAACCTATCGGCGATAAACTGATTGAACCCAGCTCCTGGACATGTCAAAATTTGCATAATATTATTATAATGTTTAAATTGTTCATCGACAAATGCACTACATTCCGTCATTTTTTACCAAAGGAAAATTTGTGACGGTTTTGGAAAAATCGGCCTAAACGCGGCAAACAATTTTTTTCAGCATCCCCGGGTAAAGCCTTATTTAAGGGTCGATTTTTTTCGAAAAAATTGTTATGGCAGCAATTGATAGACACCTATTAGCTCTAGCTTA